>Ga0307515_10007024_pt1 | contig 22365 bp, 18 predicted proteins | sample 17_EM_MG_FD_194513 | JGI IMG/M metagenome (GOLD analysis project Ga0307515, IMG submission 194513) | Populus trichocarpa ectomycorrhiza microbial communities from riparian zone in the Pacific Northwest, United States - 17_EM | ecosystem: Host-associated > Plants > Roots > Unclassified | place...
TGGAGATCCTGTGAAATAGAATCATGTTTATATGCCTGGGCTTCACATGCTCTATATACAACTGGTACTATACCCAAAGATAAGGTTGGGACGTCAACAGTTGTTTGTTTTTGTTTTAATCATTCTGCATGCACTCTAACTAGACTATGGCTGTATCTAATTCCCCTCCCCCTCCTTCTACCCTTCTTCACCTTTAACAAACAAAAATGCTAGTGCATAGTGGCTTACTAAAACCAAAGAAACTGAAGTGAACGACTGCTTTCTACAGTTCGCGCTGCTCGCTCTTCCACTTCCTGCAGTGGTAGAAGAGATGCTCCCTCGTCTGGGCCGCCTTCCCGCACCACCAGCACTGGTCATCGTCTCGCTGCCCGAATCGCTTGAGATAAGTCGCTGTTGGTGCATATCTGCACTTCAGCTGGAAGTATCGTGAGGCAAGAAACTTGTTGCTCCTCATCAGGATTGGCCTTCGGTTCCCAGCCTTCCCGTTTCGGTATCCGTAGTGCTTGCTCAGTCCTTTCTCTTCCCATTCGGATTTAGTAACTGCTCTCTGCTCGGTGATTTTTCTTGTTCTATTCGCTGCAGATATGAACGCTTGCTTTCGGACTGTGCTTCTGATGCCTTCGCGGACTGCATTTGCTTGTTGATCCGCTTCCTCATTCTCAGGGACGCCCGAAAACCCAGGGATCCAGCGAATCCCCGTCTTGATGCTGAGATCGCATAATAGAGACGTCAGTAGTCAGCACATAGTGTCCATCTCACAAAAATAGTAATTCTGTCAGCGTCAAAATTTACTTTCCCATATCCAAGAATTGTCAGCAGTGAATTTCATCGGACTTGAAGATCTATTATACATGGTCTTCCTGCCGGCCCGCCTTTATGTACATTCAATATGATGAATAGGGTGCCGTACTATAAGCAGTATAGCCACAGAGGCCTGAGTTCCGCTGAGCTAGATCACACATCGTTAGTCACTTTCTATCACTCTTACAGCTGTCTATAAACGGAAAAACTGTCAGCAAGCGGCATCCATTGAAACGTCCTGCCAGCACACAGCACCGTCCCAACCTCATCTGTGAGTACAATAGTACTAGTAACCGTATGAACCATCTTTAAACCGGTTCGAACCGGTCCCATTAGGCTCCCGAACATGCAGTTCAGGTTCCAACCGGTTCACCTGTCGAACCACACCGCTTGAACTGATTCACCCTCCGAACCGGGACTATTCGTACCGTTGACATCACTGAGCGTCAGGTCTATAAATATATACAACGGTTGCCACATTGTTACATTGAAGCGGCAGTGAGGGGCCGAGTTTCTCTGGAGACCAAGACCCAACAAACGAACGGTGTACATGCGTGACAAGAGTATTACAATGTCATTTTGATATAAGATATGATTGCAAACATTTCTTCGAATAAAACGCGTTTACAGCCGCTGGTTACTTGTAAATAGAAATAAACAGTGGTACGATAGAAAGTAAAAACAGTGAAGTCAACCGTCCCGTCCGTCTGGGATCACTCAGGATGGGGACGGGACAGCGACATGCCGTCTGTCTGAGGGTAGGCGGAAACGGCGCCGTCCGTCCGATTCAGGACGAGGACGGACGGCAATGACGGCTGGGGACGCCATACCGGGAACGCCACATGCCGGGGACGACACATGCCGGAACGCCACATGCCGGGGACGCCACATTCCGGGAACGCCACATGCCGTCCTCTGCCGTCCCCGGCAGATATCTGTGGACAATGAAATTTGCTAGTAAAACGAGTTGAATTATGCAAAATCTCAATCTATCCACACTATATAGAGTACACTCTACTCATTAACGCTGGATCACTCATATCAAGCCATGTAAAACACCTTAAAACTTGGTATTCACCGGGATAGTGGATGTCGGCTGGGGATGGTGGATGTCGGCCGGGGGCGGTGTTTCCGCCGTCCCCGGCCGTCCCCAGCCGCCATACCGTCTTTTTCGAGTAAGGACGGGACGGACGGCTTTGGCGCCGTCCCGTCCGCCCTTGAGACACCTCGGACGAACTGCCGTCGACGGCCATCGGACTGGACGGTTGACATCACTGAGTAGAAGTGGGCGACCGCTGCTCGAGTTGACTCGAAAGACTTTCGCCAGAATCGGCGCATTATACCTTCCGGGATTTTCCTAATCTCGGATGTTGTCGCCAAAATTCAGCTTTATGAAAGGTTGAATGACCTAGGGTACAGTGAATCCGATGGATATATCGAGGATCATCTTCGAACTTGCATAGGCTCCTTTTGTTACGTGATAGGAAGCAACAGTTACTCTCACCGCAAGCCCCGGGAGATATGTGGTGGTCGATAGAACTTCGGGCGAGAATTAGGGCAACCGAAAAGTCAGGATTCTCGCATATTATGCCTTTTTAGGCATTACGCCTCTGTACAACTGAACCGTACGCACGCATGTGGCACGGTTGAGTAAGGTAACAATCCCTCGCGTTATATGAAGACCTCCAGATTACCAACTTACCCCGCAGGGCTTTCAAGAGTCATTGTTCACTCGGACGCCTGTCAAGTACACTTATAAGTGCGCTAGGCTTCTCCACCTCCGGGTGCCAGACTCGCTTAGGGTCTCCGACTCAGTTGCTTCTCAAGTGTGCTTCAGTTTGGTCAGATACAGCCTCTAAATGCGGTTGTAAGCGCGTCTACATTTCTCCCAGGTGCACGCCTTAGTATACTACAGTCATTTAGTGTTTGTCAGTTCACAAAGGATGTTTCTCCACCTAGTTACTCCGCTGATTAACCGGTCACACCATGGAGTAGGATAGCTCCAAGGGTTACATGCCAATAAAAATGTTCGAGTTGTTGGGTAGGGTTTGATGTTGCATAAATGCATACATGTAACGTAGAGACCCTATTATATGCGTGACTACTTTGTACAGCTCACACTGATATGTACGGGGGCCAATACTAGCTCTTATCTTACTGAATACAATCAATCATCATCCTCTCCCAGTAACGTCTGGGGAAGTTGAAAATGTGAGTGAGAGTTTGTGAAGCTGGCGGATTTTTGGCAACTTCCTAGCCCCCTGATTCCCCACCAGATGGGAACTGTATCAACTGGAAACACTCTCAGAGTATCTAATGCATGCATAATGTGATTTCGTGCTGGCCTTGGCGTATTTGGGCTGGTAGTTGTCAAGATAGGTAACATCTGTTGATCCCAAAGTATGGAACCCCTCTCACTGGCTATACTCACTCTAATGGCTTCACACTCCTAAAAACTGCCAAGTTGCCCTTGAATAGTCTCCTTAGTAGTTGACTGCTTTTCACTAGAACTTGATGGGAGATTGGGAGTCGTTCATTGCCTAGGCTTTCTCCGTAATCGTTCGTATCATCCACTCAGCGACACGTCCTTATAGTGAGCTGGATTTGTATGTCGTACCGCGGTTGTTCCGCGGGCAGCGAGCGATCGGAAGGTCTTATTATTATATTTCCCTTGGCCATTGTCGGACTAAAATCGTTTGATCTTGTAACCCATAGAGTCGACTCTAGCTTCAAATGATTGGTATGCGGAGGCGAACATCGGGCGCGCGACGCGTAGCCCATAGAAAGCTGTTTTCGGTCAGTATTCTATAGGAAATTTGACGTGTGGCACTCTGAAGTCAGATGGACCTGCGCGTGGACATCAACAGTATGATATCAATTGTACCGTATGACTATGGAGCGCGGGCACACGGGGAACAGCGAAATGCCGATACTAGGCTCCATTCTTCCAGGTGTACTAGAGTCCATATTCCTAGATGCATTTGATTGCACGCTCCAAGTGCACTTAACTCCGTGTTCCCAAGTGCATTTGACCCCAAGCATCCAAGCACGTACTACTCCATGCACCCAGATGAGATGGTAAGTGTATTTGATGTAGTAACTGCAGATCTGCTAGATGTAGGTGTGTTTAGTGGCGGACTTGGAGGAACGGTTGTGGGAGCACTTGTGAGTGTGCTTGTGGTTGCGCTTGTAGACGTAGTGGTCAGTGCGCCTGTTAGAGCAGTGGTATGTGCGCTTGTGGATACGGCGGTCAGTGCACTTTGTTGTTTCCTCCTGTTTGAAGACGAAGTCTATTGAACTACCTAAGGGAGAATTTATGCCATTTTATACAGATCCCACTGAGACAGATGGAGTAGCGCTCGGAATGTTGACTAAATCACGGGGAGCGTATGCCAAAGTGGGGGTGGCGAGTGAGTAATTGTGTATGAGAGTACGTGTATGAGTCTACCTGGCGACTCAGTGTATCGGTGATCTCATTGCAGATCTTTCTTGCAACACGACGGCCTTTGGGTTAAATCCTGAGTCAACACAGCTCACAGTGAGTCCATCTCCAGTATGCTCAGATTCACCATCTCCAGTCTTCTCCGACCACCGTCTCCAACCAGCTCCTGGCCCGGGATGGCCCCCGTGGTGTAGTGGTATCGTTACTGCGACGCCCAGGTACTACTCGCTGCACACTGTGGGTTCGGGCCATCCCCCCAACGATTTGTCCGGTGCATATCTGATGCTATATAAAACACGGTGAGCGGCTAGACTCCCGTGTACACCGGCGTACGGTTCGATGTCAGTCACCACGATATATAGCTCACACCTATACGACGATAACATCGAAAATAACCGCTTGCCTCCGACTGGAATATGCGGTCTGACATACAATTGGCGGAAAAAGGCACAGGGGAAGGGAGAATAAGGGTAGAGGGTAGGAATCTCCCCCATCAGGCGGGTCACCAGAAGCGGAGGAGAGTTGGGCACTGCCATACCCTAGATAGAGTGAATACAGTATGATGAAGACATCCTGGCCCGCCCAGATCGACTGTCTCCAAGTGCATCTCCCAGTACACCTTCAAGCGAACCCGAGTTCGGCCTCCAAGTGCACCGGCTTCCAAGGACACTTGAAAACCGTCTCAAGCCAGCTCCCGATGAACTTAGGGTCGCCATCGATCGATCGATAGATAGATAGTGAATATCATATTGCTTTACAATCAATCAATCGCGCCCAATGTAGATCAATTGCACGGACGTTGCGAACTGAGACCGCCTGCTAATAGAGAGATGCTGTGAAAATGGAGCAAAGCTGGAAGCTGACGTCGATTTCCGAAATTTGCGCGAACTTGTACGCAGCGCAAAGTTCTGCAATGTAACGTTTCAGATTCTGTTCAAAAAATCGTTCTAATGCAGACACCTGAAACACCGTACAGAGTATCCCTTCAGTAGAGTTGTGATAGCAGCTACAATTGTGGAAGTTGTATTCTGAAACTAGGATGCGTTAGCGAAATATTTGACGATACACTGCAGTGCACACACCGCCACCCAGGATCCTTTCTATACTGTCATTTATGTATGCATAAAGGACTGTAGCTCAGTGGTAGAACATGAGACAGATTTTGTAGGCCTCGCATCTGCGTTGATTTGGTTCCTACGTCCGCGTACGGAGGCAACCGTTTCAACGCAGGTACCAGGCTTTCTGTACTCTCAATGTCGTGGGTTCAGATCCCACTGGAGGTATTCTTTTTATTGAAGTGCTGATCGATGTTTCTGTCAGCCCAAGTTTAATCAAAATATTTTGTGTTTGGGTTTGCGTCATATGCTGATCCACCGATCCCGAGTGCCATGTGACACTTCGAGGAATGAGTGATGTTTGTTTCAAAAAATTAGAGCAACTACCCGATATTACTAAAACGTTGGCTGTTGGCATAGAAATTGTACCTGATATTTACCTAATGACTCCCTCGGAGGTGTCGAGTACGAGTTGCACGAGGCGGCAACGAACCCCACCCAACTGACCTGAAGAGGCAAGGATCCGTCATGCTCCTCCAATGCGGAAGATTTCGGAGGAAGCCAAAAATCGCAACGAACGGAGAAAGGTATACACTCCGTCCAGGATTAAATTGGGCCACAGTTCGTGCTAGAGTAGAACTCTAGTTAGTATTTCCGAATGTTGATTAGATCAACCGTATGAGAAGTATGGCCCGGACCTTGCATATCCTGCGTATGCGGATGGTAGGCGGACGTATACGAGATTACCCGAAGGCCGGGTGGCAGCGGTGCTAGCCGGGTACGAACAGACTTATATCTCCCGGTATACGCCTACTTCTTTGAAGGCTCTTTCTTTGTCCTTTCTTTCGCTTAATATCTTGAGTACGACTGTCTTTCTATTCTATTATCTGTCAGCGTTACTATTAAATCTCAACTCTAATCCCAAACTTTACTGTCAAATTTTACTTTGTACAGTTCCATTGTACTCTATGCTAAGCCCGATCCTACAAGTAAAATGTCGACAATTAGAAAAGCCACACGCTACCAGACCAGTTCAATTCGTTTTAATTCCACCGACAAGTCCTGATTCATATTAAATAAATATCTAACCGGTGGTGAGAGATTGGCGTCACTGAAAATATTTGTTCAAATCTGGAGTGAATGCGACCGCCTAACCCTGACCTTGACGCAGCGAGTATGGAATTGGTGTTGCGTCGCCAAATAATAACTCAACTGCTCCTAACAGCAGCAATAAGTACCATCACAACTACTGTACACTATATCAAGCTGGGGGCTAGTCATAATAGCGGCAATATGTTGTTGTTGTTTATTCATACTGTATTCACTCTTACTAGAGTATGACAGGACCTAATATCCCCTCGAATAGCGGCAATACTGTAGGTTCCGTTAACTGGTTTCCACCGAACTCGTCCTACAAACGTCGAGCAACTACCAACGATTGATTGATGCAGGTAGGAAGGCAACTTTCTATCTGAGACAGCACATGAATTGTAGGGATAGTACGTGATAGGTAAAATGTGGCCGTTCCAATGCGAATGGGGTCAGCGTGGGTGTCCTCAGTTATGTTAACATCCAAAATCGAACGGATCTGGTGCGCTGGGTTTCCTAGTTAAATAATCTGCTAAGAGATACAGAGAGATCGCAAACTGTGAGAACATATAGAGTAAGTGATGTTCAGTTTAACGAATCCAGCATAGATTAAATTCTCCATCTACATTAACTACAGGTAGTTATACTCAAGTATACAGTCTCTAGATCCAACCCAAAACTTGCTCCAGGGTGTCAAACGCCTAACCCATATAACCAACTAGAATCTTTGATTGTAATTGTATTTCTCACCATCGACAGAGCCTCTAGTTACATGCGGAGATTCTACTGATCCACACCCAAGTTAAGCTAAATAAAATAGCAAAGACACCCCAAGGCACAATTCCAAAATACGCTAGAAATTGCATCGTCTCAAAACCTGTTCTTACTGGTACAGTAATAATAATACCGAACTATCCACGGATATTACATTTGCTCTATAGCACTGTGGGTGATAGACTTACCCCCTCACACCTAAAATTAAATAGGATGCGACTGTGCGAGATGTGTGAATGTCTAGTGAGGAGCAATAGTTACGTTAACCGTACCTGGAAACTACCCTCGTGAACCTGGCAGGATAACTAATCGCTCTGAAAGGCCCTGCTCACGGATGCTTACTATCTCCAATACTCGTCGCGAGGTCGTGTATAAACATTGTTGTTTGCGAGCGTATGAGCACCTCTAACGTCCACTCAGCGAGTTTTCAAGATATCCACTTATGAGAACAAGGTCTTCAAGGGCGACAAACGAACTACATCTCATGTATATTGTCGTTGAGATCAGAGTAAAACTCGCGAACTAAATTGTGGGTGGCGTTGAGAGGGTTAAAAATTAGTGCGTGCTCTAAAAGTTATTGTTAAGAGGGATACAGAGTGCATGATATTGTTTCTAACAAACTCATTCCCCGAGCACTCGTCGCTTGTAAAAAATGTCATTGGTACGGTTAAATGTACTAAACTAGGAAGATACTCGTAACGTTTTAGATGTCATTCAATAAAAAATTCTAACAGACATCCAAAACACTGTATAGAGTATCTCCTTCGGTAGAGTCGTGATACCTAGACTTCTATGGAAAAGTTGGATGCAATCAGGATACATAAGCAAAATATTTGGTCAAGTACTAAGTCACCACACATCATTACCTAGAATCCATGGTACTTTGTTATTTATCTTCAACAAGAAAAGCTTCTGTAGCTCAGTGGTAGAGCAAGAGACGGATTTTGTTTGTCCAGCCTCCTTAGTGCGACGCTTGATTGGTTGCTACGCACAGTAACCGCTTAAGCGTGGGTGACATGGATCCATTGTCTCAAGGTCGTGGGTTCGGATCCCACCGGAGGCTCCCTTTTTATAGAAGTCCCGTGGAATGCTTTCTCACTACCTAAATTCTTCTTGTCAAAATAATTTGCGTGTTTCAGTTTGTATTTTATGTTGATCCTTGAATCCTACCGCCAGTACATTAGATGGCCGGAGTATGCCGGAAGCCACATCAATGATCACACTTAAGCAATATTGCACTTAGAGGAAACGGTGGCAAGTCTGCTATAAACAAGTTATGGGACAACTAGATATTACTAACACGTTGGTTGTTGATAGAAATTGTACTCGACGTTTTCCGGATTACATGCCAGATACACCGAGGCGGCTACGAAGCTCACCCGACACGCCGGAAAAGACGATGAAGTTGCAGAAAGTGCACCTGGAATGCACTGTGGGGGCAGTTTGGAGTAAGCGTGAGAACGGCAACTGACGTATGCTGCAAGGATATTCTCTTCAACGTTCGGGCGTTACAGACACGGCCTGATTGTCGAACAAATATTTCAGCAACTAGTTCTTCGTAGAAACTGTATATGTCATCCAGGAATATACGGCGAGTAAGGTCGTCATCAATAAAGCTTATAAGTTGGATCTCTCAAACCTCACGAAGGTTCACAATGTTTTACTGTATGTTAGGCCAATTCAGAAGACATCATCAATCTGGCGAATTAAAAATCATTTGGTGATGCCACATTGCATTCTAACTACCAAAAATGAACGGAGGAATGTATGAATTACGTCTGATATATCAGTTTCATGAGAAAAGTCTGTCTCAATCCCTATCAATATGCTCGGTGTCAGCGTCAGTCCAACACAGCCAGCATAATTTTCACTTTCCTCGCCGATATTAGATCAATAACGCCAATGACCCAAGTAGGGATTAATCCAGATTAGTCTGACCTCCTTGCTTGACCGGACCGTACTAAGCCCACCTCAGACCGGGATCGTCCACCAACAATCACATTACGGAACAGCCCAAACTAGAACCGTCCAAACTGGAACCGTCCGAGTCCAGTCCGTTATTTATTGTAAGGTTCATAATCACAGGATAGAAAGGTGATCTATCTCCCACAGTTTGAACTAGGAGAACAAACGGTGTCGCCACCCAGCCTTCGCCAAACCATTTGAAATTTTTCGCAACGCGACAACCAGTGTTAGCAACCGTACCCTCGGCCGGTCAGGGACTGCCGGTGACGGCAAAAATACTGTCCCTGGCCGACATCCACCATTCCTGGTGGATATCATGCATTCAGAAATTATATATGGCTACAGCTACGTGAACTTGTGATCATGGATAGACTTTTACAGTACATAGTGTGGATCTATTCAAGGACTAGTATCCTTTAACTCATTTTACAATTGGTGAGCTCCATTATCAATGAATGTTGCGGGGAACGACCGTCCATACCGACCGTCCCCGTCCGCTCTCAAAATGACGGCATCATTTCCGTTCCGTCTTCTGCTATCCCGGATGGACGGGACGGGTACTAACACTAGTGACAACAATATGACAGATCAGCTGCCTTAGCGAGGAGCCTGTAACGTAATCAACCTCGAGAAAGCAGCTCGACAGGCCATGCCGGCTGGATTGTAGGGTGCTGTCCACCATCGTACCGCTTAACACCTATAATAACTAGCTAATTCGATTGGGTGGAGTGTTTTCGTATTATATCCGAAGGCTTCGAGTGTCCTTCGGCTTGCAGTTTTGTTGGAGATGGTATTTGTTACAAGGTGAGGCGTGACGACATTAAAGGAAAAGTCCTGAGGTGATTTTAATCCGGTGGACTCGAGAACTTGGAGGTTGTAAATTATGACAGTGTTTACTTCTGAATCTTGAATCAGACAGCAAGCGCTCCACTTCTTTCGTCCAATTAAAGTTCCAAAATCAAGGCTGGGATTTAACGATTATCAGAAGTGTAGATAACTCATCGCTGTTAAAGGCCAGTGTTCCTAAGCGGCCAGGCCGGCCTTAGCGGCAGCTTTCAAATGAAGGCCGAGCCGGGCCTGGCGGCTTTTCTTGGCGGACTAAGCCTAAACAGAATATTTTGTTTACTATGAAAGTCTCCAAAGTACGAAACATAAACCATATCCAACTCAATCATCGTAGCCCTGCCATTGCCGTATTCCATCCATCAACCAGACCAAGGCTTATGCAAGCCGATGCAGGCTTTTTAAGCACGTGCAGGCCGGCCGGGCGGCTTCTGACCCAGACCGGGCCGCTTAGGAACACTGTTAAAGGCCCTGCTCACGGACGATTGCTATCTCCAATACTTGTCGCCTGGTTTTGCATAAACATCCATGAGTAAAAAATTAGGTCGTGAAGAGTAATCGTTAGCTAGGCCCATTATATTCGTTGCTGGGATGTGTCAAAAGTCACTCAGCTTTCGACTCCGTGTCATGATATCTGGGTAGTCGCCCTTCTATAATAGTCTTAATTACCTGCTATAGAGCTCGTTTAATCGTATTCGAGCTGGGAATACGCTCGTGAGTTACTAGATTTTGTTCGATAAACCAAAAAACCTTCCAACACAGACACCCGGAAATCCCTTCAGTAGAGTCGTGATAGCAGCTACCCAGATTTCTAAGCAAGATTTGTATAGTACTCTGTAACAAGAGATGCGATAGCGAAATGTTTAGTCACATACTGAATTGCCACATATCGGTAATAGAATAAGGTGCGAGAGTACAAATGGATCAGTTAAAATCTAACGAAGAGTATTCGAAGCGATAATATGATAAAAGTAATGCAGTAGAGAAGTGGTCAAAACAAGATCGTATAATACTGAAGGAGGAGGTATTCAGAAGATATTAATGTATTCTTATCGATATCAGAGCAAGTCTACAGAACTGTTCTCCAACCGGAGAAACAGTAGCTGTTTATACATAAACTAAGGAGTGATTGTTCGTGAACACGGTCGCAGAACAATTTCCCAAAACAGTAACAAAAAACTCTTCAACTATACAAAATTATCAATAAGAACCATACGGAAACCATTATCACAATCTAGGCGCATTCTAAAAGATAAGCGCTAATAAATCCCTTTCCAATTGAACTAAAAAGAAGATTCTAGACAAGTTCTAAATGAAACTTTCTAGACACCTAAAGATAACAGATAATAAAAGTATTAACACACCACATTATTCTTATCCGCAAAGACCTTCCATATTTATTGAGCATAAAAAGAAAAGTACAAATATTAGTAAGAGAAATGTAAATACTTCCGTATTTTCAATACCCCTTCTTACTTTGATCCAAATATTTTTCAGCATAAGTGGTCGTCCACATATCTCGTCACTCCCTGCATACATATTTCTGCCCAATTTTCCTCCGGAGGTATATACATAACTGACACATTTCCTTTACCGATGTGTTCTAGAGTAAAGTAATATACCACATCGATATGTTTTGATCAGTCGTTAAGCTTTGGGTTCTATGCTATATCAATAGCGGCGTTGCTATCACCAAAGCTGAGAGCTCTAGGTATATCCTGTTTCAATAACTCTTGAAGTCTACGCTTCACCCAGAGATGATGATTTGTCGTCATAGCAAGTGCCATATACTCTGCCTCACACCTGGAGGTAGCAACGGACTGCTGTTTCTGACATCTCCAGGTGATACTACCATTTCGAAGTTGAAACATATATCCCGAAAAGCTTCATCTTGTATCTAAACAATTGCGGTAGGATGTATCTGTGTATGCCGTCATCGTAACTTGATTATTCCAAGTATAACCCAGGTGTCTATCCTAGGTTCGTTGGAGATATTGAAGTACTTGTTTGGCGGCCGTAATGTGGGTAACTGAGGGAGATGAGTTGAATTGAGAGAGGTGAGTGATTGTATATGCAAGGTCAGGTCTAGTCCCAGTAACTAAATACAATAAAGATTTGATTATTTGTTGATATGCAGTTGTATTAGTACTCTCTTCATCGACTGCAATAGCCTTCAACCGGTGGTTAGGGTCAATTGGTGTCGCAACAGGTTTACAATGTTGCATCCAACAATGGTTCGGAATTTTAATGATGAATGTCGTTTGGGATAGAGTGATCCCATTGTCGGTAAAGGTGATTTGGATTCCTAGAAGCCAATTGAGCTCACCCATATCGTTGACCTTGAACTCAGTCTTCAATATGTTAATTGTTTGCTCCTTTATTTCTGCAGTAGCTCCAAACAAAGTAATATTGTCCACATATATAGCCAAAAAAAGATTCCCTGATTTGTGAACGAGAACACAGGGATCCCAAGCAGTGACAACAAATCCACAAGGTCCTTGGTATTCTTCCAACCAGTAGTACCAATCCCTCGCAGATTGTTTCAATCCCTATATACACCTCTTTAACTTTGCCACCATCCCATCTATCTGGCCACCTTCCAGTAGATCCATATAAACTTCTTCCTTCCTAATCCCATATAAGAATGCAGTTTTGACGTCCAGTTGCCTAGGTCGCCATCCTTTACATGCTGAAACTGCCAAGAAACATTGAAGAGAATCATTACGAACCACGGGGGCGAATATTTCATTGTAATGATCCTGGCCTAAAATGTTACTGAATCCTTTGCCCAGTAACCATGCTTTATATCATTCGACTTCTGCTTGAACATTTCCTTTGGCTTTAAATACCCACCTACACACAATAATTGTCCTACTGACTGGTTTTGGGATAACAACCCAAACATCATTTTCTTTAAGTAACCTTAATTCGTCCTCCATAGCCTTCTTCCAATCTAACCATTGTGGTGACACTTTGGCCTGTCGGTAAGACTTTGGTTCGTCTATTAGTAGTACACTCAAATTTTCCAATTGACCTCATTCAAGTCATTCCCACTCAGGAGTTGCAGAGGGAGATCGAGGAGGAATTTCGAGCACTGTGGCATCATTTCCGAATCCATAACAATCCGGAGGATTAACTACTATTCCAGCACACATTACAACTTGACCAAATGGAATTGGTGGTGGCATCATAGGCCATGCAGGAGGAAGACCGCCATATCACAATGGAAGTTGAGATTGTTGGTCCGGATTCTGTTGTTCTTCTTCTTCCATGAAGAAGTAATCATCAGGAACTGCTGTATGTACTAAACGGTTGAAACTTTGAATATTGTCTTCAACTGTTCGTTCAGGTAAGGCTTCGCATCAAGCCATATCGTTATCGTCGTAAACCCAATAGGGATCCGCTACATAGTCTTATCACTTTCCAGCCTTAAAGTCGGCTAAAATAATTTGATCAATAGTCGGATGACCAGTATCGAACATGTTATTAGCTACTTCAGGATTTTCCACATCCATTGTCTCCACAAATCATCCGGCCCTTTACCTTTATTAGTATAGATGTATTCAAGGGATGTTTGAGAGGATGGAATTTGGGGCTGATGAATAGATTTCTTTCTATGAGGTGAAACCCCTTCTATCGGAAGAGGGGGGAAGAAAATAATCTGCCGATACTATGGTCTTTTTTGTATCACGTAAGAACACTCTCTAATGATTAATGGTGTTGGTGTATCTGGTAAAAATAGCTCTTTGTGCCCTTGGACAGAGTTTCTTTCCATTGTTCCGGTTCTGATAAGGAACATGCATATAACATGCTGTGGCGAAAGGTTGAAGATGCTGGATCGATGGCTTCAAGCCATAAAAAGCCTCATAAGGAGTTAGATCCTTTAGTGCCAAATGAGGTTGATGATTTTTTATATATAGTGAGGTTAACACAGCCTTAGCCCATAATTTGTTATTGTAGGTAATAGCACTTTCAAGCATTACTCAAAGTGCTTCTCCTATCGTTCTATAAAGCCATTCTGCAACTCCGTTTGAATCAGGGAAATCAGGAGGAGTAAACTCATGTATAATTACCTTTGACTCAAAGAACCATTTCAAGTCGTTGTTAATATACTCCCCTCCATTATCAGTTCGAAAAGCCCTTGGGGATTTATGGTGTTGATGTTTCATTTCTGTAACAATATCTTTGATTGTTTTAGTAGTCTCTGATTTTTGTTTCATGAATCGAACCCACGCGACCCTTGTAGCATCATGCATTAGAGTAACGTGAGAAAGGCAATTACCATATGACTGAACCGGAAAGGGTCCACTCACGTCGGAATGGACAAGAATCAGTTTTTTTCTATGTTTTCTTGACGTAGACGGTCGTGAATTCCGTGTAATTTTGCTTTTAACACAGGAGGAGCAGATGAAGTCCTTTGGTTTTGCTGGGATATCGGCATTGGAATATAACGTTTATGCTTTATCCATTGAGGATTGTGCAAGATGTCTCAGAGTCTGATGCCAGAAGTCGTAAGTAATATGGGCTGATTGTGATATCTCAGGAATTTTAAACAAATTTCCATCAAAAACAGCTTCAAACATAACTTTTGTTCCTTTATTAATTGAAATAAAATCCCCCTCTCCAAACTCTGTATATCCTTTAGTGCCTGATTTTCTCCACAAAATCAGAGGATGTCCCAACTTAAAATCATATAAAACATCACACAGTCGGAAAGAAGAAACCGATCCATCTCTGAGAACACATTCCAAAATCACATCACTCTTGCCTTCAATCTCCATACTTTCCTGTCAACTGGATTTTACAAATCCGGAATACTTTGTATAGTTGAGTAGTCCTGCGTTTGGGGTCATGTGTGAGGTCCAGGCTGTATCAAAGTAAAAGGATTTTTTTCTTACCTTAGTCTCCATTGTAACATTTGCCGCTTGATCTTTCTCCTTCCCCTTCTTTTCTTTGATGCGTTTCTGCAGACGAAAACATTGATTCCAGATATGTCCTTTGTAGTTTCCGGGATTATGTTTCTTGCATCACTTGCAGGTCTGCAACTTGGGTGAGAAAGAGTCGGGATGTCCTTTTGACTTCTTACCCTTCGTCTGATTATCAGAGGGATCAGAACTAAACAGGGCAGTATCGTCACTGGTTTCAGAGGTGTCAATATCCATCAGCCGTTGTTTAACATCAGCATATGACAAACTATCATTTGTCATAAGATTATCGATTACATTTTTATCGTGTTTAACCCAAAATCTCATTAAAAAATCTCGCTTGGCCTTATCTTCGTTCAGGATTGCCGCAACGGTTGTTCGATAACAATCTGAGGAACCTTTCGAGAGTTTGGTAAGCTGGAGTCACTGGGACTTAAACTTGGATATGGTATCCGACAAGTTGTTGCCGGAGTACTGGGTGGGAACCGAGACTTGATTCATTATCTGAGAACCTAGTGCATAAGCCGACTCTCTATAGCATTTGGTGCGAAGCCAGGTCCACATCAAGTTAGGTTTCTCAAGCTCGACAATCTTCTCCAAGATGTTTTGTGACACCACTTGAATAAATATGGTTGACGCAGTATGGCAGAGATGGTCTTATACATTGACCTCTGTTTGATCAGCTCTTTCAGAGGGGGCCACACCATCTACCACTTTTTCGTACGCCTGTATTCCCTTCAGGATTATAGTCAGCGAGGCGCTCCAGATCCTATAGTTATCCTGTCCCGTAAGTTTGCCGATACTATCGAGCTTAGCATTGATGGGAGTTTTTTTATCTACTCATGTAGGGAAGGAAAACGCATCAGCAGTTGACGAGCCTCCAGCAGCCATTGATTTCTTTCCTTTATCGAGAGGGAGTGGTGAATCGACGAGGGTTGATGGTGTTGTTAGTGAGGTAGGTGATTGCTCAGGTAGATCTTTGTATTCAATCGGTTTATCAACAAGATTAACTGGTAAAGTTGGATGTTCGGGATTAGATTCCATATCACTCATCCGTGCTCATAACTTATTAGAATAAGGTACAAAAGGACGAATAGATCAGTTAAAATCTAACAAAGATTATTCGAAGCAATTATATGATAAAAGTAACAAAGTACAAAAGTGTTCATAACAAGATCATATAATACTGAAGGAGGAAGTATCGAGAAGATATTAATGTATACTTATTGATGTCAGAGCAAGTCTACACAACTGTTCTTCAACCTGAGTAACAGTATCTATATATACATAAAATAAGGAGTGATTGTTTGTGACCACAGTCGTGGAACAATATCCCAAAATTGTAACAAATAACTCTTCAACTATACTTAATTATAAATAAGAACCATAAGGAAACCATTAGAACAATCTAGGCGCATTCTAAAAGATACGCGCTGATAAATCCCTTTCCAACGGAACTAAAAAGAAGATTCTAGACAAGTTTTAAATGAAACTTTCTAGACACCTAAAGATAACAGATAACAAAAGTATTAACACACCACATTATTCTTATCCGCAAAGACCTTCCATATTTATGGGGAATAAAATGACAGGTACAAATATTAGTAAGAGAAATGTAGATACTTCCGTATTTTCAATAATCGTTACTAAGGATTCTTTTTAACCAGCTATTCATTGACTCATGAGAAGCTTCTGTAACTTAGTGGTAGAGCGTGAGATAGATTTTGCAAGCCCCGCGTGTGCGTCGGACTGCATTCTACGTACGGAGGAACCTCTTCGACGCACATGCGGGGCTTCCTGTACTCTCAAGGTCGTGGGTTCAGATAATATTTTGCGTGTCTAGGATTGTGCTGTGGGTTTGCCAGTAAACCACCGGAGTATGCCGGAAGCCACATGACACTAGGATATTACTGAATGTTGATTGTTGACACAGATTGTACCCGACGTATACCGAATTACTCCCCCGGGAACGTTAAGTACTTCCGGGAAATCGGAGATGTCAGGTACAAGATGCACCGAGGCAGCAACGAACCGCACTCGACTAGCCCGAAGAGGCAATGATCCGTCAGTATATGCATCTGCAATGCGGGAGAATTTGAAGGAAGCCCGAAAATGACAATCGAGGTATACTGCAAGGAGATTCTCTTCGACGTTCATAATCTGCTTATCGACAAGAAAACGATGGATTCTGCAACTGATTCTTCCCAGAAACTACATTATACGCCACCCCAGAATATTCGGCAAGTGTGTCATAAACAAAGCTTATAAGCTAGATCTCACAAAGCTTATGAAGATTCACGATATTACACACTATGTTATGACAATCCAAAAGTCATCGTCAAGATGGCGAATTATAAGGCATTCGGTGAACCAACGTTATATCATAATCTCAAACGAATGGAGAAAGGTATACACTCTGTTCAAGATCAAATTGGACCACTGTTCGTGCCAGAATAGAACCCTAGTTAGTCTTTCCAAATGTTGTTCAGATCAGCCGCACGTGAGAAGCACGGCCCGGGGCATGTATATCCAGCGTATACTGATGGCAAGTGGACGTAGACGGATTACCTGAAAAATGGGTAATGGCCAGATGGTAGCGGTGCTTGCGGGGTACGCCAGATTTATATCTCCCAGTATACGCCTGCTTCTTTAAAGACTCTTTCTTTGTCCTTTCTTTCGCTCAATATCTCGGGTACGACTGTGTTTCTATTCTGTTACCTGCAAGCGTTGCTATCAAATCTCGATTCCAAAACAATCTCAAACCTATTTGCAGTTACATTATACTCTATGCTACATCTGATCTTAGCGTTACAAAACGATAATTAGATAGACACACGGTACTAGACCTTTTTTGTTTGGGTTCAATTCGTTTTAATTCCACCGATAAGTCCTCTTTCATATTGAATTAACCTTTAATCAGTAGTCAGAGATTAACGTCACAGAACAGATTCAAATCGGAGTGCATGTTTTCAAAAGGTGACTACATAACCCTGACCCTGACCCAGGAGTATGGGATTGGTGGTATCATGTAATTTCACTCAACTGCTCCTACGGCAACGAGAAGCACCATCACAACTACTGTACGCCAGATCAATCTGGGAGATAGCCCTTGAGAGCGAAATACTCTAAGTTCTGTGGACTAGTTTCCCCCGTAATCATCATGCTACAATTGTTGAGTAATGAGCAGCGATTGATGCTGGTCGGAATGCAACTTCTATCAAAGGCCATGAATTGTAGGGATGGTACATGATAAATAAAATGACGTCATTTCAATGCGAATGGGGTCAGCGTGGGTGTCCTCAGTTATGATACAATCAAAATCGCATGAATCTGGTGCGCTGAGTTAAATAGCCCACGGGGAGATGTAGAGAGTTCGCAAGAGGTAAGAACATATAAGTGAATGATGCTTAGTATAATAGAACTAGCGTAAATTAGATTCTATATCCACTTCAATTAACGGTGACTATACTCAAGTATTCAGTTTCTAGGTCCAATCCAAAACCCTTGTCAGGGTGTCAGACGCCCGAAACCCATATAACCAACCAGAATATGTTGTTTGTAAATGTATTTCTCTCCATCGTCAGAGCCTCCAGTTACATCTAGAGGTTCTACTACTCCACATCGAAGTTAAGCTATCAAAATGAAACAGCATAGACATCCCCAGCTCACAATACCAAAATACACTAAGAATAGCCATCCTCTCAAACCAGTTCCTAGTGGCACAGCAGAAATAATGCGAAACTATCCACGGATATTAGATTGTCTCGATAACACTATAATTGATAGACCTACCCTCGTATCTAAAACTAAGTAGACTTGTTGTTTTGAACATCACCCCAACGCACTGTGCTGCTCACGTCCTGCTGAGAGGATTGTGGGCGTCTATTCGTCAATACCAGATCATATTGGGCTCCACTCAATGCCCGGCCATCGGAATCAACTCGCAGTAGATACCCTTTTTCGGCAGGGGAGGCTTCTGATCCGGCGGGCTTCTCGTTGGCGTCATCACTAGTATTGTTTGCTACGCAGGCTTCGAGCTGTATAAGCTTTGGAAGCACGAATGCATCTTTCTCCGGTTGTCTCTGGCCACTCGATCGGTCGTCTTCCACCTCTTTAATATACGGAGTCATTGATAACCGCCCAGACCACTTCCTCTGTCCACTCACTTCCTCGTCCAAACATCGGTAGAGTTGCGTAGCTTGCAATCCAATTGTGTTGATGTTCAAGCGGGCTGATCCTGAGTTCTCAGACATTGGGATGGCTTCAGGACGAATGAGGAACCGACGGATGAGAACGAGAATCCATACAAAGACACACACAGTTGGTGTAACGACAAGAACCTTCACCGATAACGCTGCGACTTCGCTGCTGTCAAGAATAATATCCGAGTAATCGTATGGCACAGCACCATTCACCTCGGCTAAGTTCTTAAGCCCCTTTCCTTTGAGCGCTGGATACAGTGAAACAGTGTTTCTGGCTACCTCTCGAGAATATATGAAGCTGACCGAAACCAGTTTTGTGAAATCCTCCTGCAGGGAGGCCATGTCGGCTGTAAACATCCGGCTAGGAGCATCCCAGTAGATTGACGACACGAGGCTACTGGTTCCGAGAATGCGTGCGATTTGCACAATAACCGGCGTATCAAACTCGAGTGGAAAAGCAACATCTCACAGTAGCTCAGAGAGCTTCAAGCCTTGCAGTTTCTTGAGATCATATACATTATGCACTATTTGATCTGAGTTCCCCAAAGTGTAGCTATCTCTCTGCACACAATTTAAAATTGGCCTGCCTCGCTTCACCCGAAGCATCCCCCCAAATGCGTACCTCCCCACCGTGTCCGTTGCATTGTAATCGGGGTTACGTTCTGTTGAATACCATGGGTCATCGAAATATTCGGTTATTGACAACCGGAACGCAGTATGTGGTGTGAACGAAAATATGAACCCGTCCTTTATTATCGATGCGTTTGTTTGTATACCAAGGGGCAAGATATTGTCAGCAATGAATGGCGGCATCAATTGTTCATCCATTTGCATATATGAATCCGGGTAATTGGGCCATATAATCCAACGGTCCCTATCACTGACCTCTCTGTACGCACTGTAGTTTGTTGTACACGAACCAGTAACACCATGCTTCAAACCGGCAGCATTCTGAAGCCCCATGTCATACCCATTGATCGTGTAACTGTAGTTAAACCGTATCATCCGTCGACCGTCATCTCTTGGAAGTTCCTCGGAACCCACTTGAACTTTTTCTTGTAAATGTTTTCGGGAAGTCTCAAATCTTCCCAAAGACATCAAAGCGGCAGCTGCGCGGATCGGCTTCAGCTGGCCAGCTAGCTGGACCCCCATAAAGCTATTTACAAAGTTTGGATAGAATGGATATACTCTAGCAGCATGGCGCTCGATTAGCTGCTGTCCGGATACAAGAAACTGCGCGGTTGTGGTTGCTGTAATGAGTGTGACGGCAGTCACCATAAGAGCTAGTGCACACCGAAGCGTACTCCGATCCACAGTGTGTTGATTGCCTATAGTTGCGTTGAAAAGAGCGCGGCGGCAGTAGTCGATCATGAGAAGAATGGCTGTTGTAGGATTATTTGCATTGTAGAAGGCCACCAACATGACAACTCGATTAACCGAACCCTTTAGGGGAAGGAATGTTAGGACCAGATCGACCACGAGCCGAGAGACAGCCGCAAATATTAGAGCGACCATAATTGCGTAACCAATTATCCAGAAGATGGACTCTTTGGATGAGACAGCGATGACTTTGACGAAGGAACCATCTTCCCTGGGTAAGTCGAACCACTTGTACCGATCGAGGACATATATGCCGGGAATATCATAGAAATCCATATTGGCCGGCGGTGAACGAGGCCGATCGACTGCTCTATCTGGCTTCGGCTCAATTTGCATCAGACGATATTAATATTTCCACATTGCAAGAAACTAGTCGGGAATGGGGTACCTGTTGTAGAGTATGTCGAAATTGGTTGCGCTCACGGAAAGTAGCTGCGGTGATTTTGTCGGCGGTGGCGGCGATTTTAGCAGCTGAATCGTATACTTGTATCAGCGGCAGAGTTGCACCTTAATTCATCGAAATCATGTTGGACATCCTTACCTTATTGTCCCCAGTTAACAGGGGAGTATTGGTGCTAGAAACTGTTACAAATAATATTGCATCTCAGCTCAAGAGCTAAGATAAGAAAAGTTTTACTTCCAATGCGCACGACAATGCAGGAGATTATACTTAGCAATCGCTGTTTGCATAAATCTGAAAGATTAGCTGAGAATCCCCAGTATCAGCTTTGATACCGGTAGCTACCGCCAAAAAGCAACTAAGACCGTTCATCCAATAGCTGGGGTTAAAGCGTTAACCTGACATGTGGCGCTTCGAGATGCCAATCGCCGCAATAGATCGAGATGCACGCAATCTAGAAGCTCAGCCGCAAACTGTAACATGCAGACCAAACTCGAAGTGATAGGTGTCACAAACCCTATCGAAACGCGAAATACCATACCTATTGGTTGGCTCGATACCGGAGATATTGATGTTGCTTTTACTACAGGTAGCAGAGTCTAATCTCAGCCCCATCAAATATATTTTGTTGCTACTAACGTAGGTTACCCTGCCATGCAACACGACCGGGCGATGCAACACCCCGACGACACACCATCTTCGGAGTAAAAGCCGGGCAGCAACCACAACCACAACCGCCACCCACAACCACAATGCCTAGAGTCAAAGCAAGGAAGTTACAGATAAAGGAAGATACTATGCAGAAGGCTATAAGGGACTACAGGGGTGGCAAATTTCCAAGCATCAGAAAAGTGGCAATACACTACAAGGTGGACTTCACCACGCTTTCCAGAAGGCTAAGAGGCACAAAGCCAGCCCAGGAAGCACATCCTGAGAGCGCTCTCCGGACTCCAGTGCAGGAGGAGGCCATTGTGCAGCTGTGTCTGCGTTTCGACAGCTGGGGCTTACCTCTAAAGCCTGCTTATGTTAGCGGTCTTGCCTACCATATGCAGGACCCAGAAAAGCGAAGACAACCAGGCAAGCATTGGATTTCACGATTCCTGAACCGCCATCCTATCCTTGCATGCAAGATAGCTAGCCGCATTGACAGGCAGAGGGCCCAGGCAGATGATCCAAAGGTGCTGGTGGAATTTTTCCAACTGGTAAATACCCCCCCCAAAAAATGCGGCGCCACCCTTATTAACTTCCTCTAAGCTGAAGAGAGCGCTAGATGAGCATGGAATTGAAGTCCACAACATATGGAACATCGATGAGAAAGGTTTCCTGCTGGGAATTGCGCTGAAGGCCCATGTCATCTGTACAAGAGCACGGGGGAATCCAAGATTGGTGCAGGATGGAGAGCAGAAATTCGTTACTGTGTTGGAAGGTGTCTCTGCTGCAGGAGTGCTCCTACCACCGCTCATCATTGACAAAGGGGCAGCACACTGGA
>Ga0307515_10007025_pt1 | contig 22364 bp, 9 predicted proteins | sample 17_EM_MG_FD_194513 | JGI IMG/M metagenome (GOLD analysis project Ga0307515, IMG submission 194513) | Populus trichocarpa ectomycorrhiza microbial communities from riparian zone in the Pacific Northwest, United States - 17_EM | ecosystem: Host-associated > Plants > Roots > Unclassified | place...
TTGCACGATGATTTCCTTTTTCCAAATAAGAATTTTCTTCACTTGATTCAGAAACTTCTGCATTCAAAATTTGATTTTCAATTAATTTAATAGTTTTTTTTAAATTAATATGGATGTCCAGATTAATTTATACACATCTTAATTAATTTTACGAATTCTAAAATTAACAATTATATAAACTTTCAATGATTATCATATTAACAATTATAGAGCTCGCGAACTTGAAACCTAAATAGTTTTTTTATTTTAAGAAGCCAAGTAAAAACCTCAAAATAGAAATAAATCTCAAAGGAAAAATTGAAAAACATGGACATTGGAAACTAATAAAAAATTACATATATATCATCATCAAATGGGCTTCAATACTGATGCACCACCTTATCCTTTATCACTCAGTTGGTGAAAATAAACCTTTTTTTATTAAAAAAAAAAGATTGATTGATTAAGAATTTGAAAAAAAAAGATAAATTAAAAACAGGAGTAAATAAAAAATATCATAAGATTTTTAAATCAATCTTAGTTTTTGAAATTTTATTGTTTGTTTTTCCAAAATTTTAATAAATGTTTCATTTTATGACGGATATCTAGGCACAAAAAAGTTTGCCAGTAAAACCACATTATGTTCTAGCATGAATTTTTTTCTTCCTTTTTCTATTAATTAATACTTTTTATATTTAATATAAGGTTAAAATATATGTGAATTATGAGAGATAATTATAATAGTATTTTTTTTTAAGGATGTTTGATGTACTGTTGGAAGGATACGTTGCAGTGGAAAGAGATAAAAATAATAATAATTAAATGATTAATAATGAATAAAAAATTATTTGGTGTGTATTTTGAAATATAAATGAGGAAAGAGACTAAAAATAATTAATATTGCCGGTGGGTATGGAGGGGTAAAATTTATAATTCAAAAACTCCTATTTGGAGGTAATTATTATTCTCTTAATGATTAACCTTTTCAAAATAAAATAAAAAATCAAATCAAATAAACTTTGAGAAAGAAGTGAAAGGAGGGCGATAAGCCAAAATTTAATAGAACCAAAAAAACTTCATTCAAGGCCTAAAAATAATTTACTGCAGTAAATTTTCCTTTTAAACTCAATCTGTAGATGTCATTTCAAGTATGAATTGCAATATAATAATGAAATGGCTTATTTTTTTAATAAATTTATAAAAATATTTGCAATGGATGATTTGTTTTGCAAGATATGTGTTTAATTTTTGGTTCTTTATATTATCTCGGATAAAATAATAATATGTATCGAAGTGTTTATTTTTTTTCTAATATATTAAGTTTTTTATCAATATAATATAATCACCGATAAATTATCAAAAGAATGAGTTCATTGCAACGTATATAACCATAGGGAGAGGAGAGCAAAGTTACTTTAAACTCATCTACTTTTTCCCAGGTTTTTGCTTCAAATGATAATAAGAGAGCATTTGAAAACGTGATTAAAATTATATTTTTTAAAATTTTAATTTTTTTTATTTAAATTATTATTTTTTATATTTTTAGATCGTTTTAATATGTTGATTTAAAAAATAATTTTTAAAAAATAAAAAAATATTATTTTGATGTATTTTTAAATAAAAAATACTTTAAACTATAATCACTACCATAATCCTAAACATGCTTCGGAAAAAAAAATTTATAAAAATTAAATGTTTTTACTCCTATAGGCAACAAGTTATAAAACAAGTGCTCCCTTTTTCTGAAATCATATAGTATCTAGCTAGGCACAAACCATTTGCAGTTTTTCCCTGCCATATTTGCTTAATGCAGATAAAAAGAAAAAAGGGCCCAAGACAAAATGAATTTTTCTACCAAAAGATATGAGCAAAAAACAAATAAATAACATTATACGTAAGGAGGTTTCAATCTTAAATTGTAACAAAATAAAACCATGAGCTAAAGAGAACATTAAGGTTTCTTACTTCATTCATCTCTTTACGGTCAAATTAAACCAGTAAACAAAGAGCAAATTAATTCTTTTGCCAAAATATATTTTCTCCAAAAACTACTGGTAAGACCCCCCTGTTGAGGTTGCTCGTTATATATATATATATATAAACAAAAAAAACTTAATTAAGGATATTTCAGTAATTCTACTTCTGGGGGACATATCTAGCCTTCTAGGAACTTGTTGCCGTTTAAGAGCAAGACCCAAGAAGTTAATGTCGTGGAGCGTGAGCTTGTAAGAACTCCCCCCTCATGCGTTGTTGCCCTAAAAAAGAAATAGTTGCAGCTTGATCAAAACTCTAAAAACCCTCGTGTCCAACTTTCGATTGTTGTTTCCTTCTTAAGATAGTTCACCTGCAACTTTGAATGGTTAGCTGCCTAGCTAGTTAGGCCAAGTTTGATTCAAAATTTGATCAAATCGTAATGAAATCGAGTTTTCTAGCAACCTTTCTGGTTTTCATCCCTAATTTCCACTTCTGGACTGTTTTTATAACAAAAAATACCAAGATAAAAATAGCATGGCAACTGGTGATTGATTTGACGCTATAATTTTTAAGATATTTATAAGCAGATCTTAGATATTTATATATAAGCAGATCTTTTTACAGATTACACAACAAAGATAAACTCAGTAAAAAAGTTAAGATATTCAGGATATAGACTTACTCAAACAAAATGGATAAGTTCAAGGTTATCAGTGTTACCTCAGCATAGAATGATTTCATGCTTTCTGAAGAATATATGTACAGCATTGGCCGCCAGACATACATTAGAATCTTAGATATATATATATATATATATTAAACACAAGAAACAATTATAAAATATAGTATAACAGTAAAGGGAGCTCCCTTCAGTCCAATGATAGGAAGTTTAAGATTTAATTTGTCTCCCGCATCACTCATTCATTTACTGGGTAATCTTAGCTCATAACTCAGTATTTGGATGAATGAGTCGGTAACTAATTAAATCATATTACTATCTATAAGTGGACCGAAAAAAGCTCTCTTATCTATTAATTATCATCTACACAGCAAAACATTACAAACAAAATGCAGTGCATGGTTAAAGAAAGAGAGATTCACTAGATAAGAAATTCACAAAAGATTCATCGGTGCTAAGGTGAAAATCTTAATGTAGATCTATGCAACTCTTATATAGATGCACATATCCATGGTTTATGACGACTCCATGTAACCCTTCTAATCATACTAGCTAGACACCATCCTCGAAAACATCATAACCAAGTTCGAAAAGGATATATAGAACTGGTAATCATACAAGTTGAGTGTGGAAACTGCGTGTGAGAGAGGTGGGGTGGGGGTGAAGAGAGCAGCTGCTGAGAAAAGTAATCTCAAAAAGGGAAGATAGAGAATGGAGGTGGGGAGCTCTCATAATCACAAGCTATATAACTAACAACTCATGAATATTTGAGAAGAGGAAAGGCTTTATATATAGGTAAATGGAAGGCAGGAACCGGAGAACAAATTATTATTAGTATTATTTTAAAAGAAAATACCATTAGTAAAGAGACTTATTCATATTCTCCCTTTGCTTTTTCCTGCTTCCATGTTATGAGTGTACAATCCTCCTGCCAATCCCTTGCATTATGGACAGCCCATCACTGCTTTGCATATGCCCTTTTTTTTTATATAATTGATTTTACCATGAACTGTATTCTTTCTTAATAATGTATATCATGGACTGTACTTGGTACTTATTTAAACAAAGATTGTACTTGCATTCAAGCCCTATTAATCTAGGGTAAATTTTTTAGCCCTAAGGGACAGAATCTTGTTTATGTAAACAGTTTGGTCTGGAGGTTTAAATTCATTTTTTTAAGTATCCAATGTTCTAAGGAAAACGTTCCAAGTTTTAGATTTCTAATTGAAAGTTTCAAAGCTGAATCCTAAAAAAACATGTCGAAATTTAAGAACTGGGATCCCAAATAACCATTATTAATTTTATTCTCTACAGGTATGTTTAACTAAACAACAAGGGTACGTTACTCTTCAATTCTTTTTATTTTTCTGTCCCTTCGTTTTCTTTTCTTTTCTTTTTTAGTTTTCTTTCTTATTTAACTTATTCCTTGTAATTAACCGCGTGAATAATTTGGATTGTGATACAAATTAATCACAAGTTTGTAATATTTTAAAAAAAATATTATTTTCATGTATTTTAAAAAAAAAATATTTTAAAAATTAATCATTATAACACTCTCAAACACTATCTTAATTAAAGCGTCAGAGAATATCAAATATTAAAACCCTAAAAAAAAATTAAGAGAAAACCAACATCTCTATCAATTCTCTGTTTTTCTAATTGATTTTCCATGTTAACTCCCTCTTTAAGGATGCCAAGGAAACTAACTGATTTTAAGCCCTTACACATGAGCGATATAGTAAGAACGCATTCTGAAGCCTTAGAATACTAGGTTATGTTTGGTTGGAGAATTAATTATAAAGCTTAAAATTTATCTTCGTTAAAAGAAATTCTGATATGAAGGAATGAGAAGGGAAGGGATGAAAAAGTGTTTACCCACCATCATTGGGCCGGATAAATAAGAAGAGAAATGTATGAGAAACACAGAATGTTTTTGGATAGAAAAGGAAATATTACATAATTAATATTAATGAAACAGATAGGATGAAATAACAAATGAAGTTGAAAAATGTTTATTTATTAAAAGGAAATTAAGTTGGATTTTCCCAAAAAAAAAAAGAAGCATAAAACTAAAATAATAATTTAATTTTAAAAATTATAAAACTCATGTTGGAAATGAGAGCTTGGAAGACAATGAAGGTTAATAATCAACCTCTATTACCCTCCACCATGCTCTCTCCTCGTCTCCCACCCCTTCCCCCACGAAAAAACCCTCCACCAAAAAAACCTAAACATCAAATCAGAGAAGAATCTTCTCCTAATCAAGCCAAACTTAACACATACAAACTATATTTTGAATGGTTTCCTTCCTGGATTGATTTTTGGGCTCTAAAGAAAACCTTTTCAAGTATAGCATAGTTTAGGATATCTTCATTGCCAAGAAAATAATAAAGCTAGGAAGGAGATTTGGATCTTCGCACCTTTAGTTTGTACTGTCATTGAATTTCTTGTTGACTCGGTGGATTAATGAAGTTTCGTTTGGGATTTTCAAGCAAAGTGCGGATGTTGCAAAATTTGAGAGGAAGAAGGATGATGTGGAATTGAAACTGTTTAGATCGAGTACCCAGATGGATAAAAAAGTTCTCATAAACATTCAAATTGCGCGACGAGAGAACTTATTCTGAAGTTGTAAGCTCGCAGCAACCATATTGCAAGGCTAAAGAGGACGTTCCGGTGAGTTTTTAGAAGTTGTAAGCTCGCAGCAACCATATTGCAAGGCTAAAGAGGACGTTACGGTGAGTTTTTAAGGCAATAGAAGATATATAGTATCGAATGTTATATACCAACTCCTGAGGATCCTGATGATGTCGTGGACAGACAACTCTATTCCAGACTAATCTAAGGTTACATAACTATATATACCAGTACCTTTGATGTCGAGTCGGCCGAGATATTCTGCTCACTCTATTTATAGCAGACATAAAAATGCTCAGGAGTTCTCATATAGAATTCCTGATGATGGGTAGAAGCTAAATCTCTATGGAGGCAAAAGGCAAGGACAAAGTGCTATAAGATAGGGGATAGGAATTCTAGATTTTTCCATATAGTGGCTTCTTAACCTAGTAGGAAAATGGCAAGATGAAGATTAATTAAAGCCATAACTGATACCTTGACAGAACCAACTGCTATTAAGAATCAGAAATTCGGTTTTTCCTATAATATTATTGTTGATTCTTGGGATGGGATGGAGATTGGAGCTGCTGATTTCGAATTTTACAATAGCAATATATGTTGATGCTTAAGGAGCCGGTTGCTATGGATGAAGTCAAAGCAGAAGTTTGAGACCATGATGGCAGAAAAGCCCCATACTTTCTGTATCTTTGAAACTAAAGCATACATGGAATTAAAATTTAATTTCACTTGTGATTTGAATTCAATCATAATTTTTTATACTTTTTATATTTTGAATAAGATATTAAATTAAATAATTGAATTCAATTATATTATTTAAAATACATGTAAAATTAAATTGAATTAGTAATCTTAACTATTTTGCTTTTAATTCAGAAATTATTTCATTTCACTACATAAAAAACATTTATTTTTATGAAAGTGAAAATAAAATTTGTAAATTATTTTATCATTATTAACCAATGATTATTGTTGACAACAAAAACATATTATTTCTTTTAGTAATAAAGATATTCTTATATCAATTTTCATATGATTTTCATACAATAAAATGATTTCATCTACTTTTAAATAAGCTATTCAGCGTTAAAAATATATATTTATAAAAAAAATATTATATTTCAATATCATTTAGCAAATAAACACATGTTCAGCCGATAACTTTCTCTTACCTGCATTATTTTTAAGCGATTCTCTCACTTCTCTCAAACTTATAAACTGAAAAATAAATAAAATAATTTTTGGGACCTAAACTACAATTTCAAAAATCATAAGGACCCAAAGGTAGACAAATGAACATAGGGGACCAAAAAGAACTTTTTTGCATGAAATTGAAATTGGCCAAGGAGTTTCTTCTTGTTTTATACTTTGATAATTTTTTGTTGAATTGGTTTGATGTCTAAAAATTTATAACAAATTGGTCAGTATATAAAGCTGCAATTAAAAAATTAAAAAGTGTGAAGACTAAAATGAAAAAAATTTGAATTGCTGTGGATTGCTATAATATTTTAACTAGATATTTTAGTATATTTTATAATTATTTGAATTTACAGGTTAATGTTTATTATGAAGATTTAATCTTAATTACATCAATTTTTAAATATAATTATGATAAAATTATCTAACATTAAAGATACCTATAATAAATTTTACTAAGATCTTAGTGACATTCAACATAAGTATGGTTATAAATTACATCATATAAAAGCTTATTTTAACTAGCAAAACTGATATTAAACTAGATAATTGGTCTGCACTTCATTGTTGATCGAAATAAAAGTTTTTTTTTATATAAAAAAAGTGCAAACATATTTATAATGTTTTTGTTTTATTTGAAAGAAACATGTCACCAATAAATTTAAAATATGGTGCATATAAAGTATTTAAATATCAAGATAACAATTATTTCAACCGACCAGACCAACCTAAAAAGAAAAAAATTCATACAACAAATTACTACAAAATTACTACAGAGAATATTTGCGAACTTTGTTTGACTTAAAGTTGGGATGTTAATGCAGTAAGTTCTTGCATATTCAAGTTAAATATTATTTAATGATGAAATAAGAATTTGTAAAATTAAATGAAAGGGATAAAATGCCTACAACTTCTGAACAAATTGCCAAAATTAGACTTGATTTTGAAAAACAGATTAAAACAGGGGATTGCGTTTGCTGGGCCTCGTCTAAACCATGCCTTCCAAATTGGATATTGGACGAGTCATCTTCGTAGTCTAACCAAATTATTTACAAGAAATCTTTTTTTTCCCCTCAGAAATCTCAATTTGTATTTAAATCCGAAATTATAATTTGAGAAAGAAATTCAGTAATCAACCAATCACGGGAAAACAGAACATGTTCATCCTTTCCAAATTTCAGCAGTGGTAACGGTCATTTCAATTTATTTCAAGGGAAAGTGTGACTGATTGCTACTTTGGTATAAAACAATAATATGTATGCTCACATGTGAAGATAATAGAAGGGATAAGATACCCTTTATCACGAAGTTTAGCCACATGTAAGTTGCCTACTACGGGAGAGCTCTAACATTGGAGAAAAAATGTTGGAGATGCTAGAAATTGGACCCTGTGATAATCCCTACCAGATGGGGTTCTTAACAGGGCAGAGGTTTTCAAATAAGATTAGAAGCAGGTTATCTACTGACCTCGTTCTTCAAAATCAGCTCCTTCCTTTTGCTAAAACACCAGAATCACAGGCACTGATTAAAGCACTCACCATTAACAACCAAAAGAAATTTCCAAAATACTGGGATGAGCTATTAGGGACTGCAGAAGGAAGTGGAGTGCCTGTTCTTTATGTAATGATCATCATTCAGGTTTATCAGAGCTGTATTATATTAGCACCTAATATACAATTAGTCAATAATTGCTCATGTATGTATGCAGATGATATTAATCAACTTCAGAAAGGAGATTCTTCCGTTTCTTCCAAAGAGTACTGCAGCAAATTCAAATGCAGACACCAGCCTTTACAACACGCCGGATGACTGTTCTGATGTTCTTGTTGTTAGTGATTCTATGGCCATTGCAGCACATAATGAAGATGCAAATGTTGCCCTAGTTGGCCACACGTAAGCTTTTAATTCTAGTATATCCTAGGTTTTTCTAGGACCAAATCCATTTTATTCAATTCAAGAGTTTCCTTTTCTTTTCTTCTTTTTATCGTGCGACCTTTTCATGTGGGGTTTGCAGGTATATAATTAAGGCAACTTTGCCAAATGGGTTATCCTTTGTTGGCTACACATATGCAGGAGAGCTTCCAAGCTGTGCGTTTGGGTTCAACAGTAATGGACTGGTATGTTTTTTCATCCATCAAGATCCTATCGGGGACCGGTTCCCTGATTTTGGTTGCGTAAATCGGTGTAGTCGACAGAGGAATGGAACCCTTCTTCGCACTACAGGGCACCAAGGCTAAGACCTCACACGTTGGACACTGTTCGTCAAAACTGAATGATCAGATAATAGTAACTAGAGAATGAACTGGCCTACCAAAAATCTAACACCAGAAGAGAGTTGCCCTGGAACTTCCTGCAGCAAACTCCAGCTCCCCCTGGTGTTTTAGCTATTTTTGATTTGTTAGTACACTTTATTATACTTAAACATGAAAATCTAAACTGCAACAATCGTGCCATCTTCTTAGGCATTTACGCTAAACTCCGTGCCCCCATCTGAAGCTGAGATTGTCGCTGGTGGGATTGGACGGAACTTCATCTCACGAGACCTCCTGGAAGCAACAAGCATCGATGATGCGTTGAGTGTAAGATCTAGTATTCTTAGGTTTTTCATTATGTTGAGATTAGTTACTTAAGGTATTTGACAGCCCTGCTTTCTTTCCAGAAAATACAATCTTCAGAAGTTTCTGTAGGGCACAGTTATAATCTTATTAACATAGGAACGCGGAGGATTTTGAATGTTGAGACCGCATCAAGGAATCGAGTTTCTGTTCATGAAGTTGGGGCAACACCATTCTTCCATGCAAACATGTATCTCCACCTTCAAGTTGAGCAGGTAAAATAAACGCAACAAAAACACTCTGACTATACAAGGAGTTGAATTAGAGAGCCATGCTCTTCCCTTGTAAATAAGCCAATTCTACCTCACCGTATCAGCCATAGCATAGTCTAAAACAACACTGTCAATCATATACTTTTCCCAAACACTATTTTTGATGTGGTAAATCTCAATTGGTTTAAACTTGGTATGGAAACATGGTGACTTCTACCCTTAAAAGCAATCTTATCAGATAAAAAAACACCAATCAATTTCACCAAGTAAAATTATGGATTTGATGCAATTTTGCTAAGGTCGATGATGATAACTCGAAGAGCAGGCAAGAAAGAGCAGCTGTGCTACCGAAAAGATCAAAAGATGATTTCCTGTCACTTCTTGGGGACACGGATCATAACAGATACCCAATTTACATGACAGGTATTGAAGGGAAAAAAATATAGAACCCTTTCTCTTCTTCAGTAATTTTTACTGATCATATTGGCTGTATTTTCAGGTCCAACACTGTACACTCTATGCACAGCTATGATTGATCTGGACGACAAAACACTATCAATTATTGAAGGAAATCCAAAGAATGGAAAAGTTGCCTACATTTTCTCCATGTCCTCAAAAGAGTTAAGTCACAGAAAGATCAACCAGTATCACTGAAGTTGATGTAGAAATCACTTGTATCTGACGATCTTATGCAGTAATTTTCACTTTGAGCCCCCTCTTCTTCAGTAATTTTTACTTGCCATATTGGCCGTATTTTCAGGTCCAACACTATACACTCAATGCACAGTATGATTGATCTGGACGAAAAAACACTATCAATTATTGAAGGAAATCCAAAGAATGGAAAAGTTGCCTACATTCTCTCCTTGTCCTCAAAAGAGTTCACGTCACAGAAAGATCAACCAGTATTACTGAAATTGATATAGAAATCACTTGTATCTGATGCTTTTATGCAGATTCATAGAGGCCCAACATGTGGCCATCTATACACCGCATTGCTGCAACCTGATCAAAAGCAATTTGTACAAGATCTTAAAACCCTTTATAACAATTCCAGAAAATATTTTAAATATGCCTACTGACATTGAGGTGATTACCTTTCCATGGATTTCATACTTGATGGGGCCATCTAATTCAGCACCTAAGGCCATGAGTTTTGTCACTGTCGTGTTGATGTCAGTTACCGTGAATGACAGCAAAGAAGAATACCCTTTCTGCACAACATGATTGCTGTAAAAACAGGTTTAGAAGCTTGCACCAAATAGAGCTGATAGCAACCCAGATGAAAAAACCAAAATAGAAAAGGGGCCTAAGAACCTTTTGACAAAACATTTCCCATATGCCAAAACCTAAACCTCTAAGCATTATATATATATAAGATACAGGGGAACATGCGTAGCAGTGTCTTTAAACTTTAAATGTTAAACAGGTGCAAAGTACAATAATTCACCATCAGAGAAGCATTCCTCATCCACTTTGTCTAAAGCAGTGGCGGCAAAATTATAATTCCTTCCCAAGAAAACAAGAAGTCAACAATTGAAAAACTTCTATCTCCTTATATCTTTGAAATACATGTAAAGGTGAAAATCTTCAGTAACCATACAATCCCTCAACAAGTTTTTCTGTTGCTTCACAAAACTTCCATTCAAAGAAGCTAATATAGAAAGGTTCCCTCCCTCGTCTGAACATAATCAGAAGGCAAATTTCAGTGTCTCTCACACACTGACTGGTGGCTTGAAATTAAATTATCTATGTTTCAATAAAATCCAATTGGAGAAATCTTCAAAACTAGACTCATGTTTAACAACGATATCAAAGCGTGTGTGCTTCTTGTAGACATTTCATCAAACAGAGATAAGGCAAAATAAATAAGAAAAAAAGATAGAAAGAAAAACATTGCTAGCAGAACACATGAGAAATGGTTCTTACTTGTGGGATTGCATGAGAGCGAGCTTAAGAGATCCAGATTGAAGTTCAGCCCAACGAAGAGTGCACACATTTACGGTGAAATCCAGTCCTTCAGAGTAGAAACGAGCTGCTTTTGGCACGTCCTTATGAAGCTGTAGTATCCACCTAAAAGAGGCCGCCCCTGCCATCTCTCTGTGTGGCTAATATTGTGTAAACGGGGAGCAGAAAAGAGGAGAAGAAAGGGAATTAGAGAGGGAATCAGGGTGCTGATGCACGCGAGAGAGCAAATGGGGAAAACATGGGAACCATGTCACCATGAAACGCTTCAGAGCTAACTGGTTACCTACTCTATAGTCTATTGTCAAGAATATAAGCCAGAGACCAGGCCCACAAACAAACCTAATTGCCATTTTGTCTTAGAGTCCAATTGGGCCTTTTTAGATAATAAGCCCGAAAGATTGAGAAAGAATGATAGTATATTTACTGTCCCTATACATGTATATCGGACGGGGGATAAAAAAAAAAGGAAAAAGGAAAAACAAATGTCATTGTTTTTTGTGCATTTATTTACAGAAATTGCATATACGTGGCTGCTCGGTTTGGTGTTAGACTGAGTCATGTTCTTGTTATCTGTAACTATTTTATTAGATTACAAGTGTCAATACAACTACTCACCAATTAATATGCGTTTTTCTTTACCGCATTCACTGCGGGTTAGATTACTATTTTTTTTATCTAAAAAAATATAAAGGTATCATAAAGTAAAAAAAAAAAAAAGTATAATAAACTAAATATTTTTAAAATATTAAAATGGAGATATATTGAATGATATATTTTTTTTAAAAAAAGATGGTGACACACTAAATCAACTCGGATTAATTATGTTTAACCTATCAAACTCACAATCCAGGACATGAGCTCATGATAGCGCCATAGAATCCAAGTCGAAACCAATTAGAAAACTCAATTATAATTAACCAAATATTGAAGGTCTAAAATGAAATAAATATTTAATTAAAAAATAACTTGAGTAAATCTAGATTGGTGGCAAGCGTTACGCTGCGATTCAGACCAAATTGTTTCAAACACAAAAAAAAATGCCCAAACGGCTAGTGTTTTTAAAGGAAAAAAAAGAAAATTCAAGACTCGAGTCTTTGACCTGACTACATCCATTAAAATAACTTAATTTAATAATATGATTAAAACAATTAATAAATAAAAAAATTGAGATAACTCAGTCATTTTAAAAATTAATTAAAAAAACTTACAAAAAGCACAAAAAAAAATAGAGTCCAATGCCCAAACAAATCAAAATTTGAAATATGAAACTGAAAAAATATAAGTTTTTTTTTAATAAAAAAACAAATAAATTTTTATCTTGTGCTATGCTACGGGTCAAATATATTTTTCCTAACCTTTAGAAAATATAAGAAAAAAAAAGGAAATGGTGACATATTGGATGATATATTTTTTTTAAAAAAATATTGAGCAATTAATTTAATTTAATTAAAAAATTCTTTAAAAAGAAGTTAAATCTAACAAACAATAACAAACAAAAAGACTTAAGATAACCCGAGTTATTTTTAAAATAAGTTAGAAAACCTATACAAATAAATAAATAAAAAGTATGGAGCCCAATATCCAATTAAATCAAATGCAAAAGAATGAAACTGAAAAGCATGAGTTTAACAAAGGTAAAAAAAACCCAAATAAACCCGGGAGAATCTCATGAACCTGGGTTAATCTCTCAAATTCATAACCCATTAAATCTTAGACTCGGGATCAATCAAGAAACTTAATCTAATGTTAAAGGATGAAATCGAAAAAATATCAATTTAAAAAACTTGTCAAGGTAAAAAAAAATAGCAATCAAAATAATGGGAATAAAGGTCTAATAGAGGATGAAATTGTAAAAAGAAAAAAAAAATTTAAAAACTATCCCAAATAAAATAAATAGCAATCAAAAGGATAAAAAAAAAATTCAATTACATGAATTAATTCAATTTAAAAAATAGCAACTAAAAGAACATGGACCAAATCCTTAGAAAAAACAAATTAAATGGTGTTATGAAATGTTGCAAAGCCAAGCATGAAAACCAAGAAAGCAAGTGAAAAGAAATGAAAAAAAGAACTCACCCTCCATCAAACCAGAGGAAATTCCAGTACATGCATCATCCAAGAAGGTAGGCCCCGCTATGAAGAACCTAAGGAAACCCATTTTTCTCTATTGTGAGCCATTACTCGCGCCACCTGAAAATGGCAGAGTGACTCACTCACTGGCGTGTTCCACGCATCACCAACTTTTTATTTTTTTATTGATTAAGTTACCAAATCACCCCTCGAGCCATATGAAAATTGCAAAAAAACCAGCGTAAAATGACTAATATGTCCTAAAAGTCAAGCCTAAGAACTTTTTATTGCAAAGGCAATAGATTATTTATATTGTGCTCGGTAAAATGAAGTTTCAAAAAAGCCCTTAGAAAAAAGTTTTTTTTTGTTTTTAAGGGATACCAAGTAATTTAACTATGTAAAAAATTATAAAAAGACCAAGCTACCCCTGAATAATTCTAGAATGACAAATGAACCCTGTGAAAATACTCTTTTACCCTATAAGGCCAATTCATTCGTTTTTTATTTGTGAAGGGAAAAAAACTATTTTACTATTATAATTCACAATTAATCACAATATGTATTTTTTATTGACTAACTTTTTTAATGGTACAAACACATGAAAAAAATTGAAAAGTAATTTCTAAAAAATCATTTTTCATAAAAACAAATAAGGCCTTAATGAACGAGTCTATTAGGTGATTCTCTTTAGTTGATTTAGCAATATAAAACCATATTAGATTTCTTTTGATAGATTAAGGTTTTTGGAAAAATCTTAAGCTTACTTGAAGTGAAAAATCTTACTCACTTGTTAAACACAGAATTAAAATCACGAATAACATTATCAAAACTACTAAAAGAACTAGGTTGGTTCATCTATTATTATAAACAATGAACAAGATTAACCGATTTTTTTTTTATTCTTATAATAACTCTGTATCATATCTTAGTTGGTTAGTGTGTATCTTATCATAAGAGTGCGGGTTCAAGCATGGAGGAGCCAACATTTTCTTTTAGGTGACAGACGACTTGTCATTTGTATTTTTTCTTTCTTTCTTTCAAAAGAAAAAGGAGGAAGAAGCTTGCCCATCATACAACTTGAACAAGTTTGATTAGGTAGCCTAGTTTTTTCACTTTTTTTTAAGCTGATTTTTTTTAATTTGACTTCTTTTTCCTGATATTAATTTGATTTTTTCCCCTAATTTTCCTATGGTTAGGATAATATTGAGTTATTTAATAATTTAAATAAATAAATTGTTTAATAATTTAAATAGATTCAGGCATGATTATTTTTTTTCATTGTTATTTTTTTGTCAATTTATTTACTATTAATTTTTTTATAAATATTTAAATTGTTAATTTAACCAATAATTAAGAGCTTAATTTTTTTTAACCTATTACTTTTTGTTGCATTAAATTTTATTTTATTCAACACAAAACACGATAGGACAACATATCTAGTATTTTCTAATCTATCTAGCTATAAAACAGTATATCACTCGTATTTACAGACATGAATTTCAAATTACAATAAGATGAATATAAAGGAGAACTTAATATTGTAGGATTCACTTTGAAAAAAAAATATAAACAGGTAAAATTTATAATCCATTAAAAGTGATAAAGATTATAAAAATATATCCACCTGATATTCACAATCAACAAGTTCCTGATTCTGAAGGTCGGTGCAGCCAATTCCCTTGTTTCCAACAGGACTTCGTAACCAATTGAACTGAGAGTTTTCACCATAATCTAAGAGGAACCTTTGAAGATTTTTAACCGAGAGCGTGACCCCTTCGACCGTGCTTCAAGAAGCTTCGCTTTCAATGTATTTTCCTTCAAGTTTGTTGGCTGTTTTGTAGAAGGCTCGGAAATGTCAAGATCTGAGGTAGTGAGTTTTGACATCCACCGTCGAACTGGACTAGCATTCCTCCGAGGTGGGTAGCTGCAAGAAGCCTCGCCAGCATCGTTCTCAAGGTGCAGATTAACAGCTTCTGATGATGAGATATGACTTTTTATCGAGTTATCAATCACATAATTCGAATTTGAGCCATGAATCTCTTCCGGTTTGCTCTTTCTTTCCAGACTGCCACCTTCAGTGGCCTCACAGTTTTCAGACCTCCAAGAAATACTCACTTCGGTGGGGTGAAGGGGGTTACCTTCACCCGTTTTTACCTCTTCCAGGTCCATCACCTGGGATTTCTTATTTCCGTTGTATGTCATAGCCTGAGCCATATGCTCTTCAAATTTAACTTGCAAGTTGGCTGGATTTTGGCCTCTAGTTCTTTCAAGAGATGCAAGCTTTTTCTTTGTTAGAGCGGATTTGTCCATTTCTTCAGTATGACCAGCTACAGCTTCATCTTTGTGCAAGTGAAAGTCGCCATTGCTTGGTTTGTTAAGCTCAAAACAATGTGAATCACTGCCTGTTGAATCCTCTTCATCTCCCACATCTTGTGGAGCACTGACAACCTCATTCAGAGGGACAGATTCCATTGAATTGCGCCGTTCCCTGCACTTAAAATTACCCATTCCTTTAGTTTTAAGGAATGTCTCTATTTCAAAACCCAATTTGTCCACTATTGAGTTGTTTTCAGAAAAACCATGCTGTGCTTCTTCTAGCCTCATCTGCATCCGCTCATCAAGCCATGTTTCAGATATATGGAGAATCAAACGATCACCATCATCCCTTCCAACCCAATCCCTGTCAGATTTTTTATTTAGAGCATGCACTTCATGTTCATAGTCTTTTATTCCCTTAGCAAACTCATCGCAGAGGTCTTCCAACAACTTTCTAGATTTTCTCTCTCTTTCCATATCTTTTAAAGCATTAGAAAAAGAGGATTTCACCTCAGAAAGCTCTCGAGCTAATTTCCTGCGTAGGCTCTCTGATCGTTTCCTTAACTTCCTCTCATCTTCCAGCTCATCCCTAAGAGACTGAATAGCAGCATGCAAACGATCCTGCTCCTTACTCTTCCGAGCTAGTTTATCTTCAGCAATTTGCTTCATTATATCATCCACCTCATGCCGTTCTGCTTGCTGATCCCGAAGTAGTTCTTTGATCCTGACACGGGCACGGTCTAGCTCCGTTTTCAATGCTTTTATCAACGACATATTAGAAGCATGCTGTTCTTCGAGGCTCCATATTCTATTCAGTACTTTTAGTAGTTCTGTGGATGTTTTGAGACTATAATGTGACTCACCAATCCTTCCTTTGAAATCCAACGAGCTGGAAGGAGTGACTGCAGGGTTATAAGGTGCCACCTGTATAATAAAAACATGTCGAATTATGAAGAAGGCATAATGAGGCCAGTTGTTTAACTTTAAGGAAGCGTCATGGCCATAAAAACAAAAGGCAAGATGGAAAGTCAAAGAAATAGCATATGCTAAAAGTCAACTGTATATACTGACAAACTGCTTTGGAATCAATTACATGTAGAAAAGGCAACAAACTGGTAAATTAGAGGAGGATCACAAGAATATGAATTGAAATTTTGTATCAATGGTTATGCTGCCAACTCCTCCATTCCCTGGCCCCAACCTCTTTCCACTTAATAGACAAAGAAAAAACAAAAGAAAGAGAGATTTTATGAGAATGGAACTGATATGTTATCATTCATATAATTCCCAAGATACAAATCTATCATTCAAAGAGAGGGGGACAGGATGAAACTATAAATTTGCCCATATAATCTAGTCAATCGATGCAAAGGAGATATAAAAATGAGGGGCTCAAACAAAAACTTTATGCAATTTGATTAATGTGGTTCAATGCGCTAGCAGCTTGTGCAGGAGTAATAATAGACTCAAGGTTTGATAATTAGTCTTCCTCTTGCTACTCAAAACAACTTTTACTGCACTACTGGATCCAGAAACCAAAATTTGCTTCACAACAGAATCATAGATCTCTGTGTATTCTCCCAGTGGTTAGTAAATATACATTGATGCTTACCTCCATAGAACTACCATAACTTGCTGGAGATACAGGTTGTAGAGCACGGTTACTTCTTTCAATTGATCGATGATGTTGAATCAGAGATGAAGCAATATGTCTCCTCAAACTGCCTGCACTTTCTGGCTGGTTAAGAAATGACATAAAGATTAGCAGCAAAAACAACAGTACAATGTAACATATTCTAAATTAGGATCAAGTTAATGCACATCAGGTGGGACAATGGAAAAATTAACCAACTAAGCCACTCTCACTGGTTGTCATCAACCTGTTAGTTCACAAAGACAATCATCACTCGACAAGTTTAGAGTCACACAAAATATACAGCACATTAAGGATTCATGAAATATTTAGAGATCTCAAAAGGTTTTCCAAGTTGAATTAAGAAAAAAAATGTGTTAGATGACTACTGTTGGATTAGTTAAGGTGAATCACCTAAATAACGAGTAAAATTCTTCACTAAAACATGGTCAATTCATAATTAACCATAACTGACACTCATTCTGGTAGAAAATATAACAATCGGAGAAAAACAGAGTTAGCAAACGGTCAAAATAAGATAGGAAACAAGGAGCAGCATTGCATTAAGAAAAAAAATCAAAGCAAGGAGAAGAACTTAACTTAAATAATACATTAGATATCCTTCCTGTACAAAACCAATCTGTATATAAAAAAAACTAATCTTTTTCAAATCACACTAAAAACAACGATTTTCTTCAATCAAAACAGAATCGAACAATCTAAGATCTTTGACAAGAAATTTCAACTAATAGGAGAACCTCCATAAACTAATATTTATCAACCATAACAGAGCCAGCATCAACATAGTTTTCCCGTAACATAAACCAGAATCGAATATAACACCCTAAAATTCAACAACCAATAATCATTAAAAAAAAACCCTAATTAGCCAACAAGAAATGGGAAGAAAAACAACAACAACAACAACAAGCTATGAAATATTATATGCTTATGTATAAACCTGATCAGGAGAGGTAGGAGTAGGGTCAGCCAAGAAATGAGAGAGGTCAAGTCCCTTGTCCTTAAGAAAATGATGGCGCTTTTCGTGGCGGCGCAACCTAGAATCACCACCACCATTATTAATATGCACGCCCCTGTGCATTTTAGAGAGACTAGGCAAGTAATGGTTAAACTCCCAGAGTGCAGCAGCAAGCTTTCTAGCAGAAACAACAACAGTATTGCTGTTGTTAAAAAGCAGAAGAGGAGGCTCCTCCTGCTCCTCTGGATGACTATTGGTACTAGCGTTATCAATGATGCTAACATGCGCAGTAGGTAAAGGTTTCCAAAGTCTAACTGGAGTGCAAGAAAAAGGGCCCACTCTTTTCCCTACCAGGACACCTCTCTTCAACTTTTCCCTCAACCTTTCCTCCTTTTCTGCTTCCCTTTCTCCACTTTTCCCTCTCATTTTTTCTTTTTCTTTTATTTTTTATTATTATTCTCTCTTGGAGTAGTCTTGGTTTCCTAGCTCTTCTTCTCTCATTCTTTTAGGGGTTTTTTTTTGTGTGTGTTTTGTTGTTGTGGGGTGGGATTTTCTTTCTTTGTAGACTTTGCCGGTCAGTTTATAAGCTCGAGTGGAGAGAAAACTTAGTTCATTTTATGTTGTTGCTTGCTGCTGCGGAGATGCAGTGAGTTTTTGGCGATCTCCGTGAACAAAAAGAAGACAAAAGGAGGGATGATCATGGAAAGAGAGAGAAGGGGGCAAAGTGGTTGGATTCCCTGTCGATGAATTTGGTTGGGTCACCCGCCAATTTATGACTGTTGTAATTAGGGAAAAGGTTGGTATTTTTCTGCCTTTATTTCTCAACTTTATTTTTAGATTTGAATTTTTACTTTCTGTTTTTTAGTTGTAATATGGTACATTCCAGCTCATGAGCAGTTTGGAGAAGGAGTGTACTGTATTAATTTTTATGGTTACTGTTTAAAAAATTAAATTTGATTAAAACTGCTATAAAATAAATTTTGCATATAAAATAAATAAAAAATAAGTCTTTATAAATAAAAACCAGATTATTTTAGTTTCTAGAAAACTAAGGTTTGAAATGTAATTATATATAAATGTAATGAAAAAAATAGAAACTATTTGATTAAATTAAAAACACAAACTATCATAATATTAAATAATTTTTTAATCATCAAGGTATCCTTAAACTTGATTTTGTGAAATAAACAAGGTTTTAGAGCATATATTAATATATAAATTATAGTTTTCAAACCTTAACAAAGATTTTATACAATTTTAGAGAAATTCTTTATTATTACTTTGACATATATATATATATATATATAACAAAAATAAATTTAATAAATTTACATATTAAACGATTTTATTATTCATTTAACAAATCTAAGGACAACATTGAGTAATGATTCATTTATTCTAGATTTATTTTTTAATAATAAAATTGATTAGTATGCAATTAAGATTTGCAGCAGCAACAAAAAAAAAACACTTAATTGAGTAAGTTTTTTTTTAAAAAAAAGAATATTTACATAAAAAATCTGGTATTTAAAAATTTTTATCATCTTTTATATAAACTTTTAAAGATAAAGCCAATCGATAGTTTATTTATTCTAGGTTGATATATAAATAGTAAAATCCTTAATACATATCAAAATTTCATATTAAGAAAAATGAGAAATTAAAACAAAAACAACACATTAAATAAAAAATATTAACAAATCAACTCAAAAACAACACCAACACAACAAATCAAAATAACATAAATATTAAAAAATAAAACACCATCCAACACGACAAATCAAAAGCAATATCCCTATACAACATGATAATTTAAAAACCACATCGACACATTAGTTTTCACACCAAGATCAAATCATCACGTTTTAGATAAATCAGTTGCAACTCAATCATCCCGACTTTATTAGAGTAATAATTTCGACCCTATTCCATTTTAAAAATAGATTTTCTAGTAACTATATTTATGAGGTTGCCACACATTGATGTGAATCCAAACATTTCAAATATTTCATGATAATCATAATAATAAGTGTGAATAAATCAACAATACATCAAAAAATCATTAGAGGTTTGAAATCAAACTTAAAGCATGTTTGAGAACGCGGTGCAAACCACATGCCAAAATTTTTTTTTTTATGTTTTTAGATCGTTTTGATGTGTTGATGTCAAAAATAATTTTTAAAAAATAAAAAAATTATTTTAATATATTTCTAAATAAAAATATTTTAAATTACATTAACACAATTACAAATATTCAACAGAGAGCCCTTGAAATTCACTTCGAAGCTATTGAAAAAGCCTAAGACCATGTTTGTTTCTCGGAAAGTAGTTTCCCGGAAATCACTTTCCAAACTTTCCTGTGTTTGTTTACCATTGGAAAAGTTGGTCAACGAAAAACATTTTCCGGTCAACGGGAAACACTTTCCGGTCAACGGAAAACATTTTTCAGTCAAAGAAAAATTTAACTTGATTTCCAGGAAAGTGTTTTCCTTTTTGGTTGTGTTTGTTTTTCGGAAAGTGGTTTCCGGGAAATCATTTTCCAAACTTTCCTGTGTTTGTTTGCTATTAGAAAAGTTGGTCAACGAAAAACCTTTTCAGTCAAAGAAAAATTTGGCTTGGTTTTCAGGAAAGTGTTTTCCTGAAAAATTTGGGCGGAAAACACTTTTCGGAAGTTGTGAAAAATTTAGAAATGTCATTATTTGCTGATTATATCAAATTTGATCCTCAAACTTTTAATTGCTATATATATTTTGTTTTGAATATTTATTTTTCAATTTCATCTCTTAAAATTTAATTTTTATATTAACTTTGATCCTTATTTTTATAATTGTTATTTGCTTTATTCTTATCATTTTTTTATTGAAATTTTTTATTTATCAAATTTGATCCTCATTCTTTTGATTGTTACTTATTTTATTTGAAATAATTTATGAAATGTTGATTATTATTATTTTAATTTCTTCATCTTTCATTTTTTTTTAATTTTTTAGATTTGATCTCTGTTATTTTGATTATTATTTATTTTATTTGAGATAATTTATGAAATTATATTTTTTTTAAATTTCATTTTCATTCAACTATTTAATTTGTAAGATTTGTTCCTTATTATTTTAATAAACTTGAAAAAAATAAAATATTAATAAGTTATTTTCCAGCTCATTTTCCATTACATAACTAAATACTGGAAAGTATTTTTTAACTTATTTTTTATTATACTCCTAAATATCAGAAAGTATTTTATTTATTTTTTAAAAAAAACTTTTCATCAAACAAATAACATTTAAAACAAAACAGTGGAGGAGCATGGACTCACGTGTTGTTGTGACTGCCGACTCGTGAAATCATCCATTGCCTTTATTGAGGCACACATTTTAAAGCGAATCGACAACGCCACTCCTCCTCTGCCTGCTCGTATCAGTGGTGAAGCTCAATGCCACATGAGATGGGAGATCAAGTCACTTGAAGATTTGACTTGGTTGTTTCTCTCTTCTTCTCTCCCTCTATCACGACTGCTAGTCTGCTACTACTATTGTTACTATTGTTTGCTGCTTCCAGTATTGTTGTTGTGAGACTGGTTTATTCGGTGAATGTTTGTTCAGTGATGATCGAGAGTGGCTCGAGTTTTACTGGCGTAGAGGAGCCTTTAGGAGGGTTGTTGTTGTGGAAGAATATGATTTTCGAGTATAGATAGAGAGAGGCCATGACATATGGAAATGGTGGTGGGTGTGGTGGTCTGGTCATTTTCTGCGGTGCTGTGGATGTGCGATCGTTGGTGGGTGATGGTGTTGGCTGGATCGATGGTGAAGATAAAAGGAGAGGGGATGCTGTCGTTTTTCTTTCTTCTATGTTTTATTTTTATTTTTAATTGCACACATTTTCCTCTCTCTTGTCAACATTTTCCTCTCATTTTTATTCAATTTTTTCACTCCATTTTTTTCTTTTTTCCCCTCAAATATTTGTTATCACTTTCTTTATTTCCACCATTTTTTTTAAATCTCTTCCTTTTTTTTGTTACGGAACCTTTTTATTTATGTACCCTTCTCATTTTCTCCCATCTTCTGCTCTTTTCTCTATTTTGTTTTTATTTTTTTTTTCAACCTTATCCCTGAGC
>Ga0307515_10007026_pt1 | contig 22362 bp, 23 predicted proteins | sample 17_EM_MG_FD_194513 | JGI IMG/M metagenome (GOLD analysis project Ga0307515, IMG submission 194513) | Populus trichocarpa ectomycorrhiza microbial communities from riparian zone in the Pacific Northwest, United States - 17_EM | ecosystem: Host-associated > Plants > Roots > Unclassified | place...
TCGTTTCCAATAGTGCTGGTGCCTAGGTACAAGTTATCTTTGTGTCACTCTCCTATCAAACCCGATTTACTTGGCTTTCAGGGAATTGGTGTCTTTGCGTGTGGGTTGTGTGATCACGTGATCACGAGGTTTGCATCACTACTGAGTTGGTTCTATTTAGTGTGATTTCAGTTTCATAAGAACCGAAATAAGGTGAGACGAGGGGAAAGACCAAAGTTTAAGTGAAGCACGAGCGACATGAGGATATTTTTATGCCACGAATCAATTTTGGAGGTACCATCATGTCATATCAAAATAACATACGACCCACCCAAGGGTGAACAACCGAAACAAGGTGAGACAAGGGGAAAGACCTAAGTCTAAGTGAAACACGAGTAACATGGGTATATTTTTATACCACCAACCAATTTTGCAAGTACCATCATGTCAGATCAAAACAACACCCCACCCCCTCTCGAGGGTTAACAATCGAAACAAGGTGAGACGAGGGGAAAGACCTAAGTTTGAGTGAAACACGAGTGATCTGAGGATATTTTTATACCAGTAACCAATTATGCAGGTACCATTATGTCAAATTAAAACAACGCACCACCCCCTCCCAAGGGTGAACTCAAGTTCCAAATACAAGCCATGAGGAACGTGGGTGACAGACTTAAGAAGGTGGAGAAACGTGGTAACGAGGTTGGGGCTGAACTGAAATCAAACAATGGCAGTAGGGACGAAAGGCATGGGCTAGTTATGAGGATTTTAGGGACGTTGATGATTTCGAGGATGAGGCCATAGGCTGGGGAAGGTTTTTGGCAGCCTAGAAACCAAAGGGACTTTGAGAATAGAACTTGGGGCCAATTCGGTCAAAGGGGCCCTTTCTGAAACTTCGGAGGACATGATGACGTAGATGGTGATTTGGATGCTATCAAACAAAAAATACCTTTTTTCAAGGTAAAAACGATTCTGAGGTGTATTTGGAGTGGGAGAAAAAGCTGGATTGGATTTTTTATTGCAATAAATATTTGGAGGTGAAGAAGGTGAAATTGGTAGTCATTGAACTCATGGATTACACAGTAATTTGGTGGGATGAAAATGTGATTAGGCGGGGGAGGAGTGGAGAAAGGCAAGTAGCTTCGCGAGAGGAGATGAAAGTGTTGATGAGAAGGCGATTTGTGACTAACCACTACTATAGAGAGTTGTATATGAAATTACAGGGTTTGAATCAGGGTTTTAAGTCCATAGATGAGTATTTCAAGGAGATGGAGATCACAATGATTCGGGCCAATGTGATTAAGGATATGGAAGCTACAAATCTGAATGAAACTCTTTGATAAGTCGGAGACACTACTAAGGAATTCCAATCAGGATAAAGATGCAACACTCTTTGTGATTAAGAGTAATAAGTCTTATTTGTTCTTCAACCAATTCTAGATATTGAAGAACAAGGAAGAAAACTCTCTGAATGAGAAGTTGAAAACTTTAATATTATTGCTAAAAGTCACAAAACATGGTCTGGAACATCATTATATACTTGGAACAACTTTACAAGTCTAGGAAATAACATAATAGAGACCCAAATAAATGACTTTGTTTAGAAAACTAAGCAAATAATAAATAGTACACGTTTTTTACTTATAGAAGACACAAACAGACACACAAAACTGCAACTCCAATGCATGCATGGTTGGACATTTTGAACTTAAAAACCATATAGAATAGGCTATATTTTCCCACGCATTAAACAAGAGCAAATTCGAGCCAAAATATGTCCATGGGCTAACAACAAACCCAAACTCATCAAAACTCCCTAATCATAACCCAAGCCTTATTCGTAGACAAATAAACATATTTTAATCGTTTTCATTCAGTTCGCAAGCCCTCTAATCTTTCTCTCTTTTTTTTTATGTCACTGATATGATTAGAGACAGTAACAAGATGAAATATAACACTTTTGTTTTTTCCTTAGATGATGCAGAGACAAGGAACAAGAAGATGAATGACGCAAACACTGAAAGACTTAAAAGAACACAAAAATAACAAAAGGATATGACCTTTTTTCAGAGCTTAGATCTGATACCAACTAATGCAAACTTTGTGATCACGCAGCCCGCAAACAAGATTGGGATATGATCCCGGAAAGCCAAAATAGGTCTGATAGAAGTGTTACACAATGGAAATGATGCGAACCTCGTGATCACATGGTCACGCAACCCACTCGCAAAGACATCAATTCCCGGAAAGCCAAGTAAATCAAGTTTGATAGGAGTGTGACACAAAAATAACTTGTACCTAGGCACCAGCACTATTGGAAACGGAGACCCCCACCCAACGAATATTGATTCGCGAACGAGAAGTATAAGGATGAGGCCACGAAGGCAGTTGTTCTTCGATAAGTCAATTTTCAGTTCTTTAGAGAACCAAGGAAGGGAGATTATCCCACCAACACAAAAACAAGTGCGGCAAAAGAAGTTTATTGATCTGAAAATTGTGTAACCTTACATGTCTGGTTATGCCCTTATTTATACTTACTTCAAACTGAAATAAACCCTAGTGGACCCCTTATGTGGACTTATATGATGTCAACTTATAATTAACTCAAATATAACCCAAAACACAAAGAAATAAAAATAACATAAAGTTTGGTATTGTTTAGCTGCATGTAACTTGAGAAAGTAAAAGCTATTTAATCTGATTTCCCTAGTTTCTAAGTTGTTATAGCTGAATGAACCTTCCTTGCAAGCATAGGATTAGTTGCCGCCTACCATAAGTCCCTTGTAGACTAAGAAAATCTGATCTGATTTGGTTTCCTTGTTGCCGTCCGTTTTTTTTCCTTGATTAGCTTGGATTTCCTTGTATAACTTAGACAAATAACAAAGCAAATTTCCTTTTTTGTTGCTGATTTAATTACTTTCTTTTCTAGGTTAGGAAAAGCATTAAATAATCATTCCCTCTTTAGGAACAAGATCTGGTTGCCTGCCATACTTAATTAGGAGAATAAATTGCTGACTTTCTATCCTTGTATCATTAGGAAAAACAAGCCTAATAAGGGGCCGGATACATCAGCTCCTTGTTTCACATGAATTGGGCTCTTCTTGGACATGAATTAGATGAATTAGAGCTCCTTCATGCTTTTTAGATGTCCTAACCTCCCTCTAGGTCCATCTTGCTTCATATGTTCTGAACAAGCCCCTTCAATGCTTCTTTAAGCTTCGTTGCCGTACCTCTTGTCATTGGCCCAATTGGCACCACCAAGGGGTCGTTGACATCATTAGGCTCGGTGTTGGGTTTATCCTCATCATCCCCTCTCTCTTTAAAAGGATTCGACCTCAAATCATCACCTACATCAAACTCTAATGAACCCCTTGTGTGGACTTATATGAGGCCCACTTATAAGTAAACCCAAATAATATAATTAGAACCCTAAATTAAGAAGAAAATAATAATAACAATAATAATTCTGAATTTAATATCCTAAATATGATAGGATCAGATTTGCTGCCCTATAGAACTCCCATATATAAGATAGGAGAAATCTGATTTGGAAAATTTATGTTGCTGCCCCTTTTAGGTCATTGATTAGCTTGGATTTCCTTGTTTAACATGGACAAATAAGAAAACAAATTTTCTTATTTGTTGCTGATTTAATTACTTTCCTTCCTAGGCTAGGAAAAGCATTAAATAATCATTTCCTCTTTAGGAATCAGATCTGCCGGAACTTCCTTGATTGTTTAGGAGAATAAATTGCTGACTTTCTATCCTTGTATCATTAGGAAAAACAAGCCTAACAAGGGGCCAGATACATTAGCCCATTGTTTCACATGAATTGGGCTTTTCTTAGACATGAATTAGATGAATTAGAGGTTGTCCTTCATGCTTTTTATGTTGGGCTGATCCTCATCATCCCCTCTCTCTTCAAAAGGATTCGACCTCGAATCATCACTACATCAAAGAGAGTAAGATCAGAAACATTAAAGGTAGCACTAATATCATACTCAATTGGCAAATCAACTTTATAAGCATTTTCATTGATCCTCTCAAGGATCTGAAATGGCCCATCTCCCCTATGGGCCAGAAATCTGGCCTTGCGCATATGCACCTAAACCCAATCACCGGGCTGAAAGTTAACATACTTGCACCCCTTAGTGGCTTTGGTCGCATACACACAATTCCTCTTTTCAATCTGTTGCTGCATACTCTCATGGAGTGTTATTATCACTTGTGCTTTACGATTACTATCCAAACTAACCATTTCATCAATAGGCAAAGGTTATGCTTGGTGTTAGGCTGATCCTCATTAACTAGGGGTCAATTAAGCCAAAGGGGAATTTTTCGTTGTGTTACATGATGATTGATGTGAACCAATGAGATCATGTGATTACGCAACATTGTGTGGAATTACATTGGGCTAAATAGAGACATTGTGAATGTTGTAAAATTACAACATTGTGTGGAATTAGAGGACATGGTCCATATGGCAATGAAGGTGGAGAGGCAAATAAAAAGAAGGGGCAGTACACGTTTTCAGACCAATTCGGCTTCATCTTCCTCAATATAGAGGCCGAATTTGAAGAGAGAGGAGGATGTCCAACCAAAGCCTTATGCAAAGGCCGAACCACCTAAGGCAGAAAAGGATGCTCATACGGATGGGAAAGGTAAATCTAAATCTCAACCTACTCATGATAGAGATATTAAATGTTTTAAGTGTTTATGGAAGGGGCACATTGCATTTCCATGTCCAAACCGAAGAGTTATGCTTACAAGAGACAATGGGAAGGTTGAATCTGAAAGTGAAGAGATGCCACCTTTTATGGATTGTAGTGAAGAGGAGATTACACATCCTGTTAAGGGGGAGGCTTTGGTTATAAGGCGTGCACTGAACATGCAAATCGAAGAAGATGATATAGATCAGCAACGTGAAAACATATTTCACACTCGATGTCACATCCAAAACAAGGTATGTACTATGATAATTGATGGAGGTAGTTGTGCTAATGTAGCTAGTGATACTCTTGTGAAGAAATTAAATTTGAGATGTCTTAAGAAACCTAGGCCTTATAGATTGCAATGGTTGAATGAATGTGGTGAAGAGAATGTTACTAAGCAAGTATTAATTGCGCTTGCTATTGGGAAGTATTCTGATGAGGTTATGTGTGATGTAGTCCCAATGCATGTTAGTCACTTACTTTTGGGGCGTCCATGGCAGTTTGATCGGAAAACGATTCATGATGGGTTTAGAAATAGGTTCACTATTGTAAAGGATGGTAGACCATCACTCTTGTACCTCTTTCTCCAAAAAAAGTGTATGATGATCAAATGAGATTAAAAAGGGAATGTGAGGATGGGAAGATTGAAAATTCATGTGAGGATAATGGTGAGAGAAGACCATCAGATTCGGCTAAACCTAAATCATTAATTAAACTGGTTGAGAGTGGAGGTAAAACCCGAGGAGTGAAGAAAGTAAGCTTGTGTGATGATAATAGTATGGAAAAATTAAAGAAATAACCTAATTTTTATGCAAAAGGAGCTCAAATCATATCTGTGTTATTTACTAACAAGCCGATGATATTACTTGTGTATAAGGAGGCTTATTTTAACACTAACAATCTTGATTCTGCTATTCCTAGTTTGATTGTTTCTTTGTTGCAGGAGTTTGATGATGTATCCCCTGAAGACATCCTTAGTGGATTGCCACCATGAAGAGGAATTGAACATCATATTGACCTTATACCGGTAGCTTTGATTCCTAACCGTCCAGCCTATAGAAGCAACCTCGATGAGACGAAGGAGCTTCAAAGGAAAGTAGATGGGTTGATGATGAAGGGGTACATTCATGAGAGTGTGAGCCCTTGTGCCATGCTAAAAAGGATGGAACATGGAGGATGTGTGTTGACTGTCGTGTCGTCAACAACATAATGGTAAAGTATCGACATCTTATTCCTAGGCTTGATCACATGCTAGATGAGTTACATGAATCATATATTTTCTCTAAAATTAACTTAAAAAGTGGGTACCATCAGATAAAGATGAAAGAAGGTGATGAGTGAAAAACTGCATTTAAGACTAACCAAATGGTGTATGAATGGTTAGTCATGCCACTTGGACTTACAAATGCTCCTAGTACATTTAGGCGTTTAATGAATCATGTATTGTATGCGTTTATAGGTAAGTTTGTTGTTGTGTATTTTGATGACATTTTGATCTATAGCAAAAACTTAAATAAGTATCTTGATCATTTACGTAATGTACTTAGTGTATTGCGTAGTGAGCAATTGTATGCTTAATCTTAAGATGTTTACGTTTTCATGGAGAAAATTGTGTTTTTTGGCTATGTCGTAATTCCGCAGGGTATCGAGATGGATGAGAAAGTTAATGTCATCTGGGATTGGCCTACACCAAAATCAGTAAGTAAGGTAAGGAGTTTTCATGGACTTGCTAGTTTTTGTAGAAGGTTTGTGAAGGATTTTAGTACTATTACTGCACCTTTAACTGAAATTGTGAAAAGTCTGTTAGATTTAAATGGAATGATGAACCGAATAAGGCTTTTAAGTTGTTGAAAGATAAACTTTGTTCGGCTCCTGTTTTAGCTTTGCCAGACTTTACGAGAGCTTTTGAAGTTGAACGTGATGCTTCAGGTATAAGAGTTGTGTTAATGCAAGATAAGAGGCCCATTACGTATTTTAGTAAAAACACTTATTGGGGCAGCCTTGAATTACCCTACATATGACAAGGAGCTCTATGCCTTGGTAGGAACTTTAAAGATGTGGCAGCATTACTTGTGGCCTAAGAACTTTGTGATATATTCAGATCATAAATCATTGAAGTACTTGAAAGGGCAAGGTAAGTTGAGTAGGAGACATACCAAATATGTTGAATTTATTGAAACCTTTCCGTATGTGATCAAGTATAAGCAAGGAAAAGAAAACATTGTGGCTAATGCACTTTCACGCAGGTATGTTCTTTAATCGACTTTAGATGCTAGATTTCTAGGATTTGAACACATAAAAGAATTGTATAAGGATGATAGTGAATTTGCTAATGTTTACAATGCTTGCGAAACATTGGCTTTTGGGAAGTTCTATAGACTTGATGGATATTTGTTTAAAGAGAGTTGTCTGTGTATTCCATTAAGTTCTATGCGTGAATTGCTTGTATGTGAAGCACATGAGGCGGGTTGATGAGGCATTTTGGTGTTGTTAAGACTTTGGATGTGTTGCATGAGCATTTTTATTGGCTTAAAATGAAAAATGATATGCAATGCATAAGTGATAATGTAAACCCCGGGAAAAATAAATGTTGCTTAAATTACAAACTAACTACATGGGAAATAAAAGTGAAGAAATTCATGCATACGGTTAAATAAAAGTGTCCCTTTTCCGTATATGCACGAGCATTTTCTAGGATTTTTGAATATAAATTTCCGGGCAAAATAATTCGAGACATTATAAATAAACCCGTAATATTGAGGGTTGGATTTAATTGAAGAAAATAATACACTTAAAGGAAATGGGGCCTAAGTGCAAACAAGAGAAATTATAGAGTATAAATACTCATCTCCTCACCAAAAATCTGCAGCAACCATAAGGAAAGAAAAGAGGGAGTTTTGTATCCATTCTTGCAAAATCAAGAGAGAAACACCAAAATTTCAAGAACTCATCCAAGATTAAGGGTTTATAGATGGAATAAACACTTGTGGGCAAGGGATTAACAAGAAAATTGAACAAAAAGAGAAGAAGGAGGGCCGACTATCATTAGAAAAGAAAGGAGGGAGTTGAAAATCTTCAACTGGTTGAAGATCAAAACCTTAATTCGTACAGGGTGTTCTAAATATGATCTTATAATTCATTTCAAATTCGATAATGAATTGATGCCCTGATGTTGAATTATAGATTAAGGTTCTCCTTCCTTCAGAGTACTTGTAGCTCCATGTCTTAACTTTCCAACGCGACCAACCTCGCTTGAAACAGAGTCCTAGTACTCCAGATAGAGTTAAAAAACTGAGAGGAGGTCAAAATGCAACATCTGCAAAGAGTAATAGTTCAATGTCTATGGTTCAAGAAAGTAACAGTTCAATGTCAAGACAGTAACGGTTGGACAGTAACAGTCCAAGGTCTAGACAGTAACAATTGGACAGTAACAGTTCAAATATAAAGAAAGGAATGATAATTATGGTTGGATAAGGATGACAACATTAATGGGTGTAATGAGAAAAACATAAAACATAAAGAAAGAAATGATTGAAAGAAAGACCTATTAGCTGTTGATATGATTATTATAAAACATCTCTTTGAATGAGGAAAATTTATGAGATAAGCTTATGATTTCAGGAGGGACCACAGGCGAGGTGCACCAACTGTAGTAGGGGAGCGCAAGTAGAGCTTCTACTGCAAGTAGGTGATCTGCTAGTTAAATTCCATAATTTAATATGTTATTGATGTGAAATGTGAATTACCAAATGTTGGATATTATGTGAAAGGAGGAAAGTTGCGTAATGATATCGATATTTTAGATAGTATTCTGAATGTATGTGTATTCGAGGTGAAAGGTTGTTGTGTGAATTGCTAACTGATGAAATTATCACGGACAACAGAAATATAAGAAGTGTGATTTGGGGCGTAGACTAGAATAAATTTAGTGTATGTTAGGATCCCGGGGAAGGGGATCACCATGTATTGCCCATACATTTAGTGTATGTTATGATCCCGGGTAAGGGGATCACCATGTATTGGCTACCATGCATTTAGGGAAGGGGATCACCTTGCATCGACTCCTACGGGGTGATGATGATAGCAGTGAAATTGGTATCAGTAATGTGTTAAGCGAAAATAATCATGGTTGATCTTATCAAATCTTGATAATGGAAGAGGAAACGGTTTTTAGTAGTTGAATGAGAAAGAGTTTCCAATGAAAAACCACAAGGGAGAAGTGAATAAAATATGAATGCATGTTTGCCTTTTTAAATCGTTGGATATTTGTGTTATATTTATTGTGATATTCATGTTTCAATAATACGCATTTTGTTTCAGGACCCTCGCATGCACGATAGGAGTAGATCTTAGCTTATGTTCACTTTTTAGGAATTCTAGGTTCTATGGAGTATACCCTTATTTTTTGTTATATTACAACTTTTATATAACTTAATTTGTATAATCAATGTTTAAACTTGAATAGATAATGATATTTGTTCATGTGTACATGTTTATCTCATTTATTACTCTATAATGATACTTGTTATTCAATGTATGTTATAAATACTATGGTTGTGATGACGATGATGTTTGTGGGATTGAGACCCAGGATGATTGGGTCGTGATTGAGTTATGAGATGTGAAATATTAGAAGTGTAAACAAGATTAAATATCAATAACTTAGGACCTCCCGGTATAGGGGAGACTCTGCCGAAATTTTAGTGAAAATTTTGGTAAAATTTAATATTAACACCTTGCACATATGCATGTATGTATATATATAAAAATTTAATTACTCTGTGTATTAGTTGATATGAGATTGTTGCTTAATCCCGGATATGAGGATGTTACAAAAAAATTCATAATTTGTTGGAAAGCAAAGTCTAGGACTCAACCACATGGCTTGTATACCCCTTTGCCTATACCTAATGAACCATAGGTAGACATAATTAGTACTTAAAAGTGCATTTTTATCAAGGTTTTATATCATCATATTGCACTTAAAGTATCATTAAATTCCCTAACTTAAGCATGTTTTATAATAACAAGTCTGATAATATAAGATATCTTTAATTTATGATAAATGCTCATTTCAAATGCAGGCATGTTTCACAATTCAAAGGATTGATTGATTTTTTTAACTATTGAAATTGAGAAGACAAAGAGAGGGCAAAGCTTGGAGAAGAGATGCTAGTTCAATTCAAACCGGAACACCATTCGGTTATTGAATCATAACTGGAGCTATAGAACTTGGATTTAGTTCTGGTTCATATGGATGGAAAGCTAAGACATAAGCCTAAAACTTTCATGAAGAGTCCAAGATTCAAAACGGTCGTTTTCAAGATCAAATTGTAACAACAAAAGAGATGTCGGAATTTGTCCTGCAGCCCAGATATTGTTCAGTGTTCAGCCCTATCTTGTGTTCTAGAAGTCCAAATGAGCTCATTCTTATTTTGTTGGAAAGCTGAGACAAATGCCCAGAACTTTCATGAAGACTATCTGTTCAAATTATGACGTTAACAATGATGTTTTGTTCAGACAAGAAGATAATGGTTGTAGTCAAGAGGTGGCCACCCACTCAATAATTAGTCATCAAATCAATAGTTCTAAATTTTAGCCTATAAAAGGAGGCATTTGCCATACATTTAGACATTTGGTTTTCAGATTAAGATCTTGTTCTTGCTCTCGTTCTTTGTGTTTTGTAATGTTCAAGTTTTATTTTACGTTATATTAATCTCTTGTTTATACTTTTCATTTCCTTTATTATACTTAGTTAACTTATATCATGTTTATGTTCTTATATTGTTTATTTATGTTTTTCTTCTTCATGATGTTTAACTAAGTTAATTTTGTCAATGTGAAAAGGGTACAATAATGGTGTAAGAATAAGTATAATATAAACTCAACATGGACTTTAATGTTTGATACTAACATGTTTTGTATTTGTTATCTTACTCGCTCTTAATATCTTGCTTGTTAAATGGTTAATCTAGATTTGTGTTGTACAACCCTTGGTACAACAAATACTTGGTACTTTCATAGCCTACTGTATGGTATAACCGACACATGTGTTATGAAAGGAACTTGATTTGTTGTTAACATAAGTTATCACCATGAATACCTGACCACATTTACAAGTATTGGCATTAATCAAATAAGATAATGAATATAATCATGTTAATAATTTATAATCCGATTGGAACCTCCTTTGTGTGTGGTTTCCAGTTGAGTAATAAAAGGAGTTTATACTATACTTATTTGAAATACCATTAGTGGATCCTCTAACCTTGACAATTGTTTTATCCTTGTTTAATCCTTACATCAATATCACATCTCAAAAGTTCTATTCAACTCCTTTTTATTTGTTGTTTATAGTTTTATATAGTTCACCTCCCTGTGGTTCGACCCCGGTCTTGTCGGGTTATTTATTACTTCGACACTCCTGCATTTGGGATAAGACATCAATCTTTTGATCGTGTCAAGTTTTTGGCGTCATTGCCGGGGAGGTAAATTCCTGTATAAATTATAATATTTATTTTATTTTCTCTTTTCTTTTTTTGGTAAGTATTATTTATTTATTTATTTATTTATTTTTTATTTATTTTCACTTTTCACTTTTCTTGTATCTAACTTTTGTTTCTTTTGTTTGTTTCTTTTTCTTCTTCCTTTTATTCTCTTCCTACACGTGCATGAGAGTTTGGTCACGTACATAAAGTGGTAGACTTTTTAGGAAATCCTCATCATTTTCAGAAAACATGGCCGAAGAGGATAATCAATCGCTTCATAATGAGAATAATGAGAATAATCGAGTTAGAACATTGAGAGACCACATGAATCCTACAAGAACAAGTGCACCATCATGTATAGTTTTCCCCCTGATGCATCTCATTTCAATTTTAAGTCAGACATTATTCAACTTTTACCTATTTTTCGTGGCTTAGAGCTAGAAAATCCATACTTGCATTTGAGAGAATTTGAAGAAGTTTGTAACACTTATAATGACGTAAATTGTAGCATGAACACCATCAGATTAAAGCTTTTTTTTTTTTCATTAAAAGATAAAGCTAAAACATAGCTACAAAATCTTAGGTTATGATCCATTCGTGCTTAGGATGAAATGCAACAACAATTTTTAAAGAAGTTTTTCCCTTCCTAAAAAACAAACTCTGACAAAAGACAAATCACTACATTCACTCAAAAGCCAGGAGAAACATTTTACCAGTGTTAGGATAGATATAAAGACTTGCTTAATACTTGTCCTCATCATGGTTTTGAAACATGGAGATTATTGGTTTCATATTTTTATGAACAATTAACACCTAAAGATAGACAAATGGTGTAATTGATGTGCAATGAAACTTTTGAAGATAAATACCCTGATGAAGCAATGGAATACATGGACTTGTTAGATGAAAATGCTTAGAACTGGGACACTACAGGTACTTATGAGGCACCGGGTAAAACTCAACCTCATACATCTAGTGGAGGTATGTATAACCTTAGGGAAGATCATGACCTCCAAGCTAAATTTGCATCTTTAGGTAGAAAAGTCGAGACACTAGAATTGAAAATGAGTGGTCAATTGAAATATGTTCAAGAAATTGTATGTCAAATCTGTGAAACTAATGAACACCCAACCAATGATTGTCCAACTTTGCCTTCTTTCAAGGAATGTCTACATGAACAACCAATGTTTTAAACAGTTTCCAAATGCCAAATCGGAATCCATACTCACAAACGTATAACCCTGGTTGGAGAAATCACCCAAATTTCAGTTGGAAGAGTGGTAACAATAATGCACAAACTTCACGACCACCATTTCAAGCACACCATAATTTTCAAAATTCTTATGGATTTGTACCTCCTTATGCTCCCCCTCTCAGAAGAAATATTGAGGAAACACTGCATGCATTCATTGAAAAACAAGAGACAATCAACACTCAAAATGCTCAAACTATGGCAGATTTGAAAGATACTCTTGCAAAGTTCACATCTGCTCTCAGTTTTCAGGAGAAAGGTAAGTTTCCATCTCAACCTCAGCAAAATCCCAAAGGCCAATACAATTCAAGTGCGAGTAGCTCTAGAAGCCAACACATGGATCAAGTCAAATCAGTCACTACTCTCCGCCGTGGTAAGGTTATTGAAAAACCTATTCTTGAACCTTGTGAGAAAGATGATGAGTTAATCTCTGAGGGTAAGGAAATGGTTGAACCTGAACATTGCAAAGAAAAGACTGATTCCCCACCAGTACTTCCATTTTCTAATGCCATGACCAAACAAAGAAAAGTCAATCACAATTCTGAAATCCTTGAAACTTTCAAACAGGTAAGGATCAATATACCTTTGTTGGATGCTATTAAACAGGTTCCTTCTTATGCTAAATTTTTGAAAGACTTGTGCACCGTGAAGAGAAAACTGAATGTGAAAAAAAAAGCCTTTTTAGCCAAACAAATAAATGTCATTCTTAAAACAATAATGCTTTGAAATATAAAGACCTTAGTTGTTGTCCTACAATTTCATGCTTTATTGGAGAACATAAAATTGAAAAAGCTTTACTTGATCTTGGAGCTAGTGTGAATTTACTTCCATATTCGGTTTTTCAAAGTCTCAATCAAGGTGAGTTAAAACCAACTTATGTAACTCTTTTACTTGCTGATAGATCTGTAAAAGTACCTAGAGGAATAGTTGAAGATGTGTTAGTACAAGTTGATAAATTCATTTATCATGTGGATTTTATTGTCTTGGATACGTAACCTGTTGAAGCATGTAATTTAATTCCTGTTATTTTAGGACGTCCATTTCTTGCAACTTCTAATGCATTGATTAACTGTAGGAATGAAGTGATGAAGTTATCTTTTGGAAACATGACATTGAAGATGGATGTTTTTTACATTTGCAAACAACCTGGAGATGATAATAATTTACAGGAAGTAGATTTTATTGAAAAATTAGTTTATGATCAATTTGAAAATACTTCCAATGAAACTGTGTTTAATAAATCTGAAGATTTACAAATGGTTTATTTTCAGGAAGAATCAAAGGCAAGTAATTGGAGATCAAAAATTGAGGAATTGCCACCATGATCAATTGAGTCCATACCTTCTGATGCAGATCAGCCCAACACCAAGCATAATCATGTCAACGACCCATTGGAGGTGCTAGTTGGGCCAATCACAAGAGCTAGGGCAAAGAAGCTTAAAGAAGCATTGAATGGGCATGTTCAGAACATATGGAGCAAAATGGACCTAGAGGGGCTTGGGATATTTAAGGAGCATGAAGGACAGCCTTTATTTCATATAGTTCAGGCCCAAGAAGAGCCCAATTTGTGTGGAACAAGGGGTTGATGTGTCCGGTTAAATACCAGCTTTGTTAGGCTTGTTTTTTCCCCTAATGCTACAAGGATAAAAAGTCAGCAATTTATTCTCCTAATTAAGTAAGGAAGTTGGCCATATCCTAAAGACGGGAGGACTATTTAATGCTTTTCCTAACTTATGAAGGAAAGTAATTCAATCAGCAACAAAGGAGAAAATTTGTTTTCTTATTTGTCCAAGTTAAACAACGAACTCTAAGCTAATCAAAGACATCAAAGGTGGGCAACAACACAAATTTTCCAAATCAGATTTTCCCTAATTTATTTAGGGCTTCTTAAGGGTGACAAATCTGATTCTAGCATATTTAGGATGGTAATTTTTGGATTTTTATTATTTTTATTATTTTCTTCTTAGTTTTTTGGGTTATTATTACTTATTTGGGTCAATTGTAAGTGGGCTTCATATAAGTCCACCTAAGGGGGGTCCATTATGGTTTCTTTAAGTCTAGAGTCAATATAAATACAGGCATAACCAAACATGTAAGGTTACGCAATTTTCAGATCAATAAACTTCTTTGCTGCACTTATTGTGTCTTGGTGGGATAATCTCCCTTCCTTGGTTCTCTAAAGGACTAAAAATGACTTATCAAAGAACAACTGTCCTCGTGGCCTCATCCTTATACTTCTCGTTCGCGAATCAATATTCGTTGGGTGGGGGTCTCCGTTTCCAATATTACTGGTGCCTAGGTACAAGTTATCTTTGTGTCACACTCCTATCAAACCTGATTTCCTTGGCTTTTCGGGAATTGGTGTCTTTGCATGTGGGTTGCGTGACCATGTGATCATGAGGTTCGCATCATTTGGTATCAGAGCTTGGCTCCATTAATCAGGTTATATCCTTCTGAATTTTTTCGTTTCTTGTTGTTTCCGCAAAAACTTCATTAGTGTCCAATTTTTTCTTTTCCTTGATTTTGCAGCATATAAAAAAAATAGTTATTTCATTTGGTTTCTGTCCAAAATATATCAATTAAAAAAAAAAGGTCGTTCAAAAAGACATTTATTGGTTTCTGCTGCAGAAAACTAAACAAGGGAAAATTGGATCAAATCAACTCAGAATTAGCTCAAATTGGAGAATCTGATTAGTGGGGTCCTAATCGCACCACATATTGATTTTGGGGTCAATTCGGCAGCCTAGAAACCTAAGGGATTATGGGAATAGAACTAGGGGCCAATTCGGCCAAAGGGAAAATTTTTGTAGTGTTGGGGGACATGCTGATTTAGATGGTGATTTGGATGCTATCAAACTGAAAATACCTTCTTTTCAAGGTAAAAACGATCCCGATGCATATTTGGAGTGGGAGAAAAATGTGGATTGGATTTTTTATTTCCATAACTATTTGGAGGCGAAGAAAGTGAAATTAGTGTGGAATTGAAGGACATGGTCCATATGGCAACGAAGGTGGAGAGACAAATAAAGAGAAGGGGTAGTACATGTTTTCAGACCAATTCGGCTTCATCTTCCTCAACATGGAGGCCGAATTTGAAGAGAGAGGGGGTTGTCCAACGAAAGCCTTATGCAAAGGCCGAACCACCTAAAGCCAAAAAGGATACTCATACGAATGGGAAAGGTAAATCTGAATCTCAACCTACTCGTGATAGAGATATTAAATGCTTTAAGTGTTTAGGGAAGGGGCACAAAGCCAATAAGAGGCGCAAACATGTTGTCTTTCAGCCCGGCGATTGGGTTTGGGTGCATATGCGCAATGAGAGATTTCCGGCCCATAGGAAATCAAAGCTATAACCACGAGGAGATGGGCCATTTCAAATCCTTGAGAGGACCAATGACAATGCTTATAAAGTTGATTTGCCAGGTGAGTATGGTGTTTGTAGGTGATGATTCGAGGTCCAATCCTTTTGAAGAGAGAGGGGATGATGCGGATCAGCCCAACACCAAGCGTAATCATGCCAACAACCCATTAGAGGTGTCAGTTGGGCCAATCACAAGAGCTAGAGCAAAGAAGCTTAAAGAAGCATTAAATGGGCTTGTTCAAAACATATGGAGCAAAATGGACCTAGAGGGGCTTGGGACATTTAAGGAGCATGAAGGACAGCCTTCAATTCATATAGTTCAGGAAAATAGAAAAATTTGTTTTCTTATTTGTCCAAGATAAACAAGAAAATCCAAGTTAATCAATGACCTAAAAGGGGCAGCAACATAAATTTTCCAAATCAAATTTCTTCTAGCTTATATGAGACTTCTATAGGCCAGCAAATCTGATCCTATCATATTTAGAATATTAAATTCAGATTTATTATTATTTTCTTCTTAGTTTAGGGTTTTATTTATATTATTTGGGTTTACTTATAAGTGGGCCTCATATAAGTCCACACAAAGGGTTCATTAGAGTTTGTTTCAGTCTAGAGTCAGTATAAATAAATGCATAACCAGACATGTAAGGGTTACATAATTTTCAGATCAATAAACTTCTTTTGTTGCATTTGTTATGTGCTGGCAGGATAATCTCCCTTTCTTGGTTCTCTAAAGAATTGAAAAACAACTTATCAAAGAACAACTAATTTCGTGGCGTCATCCTTATACTTCTCGTTCGCAAATCAATATTCGTTGGGTGGGGTTTCCATTTCCAATAGTGCTGGTGCCTAGGTACACGTTATTTTTGTGTCACACTTCTATCAAACCTAATTTACTTGACTTTTCGAGCATTGATGTCTTTGCGTATGAGTTGCTTGACCTCGTGTTCAAGAGGTTCACATCAGAAGTCCTATATATAATTTCTTTAGTCTTTTCTTTTTCTTGTCACTGTAGAACCGTGTACCATATATTAGAGAAAAATGTGAATTTGACGGGTTGTTTTCTAATAATTAATAATAAAAATTCATAAAAAAGATTAGTCTAGTCCCTGAATTCACAATTCAATTAGATGCGAAATCTAACCCCCTCCCCTTCGTACTTGTAGAATTAGAGTTTTTTGTTGAAATTCTTTTTTTCATTTTAAGGAATTCCTTAGTTGTCCAGAAACAAGTACTAGCAGTAGAGAATATTCGAGAGAACAACGAAAAAATAATTGTAATAATCAATATTCTAAATGTGTGTGAATTTGTTCTTGTATTCGATGCAAAGGTTTTTCTTGATTTTCTTGAAACTTAATTAAACTACAAAGAGGTTTTTTAAAAAATGTTAATATGGAAAGTAAAAAAAGTAAAAGATATTATACAAAAAATAGAGGGTTACCTTTTGTTCTAAAATCTAAAAAAAATGGATTCGATACAAATAAATAAATAAACTAAAAGAACTGATCAACATAGAAATGATTTTCCAATTTTATTCCATAGCGATTTCCATAGTGATTGCAGGTGCATCTAAGAGGAGTTGTGTTGGATTTGGAAGAGTTGTCTTAAATAAACAAACAAAGTTCTTAAAACTTTTGTGTGTTGCTCAAGTGTGTTATGTTATGTCATAATCCAAAATTTAACACTCAATTCAAAAATATGTTCCAAAAATAAATAAAAAAGTGTTTTTGATACATTTCAGTCATTCACACGCCTATTTTGTATTTTTTTTTAATTATTTTTTCTCTTATTGTTGTCCTTTCAAATAATCAAATTCAAATAAATATATTTTTTACACATTCACATCCATTTTGTAATTCTTGGTTTCTTATCAAATGGATGTCAACATTTTTTTTTGGAAAAATCAAAATACAAAAACAAAACAAAAAAAATAGACAAGGGGCTAAAGTGTAAAACAAGAAAAATAAGGGACCAAAACAAAATTGAGTTACTTGGGGAACAAGTAACTAAAAAAAGATGACAAAATTTGTAAGGCCTTCCAAAAAAGAAAGGTTATCCATCATCCCTTCTACCAAAACTATAATCACCATGGGTAGAGAGAAAATGTGTTGAAAATAAAGAGAAAACAAGAGGACACTATTCATATAAGAGAGATGATATGCATCATGATTCTAACATGGAAAAGGTTGATTCTAAGATGTATGGGCTTTCAGATGGTCCAATGATGAGAGCTCGGACGAAACAACTACAAAGTGCCTTAACAAGTCAGATGAGCGCGACTAAGGTTTCAATGAGTTTGGAGGCTTATAACTTGAATGGAAATTGTTCAAATATGTTTGTTTGTTTTCAAATAAGGCTTGGGTTATGATTTGGAAGTTTTGGAGAGTTTGGGTTTCATGTCAAAATTGTGTGTTAATTTGAGCCTGAATTTTCACCACTTTATTGCATTGGAAAATAAGCCTATTCTACATGGTTTTCAGGTTCAAAATGTCATCTTTCTAGTTTGTCTAACCAGGCATGCATTAGAGTTTTGTACAAAAAGTTATGGTTGTTTTAATTTTTTGTGTGTGTCTATTTGTGTTTTATAAGTCAAGAATGTGCGCAGTAGTAGTATATGTATTATTTGTTTAGTTTTTAACAAAGTTTTTTATTTGGATTTCAATTATGTCATTTTGGTATTTCCTAGACTTTGAGGGTTGTTCCAAGTATATAATGATGTCTCAGACCAAATATTCTTTTTAATATAAAACTTTTTAACTTCTCATTTAAAGAGTTTTCTTCCTTGTTCTCCCATTTTCATAATTGGTTGAAAAACAATTCAGACTTATCATTCTTAATCACAAAAAAGTGTGGCGTCTTTATTGTAATAGGAGTTCCTTTGTGGTTTCTATGACTTGACTTATCAAAGACTTTCATTTAAACTTTATTCCTCATCTCCATTATAAATCATGTGATTTTCAGCCTAAACACCATAAGAAAAAAAAAAACCATATAACAAAACCTACCTTCCTTCATCTTCATATCAGATTGCTAGTTTGTTTGGGTTAGAAAGCTTAGGCATATCATCTTGGTATTAGAGCCAAGGTTTCAAAATTGATTTGAGACTTTGTACGTGGCTAACTTGAGATCAGAAATATCAAAGATTGTGGGCTAAAACAAATTGTTTTCTTTGACTTGGAATTGGATTGGAATGAGTTTTCCCTTGTTGATTGTGGTGGTTGTTTGTATTCTTTATTGAATTTTTTATTTAAGTTGAAAGACATTGTTGGTCATATTTGTGTGTGATTCATGAGAAATCGATATACTATGGTTGGAGAAAAAGATGAAGCTATGAGGGGAATCAATTTGGAACAAGCGCAACTTATTGGGTTACAACGATCTCGTGACGAGATTTGAAAATAAATAACAAGAATTCATGATCAGAAAAAAATGATGAAACAACACCCAAATATGTTGGATATGTTGAATATATATTGCAAGAAACAAAAATAACAGAAAGAAAGCGAATCTCAAAAGTCCACACAAAACATACTCGTTTACGACAAGTTAAGTCCGAATCTAGAACCTAATTTAAATGATGCCCATTGATCTACAATTTCATATATAGTGCGATATCAACCCAAATAGATAGAATATAAAGTTTGAGCAATTTACGATAAGCTCTGATATTCTGATGCAAAAACGATAAGAATCAGACCTGATTAGACCAGAAATTCAAAACCAAAGCAAACAAATCCAATTGACCGCAAATTTGATATGTGGTGCGATTAGGACCCCGTAATTAGAGTATCAAATTTGAGCTAATTCCAAGTTGATTTGATCCAATTTTCTCTTGTTTAGATTTCTGCGGCAGAATCCAATAAACGTCTTTTTGAACGATTTTTTTTTCTTTTTTGTTTCTTTTTTTGTTTTTGATGCTACTGATATATTTTGAACAATAACAGAATGAAATAACAATTTTTTTTTTATATATGCCGCAAATTCAAGGAGAAGAAGAAATTGGACACTAAGGAATTTTTGCGGAAACAACAAGAAACGAAAAATTATAACCCAAATGATGCGCCCCTTAGGTGGACTTATATGATGCCCACTTACAATTGACGCAAATAAGTAATAATAAACCAAAGACTAAGAAGAAAATAATACAAATCCGAAAATTACCATCCTACATATGCTAAAATCAGATTTGTCACCATTAAGAAGTCCCAAATAGACTAGGAAATCTGATCTGAAGGTAGAATTTATTCTGAAGTCTTCTTTCCTTTTTGTAGCTAGGATGAATAAAGAATCCTTATAAGAAAAGGATTCTGAAATAATTATGAATCCTTTCCACACTTGGAAACAATGTTGCAGCCCATTAAAGATCTTTGTAGAATTAGTAGATTTCCAAAATAAGCTGGCACATCCTTTTAGGAATTGAATCCTAGCTAAATAGGAAGTCCACAAGTTAAAAGGAAGTAAATAACAAAATTCATACAGCCTTTGTTGACCCATGTTTTGATGCCTTCCTAAACTTTGATTGACCTGAAAGTTTAAACCACGGTAGGACAACATATCAGGAGACTCCACGTAAAATTTCAGCCCGATCCAACGGTCGGATTGGAAATTATGAATATTACCGTAAAACTGGATAGTTGCACATTTTACATCAAAATCCGAATTTGACCTTACCTGGATTGTATCAGATGCCCTCCTGCAAATGATGCAAATAAACAATTTTCAACCCCAACAAAGGCAAGCTAGTAAGGTGCAATGAAATGTTGTCGTAGAGGTTGAATTGGAGCCAAATGAGAAGCATGGGGATGAACGAATTGCAAAGGTTTATAAAGAAACAAATAAAGAACATGAAGAATGGAGAGCTTTAGTTCAGCACTGAAAAGATGAAAAATAAAAAAGATCAGTAGTGCTTATCATTCAAAAATATGTACGTAAGTGGATGATAAGGCATGCTTATTTGAGATTATTATCGGTTACAACTTTAATACAGTGTTTTTAGAGGTGATTGTTGGCGAGGAAAGAACTTCTACGACTTAGATAAGAGGCTAATGAAGTGGCTACTTCAACTCTAGTTATTGGACTAGAGAGTTTAGAATCTAAAATTTCAGTAGAGGATTCAGTCGATAATGATTTTATTCCTCACAATGCAGAACTAATTCTAACCCCATGATTTATTAATTGGGTTGAACACACTTCCACTTCCATTATAGTGTCCGAGTAGATATTCATACTTTCTCTCGAACCATAATAATATTCTCTCTCTTTTTTTTTTATCAAATCATTGAATTATTTATTTCTCTTGAAATTTCTTCAATGTTTATTCTTACACACATCTTTTTTTAGGAGGCCTGCAACCATTATGTGGCATAAGGGTTACATCCCGGACGAAACTTAATAGTATACCACTTCTACGAATAGCTCTTAATGCCGCATCTCTTCCTAGACCAGGACCCTTTATCATGAGGTCTGCTCGTTGCATACCTTGATCCACTACAGTTCGAATAGCATTTCCTGCTGCAGTTTGAGCAATAAATGACGTCCCTCTTTTTGTGCCCCTGAATCCACAAGTGCCTACAGAGGACTCAGAGATCACCCGACCTCGTACATCTGTAATGGTCACAATAGTTTTGTTGCTTGGACAAAAACAATTTTATGAAGGATAATGACATCAATTTTCCTTTTTGGTGATTTGAGGAAGAATCTTCATGAATAGAGAGGGAATGATATGATTCGGGCAATGGAAAACGATCATACTCGGTTTTTGTTGTGATGTTCCTAATTGTCTAGTTTTACAACAAAAGACGTAAATCTCAACCTGACATTTAGATTAGACTAAAAATTTACCTAGAGTTTCCAGACATGTTGGGTTAAGATTTCATATCGATCGAAGTTCAATAAGGCAATGCAACACAGACCATAAGTTGTTGTACGAGTTCTGTTATCTAGTTCCCTTTTATTTATGGACTTCTTTTTAGTCATTGATTCTTATCCTAATGTATGGTTTTAACCCTTGTATTCCTATTGATCTGGTGCCTATTCTGATTAATGAGAGGACTTCTATGGGTAGGGTTAAAAAGTCAGAAATGATGAAAAAACTCCCTGGACAGGTTCGATCTCATATTGAGGAAAAGACAACAAATTATGCCAAACATGCTAATAAAGGGAAGAAAATGGTCAGATTTGAGTCGAGAGATCTTGTTTTGATTCATCTTAGCAAAGGCATATTCCCAAGCAATCAAAATTCCAAATTAATGCCGAGAATTGATAGGCCATTTTGGGTTATCAAAAGCGTGAATGATAATGCTTGATGCGAACCTCGTGATCACGCAACCCACACGCAAAGACACCAATTCCCGGAAAGCCAAGTAAATCAGGTTTGATAGGAGTGTGACACAAAGATAACTTGTACCTAGTCACCAACACTATTGGAAACGGAGACCCCCATCCAACGAATATTGATTCGCGAATGAGAAGTATAAGGATGACGCCACGAAGATAGTTGTTCTTCGATAAGTCGTTTTCAATTCTTTAGAGAACCAAGGAAGGGAGATTATCCCACCAACACACAATAAG
>Ga0307515_10007027_pt1 | contig 22362 bp, 18 predicted proteins | sample 17_EM_MG_FD_194513 | JGI IMG/M metagenome (GOLD analysis project Ga0307515, IMG submission 194513) | Populus trichocarpa ectomycorrhiza microbial communities from riparian zone in the Pacific Northwest, United States - 17_EM | ecosystem: Host-associated > Plants > Roots > Unclassified | place...
TTAAGGTCCCTGAAGTTCTCCACTGATGGGCACTACTTTTGGCTTCAAGACCAAATTAAAATACGCCATGAAAACAAAAAGTTAGTCAAGAATAGCTTAGCTCTAATGGCGCCAGCCTTCATAAATTTGCGAGAACTCGACGTATATGTAATCTATTCAACCACGAATAGGTATAACTACCCCATGGTGACTACCCTTGCTGGGTTTCTCCGGTCCGCTTTAAATTTGGAGATGCTTCGTGTGGAGTTTAGAGAAGCGGACTGGGCCGAAAATAGTGCAGAAGATCCCCATTTCGACCTGTTGGCTCATCTTATTTCCGGATCCTGGCCCCAGCTTAAGCGGCTCACTCTTAATCTATCAACTACCGAGCAGTCATTGAAATCATTCCTTAGAAAGATCGGGTTAAGCCTACGAGCGTTAAACCTCGAAAGCGTTACCTTCTTCGAGAATTGCGGGTCTTGGGAAAACTTGCTCATCGAAATGCCGAAACTCCTAGCTTTAGATTCTGTGTACTTAAAGAATCTCTGCGAATTTAGGCAAGGCCGGCTCGCCGGCAGTCTGGTATTCTTCGAGGATGCAGAAAATTCATCAGCCCCGTTTTCCTGCCATTACCAGGCCATGGAGAGATACATTCTCCGTAAAACCTCTGAGAGACCGCCCTTGGATTTGGAAGAATTTAGCAGATTTCATAGAGAGTGCAATCTTTGTACACCCTCTGATGGCAGGGATTTTTCTGGTGAAGATATGCCAGATGTTTAATTTGCAAGGTCGACATTTTGTAGAGGACCACGGCGGCCGCGGACTGCAATTCTTATACGAAGCCTAAAGTAGGTCAAGGCTTTCTCAAAACTCCATTATCTCTTTTCTTAGTATGTGGTAAAGTTTTGGAAACCGATTGCGAACAATCGGAAACCACATAAATCTACGCGCCGATAGCATATGAGAAACTGGGCTTTGGGAACGTCCGATGAGAAGAATACCTATTCAAATTGCTTGATGAGTAGCTTTAGCCTCACATTGATGTCAAGCTACTAATACTATCATAGATTTACAGAATTTTCTTGTAGCTGCATTTCGCTCTTGGGATAATGTAGCTGGGTATCTTCGCACTAAGATAAAATCGTCCCAAGCCATGATTAATGTTAAGAGTTGCAGCAAACGTCCACCCTAATCATATCCAGTCAAACCCCTTCCTGACATTAAACCGTAATAGTTCATAAAATTGTACTGCGCACTCGTCGTTCCAAAATCTCCACTGCTCCATCCGTTGACCTAGTCTTTCATAAAGATGGAAGATTAATTCCTTTCAAATATTCTTGTGCCGGCAGGTCCTACTGTCTCGACAGCATAGCCACCTTCCCAACCTGCGAGACCAACCTGGCCATCTCCACTTGAGTGACACCGCCGGTATTACTATTCTCTTCCTCCACGTCCTCGAGAACGACGTCCATCCTGGCAACACTCAGCCTCTGGAGAATCCAATCCTTCTGCGCTCGGAAAATTCCTCCTGTCGCTCTCGCTCTGCCTTTAGGTTCGCCTTCCGTTCCTCCTCTGGCCGTACCTTCCGCTCTTCTTCGTTGTTGAAGTGTAGACGCATGCCATGATAACGCACACCGGCATGGTGGTCCGGGTCGACGGGGAGATGCCTCTCCAAATCAGTCGTGCACGCCAAGTGGCGCTTCAGGACTTCCCGCTGCAGCTCGAGGTACTGCGCAGAGGAGGACTGCATGGGGAAGCGTCGGACGGGGACGGGGGGCCCGCTCTGGTACTCCTCCATGAACCCGAAGCCGGAGTCGTAGGTGGCGTTGGCGTCGGCGTCGGGTTCTGCAGGCGGCGAGGCGCAGACGTTCTTGCCTTCAGGCTCTGCTGTTGGTGACGCCTGGCTGTTGAGGAAGCGGTAGACGGGGAGGCTATTCCACTCTTCAGGATCCTCGTCCGGTCCGTTAGACCAGCGAGAGGTGAGGTGAAGGACGGAGCTGATTTCTTCCTCGGGCGACGGCGCGTCCTGGGTGGCTTCGTCCTCTTCTAACGTGTGGTCGTGGACATGACTTGGGCGTTTGAAAAGCATGTCGAGTGCTTCATCCATTGCGTACATTGCTTCAAGATGTGTTGACATGGCGATTTTTTTGGGGGATGGCTTTAGAGAGCTTCTTTGTAACGTGTAAAGGAAAATGTAGTGTGGAACGCTTCAAAGTCTTCTGAAGGGCCTATTTGAGAAGTGCGGAGGCCTGCAAAGAGTTTTGGGGGGTTTAGCAGGTCAGCATAGTGCCAGGAGGAAGTTGATGAAGTGAGTAGGCGAGATATAGGACAGTATTTATGCACCGCATTGTGCGTCAGAAAAGTTCATAACATCAGAGCGCCTTGAGGGCAGAGCATATATAACGCTCTGTTAAAGTCTATTTGGATCCAAAATGGTGGGCTAGCCTATATAGGTAACTATTATTCCTATCTAGGTATGGTGCATTGGGTTTGGACTGAAGCATTGGAGTGGATTCGACCTCACCACGCCGGTCCAAATACTGGTGTGAGTTTAAAGGTTGAGCTTCCGAATCAAAGTTTTAGCCAATGAGGACTATATATGGGCCTAGCGAAAGCTCATATTTAGCATTGAAACCATACTAGAGGATTTTTGAAGGTACAATGATGCCTGCAAATGTGTGGAATTTGATCCGAGTCAGTAATATTAAGTCTCAGGCACTAGTATACTTCTAGGATCTTGATGAAAACGTCTAGGTTACCTCATACCTAGATCACTCTAGCAAAAATAGCATTGTCTTATAAACGGACTAGACTTAATAAGCTTTGACTAAGGGGGGATACTATAATAACTCTATGATCAGGAAACTTTAACTTATTTTAATTGTGGTTGTCGTCATTGTAAGCTTCACTTATGCCAAGACCAATGCGACCCGCCCAGCCTAGCAAAAATTCATTGTAGCAATAGAGCACGTCCACGCTGTTTACCTGGTACAGGCGCTTTCAGACTGGCACCGCATTTCGTTTTCCGATTTGGGCGCTGGAGAGTGAGTGCCTCCGACCGAGTCCGTCATTCCGAACGCTATGTTTACGGATCCATTACGCTTGCGGCTTTAGCAAAATACTTTATCTACCTGACTGCTGCGGGCTCTGCTTGCACTAATTTTTCTCTATTCAGCAGTTGTACACGCTATAGCGAAGAGTACGGGCCTATTACCCAAGGAGCCTGACTGCGTCGCTGCTGTTGCGAATCCGTATGCAGATAGCGAGAATGAGTAGTGAAGAATACTAAGTGCGCCCGAAAGTTTATTTAAGGTCATGCCGTTCCAGAACAACATAGAGTCAAGTCTAGCTTACTGTTTCAATGCATCAGTGAGAATGCTATCCAGTGCCTTGATGCAGGCTTACCTTAACAGATTCTAAGTTCCCTGTATTCTACGAGGGAGAGCCTCTCTAGATCGTAAGTACGGTACTGGAGAGTGAAAGCCCAGAAGACTGCAATGGCAAGGCATTTAAACAGACACAGTACATACTACCACCGCTCCACACGAAGATACAGCGAGATGGAAAAGAGAGCAGAAATAGTCTTGGATAGTGTCATTGCTTACAGCAGTACTCCTTAATATTGGGGGGATATGGGGCCACCAAAGACATATGGTTGCCTTGAAGGAATATGTGGAATGCTCGTGGGATTTGAGGCCACATTAACCTTGCGCTTCTTGACATGCTGGATACTTTTTCCTGATAGAAGTAATGGCCCCCAAATTGTGGCCTTTAGAAGCTATAATCTCACCGGACAGGAAATTGCCGATAAAATTTCCTGAAAAGATATAAGTGACCGTGATAGAGTTTTGTTTCATAGGTTAGCACTTGAAACCTGGGGATGGCTGCCGCAAGCTAGGCTTCTTCACCTGATACTAGAGACGCTGTTAAGCAGTCCCTTACAATTGATCAGCTTCAATTCGATTTTAGCAGCCTTTCGATCGTTATAGAATAGGTGTTAGGAGGATATTTAAGGGAAGATGTTGTACAATGATTGTCGTTACGGGTGGGCCTTGATGCATCTCCAGGTCAACGCTGGTGTTTAAGTTTTAGCATTCTCCTCCACTTCCACATCGTGAGAACTCGCATGCTCAGAACTTGTCCTCAAACACAAACTGTACAATATCTTTGCGCTTGTTGTAAATTTTCTTTTAATATTGATCGCTACTTTTTGACGTTAGGAGCAATTAGGCCACACCTACAGGCAAAAGGGTCACATCTCTGGAATTTACCAACGGGGCAATCACAACACCTCTTTTCGCATTCCTCAACTCCTTACGGTGGCTACAAGCTTTTCAAAACGCTACTCCCACATGTTATAGCATTCCAGGGACCTAGCCGCTCGCATGGCAACCTTTAATTTCAAGCCACTACAAGTGGCGAAACGAAAGTTGCAACCTTACAACACTGTACCGGGTTATGATCACGAAGGCGACTCTTGCGATGTTGAGAAACGCTTATCTGACGACGATGGTGAATATCTCTCCTCTCCTTCCTCCGCTTTCTCCTCCCGAGCGTCTTCGGGCGTGCACCAGCAGATGGTCCGGCGGCATTCGACGGCGAGACCGACAATTAATGCATACTCCTATCGAAATCCGCGAGCCTTCTCCCGATACTTTACGCTGGCGCTAGGATCTACAATAATAATATTTATACTCTTCTTGACGAAGATGGGATGGTCATCGACGAAGAGTGTGCAATTGGGATTATCGAAGCCACCTCCGCCGCCACCGGTGTGGGAAAGCTTCCCATTTCTAAAGAGGCATCATGGAGGCATACGGGCATTAACATCGCGGCCTCAGAATGTGCCGGAATATCCAGGGGAAGGAGATGAGGCTCCCATACCGTCATCATCACCTGTGGCCGAGGAAAGACAAGATCAGAATTCAAAATTTGAGCGTCGATTGGAAGGCGGAGGCGTGCCACCCAGCGACCGGTTTAATCCTTATCCAAACTATGAGTCGGAAGCATATCTCAACGAATTCCCTCCCGTGCAGCCCTGCTATCTCGATGCTGAAGAAACAACCAAGATACCTCCCCTGCGCGCTTATCATGGTGTCCCGCGAGGCATGCCAGACAATGTGATGGGATCCTATGAGGTTCTTGGATTGAGGAACGATGTCTGCTTCGAGCGATTTGGCAGGTTAGGACCGTACGGATTGGGATATAGCAGAAAGCTGGGCGGGACAGGAGCTGGTATGGAAGGAGACAGAGAGGGCATAGATAAGGTGTGGGAAGACGATCAAGAAGTTGATTTCAGGGAGGTCAAGTGGGCAGAAGTACAAGACCGTTGCATGGAGAAGAATCATCTTCGCTTCAAAGCCAAGCCCAAAGGCAAGAACCACTTTTACCAGACAATGGCGATGGGAGGTCCAGATGCAGAGTTACCTGACGCTACCTCAGGGGAATTGCATGAGCTGGCCAAGGAAGGGAAATATACCAATTCTACCGGCAACAAACCTCCAAAATCCCCACCTCATCACAGTCTTATATCTCGCACTGTTGTTTTGATTCGCACATGGTGGGACTACAACTACGATGACGAAGATCTTATGTTCCTGCGAGCTCTCATCTCTGAGCTTTCTGTCCAATCCGGCGGCGAATACACAGTCCACTTTCTCGTCCACGTAAAAGACGATAATAAACAGATTTGGTCAGACGATGCCACCTACCAAGAAGTCCTTGATAATGCCCTTCCAGCTGAATTCAAAGGTATGGGAACTCTCTGGTCCGAACGTCAAATGGGTCTTATCTACGGTGGCCTGGAGGAATCACTCTACCGCAACCTACCCGTCCACGGAGCATACCGCTCTACCTTCATGCCGGTCCAATACTTCGCACACCAGCACCCTGAATTTGACTACTTCTGGCACTGGGAAATGGACATCCGCTACACAGGTCATTTCTACCATCTCTTCGACCGCATTTCCAACTGGGCTAAAGCGCAACCACGTAAAGGGTTATGGGAACGTAATTCGCGTTTCTACGTCCCAGCTGAGCATGGCTCGTGGGAAGATTTCACGCACATGGTGCGCGTGCAGACAGAGCATGGCACAAACAACAAAGCAAACACATGGTCTAAGCACCTTCCCGAGAATCCAAATGTCCCCTCCACCGAACCCGCAAAACCGGAGAAGCCAATCTGGGGCCCCGAACCACCACTCGACGACGAAATCGACCTCTATGAATCTCCGGAAGTCACCGGGCCTTACAAAGACGATAATTACATCTGGGGCGTCGGCGAGGAGGCGGACCTCATAACCTTCAACCCACTCTTCGATCCCGACGGCACCAACTGGATCCTTGCTGAAGACGTGACAGGCTACAACACTTCGCGCTCGCTGCCACCCCGACGCACAGCCATCATCACGGCGAGCAGACTGAGCAGGAGGTTGCTCGAGACGATGCACCGCGAGACGGCGCTGCACCGCCGCACCATGTTTTCCGAGATGTGGCCGGGCTCCTGCGCGCTGCACCACGGGCTCAAAGCTGTCTACGCGCCACATCCCGTCTTCATCGACCGCCGATGGCCTACTGGTTATCTCGCCGCTATCTTTAATGGTGGACGGAACGGCGCGGCGGGCGGAGCGAGGTTGAGCGTTTTCAGCGATGAGAGGCAGCATAATTTCCGCGGTACGACGTGGTATTACGACGCGGGCTTCGCGCCGAATCTGTGGAGGAGGTGGCTAGGATATAAAGTTGATAATGATGGGGGCGAGGAAGAAGAGATGGCGGGTGAAGGGAGGATGTGTCTTCCCGCCATGTTATTACATCCAGTGAAGCAGACAGATCTAGTGTTTGAGCATGAGGAATAGTATGGATGCAGAGTTTCAAAAATGGAGATGAGAATGGAGTGAAGTGGGCGTTTTGGCGTTTTGCTAATCTTGGTGGCGGCTGTATAGCTTGGTAACGTGGATCTTTCAGCGTTCACATATGTTGCTGGATTCCTGCGCATAATTTATTTGGAGCTATGAGCCGTATAGGAGCATGGTATTTAGAGCTTGTGCATGGAGTTTTGCGCCTACATCACGGAAATCCCAGAGTACGTTTCGAGCAAGGTTTCATGCAGCCTCCCTTTTGGCCAAGTTGGATTCCTTGCCGCTCAATTGAATGCCTCCCAGGACACCTTACCCATTTAAAATTAGAACAGCGTTTATGAATGCAGGTACTCAACAATTTGTCATTTGGTACTTATTTCTTTCACTAGGGTATAATGCAAGTACACTTCTCATCTACTTCATCATCATCCAATGTTTCAACTATTTCCTCTTCTCCAAACTCTCCGGCCACTGCCTCATCCCCTTCTACTTCCGTTACGCGGAACGCTACCTTCTCTTTCTCTTTCTCTTTATCATCCTCGGCTTCCGGCACCCCAAACAGGGCCCCTTCATTATGGTCGTCCTCCTCCGCCTCTCCCGTTTTCCTAACTTTAATCCTGCCCAACCGATACGCAAACACAAAGTCATCACTCCCTCCAAACTCCACCCCATCCTCCTTCTTAATTTCAGCCTCCAACTTCGGGCCCACGCTTCCGGGCGCCACCATTAAAGTTCTGTCCACACTAACACTCAACCTACCTCCATTCGCCTTCGTGCGTAGCGTCTTGGCCGTAGCCCCACGAGCAATCTTGACGCCTTTTACGATATACAGCGGCTTCCTCCCGCGACTCTTGCTGAGGTATCTAATGACACCCGGCGTCTTCATCGCGCTCTCCAGATAACCCTCCACCGCCTGCGGCTCGAAAAACGACGTCTCAAGCTTATCAAACTTATACTCGTTCTCCGTGCCGCGCTCCCAACTCGTGCCAACATCTATGCCGACGCCGACGCCGACCACAACTTCCAGGAATTTTGCCCAGATCCCAACTTTGCCCGAGTGGGATTTTGCTGCGGTGGACTTCCAGTCGGTCTTTGTTATTGTTTTCAGGGCGGCGGCGGGGATTGCGGGGCGAGTGGAAGCATTGTTAAGGGGCCTATCGGGGTATTTCGGCGAGCTGATGATGTTTCCGAGGAGGATGGGGCCGGTGGGTGGGTAGTCGAAGGAGGGCGTTAGGAAATAAGTTTTTTGTGGGTTGGCCATGAGGGGTGCAGGGGTGCATTTGAGGTATAATTACGAGGCTTAAATAACTATATAAAAGAGACTGTTGTATGCAAGAAGCTTTGAAAGGCTGTGTATGGCGAGATTATATTAAATATAGGTATGGGAAGGGTATCTCAGAGCTGTATATCAATTCAGAGAAATCAAGTTTCACCCCGCTATGGGCTTCAGACCCCACTTCAGCCACAAATCCTAAACTCTGCAAATCGCGTAGGGCTGTTTTAGTGCATTGCGCGAGTCATGCTCAACACCACGCTAAGTGAAAACGCGTCATGCTAGCAAGTCCTATTGAATCTTTCGGAAATTTAGGAAGCTTCATCTAATGCCAGGTAATTCCTTCCTGAGCGACCGTAAGCTGTAACTGAGCGAACCTCTGCTTCTTTCATTAGAGGATCCTAGACTCTTGCATTTTTGATATTGGTCAAAATATTGTTCAAACAATACGCCGACGGCTTGAAGCCTAAGCCCCTTTGATCCTTCAATAAGGTACAATACACTTCTTAGGGCAGCAGAGCAACTTTAACAACCGTCTCTGAATTCGTCTGCGCTAGAATTGCAGCGTGCTAGTGCGATGTGTAGTTTGCTGCGGCTCCCTCATTTTTTCCATCCTTATCGGTAAGAATTGTGACACGCTAAAGCAATACATTAATTGCGTATCTCTCTTTAATCTGTTTCTGGAACTCATCATCCACTGGGCTTGCTTCGTGGTTGATGTCGCTGAAGACATTGGGATCAGAGTCTGCACGCGCGCACTTGTTTGCTGTTTTGATGCATGTCGAACTATAGGAAAGATAAATTTTGAGATATCTCATAAAGTAGTTACTATCCCAAGTCTCCGTAGGCAGGTAACAATATTTGTGATAGCTGGAGCCTTTCTGCCAGTATTTCACGGCACATCTCTAGGACCAAATCGTTTGAGAGACAGCCTCAGCTACGATTTATCCCATATAATTCTTGCTCTTCCAGTTCCCCAGCTTTCCTACCTCGTTCCACTCTAACTAACTCCCAAACGGCTAAACCTGCCACCATTGCGGCTAGAACGAAAAGCGGCACCATCATCCACCGAGTGACTCTTTCAATCATACATTGCCTGCCCATATCGCCACCTATATTGCTCTGCTCCTCTTCCGAAATTATGGTAACGCTATTCAATTCGCAAGTCCATGTCTCTAGATCGAAGACTCCTTTGTCATAAATATGTGATGGGCCGTACCCAACATACTTTGAGGTGTAGTGAATATCGAAACGAGCGGATTTGGCGTGTACTGTGTTTAGAGTGATCAATAATGATAAAACTAGAATGGTGTTCAAGATAGGAAGTGTGATGTGGATACGGCGACGCGAAAACTTGTAATTCAACAGGATGTTAGCCTTTTTAGTGGGAGATTGCTTACTAGAACAGGGGTCCGGCTAGAAATTGGTCTTACCTGTACGCCACCTTTCCCAGTACAGAGCATAAAGATGAGAAAACCGATGCTAATGCCTGCCGAGGTGAATCCCGTAGCTGCGGTGAACTTGGCGACGTCGTAGTGAAAATCGAGAGGTAGCGCCCCGAGAGCATAGTGGTCTGCTCCTGCTGCATCAAGATAGAACTCCTCGCCCATGTTGTTGGAGATGAAGGTTATACTTGATTCTGAGAGTCCAATTATTATGACAGAGAGGATGACGAGAAGGGGGATGACTGTGAAGAGTACTTTTCGAACGAGAGAGGGCTCCATGGTGAAGCTTTAGGTACTCTAAATGAAAGATATTCTAGCTTTCCAAGCACAAGACGATGACTGTTGGGACTGAATAGGATAGTAATGAATAGGATAGTGAGGTAGTTGTGAGGATGAAGAAATCACGAGACAGAGCAAATCTGTAACGCATATGCATTGACGGCCGCTACGTTGAGCTGGCAAGTGAGGCACGGTATGGGAGGCTTGCAACAGGGCTAAGCAGCAGGACATTCATGCCTATGTAAGCGCTGTCTTGGTTACCAATTGAGCTATCCTCGAATCAATTTAAAAGTCAAGAGCGCGGAGAAAATAGCTCTATGCAGTCCTCTAACCTTAGGCAAGATGTAGGAAAGAATCGGCATGCCTCCGACCAAGGAGGCCGAATAATACCATGTTTGTTGTTATTGTTCCCACCGGCTGACGACTTCTTCGGAGGCGAACAATGTCGAAGGTTCTTTTGTGGTTGATGAAGGTACCCACCGGGAGTGTTTTGGCTTTTGACTGCAGAGGCTTACTATTATGCATGGAGCAAAATGCTTCAAGACCAAGGAGGTGACAGGTGGAGAGAGGCTAGACTTCTGCGGCACAGCAGCTGGTATTGATACAACAAGCCTCAAGAAAATGCTGGACGACTTTAGATGAACTAAACATAGAACGGAAAAATGGGGCCTGAGTCAATGCTTCCTAAAATATACTCTTATATAAGAGCTGTAGCAGTCGGTATTTCTACGAACGTTACGAGAAGATTTTTGATGTTGAGGCGACCTTTGAAGGAAATAGCGCCTCGCTTCCGCCGCAGCGCGTCCATCATATATGCAATACCGAACCTCCATCACGTCTTCTTCTCAGCCCCCATTTCCAATAATTAAAATGCCGGCAGGCATGCATCCTCCGGAAATTGACCTAGCTTTCTCTAGCAACCCTGAACTCAGAAAAAGAGTTCACGATGCCATCAGTAAGTTGGCTTAGGCTCCAACATCTCCGCGTATGTATGCTTAACCCTCCGAACTAACAATTATCGTGTTATTGTAGACGAATATCCAGCCCACAGCATTCTCTTCCGCGACATTTCCTCCTACATACTCAGCGCCCCTAGCTGTCAATCCACGCTCGTCAATGGTGAACCAGCCACGAAGAAGCGTAAAGTCGAGAACGGCGAGCGTGAATTGAATGGGGCTGCAGGCAGGTCCACAGCAGGCACTTGGGTCGATGCAGCGGTGCGGGCATCGTGGCAAGGCCGAGACACTAGCTTCTCCATACCCCAGCGGAAGAAGTTGACGCTGGAAATGGTGAAGAGGGGCGACGGGTGTAAGGAGGGAGGAATTAGGGGCATAAACCCTGCGACTGGGGCTGTTGAATTCGGCGTTGGATGGAAGAATATTGGTGAGTCTACTACTGTACTTCTCAGCAAATTTTTGGGATTTAACATGCAAAACTAACCGGTGCGTCCTTAAAGAGCAAATATTCTGTCTTCCCCTCCCAGAGAAAGCCAAGCGTCAGCATAACCTCATCGTAATACCAGTCAACGGCGATGGCGTAAACCCTGTTCCTGACTCTATTACTGCGCCCCCCGAGCCGATTGTCTGGACATTCGCGGAGGCGACGGGCAAGGATGTTAAGGAGGGCGAGGATCCGGGACCTGCACCTATCGCAGCAGCTATAAATGAATGCTTGGCGAAGGAAGGTGTAGGGAAGAAGGTAGTGTTCCCAGATGATAAGGAGTTTGCGAGTGCGATTGTGCAAAGCCATCGCAAGGGAGAGAAAGCATTTCATGTCAAGGCGTTTAGGGGAAGTAAAGACGGTGAGTTTGCTCAATTCCCACTTCATCTCACCCCTCATGCCAACACTTGGACCATATATAAGAAATCGGTCTGAAGGCACTGTATCCTGAGCTACACATGCTGATAAGTATGCAGGCTTTCTCTTCTTCACCTCCGTTGGCATCCTCTGGGCATTCAAAAAACCTCTCGCCTTCTTTTCCTTTGACACTGTGTCCTCAATATCTTACACATCCGTCCTCCAACGCACATTTAACCTCAATATCGCCGTTTCGCATCCTACCGATGCATCAAAAACTCCAGAATTTGAGTTCTCTATGTTAGATCAGGCAGACTATGCGGGTATTGATGGATACATCAAGAAGCATGGGCTGCAGGATGCCAGCATGGCAGAGCAGAGAAAGGCCAAGAAATTAAATGTCAACCCCCCAGCTGTGAAAGCGGAGAATGGCGCTGCGGGTGATGGGGAAGAAGGGGAGGACGAGGAAACGGAGTTACAGAAGGCAGAGAGGTTACTGCAGGAGGAGGATGATGAGGAAGAAGAGGATTATGATCCTGGGAGCGAAGGAGAAAGTGAGGGGAGTGGGAGTAGTGATGAAGAGGATGAAGGGGGTGAAGGATATGAAGAGGGGGGCGAGGAAGAGGAGGGATACGAAGAGGGAGAGGGCTATGAGGAAGGGTACGAAGAAAGGTATGACGAGGGCGATGAGGAAATGGAGGAGCAGTATTGAGTGCATGTCGACGGTGATGTAATATCATGTATTGGGTAACGAACGGGCCAAGACGTCACCTTGGATAAATAGTTTGAATCATTACTAGCATACGGAGTAGTAAACTTCACGACAGCGTACTCTCTTCTTGAGCTTCATCCCTGAATTTGTTGCTTTAATATTTTCTTACTCCAAGCCAACCATCCCTAAATCCTTCGACGATCCGTTTTCGTGCCAAGGAAAATATGCGAGAGGTTACCACTTCACGATAATTTAGACACGGCAAAGTGTATCTCACCACGTTTCTCCATGGAAGAGCGAACGCCTTTCTATTCAGCTATGAATTACGAGTCCTCGCTCTGCGGAGAACCCTAATAACTTCCTCTACAGTCGTATCGAGATTGCGAGATCTCCGCACGAACCAGTGGCGTCCCCGTTTTTGCGCCTCGCCCAAGCCACGTCTATAGCAGATGTCGCGCGACCAAGCTCTGCCCTCGCACAGCAGCAGTTTCAACACCATGATCTGATAGTCGTTCGCTATGAATTCTCCTAGTTTCCCTAAACCGTCCTGGCGGTTCCTGCAGTTCCTCGCCCTCACCACGACCCTCCTCGTCGCTACTGTCCTCCTCACCTGGACTAATGGCGCCCCGACCCACATCCCCTTGTCGATCCCTCTCTCCGTTCCGGGACTCACCCATTGGGGTTTCAAACACCCTATCGATGAGCTGATTGCGGCTGCAGAGGCAGATTTTGAGGCTCTGCTTGCGAAAGAGGTCAAGAGCTTGGATGCTGCAGCGAAGGCATACAGGAAGAGGCGCGGGAGACATCCACCTCCTGGCTTCGAGGAGTGGTATAACTTCACCGTGGAGCACGGTGCGCTTGTGGTCGAAGACTTCTTCGACCGGATATACGATGACCTAGGTCCGTTCTGGGGGATTGAACCGAGAAAGATACGGCAGCAAGCGCACTCGTTTGATTTTGTGATTAGTGTGAGGAATGGGAGTATAACGCAGAAGACGGACTATGAAAGAGCTTGGATGAATTTATGGCGCCAGCTCATAGGCACGATTGAGAAGTTCCTGCCAGACGTAGATGTGCCTATTAATACGATGGACGAATCGCGCCTGCTTGTTCCTTGGGAAACGGTTAGTGACTATATGAATGATGCGCGGCACACCATGTCTCCAGCTTCCGATGTCATATCAGAGCTCTCTGGGCTTGGCGATCTCGATAATTCAACCTTTGACTGGAAATGGCAAGGCCCACATATTACTTGGCCGGGCGTGGATAAGCGCCCACGTCCTTATTGGTCTTTTGTGCGCGCCGCGTGCGCTCCTGATACTCCTACTCGGAAAACACCTGTATGAGGATATCTGGAGTGACCATCCTCGTCCTGAACATGCGGCAGCATTGCTACTCCCAACGTCCTTCCCGCCCAAAACGCTGCGTGGATATGTGCAGAACTGGACGCAAGCCACAGATCCGTGCTACCACTCGCACTTACAAGGTCTCCATGGCACATTTGTTGAGCCAATATCGTTATCTGTATCTGAAAAACTATTTCCGCTTTTCGGAGGCTCGAAACTACCCATGAACAACGAAATTTTGCTGCCTGCGGCTATGTACTGGAGTGACATGGAACTCTACTCTGGTGGCGAAGAATCGCACGGTTTGCCTTGGCCCGAGAAAAGTAATAGCCTCATCTGGCGCGGCGCTGCGACGAGCGGCCGCAACAAGAAAGAAAACTGGCCGCGCTTTCAACGCCACCGCTTCCTCTCTATGGTGAATGTGACTCAAGTCTCGACCGCCGAGCTGCCGCCCGGAGAGGTCGACCCAAGCATTGCGGGCATCGGACCGGGTGGGAATTTTCGCCTACCACCTGGCAACCCGTACGGAGTCACTGCTGCATCAGAACGACACCTAAGCGACTGGATTGGCAGTTTCTCCGACGCCAGGTTCATGGACCTTGTCTGCTTTCCCGGCGAAGACGCGCCAACTTGCTCCTATACCAACGAATTCTACTGTGACCGGGATGATGCCGATGAAAGAGCAGTATGCGTATAAATACCTGCCCGACATCGACGGAAATAGCTTCTCTGGCCGCTATCGCGGCTTCCTGCGCTCCACCTCACTCCCCATCAAAGCTACCATCTACAAAGAATGGCACGACTCGCGCCCGTTCCCCTGGGTGCACTTCGTGCCCATGGACAATACATTCATAGACTTCTACGGCATTATGGAATATTTCATCGGCTCAGACCCTAAGCTCACGCCCGCCACTCCTCTAGCTGCCTCAGAACCCGAACCCGAACCCGAACCCGAACCAGCGGAGGAATCAGAAGCGGAAGACGGGCTAGGCGGCGAGTCTCATGAGGCCGCGGAAAAGCGGTCAGTGCACAAGGAGAAGAAAGACGGCCACGACGAGGCTGCGCGCAAGATCGCAGAGCGGGGGCAGAAGTGGGCTGAGATGGTGCTGCGGCGCGAGGATATGCAGATTTACGTTTACAGACTGCTGCTCGAGTACGCGCGCGTCTGCGACGATCGCAGGGAGCGGCTGGGCTTCGTGGAGGATCTGAAGGCGGTTTGAGACATAGCAATAGCATGGAATTAAGTACAATATTGAGGCTTATGACTCAGACGAGTGGGCGAGCTCGCACAGTATCAGGCGCCGCGGATGCTGGAATCGCCTAGGTATGCTTGCAGGATTGGGGTGGCGGGAGCGAGGCGTCCGGCGCGCTTGGGGAGGAGGAAAGGCGATGGTGTTTGGGTGGTATACGGGATCTCAGATTCAGAGATTGAGGGCGCGGTTCTAGCCGCAAGGCAAGTCTTGAGGTTATATACACACGAGAATCTAGATATCATGAATGGTATATTTTCTTCGACCATATCCTTCCTTGTTTTAGGTTTCCGTTTGCTGATCATACGACTCTATCTCAGGCATGGTCTGAGATCCGATTCTGGCCTTTCCATCTTCGAAAAGGGGGACCAGAGCGGAGATGTAGGATCATGCTTGTTATTCAGTAAGCCAAGATTCCTTTTTTGAGCGATAGCCATAGCGAGGCGCGAGCAGATCCAGTACTTGAAGGCTTTGCGCATGGAGTAAGAGCAGGAGACTTGGCGTAAGTGTCAGCAATCAGTGTGCGCCAGAATACTACGCCAAGGCCTTGTTGTGTTGGTCCATATGGGTCCTCGAGGCCTGCGCAGATTTCAAACCACGTCGGGATATCATGGCCGTCTAGAGTACCACTGATGGGCTCGGAGGCGGCGACAATGCGATCGAAAACTGCACCGCGCGTATCGAGAGACTCCTCGGGGGTTATGTTCGCAAAGGCAGGACGGTAGCGCTGTGGGCAGCACCCAAACTCCATGCGTGGGATCGAAAGCGGTTGCGGAACGTCTGGGCAACTACAGTCAGGTACCCACGATGGCAGATTCTGAATTCTGCGGCTACTTTTGTCTTCGACATATGGGGGGTTTGATAGGCGCGGATGCCTGATTAGAATAATTGTGGCGACAAATTTATACAGTGTTTGAGGCATCGATGAAGACGAGTAGTTAGGTACTATGGGCATTGTCTTGCCTGGTGGTAATGCTTTTTGAGCGATTCCTAGGTATGCATATATCTTACCGCGCGGGTCTGAGGATGGGTATGGCCGAGTAAGGTAGAGCAGGCGCTGGAAATATCTGAACTAATGAAGGTCTGGCTCATTGCCTTTGAGTACATCTAGCCTTTTTTTTTAAATTTTTTTTCACTCTATAACATAACGTGAGCGATAGGGTTATGACGGTTCCTAACAAATTTCGTCTGTGCGCAGCTCCGATGTTCCAAACCGTCATAACTATGCCGACCGTCATAGCCCTATCGTTCACGTTATAACATAGGCAGATTTCAAGTAGAATTTCTTGAATTAATTGCCCCATAGGGCGCCCGAAGGCCATCCCCACAATACAAAGAAGAAATATCCCAACCCAGCATCTAAAATGGACGCTCTCCTCAGAGAGAATGCCAATCCAAGACTAGCTATGAGACATCTAAGTAGAGGCCCATTTCGAACCACCCAACCCACCCTGCTTGACCCCAGGGCCCTTCAGAAAAGTCTCGGGGGTAACCAACATGCTCCTATTCCAGGCAATGGGGGCGCAGGCGGCGGCTGGGGCACGGGGGGGAGCTAGGCGTGCAGGAGGTGGAGGAACAGGAGGTAGAGGAACGGGAACCGCACGAACGGGAACCGCACGAACGGGAGCAGGACGGGTGGGAGCGGGACGGGCGGGAGCAGGGCCGGCGGTAGCATGGCGGGGACGAGCGGCAGCAGGAGGCGGGAGGAGAGCGGCCCGGTTCATCCTATGTAATTGGCCACCATGCAAGTCGCCCTTGGCGATCGCGTCCGCATCCTTCTGGTCTGTTGTCTCAGAAAATCCTATAAAGTCAGTGGACCGAGCGCTAAATGGCTGAGAGGATGGTGACTTACTGCTCCAAGCTGCGCAAGCTTCTTCAGCTCCCTTGGCGGGCTTGGGTTGCTGGAGAGTAGGAAGATAGCCGGTGCGGAATGCGTGGTCGCGTTCTGTGTACGCCGCAACGGTCTCGTTGTAACGCTCTATGCCAAGATCCGCGGTCGTGAAGTGGGGTTGGTCATCGTAAGCCCCGTCTAACTGTGGTGGGCCACGATAATCGGGGACATGGTCGTAGGTGCCAAGATAGTCGGGGCCACGATAGTCGGGTTGGAAAAATGGAATATGAGTTCTGGACAGCAAGTTCGGTGGGCTAATCATACTGACCGTGATGCCCTGCTCATAGCTGATGAAGATTGTGCCAGTTGTGGAGTAACGCCAAGAGAATTCGAATGGATGGATATCGTCGCGAGCTATAGAAAAAGCATGGATGATGAGGATAGAGGCGAATACGATTATATCGTAAGGGCCTGCCAGGTGCTTCGAAATGCAAACGAAGAAGCCGCAGGCGAGCATATCAATGATGGCCGTGGCGGAGTGTTCCATGACTCTAGCTCGGGGTATGATATGTACATCCAGGAGCTCGCCGAGAATTGACGCAGGGAGTGTTGGGTCGAAGATGCCGCAATCAGCAAACACAAATATTTCAGGTATCCAAGAATAGATGCACATGATAACTGCGGTTCGGATGAAGGCGCCAAAGCTGCCTGCATCTAGGTTGGTGTAATATATTAGCTAAGAACGTTGGAGAGGCATGATCAAAGGCGAAGATCATTCAGGATGAAGTTTAGCGGGTATAGATTGTCGTTTGTCGTCGACGCAGACAAAATAATTCGTTGGCCATCGAAGAGATAGATATAGGAAGGTATACAGTGATTTCTTTACGCAAGGCATGTCTGGAGAGAAGCAGAAAGACTGTCGTTCTTGGTGATGAGTTATTTTTGAATGCGACTTACTGTGAGCGTGTTGTCCGTCAAGCCAATACCCCATGATTCCACCCAAGTCCATGTTATCCATTGCGGTGTGTTGACTGATGAGCTGACGAAATGATATAACTTGTATTTGTTGCTTGATGATCGAGATAGTGTGATGAGCCGAGAGGTTGCTGGTGGTGAAATGGGAAGGGAGAGGAAGCGTGGCAGACCACTCTAACTAGGAGGAAGGGAGCTTGGTATATACCAACTTGTTGCGTCTCATGCCAACCAGCCCCCACAAAAACGCAAGCTTGCAGTGCCCACCCCCAATTCAGTTAGGGCCAGCACCGTAATCATATATCTTTGCCATAGGCCATTCGCTAGAAATTGATTTCATCATCTGTCGAAAAATCCGATTGCTGAAAGTTTGAGCCTTTACCAAAAGGCGTGCTGGACGGTGAGCCAGCATCGAGAATTCTTCTGCAATGTCTCCCGCACCTAGTAAGCGACACCTATATTCTTTGGAATAACCACTTATTCTCTTAGTAATGATTACTGACGATAAGAATAACCTACCGTGACAGGATATATTCTATAATATCCGCGAATCCACATCCAAACACAGATCAGATCGCTTGAGATTTTTTCATTAGTGGCAAACCTTTGCGCGAATCTTAACCGTGCGTTGTCTATGCGTAGCGTGCCATGAGCTACATACAGGTCATGTTAAGGGAGCAGTAATGAAGGAAATGCTGAAGACAGATCGATCTTAGTGCACACAGGCATCTGAGCCGCGGCAAACGCTACTGGGAATGCTGGGCAAACAATGCGACCTACGCCACCAAAAAGCATACGAGCAACTCGCGCGCCCACAGATAACAAGTGAGAGAATAGGACGAGCGTGCAATACCCCTTTCATGAACGGAAAATAGGCCTTAAGGGCCTTGATTCTGCCTAAGATAAGGTAAGCATGTCTGTGCGCGACATAAGCACCTCCTTGGTGAAGCAATAATATCGATCATTGAGCGTACTGTTCCATGGCAGCGCAGCGCCGCAAATACAAAACAGGGTGGAAGGGAGACGGGGACAAACAGACATTAGCGTTTAAAGGAGAGAGTCTTAGAGAAAGAACTAGGCCTTAGAGCAGCAACCTGAGAATTTGCGATCCGATTTGAAAGAATCTAGCTAACGAAATCGGGATACGGTCAGCATAGAATGTATTACAAGACGTGAGCTGTGGAGGAATGAACCGAAACGATGCTGAGTTACAAAGTAGAGCAACACACAAGAGCTATAAGAAGGTTATTGGAGCTGACGAAGACAATAGCCACTGAAGATTTAGGCTGGGGAGAGAGATATTGCTAATACTAAAGCTTCGCGAATTCAAGAAGATGGCAGAATATGGCACAAGCTCACAACCGGACAGGTTTACGGACCAACAGGCAGCAGCGACGGCTAACTCTGAGGATCAATAAGCTGTATGAGAAGGTTGGTTATTAAAGAACATGATCTGGAGTTCAACGCACTCACATTATGATACGGTTGGAGACACCTTTTGCGCCGAATATTACGAGCTTCATCCCAGGCATCTCCATCAGTGATTGTGCACGCAAAAATCCTTAGGCCAAACTTCAACAGCGAACGCAAAAGACTAGCCGTGAGAGGCTATCAAGTCATTCAACATGGGAAAATAGAAAATGGTGATTAATACAAGAGCCAAGACATGTAGGAGCTTAGGAGGGGACATATCACAGACTATGAAATACTAAAGTATGAGGCATGAACCAGGAACTCCGCACACCGGGAAGTCAGCAGACAATGTCCAAGTCTAAATACAACATTGGGCACCAATCAAGCGGCACACAAAAAGAAAATCGAAAGTGCGAAAAGGATTTTGGATTCCGGTTGAAGAATGAAATAAAAGACTCTCTGTTCTATATAGAAGGAAGAACACTGATAGTTGAGAAGACACAGTTCCTAGCAATGACAAGGAGCAGAACTCAAGCACGTTCCATACAGCCACGCTACCTATAAATGGCAGACGGATATCTCTACAGCAAGTATGATAGACGGCAGAAGCACCATTGACTTGCTGCAGCGGGGTAGGAGAACTCTGAAATTCCAAAGACATTTATACAAAGAATTAAGTTGGGAGGGGTTAACGCGGTGGCGCACAGGAATTAACATTGATCGGAGGACGAGATAAATGTAAAGTGGGTGGTACATATACATTCCATCCAAGCCTTCATGTAAAAGGGTACTGACTTAAGCTGATAATATCTTCCTCAATTCTCAAACTCCAGCCGCCTCTGATCAGAACAACCAAACGAATACTCAAAGCACAAATCTCGAATGGTATGAGGTATGGCGAAAGTAAAAGCGAATTAAATGGTCGTTAGGAATAAAGAAAAATGCACGCGTTGAAATCCTCCCCCAATGTGGCAGGTAGGCTTGGGTAAGCTGGGAGCTAGATGGAAGTTGACAGGACGGAGTATTCATAAATCGTGGACCCCCAAACTAGACCCAGAACTGCCCCAGCGGCTCTCTTTTGGACTTTGGATTTTTTAAGAGGCGCAGTCAGCCAAGTCAGCCAGCTTACACGCTGGGAGTTTGTTGTTTCCACTCGGAGACCCACACAGTGGGCGGTTCTAAAGCGATACACATACCTTCAGTTGCACGCTTCTATTCAGCCATCTCGCCACATCGCCTGAATGTTGGGAAGTAGCGGCCTCTTTGTCAAGCGTATCGATGCTGGCCTAGGAAAAGGGAGTCGGCATCGTTGAAATAAAGTTGGCGCACGCTATCCCGCGCTCGGTTTGGCGTTGTGGGGAACGTGAGAACGTTCCTCGGCAGTGGGCTCCCCAATCCAACCCCGGACCCAACCGTGCCTTGTGGTAGGACCCAACGACATCGACTGGCATTTGATCGTCCGACAACTCGTAGCAGTACCGCTATATAAGCAAGTTGAGGTCTTCACATCTCAGATACGATCGATTGCGCCTTACGCTATTCCGCTTCGCCATGGCTCCAGCTCCAGCGCGTCAGGAGCTCACAAAACTCTTGAATATCATGATTCTAAGCTCGCAAACCAGTCACACGCTTCCACCCGGGTGGTGCTGAACAGCAGGAAGAGTTAGGTCCAGCGACTCGATCTACTACGGTCTTATTTACAGCATATGGGCTGCAAAAGCAAACCTGTTACCTTCCATAATCGTAAGCAACAAATCTACTAGTCGTTCAAAACAACCCGAAATGCCCTCTAGAAAGAAGATCGTTGGAAATTATGGCGGCCATGACAGGAATGATAACTTGTCCTGGAGCAGCCTAACATCCTAACTCAAGAAGCCTGAAAGGAACAGAACTGGGCCTGTTCCTAATTTCTTCGTTAATCCAAGGCGGAAAGATGGCTGGAATCTCACTTTCGTACAGACCAATTAAGCATCCAGCAAGTTGACGCGAACGAATAAGCAAATAGCCGGATCGGATAGTGTTAGAGCCCCATGTCTACTCCAGTCATCAGACGGCTTGTTGCCTGCTACGCAAACCGGCATCCCGCAAGTCAGCTGCAGAGGATAGATAGATGTTGGATTTGCTAGCCGTGGAAGATGACGACGACTGTGGGGTACCTTCCATCTAGCAACAAATGTTGCAGTCAAGGCATGAGAAGACATCGTTTCCAAACTTGTCCAACCGGGCTGTAGTGTCCTTGCTTTGGCAACCTGACCAAGCAAACTTCTTCCCAACTATCGGTTTCAATTGATGGTTCCAGCTTACGAACCGTAACGAGGCGAGCCCGGCAGATATAGCTCCCTGTTAGGTTGTCCGCGCGGCCACACAAAAATTTTGAGGAGGTTCTTCTCTAGTCATATTTGGGTACTTAGTTACCGGGCTAGCCCTGTAGTTGTCGTGATTTGTCTGCGATTGTTTCGCAATATCTCCCATTTGGTATATACTCTATGCCGCCAGCGATATGCCTAGGCCGATGAGCACTTTTTGCCATCGAAAGGGCAGCAATTAACGGCACATGATTCCTTTAGTTGAGATCCACTGTCTACAGGGTCTTGAGTTGCTGCACTCGAGCTGGTTTGTCTCACAATAGTGCTAATGTTCGAGAGAAATTGACAATCTCCCACAGGCTCAAGGATGCTTGGTTACCGTTCTCCTATGCCTGCATAACTGTGCATATGTTAGTCATCGCTCCAATCTTACTCAAGTCATCTCAACCGCACATGTTCTACGTACCTGGCAGGCGTCTTTATACTCGAATATGTTGAGGAAATCCTTATCTGGACTCCGGAGTTAATCGAACCTCCAAATCGACATGATCTTGATCTTGATGTAATTCCTGCAATGATCCGATAAATAGGAAGACACCCACGTTAGTGTACACCCAGTTGGGGGCTGAAGGGTTATATAATTTCAATTAACTACTCATTACTCCAGAAACCCGCGGCCACTTAGTCTAAACCGGAGCAGCAAATGCAGAGTTAAAAAAAATTACCGCCACCACCACCACCACCTGTCGACCGGAACTTGAGGCTACATATTGTCCGGACAGGATCCGGGCAGTAACTCTTGGCAGTAACTTTACTGCCCGAATCTTTTGATCAGCGGCGGCCTAGCAGGCGGTAAGGGTAGCCAAGGCACTACTCGGGCACCTATTTTACTAGTAAAAGCC
>Ga0307515_10007029_pt1 | contig 22358 bp, 23 predicted proteins | sample 17_EM_MG_FD_194513 | JGI IMG/M metagenome (GOLD analysis project Ga0307515, IMG submission 194513) | Populus trichocarpa ectomycorrhiza microbial communities from riparian zone in the Pacific Northwest, United States - 17_EM | ecosystem: Host-associated > Plants > Roots > Unclassified | place...
AACTTCAAACTCTGCCTCTTTGTCCTCGCCATCACCCTTCCTCTAGTTCACGCATGCTCTCGGACCCAGAGCGAAGACCCGACGCGAGATACCGCTGCTCCCGTACAGACGGCTCCCTCTAACCAGCACGACGGGCCATCGGCTCTCCCGGATTTCACATGGCTCGTTAAGAAATATGGTGGCGCAGTCGTCAATGTGACCGTGGTCGGCGGTCGCAGTGCCAACACCTCAGCGCCGCAACTATCCCCCGACGATCCGTTCTCCGACTTCTTCCGGCGCTTCGGCATTCCAGGACCGGGCGGCGGCGAGGAGCAGCCGCTGAGGGGGCTCGGCTCGGGTTTCATCGTGAGCAAAGATGGCTACGTGCTCACGAACGCGCACGTCGTCGCCCAGGCGGCGGCCGTCACGGTCAAACTCCCCGATCGGCGCGAGTTCCCGGCAAAGGTGATCGGCGTCGATCCGCGCAGCGATGTCGCCGTTCTGAAGATCGACGCACGCGACCTTCCGACTGTGGCACTCGGCGACCCCGCACGCCTTGAACCAGGTCAGTGGGTCGCGGCGATCGGCTCACCATTCGGATTCGAGAACACCGTGACGGCCGGCGTAATCAGCGCCACCTCCCGTGCGCTCGGGCCGCAAAGCAGTTTCGTGCCGTTCATCCAGACCGACGTGGCCGTGAATCCGGGCAACTCCGGCGGACCGCTATTCAACCTGCGCGGTGAGGTAATCGGCATCAACTCGCAGATCTACAGCTCGTCCGGCGGTTACCAGGGCATCTCGTTCGCCATTCCGATCGACGTTGCGCTGAATGTACAACGGCAGCTCATGCAAACCGGGCACGTCACGCGCGGACGCATCGGTGTCGCCATCCAGGACGTGAATGCGAACCTCGCGCAATCGTTCAGGCTCGATCGGCCACGCGGCGCGCTGGTCGGGTCGATTGAGCCCAATGGTCCCGCGGCTGCGGCGGGGCTGAAGCCGGGGGACATCATCCTGAGCGTCAATGGCAAGCCGATCGAGACGTCATCCGCGCTGCCGAGTCTCATTGCGAACATCAAGCCTGGGACCGTTGCCGAACTTCGGGTCTGGCGGAACGGACGCGAGGAGACCCTCAAAGTCCGCGTCGCCGAGCTGGATGAAGAAGGTCCGGAGCGTCACGTGAGCGCCGAAGGCCGCAGGGAGGGGCCGAACGAGGCACCGCGTCTCGGGCTTTCACTACGCCCGCTGAGCCCGCAGGAGCAGCGGGAAGTGCAGACCGAAGGGCGCCTCGTCGTCGAGAATGTTGAAGGACCGGCGGCGGCCGCGGGCGTACAGCCGGGTGACGTCATTCTCGCAGTGGGTAACACGCCGGTGAAGTCCGTGGAGGATTTGCGCAAAGCTGCACGGAATGCCAAGGACACCGTCGCCTTGCTCGTTCAGCGACAGGACGCCCGTCTGTACGTGCCCCTGAGAATCGGCTGATGCGCCAGATACGCGCGATAACACCTCCGCCGCGCGGGCCGCGCGCGCCAACATTGGTCGCCGTCAACTGGCGGCGTGCAGTCCTTGCACGTCGCGCAGGCAGTTGAGGTCGATCAAGGCGACGCACGCCAAAGATTTGATGATCGCGCGACCGCTGGAACATGGCTGCTCAGCGTGTAGCGGACCACGAGGACGCGCCGGCTCGGCGCCAGCTGCCGCGTGTACTGGATCGCGATTAGGTCGACCCAGTTGTTCATGAGGGGCTGCGGACAGTTTCGGGGATGACACCGTGCCCGTCGGCAAGCCCGCCTTGATGCGGATCAGGGATTCGGACGGACGCTACTTCTTAACATCTCCTGCGTGGTTGACACGAGGGACTGGTGAACATCGCGCAGATCGCTCCGTTGTGTGAGGCCGTGCCGCCAAAGCTTTATGGCGGTACCGAGAGAGTCGTCGCACACCTCTGCAACTCGCTGACAGAGCTGGGGCACGAGGTCACGCTCTTTGCAGCAGCGGACGCGTGCACGAACGCGAAACTCGTCGCGGTGCGGGACCAGCCGATTCGCCTCGATCGCGCACCCCTGAAGTCCGAGCTCGCTGCGCACCTGGTGGCGCTCGCGGAAGTCCGGCGCCGCTCAGGACAATTCGACGTCCTGCACTTTCATCTCGACATGCTGCACTTTCCGATGTTCGAGTCTCTGGCGCAGAAGACCGTGACGACCCTTCACGGGCGGCTCGACTTGAAGGACCTGCCTGGCCTGTACTCGCGCTGGCACAGGTACGGACTGGTGTCGATCTCAGATAATCAGCGCCTCCCGCTTCCTGGCGCTCACTGGCTCGGAACTGTGCCACACGGCCTGCCGCCTGCACGATATCGCTTCACCGAACATCCGACCGGTCGCTATCTTGCGTTCCTCGGGCGGGTCTCCCCGGAGAAGCGACCGAACGTTGCCGTCGACCTCGCGCTGCGCGCGTGCGTGCCGCTGCGGGTGGCGGCAAAGGTAGATCCTGCGGACGCCGTCTTCTTCGAGAAGATCATGCGACCGATGCTCATCCACCCCTTGATCGAATTCGTGGGGGAGATCGACGATGAGCGCAAAGGCGATTTCCTCGGCAACGCGCGCGCGCTGCTGTTTCCGATCGACTGGCCCGAGCCCTTCGGCCTCGTCATGATCGAGGCCATGGCCTGCGGCACCCCGGTCATCGCGTGGAACTGCGGAGCGGTGCCGGAGATCATTGATGAAGGCGTTACCGGTTTCGTGGTGAGCTCTGAGCAGGAGGCGCTGACAGCCATCGCGCGTGTGGCGCAACTCGATCGACGGCGCATCCGTGCCACGTTCGAACGGCGCTTCACGGCCAGCACGATGGCGCGAGCTTATGTAGAGCTTTACACGCAGTTGCTGAGTGCGGTGCCGCCAGTGGTGAGCTTTGCGGAGCCGCTAGCATGAGCAGGGTCGATGAGCGGGACGAATGTGCTGGCTTGCTGCCGCGCTACACGTTGAAGGATGCGAACACGTTTCTGCTCGCAGATGCGCTCGGGGACATTCAGGGCGGCGCCGATGGCTTGTTCTCGAACGACACGCGGGTGCTATCGCGCTTCGAGCTGGCCGTTGCAAACCATAGCCCCTCGCTCCTCGGCGGCGCGATCTCGAAAGACAGTACGCTGTTCACTGCGCATCTCACGAATCGCCCTCTGCCGGCGCTCGGTGAACGCTCGATTCCTCACGGAGTCATTCACATCGAGCGCAGCCGGGTGCTGTGGGCTAGTCAAATGTACGAGCGCCTGCGACTCACAAACTTCAGCGACCACGCCGCGCAAATTCCGCTAAAGCTGGCTTTCGAAGCAGACTTCGCCGACGTCTTCGAGGTGCAGGGCCACCGGCGCGCACAGCGCGGATCGCACCTCGACACGTCTGTTAGGGCGGACCGCGTGCGCCTCAGCTATCGTGGCCGCGACAGCATCGTGCGCGCGACCGAGATCCGCTTCTCGCAACGCCCCACATCGATTTCCTCAGGGGCGGCGACGTTCCTCCTTGAGTTGCGCTCACGCGAGCGCGCGGAGCTGTTCATCGAAATCGGTGCAGACAGATCGGAGACGCCTTCATCAGAGCGATACGAGGAAGCGCGACAAGGCTCATCGGCCAGCATGGACGCGCGCGTGCATCAGGGTGCGAAGGTCCGCACATCGATGCGGCTCTTCAACCAGTGGGTCGATAAATCGCGCTCCGACCTCGCGCTCCTGACGACTCCACTGCCCACCGGGCTCTATCCGTACGCAGGCATCCCCTGGTTTGCGACCACGTTCGGGCGGGATGCCATCATCACGTCATTGCAGATGCTGTGGATCAATCCCCGGCTCGCTGCGGGCGTGCTCCGCTTTCTTGCCTCCACTCAGGCGCAGGATGAATCCGCGTTCCGGGACTCGCAGCCCGGCAAGATCATGCACGAGATGCGCCATGGCGAGATGGCAGCGTTGCGCGAAGTGCCGTTCGGTCAATACTACGGGGGCGTAGATACGACTCCGCTGTACGTGATGCTCGCCGGCGCATACGAGCGCAACACGGGGAACCGCGCGCTAGTCGACGAAATCTGGAACAGCCTGCTTGCAGCGACGAACTGGATCGAGCGGCGACTCGACCACAGCGCCACTGGCTTTCTCGACTACGCGCGGGCCGAAGAGAGCGGCCTCGTGAATCAGGCCTGGAAAGACAGCCACGACTCCATTTTTCACGCGGATGGGCGCCTGCCTCGCGGACCGATCGCAGTCGTGGAGGTGCAGGCCTATGCGTACGCGGCGCTGATCGCCATGGCGGAGCTCGCCGCAAGACGCGACGATGGAAAACGCAGTCAGGCCTGGCTCGCACGCGCGGAGCGGCTGCGTGCGGCGATCGAGCAGCAATTCTGGATTCCGGACATGAATTTCTACGCGCTCGCCATCGATGGGGATGGGGAGCCCTGCCGTGTGCATGCTTCGAACGCTGGGCATCTGCTTTTCTGCGGCGTGCCGAGCGATGAGCGCGCCGCAGCCGTTACGGAGGAGTTGCTGTCGAACCGCTTCGCGAGCGGTTGGGGCATCAGAACGCTGGCCGAAGGCGAAGCCCGCTACAACCCGATGTCGTACCACAATGGCTCGGTCTGGCCCCACGACACATCGATGTGTGCGGCAGGCATTTCACGCTATGGCGGAGGGCCGCACATGCTGAAGATCCTTAGCGACATTTTCGAAGCTGCGAATCACTTCGCCATGCGCCTGCCAGAATTGTTCTGCGGCTTCCGACGCGTTCCGGGACACGGTCCCGTGCCCTACCCGGTCGCCTGCCTGCCGCAAGCCTGGTCCTCCGGGTCCATGTTCATGCTGCTCCAGTCGATCCTGGGGATTCGCATCGATGGTTGGCGCAGGGAGATTCACATCGAGCGACCGCTCCTACCCCATGGCATCGAGTCGCTCACCCTGCGAGACCTGCCGGTGAATGACGTCAGCGTCGATCTGGAGTTTCATCGAATCGGCGCTGAGGTCGTGGTGGTACCGGCGAGGCACGTTGCCGGTGGGGTGCGCGTGCTGGCGCACCTATGAAGTAGCCAGGCGGCGCGCCAGCTTCACAGGCGTGTGCGGTTCATACAGGGAGTCCGGATTCGCGACGAACGCGCCGGTCTGGGCATCGACCGCAGTGAGCTGTCGCCGATTACCCTTGATCGTTTCCACGTAGTACGCCAGCACGGCGTTGGTTCCGCTGAGAGGCTTCGCAAGGCCAGCGCCAATCGCAGGTGCGGCCGCATGCTCTTCGGCCTTCACGATGGCGTCCGTGAGCGGCACTTTCGCCTTGTCGATGCTGCGCATGTAGGCCTCGAGGTGATAGTTGAGGAGCCACGCAGGGAGGTCCGCCACCTCGATCTCCGTCACATCGTCACTGACGGACGCAATGCGCACGTAGATGATGCCATCGTCCTTCTTGATCGCAGCCTCGAATACCGGGGCGCCCTTCTCGTCGGCGAGGCGGATTTCAAGCACCTTTCCGCCGGTGCTCTCTTCCATCTCCATGGCGGCATGCGCCAGCGCGCGCGGCATCACGAGAGGTTCTGCGTCCTGGGACGCCGCCCATGAGATCAGCATGAGTTGGCTCAGTGCCGTGAGCACGCTACTGACCGTCATGGCCTTTAAGGTTCGCATGTTCGTTTCCTTGCCTCATTCACGAGGCGGCGCCGGAGGTCATCCAGCGCCTGGTTGCTCGAGCTACCGAGAGAGGGAACGCCGCGGGCACACCGAGGAGGCAGCCCGCGGCGCTCCAAAGGGCCGCGACGGGAGGGAGAACCGTGGCGGCCCAGCGCACAACGCTTACACACTGATGGTGATGCGATTATCGACACGGGTAACTCCCGGCGCCGCCCAGGCCGCGCGCTCGGCTTCCTGCCGCTCGGCCCATGATTTCACCGTGCCGCGCAGGATCACTTCGCTACCGTTAGCTTCCACCGTGATGCGGCTTGCATCGAGCTCGGCGCTGCGTCGAAACGCGTCTTCGATCTTCCGCTTGATCTCGTAGGGCGTCGCCTTCGGTTTCAGCGAGATCATGTTCGTGACACCCTTGACCCCGCGGATACGCTTGACGGCGCTTTCCGCTCGCTCGCGGGCATAGTTCCATTCCACTGCGCCTTCGAGCGTGAGCCACCCGCCTTTGGCGACGACCTTGATGTTCTCCGAGGAGTACGGCAGCTCCGCTTTCAAGGCGCTCACGGCGTCACGCGCAATTTCGGGGTCCGGTCGCTCATCGAGCACGGGCAGCCGCACCTCGAGGTCGTTCGCGACGCCGACGACGCCCGCAACGCGTTTCGCGTCGCGCTCTGCCTGGGTTTTCTGCGCATAGCTGCGCACGAAGCCGATGAGTGTCACGACGCCGCTTTGAACGGAGACGCCGATGTCGGTGGCATCGATGTCGGAATCCCAGCGGAGCTCGTCCTCGACGTCGCGCTTGATGTCTGAATCTAATCGCATGTCAGATACTCCCGCGTTAGCTATCGGTACTTGAATTCCGGAAGAGCCTTCAGGCCCTGTTTCGACGCGCCGGGCAGCACGATGCGCTTGCCACCATCGCTAATCTGCAGCGATGTATAGGGGGCCGCGATGAGCTTGCCGCCGATGCCCAGAAAGCCACCGACCTCAATGATGGCGAACAGCACGCGATCCTTACCTATGATCAGATCGTCCAGCTCACCGATCTCCTCTTTCTGCGGATTGGTGACCTTCGTGCCGCGCAACTTGCTGAAGCGGTAACCGTCGGCCACTGCAACCACGTCGACCACGACGAGCGCGACTTCCGCGGTGGCGATTCGCGGTGTGATGGCACCCGCTATCGCGGCACCTGCGAACAACGCGACGAGCCATTGCGAGCTGCGAGGTCTCGAGCCTCGAGTGAAGCAGTTGTCGTCACGCACGTTCTCATACGCTCTCATGATGTCTCTCCGTTGCTGCAGCACTGGTGGCTATAAGACACCGGCGCCCGCGCACGCGCATTGATCACCGTCAATACGGAACTCCACACGAGCGACTAGCGTCACCGCCGTGAACGAAGCGCTCGTGATCGAAACACTCACGCTGATCGGCGCCTCCGCGCTGTCGATCGCGCTTCTCAGCCGCATCGGGCTGCCTGCGATACTCGGTTATCTATTCGCGGGCATCCTCGTGGGGCCCCTCGGCTTCGGCATCGTGGCGGCCAGCGATGGTGCGCACTTCCTCGCCGAGCTCGGCCTCATCCTTCTCATGTTCATGGTCGGCCTCGAGTTCTCGTGGGCCGAAATGTGGGCGACGCGGCGCGCTGTCTTCGTAGCGGGTGCGTTGCAAGTCGTGCTCAATATGCTGTGCGCGGCGCTCCTCGCGCGCGCACTCGGCATGCCCTGGCCCGCGGCCCTCCTGGCCGGTGGCGCGGCTGCGATGTGTTCCACCGGTCTCGCCCTCAAACAGCTTCAGGAACAGCGCGAGCTGGCTCGACCGCATGGGCGTATTGCCACGGGTATCCTGCTGTTTCAGGACCTCGCGACGCTTCCCTTTCTCGTGGTCATAGACTCAGGCAGCACGACGGGCGCAATCGCGTTCCTGCCGGCGCTGCGCCAGCTCACCGTCGCGGCACTAGGTCTGGTTGGCCTGCTGTGGATCTGCCGCCCACTTCTGCGCGCGGCGCTGAGCTGGATCGGCCAGCGTCAATCGGTCGATCTGTTTCTGCTGTCGGCCTTCCTGCTCGCTCTCGGAACCGCATACGTCGCGGAGCTGTTGGGCGCGGCCCCGACGATCGGCGCGTTTCTCGCCGGGGTCGCCGTGGGCGAAAGCGATTTGCGCCATCGAGTCTCGGCACAGCTGCAACCGTTCCGCGACATGCTGGTCGGCCTCTTCTTCGTCACGGTAGGCATGCAGGTGGATCCGAACGCGGTCATGGCATCGCCCGTCCAGGCACTACTCTGGCTCGTCCTCTTCGTGTTGGCGAAGCCAATGCTGGGAGCGTTGGCGATACGGTTGGCGAGTTATGACACGACGAGCTCGGTGCGTGCGGCCGCCGTACTCGCGCACGCGAGCGAGCTCACGCTGTTGATTCTCACGCAGGCAGTGAGCGCGGCTTTGCTGCCCGCCGCGGCCGGGCAGGCGATGCTGGTCGCGGCCGCCCTATCTATGGGTCTCGCGCCTGTGATCATTCATCACAACCACGCGATCGCGGTTCGCATCCTGCGCGGCCTCGGGTGGCGCATGCAGCGGCCAGCCGCCACCACGGTTGACGTGGATCAAGGCGCAAAGAAGCCGGCGCCCACAGGGTCGCACTCCGAGTGAGAATGCGGTGTCAGCGCCGCAGGACTTACTTTGCAATCACCGCGAAAGACCCTTTGAAACGGAGAAATCATCATGGCGCAACCCCAGACTCAGGCGAATCCAGCTTCCTCCGATACCCGCAGGAGCACCACCGCGGTTCCTGCACGGAGCCGAAGTGGACAGCTGCCCTCGCGAGATATCACTGCATGGACCGGGAGCCCTTTTGGGCTCATGCGACGCTTGTCGGAGGACATGGATCAGCTCTTCAATCAGATCATTGATAGTCCAGGCAACGGAACCCCGAGCGGCACCGTGCTCGGCGTGCCGGCCGTCGCGGCCATGCCCATGGACTGGGTGCCGGCGATAGAAACATTCAAACGAGACGGCAACCTCATCGTCCAGGCGGACCTGCCCGGCCTTGCGGTCGATGATGTCACGGTCGAAGTCGAAGACGGGATGCTCACGATTTCGGGCGAGCGCCGCGAGGAATGTGAAGTCGACGATGACGGCTATCGACGCACGGAGCGCCGCTATGGTCGCTTCACGCGCAGCATCGCACTGCCTGAGGGCGCGCGAACCGAGGAAGTCCAGGCCGCATTCCGCAATGGGGTGCTCGAGATTTCCATACCGCTGGCGGAACAATCCCAACAGCAGCGTCGTACAGTCAACATCAAGAGTGCGCCACAGAATGGTGGTGATACCCGCAACGGCGGCGCGAACAAGGGTGGCGCCGATAGCGGTGGCAGCGGAGGGAAACAGGCTTCCACATCCGCGGGCGGCAGTGCGAGCTCATGAGCAGGAGCGAGAGTGCAATCGCCAGAGGCGGTTGCGCTCTCCTGGCGCGCACGTATCAGTAGCCTGCACGGATCGCTGACTGGAGAGAATCAGCAGCTCGCGGCAACCGGCAAACGCATCACGAATTCACTACCCCGGCCCGGCCCATCGCTACGGGCGATCAGCGTTCCACCATGTGATTCCACGAGATTCTTTGCGACCGCGAGCCCGAGCCCCAGGCCGAAGCCATCCCGGGCGCCGTCGGGCTCTCGAGGCGTGTGCACATAGACGTCGAAGATCTTCGGCAAGAGCTCGGGTGCAATGCCGGCCCCCGTGTCGCGCACGCACACTTTCACACACGATGTCTCTCGCTCGAGTATGACGTCGATGTGGCCACTTTTCGGAGTGAACTTTGCCGCGTTGATCAGCACGTTCGATAACACCTGAGTCAATCTGCACGGATCGCCATCGACGATCGCCGATCCCGCGGCGTGATCCGCGAGTATCAGATGCTGTTCACGCGCGGCGATCGACGGCCGCGCGACATCGATTGCCGCTGCGATGATTTCACGCAAATCCACGGAGGTTGTACGCAAGCTCATGCGTCCCTGATCGGCGCACGTGATGTCCAGCAGATCGTCCACGAGCCGCCGCATCTGCGCGACCTGACGCGCGATCACTGGCCGGGCAACGACAGTCGCTGCGCTATCCGTATGCGCAAGCAACTCGACCTGGTACGTCAAGGGAGCTAGAAGGTTCCTCATCTCGTGCGCGACCATCATGGTGTGCTGCTGCCTGCGCGCCAGCTCTACACGGAGCTGTGCCGCCGCGAGCGGCTGCGCGTCTCCTTCCGTTGGAATCAGCATAACCACCTCGCCTGCCCCGGCTGGCGCTAAGCCAGTACTTCAATTCGGTTGTCTACTTGCCTCACGCCCGGCGTCGACCAAGCCGCGCGCTCCGCTGCGTTTCGCTCGACCACCGAATGCACCGAGCCTGTAAGAATGACGGTGCCATTGTCGGCGAGCTCAACGATGAGGGAGTCCGCATCGATCTCGGCGTCGAGGTGGAACGCTGCCTGGATCTTGCTCTTGATTTCCACCGGCAGAAGCTGCGGCCTGACGACGATATCGTTGCGCACGCTGCGGATGCCTCTGACCCGGAAGGCGACCTCTTCCGCACGCTTGCGGTCGTCCTCCCAAGCGACTCCTTCGAGCGTTACGCGTCCATTGGACACGCGTGTTCGAATCTGCTCGAAGGCCGCTGGCACCTCACGCTCGAGGCCGGTAACCACTTCATGCGCGATCTCAGGATCCGACTTCCGGCTGACCAGCGGCAGACGCACTACGATGTCGTTGGCAATTGCCGCGACGCCCTTCACGCGCTTCACATCGGCTTCGGCCTGTGCCCGGTCGCCAAAGCTGTGCACGAAGCCTGCGAGGGTCACCACGCCATTGCGTACCGCCACTGCGATGTCGCACGTGCCGATCTGCGGGTCCCAGTCGAGCTCTTCCTCGACATCGTGTCTGATCTCCGTATCAGGTCGCATGAGCTACTCACTTTCACGAGTGCGGGGGCGCCGGCAGCATGAGTGGATCCCGGAACGTGACGATCTGCCGCACGCCATCGGCGTCGACAATCTGCAGGCTGATCATGTCGAAAATCTCCTCGTCAACGTAAAGCTCGCGTGGGGCGTGGATCAGATGACCCAGCTCGCCGACGATCAGTTCCAGCAGGTCGTTCTTCGCGTCATAGGAAATACTGAAAAGCGGCTGGCGGTGCGCCTCGAGCTGAAAGCCGATCTGGAGCGAGCCCACCTCGATACGCGCGTGCTTACCGAGAGAGGCGCGTGTCGCGCGAATACAGAAACCGCACCATTCGTTGCGCTCGAGTCTGCGGATCGTCATGAGCGTCTCCCGATCGATACCGAGGTCTACGATGCACGTCGACGGCGTTCGCGACATTGACTGGCATCAGTTAATCGGGCGGCTCACTCGGCGAGCCGGTGAAATCCGTGCATCGCGGTTTCACGCAGCGAGGGCCACGTATGGTGAAATCACGCGTGACGGTGTGCCGCCTCGACAGCCTCGCGCTCTAAATCGCGTGCAGTGCCCTTTCGAAACATGATCGCCAGTACGCTGTTGGTCACGCCACTGAACACCAGGCTTACACCGAGCAGCATCCCAATGGCCCAGAAGCCCGTGAGAGGCCAGCCGATCAGAAGCATGATGCCGAGCGCCGTGCTCGCGATGCCCGCCGCCATGAACCAGCCCCACCCCTGCAGGGGCTTGAGTCGGTACGCCAGGAATGTGCGCACGGCACCGTCGGCGATGAGTAATGTCGCCACGACGATTGTGAGAGTCAGCACGCCACTCAGTGGGAAAACGAGCACGAGAATTCCGGCGGCGACATAGAGCAGTCCACCGAGCGCCTGTAGTGTCACGCCCTTCCAACGCCTCACGCCGAAAGCGTGCACGACCTGAAACACTCCCGACACCACGAACACAGCGCCGAACACAATCGCCGCGGCCAGCGATGCCGCGGTTGGCACGGCCAAAGCAATCACACCGCCGATGATCTGCACGATTCCGAGCAGCAGCAGGACGAGCCAGCGCCGCTGCAGTGAAGTGACCGATCGTGCCATTGCCAGTGTATCGGGATCGGGTCCGACCGGGTTCTGAGTCACCATTGCGAGTTCCCCTTTCAAGTGGGCGAATGATGATCTAACGGCGCACGCTCGCGTTGACGCGCATCAAGTGCGGTGTTCGCAGCTCGTCACTGGCCGCGCGTTCGCCCGTAAAGCTCGGCCGGCATCGCTGCGCTCTACGGGCGCCATGGCCGCTCCGGGATTGAGCAGCCGATTACGATCGTTGATCTGCACGCGCCGCGTGCCGAGCAATGTGATCGCACCCACCCGGCGGAGCGTCGTGAGCGCGCGACTCACCGTCTCTACCGCCAACGCTAGGTAGTCTGCAATGTCGTATCGGGTCATGGGCAGCGGGATTGCCGCGTTGGGTGCGGTTGCCGAGCGGGCCGCCATTTCCAAGAGGAAGGCACTGACCTTCTCGATTGCGCTGGTACACCCAAGCAGGACGGTGCGAGCCTGCAGACGCTCGATGGACTCGAACGCCATTTCGCGTACCCGCCGCGCCACCATCGGATCGGATTCGGCGAGCTCCTCGGCCCGGCGCCGCGGATAGCACGCGATCGTGGTGGCCTCGACGATGATCTCGCCGGCAAGGCCGCGCACGCCGCGGCAGGAAAAGCCGAATACATCGCCCGGCAAGAGGAAGTCGACGATCTGACGCCGGCCATCGGCCGTCAGGATGCACTCCCGCGCTGCCCCGCTCACGATGCGATACCAATAGTCGGCACGAGCGCTCTCGCAGTAAAGGGTCTGGCCGAAGTGATAGTGCGCTAGGGACGCGATCCGTTCGAGTGGCGCAACCGTGGACCCGAGCGAGAGGGGCGGGCAACCTGTGCGCGTCGTAATACCGAGCTTGCTCATGGCGGTCGTTTCCCTTCTTCCCTGATCGACAGGCCACCAAGTTAGGCGCGCGGCATTTGCGCCGCCATTGCCTATTCGTACAAGTGACTAGACGTCCACTGATCCATGGGTAGACGGGTCGCGAGTCAGGCCCAGCGCTGCCCGCACCGCGCCCAGCAGCTCCTGCCCGACAAACGGCTTGCGCAAAAATGCGATTGCCCCGGCGCGCAGCGCTTGCTTGCGCCGGCGTCCATCAGCGTCCGCGGCTGCCGTGATGAAGATGATGGGGACCGACAAACCGAGCTTGAGCAACTGCTGCTGGAGTTGCAGTCCATCCATGCCTGGCAGACCGATATCGAGAACCAGACAGGCCATGGCGGGAAGCCTCGGACAACGGAGCAACTCCTCCGCCGAAGCAAAGCACTCGGGGCGAAAGCCAGCAGACTTCAGGAGACTCTCGGCTGCTTCGCGTATGGCTTTTTCATCGTCAACCACTGCGACGATGCGCTCGTCTTTAGCGCCTCTCATGTCGTACGGGAACCCTGCTCGGATCGGCTTGCCCAACGCTGCCGCCGACGCGTCGGTTACCGGGATGTACGTGTCGTTCTATACATCGGAGAGACTGGCACCGCGCAGCTTTTCCGTCATTCTTGCGAGGTGCACCAAAGAATTGGCCGCCATTTTTTCCATAATGCGATGCCGGTGTACCTTGACGGTGGTCTCGCTGATACCGAGCTCAGCGGCGACCTGCTTGTGGAGTCTTCCGGACAGCAGGCAGCCCAGCACTTCGCGCTCGCGTGGCGTGAGCCGTGCCATTCTTCCGCGAAAGGCGGCGAGCTCGGCACGGTCCTCGCGCAAGGCAGCCGCGTGTTCAAGCGCTGAGCGGATGGCCTGAAGCAGATTCTCTTCGCTGAAGGGCTTGGGCAGGAACTCCGTCGCACCCGCTTTCATGGCGCGCACGGTGGTTGGGATGTCACCGTACCCCGTGATGAAAACGATCGGGATCATCTCGCCCGCCCGACGCAGTTCTTGTTGCAGATCGAGCCCACTCGCGCCCGGCATGTTCACATCGAGCACGAGGCAGGAGGGCTCTGCCGATCGCTCGCCGGAGAGAAACTCGCGCGCCGATTCGAAGGTGCGCACGTTCATTCCGACGGAGCGCAACAGACTCGAAAGTGCTTCACGAACCGCGGGGTCGTCATCGACGATGTGCACCGTCGGGACGGGCTCGTTCATGTCGCGCGCCCGCCTGCCGGCACCCTGAAACACAGGGTCAGGCCGCAATCGGGATTGGGCTTCGCACAGAGTCGACCGCCATGGGCTTCGATGATGCGACGGCTGATGGATAATCCCAGCCCCATACCGCGCGATTTGGTCGTGAAGAACACGTCAAACAGCCGCGGCAGATGCTGCAGCTCCACGCCATTGCCGTTGTCACGGACGAACACCTCGACGCTCGCGGCGTCTGATTGCATCGAGGTGATGGACAGCACGCGAGTACGCTCGGTAACCGGCCGCATGGCTTCGATGCTATTGATGACCAGGTTGAGAATCACCTGTTGCAGCTCGACACGATCGACCAGCACCGCTGCGAGATCGTCGGCAAGCTCAGTGTGCAGCACGACTTCCTCACGCACCAACTCGTTCTGCGTGAGGGCCAGCACCTCGCGGATGACGTCATTCACATTCAGAGATGAGCGGATCAGAGTCCCCTTGGTGGCAAATGCCTGAACGCGACGAATCACCTCGCTCGCGCGGTTGGCATCGCGGACAATCCTGTTGAGCGACGCGCGCGCCTCCCCAAGATCGGGAACGTCGCACTCGAGCCAGCGGAAGCAGGCATCGCCGTTGGTGACGATGGCCGCGAGCGGCTGGTTGATTTCGTGCGCGATTGACGTGGTGAGCTCACCGAGGCTCAGCAGGCGGCTGGCATGGGCAAGCTCCTGCTGCGCGTTGCTTGCGGCACGCTCGGCGCGCCGCCGCTCGGTGATGTCGCGGCAAACTGTTGCCAGCGCCAGTCGCCGTCCGGTTTGCGGCTCGTGAATAAAGAAGACGTGCTGCAGTACAGGGATGACCGCGCCCGTGCGGATATGGCGGAGGGAGGTCTCTCCATCCCAGAACCCGACGCGCTCGACCGCTGGCATGATGTGAGATCTCAGACGCTCGCTGTCCTCCGGGGTTAGATACGATCGGATGTCATCGAGGATGGGCTCGCCGTCATGCAGGCCGATCATCTTCCGGCCCGCCGCGTTGAGAAACAGCGCTTGTCCGGCAAGCGAGGCAATGCCGATGAAATCCGCGCTGTTTTCGACGATCGAGGCGAGCTTGCTGCGTTCCTCTTCGGCTCGCTTGCGCTCGATGGCCTGCGTGGCATAGCGAACGTAGAGATCCGTCAGACGCAACTCGAATTCCGACGGCCGGTGCGGCGTGCGGAAATGCGTCGACAGCATGCCCAGCAATGCGCCGCCGTGACTGATCAGCGGCGTCGACTGAACGGCCCGAAAGCCGGTTGCCGCGGCGATGGCCCGGTGAGGCGCGAAAGCGTCGTCGCGCTCGACATCCTCGATAAGGATCCGTTTTCGCGCCTGCGCCGCGCGGCCGCTTGCGCCGTGGTCATCGCGAACGAAGGCAAAATTCTCGAGAAACCCGAGCGGGAGATTGCAATGCGCCACGATGACGAGCCCGCCGCGCTCCGGATCGTGAAGCTGCGCGTTGCCGAAATCTGCGTTTTGCAGGCGCATTATTGCGAGCAGCGTCTGTTCGAGCACGGACTGCACATCGCTCGTCACGGGCACGCGTGTGCTGAACTCGTGCAGATCCGCCATGGCCCGGAGTTCCGCCGCCAGTCCGTCTTGCAGGCCCTGCAGCTCGCTGTTCGCCTCCGTGAGCTGTCGGGTGCCATTGGCCACGCGCGCCTCGATGTCTGTCAGCGCATTTCGCTGGAGCTGCAGGCGCGTTTGTTCTTCAAGCACGACGGACGCCTGACGGACTGCGACCTGGAGCAGAAGCATCTCGAGCTCGTCGGGATAGTCAGCACGGGAGGCGGCGGTAAAGACGGTTCCCAATGGAGTGGGAAAACCGAAAGGGAGCGACGCGACGGCAAACCTGCCGCCACCGAGTGGATCGTGCGCAGCCCCAACCGATGGGCTGCGGTCGCTCGCGATCCACGGAGCCAATAGATCCCTCAATTCGTCCTCGCGAAGGCGCCCGAGACCCTCGCCACCCTCTCGCCAGACGTCGCACGCGTCGAGGTCTGCGGACGGATCGATTAGGACGTACACGAGCGACAGGCGCAACATGCGCAGGAGCGTGTCGCTGAGGGCGCCAAGAATGTGGACGGCCGAGTGCGCGTGCCAGATCGACCGGAGCGCCAGCACCTCGGTCAGTTGCGTGACGTGCCGTTTGAAGCGATCTAATCCTTCGTCTGGGCGCTCGGCACTCACGCTATCCTCGGATTGGTCGACCGTCAGCCGGTGTCGTGCTCTTGAACACGCAGCCGGTGAGAACCTGCTCGCAACGGATCGAAACCAGATCGAACCGAAGCATACTCCGATGCTTCAGAGAAGACTCTGTATCCCGCGACCGGAGTTTGAATCATCTCTCTGAATACTATCTACCTCAGCATCTATCTCATCGACCCGAAAACTTACGAAGGTGGAAATTCTGCTTCGATGGTCTCTCCCGAAGGAAGCTGGCATTCGCCCGTGCCGCCACCCTTCATTCCGGCTGAGGCGCGCAGAAGACGGAAGTGGCAGCGCATGCGCTGGTTGTCGGGCCCCTCGAGATTCGCGACGACATCGCCCGTGTAGTGCGTGATGAATGTGGACTGGGGCTCCGGACCCCAGTAGGGCCAGCCCACCCAGGTGGGATACCATCCCACCCACAGGGGGCCGAGCGTGTCGAGGCGGGACTCGCGCGTTATCTGAAAGAACGGGCCCTTGTAGGTTTCCTGTCCGCCACCGCGCTTGTTGAGAATAGCCCGCAGCTTACCGCTCGTCGGCGTGGCCTGTTCCCATTGAAAGCTGACGCCAACGTCGCCTCCTGATGTCCGTCCTTCACCGAGGCCGGTACTCTTACAACCTGCTGCTGGCCAGATCAGCACGCCGAGGATCAGCAATCGCAACCCCGGGAATAGATATGAATTCATTTCAGAGCCCATTACCGGCGTGAAACGCCGTCCGGGGTACGACTCTGAAGGCGACGCGCCGCGTGCGCTTTGACTCAGGTCAGTTCCACCAACCGCGGGGTGGATGTCTGAACGACTAGTGAAGCGCGCCACGTTGTTCGCTGGCTTCGGCCAGGAGACACGCATAGAGCAGCGCGAAGCCCTGCATCACACCGAGATAGTCCCGCTGATCCTCCGCAAAGTTGTGCCCCATCTGCAGTAACTCGGGATTGCCAGTCTCCAGCCCGGCGATCACTTCGCGCGTGAACTCCTGCGAACCGTACGCGTCTATCCGCCTCACCAGCTCCGAGCGCGTGTCCGGCGATACGCGCGGCAGCACGCTGAGCTGCGGCCCTTCACCAGCGTGCTCGGCGGCGCCGAGGTCCGCCCGCGCCTGTGCAGACAGCAGCCGGTAGAACATGCAGAAGCCGTTCATGATGCGCGCGAAATCGCCGACGTCGCGGGCACAGCGGCTCGCCATGTCGAGGATTTCAGGGTTATTCGCCTCGAGATCCTGTGTGATCTCCGCGCGGCACACTTCGGGACCCCGATCGTCGAACTCGCGCGCGATCCGTTCTCGGGTCACGCTGACCACTCGCGGCAAAGAAGCCATTCGAACGATTCTATGGCAATCCCCTGCCATGCAAATTGACGTGGGTCAGTGCGCAGCTCGCGCGCACTGGCAGACTGTGTGTGAGTCGGAACGAGGCGTATGGCTATCTATCGACACATTCTCGTGGCAGTCGACCTGACGCCTGATTCGCTACCGATCGGGCAACGCGCGCGTGAACTCGCCGACGCAGTCGGCGGCGAGCTGGAGATCATCAACGTGGTCGAACCTTTGGCCGCCGTCGCACCCATACCACCGGATGCGATCGCGCCGGCCATCGTGCAGACGCACGCCGAGTTGCTCGAAGCGGCGAACAAGCACGTCGGCAACCTCGCCCAGGAGCTCGATGTACCGCGAGGCCGCTGGAACGTGGTCGTGGGTAACATCAAGAGCGAGATCCTGCGCGCCGCGACCGAGGCTAAAGCGGATCTCATCGTCATTGGCAGCCGCGGACGACATGCGCTCGCCTTTCTCATCAAGCCTACGGAAGACGTCGTCGTGCACCGCGCGCCCTGCGATGTCCTTGCGATCCGCCTGTAGCGCGCGCTGCGGCCCTTACAACAGCAAGTCGAAGAGCTGGAACGCCTGCTCCGAGTGTTGCGTATCGCCCGCGGCCGTTGAACGCGCTCAATGTGCGCGGCGGGAGCCGTCCTCCGTGCCCGTGGCTGCGACACGCGCGCCGCTCCCTCGAGCCCCTTCGACGGGTTGCTCGCCGAACGCCGCCACAAGCACTTCGTCCCCGCTCCGCCCACACGAACTCGAGCTTGCGCCGCGCGCTTTCGGGAATGTCTTGGTCCAGGAATGGGTATCGAACAGACGGAACATTCGGCGGCGCTCCTTTGCGCTTGACGCGCATCAGGTTGCGATTCGCGTTGTTGAGGCACCGTAGGTATCTAGATGTCATCGCCTCGTACAGGTTTACATGGCGCAGGCGCAGGCAGGCTCACTCTCTTCGGCTCGACCTCGCAATTTTCGCTCGAACAGGTCGAGCTGAATCGCCGACAGTACGGTGTGCATGGGAGTCCCTTTCTGCGACGGATCACAGTCGACTGCCAGCAAGCGTCGTGCGTGTGCCGTGCCTGTCCCTGAGGCGCGGCAAGCGAGATCGGCGTACCCTGAGCCTGGGGCGCAGCCATCATTGACGCCAGTCAATGCGATGGCGCGAGCGGCATGCGAAACCTTGGAGCCCGTGTTCCAGAAGTCCCAATACGGGGTCAACACTATGTCGCACAATCTCATGGTCTCTTTCGAAGTCCAGGATCAGTTACGGCACGTCATGTCGATCACTCGCGCCATCGAGGCGCTGGGGCCGGCCGCGCGCCTCCTCAACACAGTGTGGTACGTGCGTTCGGAGCTCCCGGCGCCCGATGCCGCCCAGCAGGTGTGGCAGGCGATGGAGCCCACCGATGTGCTACTGATCGTCGACGTGGCCCACAACGTCACGGCGATGTTCAACGTCGACGATGGTGCCGCGCAGTTCGTGGCACGTCATTGGCACCGCGCTTGCGAAGCGGTTCAATTTCAAGCCTCGGTAGCAAGCTCAGCCGCGTGAGCTACAGCGTTCAGATGAATGCGACCGACGAGCCGCCTCACGATCGAAATGCCAACCGCCACCCCAGCGAAAAAGGCGTCGGCGGTGACCTCGACAACGGACATACCGCTAACGTCGGAGGTCGCCTCGGCTATGTCGGCAACAGCGACGGCACACAGTACGGCGGCGGGCGTTACGGGCGAGGCCCCTTCGAACTGAGCCAGCAATTCGGCGGTAGCGGGTTCAGCACCGGTCAGAGACCCTTCGGCAGCCCGCAGCGGCAATACGAGAATCGATTCATTGCGGGTGGCCATCGCGGCCGCTACGCCGACCCTTTCGGATTCCGGATATTCACCGGCGACGACGACCGTGGTACGCGCTCCGTCCCGCACGGTGAGCGGGACTATCGCCGCTCGGGTGAGCGCATCCTGGAAGCGATCTATCTGCGGCTCCTGTGCACACATCACGTCGATTCGAGCGACGTTGCTATCGACGTGCACGATCGTACCGCCACGTTGACGCGCACTGTGCCCGAGCGCTGGATGAAACGTGCCATCGAGGGCCTCGGCGAGCGGACCGAGGCTGTGAGCGGCGTCGACAACTGCATCCGCGTGCGCCCGCTCCTCGATGCGCCGCGATTGGACTGGCACGAGGACGACCCATGAGTTACTCGAGCGCCGGCTCATGAGTCAAATGACCGATCCCTCGCTCATCGAGCGGCGCCGCGAGCAGATGTTTCCTAGATTGAATTCAACGCAGATCGGCATCGCACGGCGCTTCGGCGGCCAGCCCCGGCGGTTCGCGCCGCGTCAGATCGTCTTCGAGGTCGGAGAGCTGGGAGCCCCGCCTACCTCGTGCTCTCGGGCACCATCGAAGTGAGCCGACACGATGGACTGGGACGCGCGAGCGCCATCACCACGCATCTGCCCGGCGAGTTGACGGGCGAGATCAGCCAGCTTGCGGGCGGTCCATCGCTCGCTCGAGGCCGTGCGGGCGTGAACGGTGCGGAAGCCGTGTCATTCGACTCCACGCAGCTGCGAGCGCTCGTCGTGGCGACCGCGGAGATCGGCGAAGCAGTCATGCGCGCCTTCATCCTGAGACGCGTCTTTCTGATCGAGACGGGGGCTGGATTGGTGCTGCTCGGCGCGACCGATACGCCTGAAGCCCTTTCTCAGGCGCAACGGCGTGCCTCACACGATTCTCGATCCCGCCACGGAGCCGGACGCCGCGCACCTCATCGACCGCCTCGGCATCTCGAAGGCGGAGCTGCCGCTCGCCGTCTGCCCGGATGGCACGGTTCTGCGCAGCCCGAATGAGAAAGCGCTCGCCCAGTGCCTGGGTCTGCTCCCGAGCTTCCTTGCGGATCGCGAAGTGAAGTCTTCGATCCAGAACAGGCTTGCGTCTCTGAAGCCTGAAAATCCGGTCGGGTTGAAAGAACTGAAAAACGTCCACCTCTATATGGTGCCGACGTTGGATGTCGCGGGCGCGGAGGGATTCAGATCCGTCTCGATCGATGACGGTCCGATCGAGACTCTGACAATGAACCTGCTGTCCGATGCCGCAGACTGGTCGAACGCCGTACGCAACAATGCATTCGTTCTGAAGGCCGCTGCACAGCCGCTTGCGGCGGGACGGCACACCGTCAAAGTCTGGCGGATCGACGGCAATAACGTGCTGCAGAAGCTCTTTGTGGATCTCGGTGGCTTGCCCGTCTTATATCTGGGTCCATCACAGAACGTCGCTGCCAAGCACTGACTGAACGGGGGATCCAATGAACAGTTTTGTCATGCTGGGCTGGCGTCAATGGATTGAATTTCGCGGTGTATGACGTTTTCTATTTGCATGAAGCCTTGCGCAACAGTTCGCAAAGCGCATGCAGAAGACAGAACTCGAATAGCTGTTCGAGCCGCGAGCCGCGCAGACGAGCATGGTGGAAAAACTACGCAGGCCGGCCCTTCGAGTCGTTGGATGGCAGGCCATCGGGTACTGAACAAGGACGTTCGCCACCGTAACCCAAGGAAGACCCACCATGATCACCACCGCTCGGCTTCGCCCTCGACTGTCCATTTTGGCTGGCTTGGCATTTGCCGGTTCGTGCTTCGTGCTGGCGGCACCGATGTCAGCCGCTGGCTCCACGACGGCGTGGCAAAACGGTCGGTTCGTAGTCGACGCGGCCGGCGTGGTCCGCCGGTCGAACATCGTCTACGCACGGGCCAACACGAACAGCAGCGAATTCGCACCGCTCGGCAACGGCTCGCTCGGCGTTGCCGCGTGGGCCGCGAACGGATTCACCGCTCAGCTCAACCGCATCGACACGTTCCCGGATCGCAGATCGCCAGGGAGGGTGGTTATCCCGGGCCTGAGCAGGATGACCGGCGCCTCCGACTTCAAGGGGCACCTCGACCTGTACGACGGAACCTTGCGCCAGTCTGGTGGTGGTATGACGCTGACGGCTTACGTCCGGGCGGACACCGCGCAACTCGTCATCAATGTCACTGGCGCCGACCCGGCCAGTTCGCAGACCGCCCAGGTAGAGCTGTGGAGCGGCCGGACGCCCACCGCGACTGCGTCCGGGTCGATGGCGACCCTGTCGCAGACCTGGACCGACAACTCCGCGACCGGCGCCTCCGGCCGGACGTTCGGCGCGATGGCGGGCATCAGCGCGGGCGGCCGCAACGTCACCGCGTCCACACCCAACTCGACGACCGCGCGGGTCACCTTCCAGCCCAACAGCGACGGCTCATACCGGGTCATCGTCGTCTCTCCACCATGGACCGGTGGCGACGCGGTCGCCACCACACGGACGTTGCTCGGTAGCGACCTGACCCGCAGTGCTGCCGACCTCGCCGCGAACCACCTGTCCTGGTGGCACACCTACTGGAGCTCTGTCGGCCTGATCAAAATCTCGTCAGGCGACGGATCCGGAGAGTACTTCGAGAACATGCGCACCCTGTACCTGTACAACATCGCGGCGACCAACCGCGGCTCCCTGCCGGGCACGCAGGCCGGCGAGGCCAATCTATTCGCCTTCAACCAGGACTCCCAGCCCTGGTTCCCAGCCGGCTACTGGTTTTGGAACCTGCGGATGATGGTTCAGGCCAATCTGTCCGCTGGAGCTTTCGCGCAGAACACCCCGGTGTTCAACCTCTACCGGACAAACGTGTCCAACATCACAGCTTGGACCAGTGCCCACTTCCCGGGCCGCGAGGGCCTGTGTGTGCCGGAGACCATGCGATTCAACGGCAACGGGTTCTACGGCGGGAGCAGCGCCGCCAGCAACGCCTCGTGTGACTCGCTGATCGCGCCCAACTACAACGCCCGAAACGTGACCACCGGAGCCGAGATAGGCCTGTGGATCTGGCAGACCTACCTCACGACCGACGACCGGTCGTTCCTGTCCGCCCACTACCCGATCATGAGCGGCGCCGCGAGGTTCCTGCTCTCTCACGCCACGACGGGCTCCGACGGCCTGCTGCACACCTTCTCCAACGCCCACGAGAACCAGTGGGACGTCAACGACCCGATCAACGACATCGCCGCAATGCG
>Ga0307515_10007030_pt1 | contig 22355 bp, 3 predicted proteins | sample 17_EM_MG_FD_194513 | JGI IMG/M metagenome (GOLD analysis project Ga0307515, IMG submission 194513) | Populus trichocarpa ectomycorrhiza microbial communities from riparian zone in the Pacific Northwest, United States - 17_EM | ecosystem: Host-associated > Plants > Roots > Unclassified | place...
AGCCATTTATAGGTTCTGCTCCTTTTAAGCTATATTAAACGATTAGTGGTGTAGAAAATAGGTGGGCAAGTTGGTAACTTGATTTTGGTATAGTGACCGGGTTTAGAGGCAACCGAGTTCTAGGGGTCCGAGCTTATATATACTAAAATATATTAAAATAATTTTTATATTAAATAAGTTATATTTTAATTTTTATAAAATTTTATTAAAAGGTTATAAAGTTTTAAGTAATAGAAAAAGGTTTATTTTAGTATATTTTAGTAAAGAAAACTCTATATATATATATATTTAATCACTTAATAAAAAAACATGTTTTTACCACTAAGTGGAGAGAAATTTAATAAGGAGGGGGACTTAACAATTAGAGGGGAATAGGTAGTATCTAAGAAGAAAAAAAAAGGAGGATTATAGGTGGCAAGAAAGTAGCTAATTATAACCCCGCTTACCTAGAGTTACGTACTATAATATATAGAGTCTTTAATATATAGCTGTATATCCTATTGCTAAGATAAATATCCTTTTAAATAGAATTCGCCTAATGTCCTTATAATTTAAAGAAAAGCTAGAGTTTTAGTATATATTATAGAATAAATATAAGCGATAATAATATATAACAAAGTAGATATTATTAAACTATGTATATAAACTGCATAATAAAGTCAAGACGTTGTGTAAGGAAAGAAGGTAGGAAATAGGTAGAAAGGGAGATATATATCGGGACATAGTTACTAGGTTAATAAGTGCTATATTATGCACGGGACACGTAACGGTGCCGGAGCGCGTATCCTGCTATGTTCTACCATGTTCTGCTATATTCTGCCAACGGTTCTGCCATATTCTACTAGGGTCGAAGTATACGGGCCAGGTAGAATGCGGTGGAGAAGAAGAAGAAGCGGTGGGAACGGGTGGTCGTGTGCAAGGTGTCCCGTGACAGCGCACGACCCTGCCTTTACGACATAACTTATTGGCACTAAATATATTAATACCTACTTTGTCTAAATCTTAGAGCTAACTTACACAGTAAACTAACTAATTGCGAGATAACCGTTAGTATTCTATCCTCTCTAATAAGATGGGGACTTACCCCATTGTTTTCACAACTGATAAAAGCTGCCGCTGACGTTGGCCTGGGGCTTAAATCGGGAGGGAACTCGCATTCGCTATGGTAGTCTGTGAATACTATCGATTGTTGGATACTACACTATAAATTTTATTAATAATAAGCTCTAATAGGGCCGAATAAGACTTACACAATAAGTAGATCCCTATATATATAAATAAAAGTTAGCATTAAATATAAATTAGGAATTATAATCTAGATAGAGACAAACCGTATTGCAACTAACTCCGGCTAAATATCCAGAATCACAATATTCCGCCGTAGCAAATGCTATAAGATAAGAAAGAATAATAGAAGCTTTCATGATAAGCGTAGTATAGGTAATAGTGTAAGATAAAAGGTTAGTTAGTAAAGTTAGTATTCTTAAGAATAAATAGTAAGGGGGCTTTTTATATCTTTTTCCTTTCTAAATTATTACTAAAAATATACTTTAGCCTAGTCTCTAAGAATTCCCGCTTTAGCAATTATTAATTACTAATCTCTATTAAATCTAAACACGAGTTCTAAGCTAATTTACTATGTCAGGAAATCTATAAAGTAGTGGAAGCATATTTTACGCTTATGTGTATTAGCTAAATGCGCCCGGAGCTGGCTAAAATAGCGCGGGGCTGATGCGGGGCCGGACCTGGGCGCATTTCGCGAACACACATGAGTATAAAATAAGCCCTACCACTCTACAGTTTTCCTAACGTATAAGAGGGTAACCTATATAGGTTAATCCCTCCCTATTAATTTCTATAGTTAAAAGCATAAGTAAACTAATTAAAATTTAATATTAATGACTTTGGAATAAGGAGGGAGTAGCCTGTATATATTACCTCCTTATAGAAAGTTAGGGATCGTTTAATTGCAAATAAGCTCTAGATTATAATCTATTTAATCTATATGCCTTATTCCCCTCCAGTTATTAACTCCCCCACTTTATAAGTATTAACACCCCTGTTTATTAAGTGATTAAATATATATATAGGCACTACTTTTTAAAGTAAGAGGTGTACTTAATAAAATTAAGATTACGCCATGCATATCGGCCCCTTAAATTCCGCCCGAATATTACACTATCGCGTAGATAACGTTACGTCGTATATCACGCGTAGATAAAATATTAATTTTTGTAAAGATCTACCCTTACATAGAGCCTCTTTACTATACTATATTAATAAAAAGCTTAGCCTAAAGAAGCTCTCATCGGGAAAATATTCGCAGGATGAGATTCAAGTAGACTTTGTTTAGCGCGTTTCGCGTAATTGACATGCAATTTGACCAACTTGACACGCAATTGACTAACTTGACACATTCAAAAGTTAAATAACACGCAGTTGACCTACTTAACAACTTTAAAAGCTAACTGCATATTCCTTGACATGCAATTAAGGTAAAGTTATATACCAATTACGCAAATGAATTTTTACTATTTTCTTAGCCTGCAGTATACTAGTATATAACATATTTAACTATTACACGAGGCTCTGCACGAAGCTCTACACGAAGCTCTACACGAAGCTCTGCACGAAGCTCTGCACGAAGCTCTACACGAAGCTCTATACGAAGCTCTACGTACCGAGGCTCTGCACGAGGCTCTGCGTGAAGCTCTGCGTACGGAGGCTCTACACGAAGCTCTGCATCGGGTCCCCGCTATATTCCCGATAGCCTCTACACGTGCCTCTGCCTATGTAGCCGCCTTACTTTTTACGCTTCCTTCCTTACATCCTCCCTACCTAGGGAGGCACCAGAACGGCAGCCAGCAGAGGACCGTTGCTAGAACTAGACGACTATCGCTAGAACCAGACGACCGTTACTAGAACCAGATGACCGTTACCGGAACCAGACGACCGTTACCAGAACTAGACGACCGTCGCTAGAACCAGACGACCGTCGCCAGAACCAGACGACCGTTACCAGAACCAGACGACCGTCGCTAGAACCAGACGACCGTCGCCAGAACTAGACGACCGTCGCCACAGCCAGACGACTGTCGCCAGAGCTAGACGACCGTCGCTAGAACCAGACGACCGTTACCAGAACCAGACGATCGTCGCCAGAGCCAGACAACCGTCGCTAGAACCAGACGACAACGACTAGCCAGCGAACACTATAAACGATTCGATCGATCGATCAAATTAAGGTAGCACAGACAGGTAGGCACAAACAGGTAGATGCTAACGGGTAGGCAGATGTAGATAGGTAGGTAGATATAGATAGGTAAGCAGATGCAGATAGGTAAGTAAATATAAATAGGTAAGTAGATGTAGATAGGTAAATAAATATAGATAGGCAGGCAGATACTAACGGGTAGGTAGATATAGACAGGTAGGTAGATGCAGATAGGTAGGCGATGTAGATAGGTAAGCGATATAGGTAAATAGGTAGATATAAATAGGTAAGTAGGTATAAGCAGGCAAGTAGATATAGGTAGGTAGGTAGATGCTAATAGGTAGGTAGATATAGATAGGTAGGCGATATAGACGGGTAGGTAATGTAGATAGGTAGGTAATATAGATAGGTAGGTAAATACAAACAGGTCTATATCTGCTACTCTTAGTATTATTACAGCGCTGGTGGAAAACAGTGAATTGTGGCGGTGGATTGTAGCGGACAATCGCAGACAGTTTCTTACTATTTTAGACAGTCGCAGTTACGTAACTAGATGATTATATAAAACCTTAAGCGGCGCTACCCTTCTTCCCTTTTCCTTTCTCTAGCTTTAGATCCTCGTTTATAGACAATTTAATCATATAGGCTTGCGCGACCCTTTTACCGTACTTGTGCCTTAATTAACTAAGTCGCTAATATTATCTAAAGCTTATCTACTCTTCTTCCTAAAAAGGAACTTAAAAATATTTATAGACTGTAAATAAGAATAGAACACGGAAGTAGACCTAAAGACTTTTATTAAAACTTAAAGAATAAAATAGAACTAAAAGAATAAAAAAGAATAATAAGATTTATAGAATATGTATAGACTAGAACCCCTATAGAATCCTACTAAAAGTTACCCTAATAACCGTATTACTATGCTAAAAAATATAGTAGCCGGCAAAGTAGCCGTAGGACCCTTAAATACCTCTAATGGTAAAATAGTAACTAACTTAAACTCCTAGGTAGAGCTTATAGCAGCTAATACCAAAATTAAATAACTTTAAGAGCTGCTTAAAGCTAGAGAACCCCCTATACCTAGTAAGGAGTTATTAGATACTTAGAGACTTGCTATAGTCCTTAAGGCTCTAGCCTAACGTATAGTATTAGTATTGTCGCGGTTCGCGAAGGTTGTAGACTCTATATTACTTACTAATAGAAACGATCCTATATTTAATAATTAAAAGCTTTAACTATAGGATAAGCTTAAAGTTAATACGGACTACTTTTCTACTACTAGAGCTAAAATAGCCTATATCTTTAGCCGTACTGGCGGTAATATATAGATATACCTATATCCGTAATATGTAACGGAACCTTATAGTAAGAACTACGGTAGGTCCTGTTATTAGGCTAGGTGTATAGGAAATGCAAAGAATAATAGTCGATAAGTAATAATAACTAGTGGAGTGGTTGCCTAATAGATTAACTCTAATTATATTCTAAGAATTACTATAAGGAAGGAACTATCTAGGTAGGAACTAAGGGTCCTTAAATATATAACCATACTCCTATAAAATCCTTCTTATACGTAATATACATCTTATACGTAAGATATATAAGTTCCTCCTATTCCTCTTATTTAATACGTAGTATATTATATAACCTTAGTTACCATTCCTTATTACATAGTTCTATCGGCTCCATTCTAAACTGTACCTAAATTAACTAACTAGCTTCTTCCGTCTTTTCTCTAAGTAGTTATAACATTATACTTAAAGCGTCCGTAACACTATCTCCCTCCTCTTTATCTTCGTCCTTAAAGATCCTTAATATCTCTAAGTTGTTTACTAGAGGTGTAATATCCGTCTAATTAATTTGGTTAATATTGTTACTTATTATACCTAAAGCAATTTCTTCTTTACACGCCTAACGTCGTGCTCGCACCATTACTGCAATATTATCTCTTAGTAAGATTATACCGTCTCCGTATTCTTATTGTTTAAAAAAGGGGTTAGTCTATATTACGTTAGCGAGTCCATCTTTATAATAACTATCCTCTTATTTAGAGTGCACTAAAGCGAATATTTGTTCGTCCTATAACGTTCGCTTTACCTCTAATACTAAATATACGCGACCTATTACTCTTAATAGTCGTCTGGTTCCCTAATTAATTTATTTTAGGGTCTTATATTTAATCTGCTGCTACGCAGCTAGATAGTAAACTATCTTAAGCCCTAGTTAAGTTAGAACGTTTTTATAATGCGGAATAAAAGGCCCTAGATACTTAGATCGCGGCGTCTACCCGTTTACTTTGTCTTAAGAAGGTTTATTTTAAGGAGTAGAAACTTATAGAATAAGGTTTATAGGAACTAGGTAATAAAAGAACGGATTCTCTTCTAATAGAGAAGAAAATAGGTCCGAGTAACTTAGCAACTACTCTTCTTAGGTCCCCCTTAGGTGACTTATTCTTTAGTAATCCTTCTTTATTAATACTGCCTAACCTAATTTCTTCCAATACTCCTGTACCTTTTTTATAGCGTTCTTTAAATTTTCTAGTGGCTTCTAGGTAGTCTTAGTATAGCCTATCCACTTAACCTTATACTATATTTCGTTATCAATGTCCTTATAACTAACGATCTTTAAAACTTACCATTTGTCTTCCTCTTATCCTCTATATATATCTGCTTTATAAACTAGTAGCTTAATATTCCTATATACTGGCTCTAGTATTGTAATATACTATATAGGGTAGATCTTTATTTTAGCTGGTAGGTTTAACTTAAACGTAACTAGTGAAATTCTTTATATAATTTTAAAAGGTCCTAGTCTAACATAGTCTAACTTCTTGCTTGGTTGTTAACTCTTAAAATTTTTATATAGTAGCTATACTTTATCTCCCTCCTTAAGATCTAGTCCCTTAGATCTCTTAGTATTATAGTACTTTTTTATTCTCTCTTATACTCTCTTTACTAATTCTATAAGGTCTGCATAAAGATTTATTAACGTCTTTATTCTTTCTTTAGCTATACTACTTATTTTCTTTACTTGCTATAGTAATAATAATGTCCTTAGCTTATATCTATAATTTGCCTTAAATAGTAATATATCTATCCCTTTTTAAGGTGTTACATTATATATAAACTGTATAACTAGTAATAGCGATACCCAATTATTCTATACATAATTGATATAATGTCTTAAATACTGCTTTAACGTCTAATTTAATCTTTCTGTCTGACCGTCTATCTACAGATAATATACAGTAGAAGTTGCTGCTTAAACTCCTTACTCTGCTAAGAATACCTTTTAAAATACTGCTATAAATCTTAGATCTCTATCTAATATAATCTTACTTAGTGCTCTATATCTTATAAACACTTCTCTAATATAGATTCTAGCGACATCTTCTACTAATATTTCTTCTGTATATGCTATAAAGTATCCCTACTTTATAAGCTTATCTACTATTACTAAGATCGCGTTATAATCTTATCCGGTAATAGGATCTCTTAACTTTAGTAACTTTATAATAAAGTCCTATAATATAACCTCCTATAGTCTCTCTAGTATTTTAATAGGTTGTAGCCCTCTATATAGCTTATACCTTATTAGTTTATTTCTTTAGCAATCTAGGTATTCTTTTATAACCTTCCTGGCTATCCTCTAGATTCCATTAATAATATACTCCTTTTAAAGTCTTAACACTAAGCCTATAGCTCTATTATGTCCCTAAGTTAATCCCTTATAGAATTCTTCTATAAATTACTCTGCTATACTTTTTAGGATATATCTTGCTTCTCGGTTTTCGTATATATCCGTCTATAGATCTTCTAGCTGTGCCTCTAGAATTCTTTATTCCTAAAAGCTTCTTAGTGTCTTATAGACTTTATCTAGTTTATTACTCTCTTAAATTGCTACGATTTTTGGATAATTATACCTAATTAATCCGTCTATGTCTTTTCGTAATAAAGCCCCTAATGGCTTCTTATCGTTCTATAGTTTGGCCTTTTAACTTAAAGTATCTACTTATATATTATCTATGCCTTTAGTATACTAAATCTTAAAATAGTATTCTATAAGTATCTCTACCTATCTAACCTATCTTTAGTTAGGTTCCTTTATTATTAGGAATCCTATTAAGTTCTTATAATCCATCTTAACTATAAATAGTTTCTCTATACCTTATAAAAATGCTCTCTATTCCTTTAATACTGTAATTATACCTAATAACTCCTTATTATAGATGTTATAGTTTAATTCTAGTAGTATTATCTTTTAACTATAATATGCCACTAGGTGCTATCTATTTTAATATTTTTATATAAAGCACGCCCCTAGTATATAGTCTAATGCATCTATTTCTATAACCGTCTCTAGTCCTAGTTAATAGATTTTAAAAACTAGCTCCTAGGTAAACAACTCTTTAATTTTCTTAAAGAGTTCCTACTTTTCCTCTCCCCATACCTATAGTTCTTCTTTCTTCGTTAATCGCGTAAATGGTTTAATATCCTTTAACTATTACGCTATAAACCTTCTACAGTAATTACAAACCCCTAAAAATAATCTTAACTGCGTAATATTCTCTAGTTCTTACTAATTTACTATAGCCTCGATCTTTTTTAGATCTATACTAAGTTAGCCTAGTTTAATAATAAATTTAACGAAATTGGTCTTCCTAGTAAAGAATTTGTATTTTTTAATTACTACTAACATCTATTCTTCCTATAGTCTCCTTAAGACCTATTTAACGTATTCCCCGTATTCTTTTTTAGTTATTAAGTAGATAATAATATCGTTAAGGTATACTATAACAAATTCATTTAAGTATTCTCCTAATACGTTATTAATACGCTTCTAGAACGTTACTAATGTATTTATAAGCCTAAATTGCATAACTAATGGTTTATATAGTCCTTCCTTTAACCTAAAGGCTGCTTTTTATTCGTCGCCTTTCTTAATTCTAATCTAATAGTACGCCTATCTTAGATCTATCTTTGTAAAGATTTACACGTTACCTACTCTATTTTAGATTTCGCTAATTAAGGGTAAAGGATACCTATCCTTTCTAGTAATGCTGTTTAACTATCTATAGTTAATACACAGCCTTAGTTTACTATTTTTCTTTAGTACGAATAGTACTGGATATCCTACTAATAACTACGATAGTCTAATATATCCCTTTTATAAGTTTTCCTAAATAAACTCTTTTAGTGCTCTACCTTCTTCTTTAGTAAGCTTATAGATTAGAAAAAACTTTAGACTTATTCCTAGTTCTAACTTTATCTTATAGTCCTATGCTATATAATCTAACAGCTTTTTACTTTTTAGTAACCATAGTTTCTTACCGTATTTATAGTATTTCTTTAGTATATAACTTAAGCCTTACTTAATCTCTTTATATATTGCTCTAACTTAGTACTATACTAACTTAGCTTATTATTGCATCTTACGGCGTTAAGTATCCCTAATATTAACCTAACCTATAATCTAATTAATCCTTAGGTTATATTTCTATAACTAAGGCATTCCTAATACCGCCTTATCCTGTCCCAATAGTAGAATATTAAAAAATATCTTAATTTGTCTCCCTTTAATAGTTACCTAAATAGGTCCTATTTTAAGATTAATAATCCCTCCTTTATAGGCTATTAGATCTCCTAAAATTATAACTAATAGGTAAGGTTGTTCCTTCTATCTATAAGGTAATCCTATTCTTTTAATTACTGCTAGTAAGATATAGTTTCGCGTTACTCTACTATCTATTAGCGCTTTGAACTGCTAATCTTACCATTTAACTTATAAATTTAGGTATTATCTTTAAATTCCTTTAAGGGTCTAAGGCTTTATTACTAGCTCCCTTTAGTTTTATAGGCCTCTACTTTTCCTAACTATTAGCTACTTAATCCTTATACACTTAGCTTACTCTTTAGCCAATACCTAGTTCGCTTTTTATCTTTAATATACTATAAATACATATTTTCTAGGTATTCCTACTACTATTATCCATCTAAGTATTCTTCTATAAGAAATCTTTCTAGTTAAAGTATTAAGTCGCCTAACTCCTAAACTTCCGCTAGATGCCAGCTATATATATACTTAGCATTCCTATATTATTACTTATCTATTATCTAATATATCCTTATAGGGTATTTCCGATTCTTTTCCTTTGGATTCTTATATATCTTATATATATTATTTACGCACACAATCCATAATAACGTGTAGTATGCTAAGTGCTTTAGGTTAACTCTTAACTTATCTTTGTCTTTAAGTTTAAACCTCTATCGTGCTGATCTAAACGTTATAACTTTATTCGCAGGTACTAAGATACGCCTTTTACTTCTTCAGTCCTCTAAACGCTCCTCTAGATCCTTTAACGTTATAATTAAGGCTCCCTTAATATAAGTTATAGCTTTTTCTGTAATTAGGTGGTCTTAAATAACTTTTTTATTTAACCATATATAGAAATCTTCCCACTTATCATTATATCGCTGCCTATACTACTTTTAGTACAGCTATTAGAGTATATACGGTCTGTCCGTAAGGAAGTATCTTCTTATTACTGCGTTATAATAGCCCTTTATATATCGTTCTTTAAACCTAATAGGAATCCCTAGATCCTCTTTATTTTCTAGTTTAGTAAGCTACTTAGCTTTTAGTGTGCCTACTCTAAGCCTATTAGTAATTCTTCGTATTAGCGCCCTATTCTTTATACGTCCTAATATGCTAGATCTCTTATCTAGTTTCTATTCTTACTATGCGATAATTCTCTATCTAAACTCTTCTATAGTTTCTTTTAGTTTACGTCTTACGCTCTAATCCTTAAAGTTCTCTTACTTCTTAATCTTAGTATTAACTTTTTAATCTTTAGTCTAAACACTATATTCTACTAGTAAGTCCTCTAAGTCTATATATCTATCTCCTAGTCTAATTGCTGTTTATATTATAGATTCTCTAATCTATAAAGAAGCTCCTTGCTTCTTACCTATAAGTGTCCTAATTTATACCCCAAATTCTTAACCCCTTAGATTCTTTAATCCTAAGCTTACTTTTAACTTAAGCTTAGCTCCAGCCTTAGTCCAACTAAGCTTACTTAGTGTTCTTATCTCGTCTTAAGAGTCTTAAATCTCACTTATCTTATCTTAAGAATCTTATACCTATAGGAAACTCTGTCCTAAGCTTATTCTTATATCTTTAAACTAAGCTACTGCTCTACTCTATTAGTTATCGTCCGTTATAGGTCCTTAAGCTTACCTTATCTCATCTTAAGAATCTTAGTCGTCTCTTATCTCGTCTTAAGAATCTTAAGCCTTTAGCCTTTTACCTTTATTAAGTGCTAAAGTAGTTCGCTGTCCTACTTCTCTTGCGTCTTATAAAGCAATAAATATCATATCTAGTAGGGTTTTGATCCCTACTAATGTTCCTTATTCTATAGTGGAATTATCCTCTACCTCTAGTATAATATCTCTAATAGCTATATATTCCTAGTAAACCACTCTTATTACCTTATTGTTATAAAATGTTTTACCTACGTTAAATTTATTGTCCTTAATATCCGATCTATAAATTAGTTTATTAGTTCCTCTATATCCTATAGGTACTAGCTCCTATAGCTAGTAGCTTACGCTATACTTAGCGTCCTTATAAATTTAGTATACGTTATTATAACAAAACGTAAAGCTTTTAATTAAACACTCTTTTATTCCTTATAGTATATTATCGTCCCTCTATACATATATATTGTCTACCGTTAGTCTAGTTCCCTTTATTATATAGTACTTCTAACTATCTTTATAATCCCTTATAAAGTAACCTTATTTTCTATAATTTATATAAGCTCCTTCTTTAAACCATCTTTTTTATTATAGAGTCCGCCTAAATATCTTCTGCTACTAAGATCCCTAGTTTAGCCTCTACTCCTTAGACCTTTAATTACTTAGTCCTTATCCTCTAGGTTTCTATAGTTTCTTACTCTATCTCTTATAGGCTTCTTTAGTACTACTTAGGTCCATTAGCTCTACGCCATACTATAGTTTTTAACTTAGCTTTAGTCGTTATATACTCTACGCCTTATACAACTATAGAACTCTATCCTAACCTTTCTTAGCCTATTCCCTTTAGTAGATCCAATTATTAATCTTAATCACTTAATCTATTAGTTCCCTTAGGGTGTCCGCATCTTCTATTAGAATAATTACGTCCTAGACTTTAGCCTTAAGTCCCTGTTTATACTGTACTATAAGCGCCCTATTATTCCACTTTATTTATATTGCTAACGTCTGGAACTATATTATATACTTAATTGCTAAGGTTCGTTGCGTAATATCTTAGAGTTTTCTTTTTGCCGTAGTCACTGCCTCTGGGTCTCTAAACATTTATATAAGTCGCTCTATAAATCTATTCTAGCTTAAGAATATAAACCGTACTTCTTAGTTTGTAGTTATTATTCCGTTTACCTAGATTTCTATAAGGTAAGGCTTAAACTATTTAAGTGCTCTTCCTGTTAAGAACAATCCTGCGTATGCTATTTAATCTATAGGTATTGCCAGCTTAGCTCCCTCTTACGCCACTTTAAAGTGCATTTGCATAAGAAATTCTTTAAGCTTTAATCTTTCTCCTAAGTATCTCTTAATTAATGGTAACTTAACCTTTACTACGCCTATCCCGTTAATCCTATTTTCCAATATTATATTATTTTCTGTTAGCTGGTTAACTATTTTTTATAGTTATCTAACCGTTACAGGTTGCTATAAGTTAGTGTTTACTATGCTAGTGTCGTTACCTAACCTTAATGTAGTTGCCGCCGTTAATAGCGTTGTGGTAGCTGCTTTTAGTGGTATATTATTTAACCTTTTATATTAATACCGTAACTGGGTAGTAATTATATAATAGAACCTTGTAGTAAGAACTACGGTGGGTCCTATTATTAGGCTAGGTGTATAGGAAATGCAAGTATAAAAGTTAATAACGTAATAATAACTAGTGGAGTGGTTGCCTAATAGATTAACTCTAATTATATTCTAAGAATCACTATAAGGAAGGAACTATCTAGGTAGGGACTAAGGGTCCTTAAATACACAACTATACTCCTATAAAATCCTTCTTGTACGTAATATACGTGTGCTCTATCTGCTCTATTATAGATCCTATAAATTATACAGATTATATAGATCACCCTATATAACCTTAGTTACTATTCCTCGTTACATAGCTCTATCGGCTCCATCCTGGACCATGCCTAAATCAACTAACTAGCTTCTTTCGACTCTTCCCCAAGTAGTCGTAATATTGTACTTAAAGCGTCCGTAACACTTACTCTCTAAGAATATTCTCTAACTTGTCAGTAAGCAGAGTTTAACTTTTTATTAGGTATATCTAGAAGCCGAAAAATAGCGGTAAAAATAAGCGCAGATTGTTAGTCGGTAAAGACACTATACTTTAAGAACGCGATATATTTTATAAGTAAAGAGTCTTTAGCAAGTTTAGAAAATAGATTAATAAAATTCTTATTAGTAAACTATAAGTAAGTAACCTAGGACCAAATATTAAAGAGAGTTAGTAGATAGCATTAGTGTTACTTTTTAGCAGTCTGCTCTATAGGGATTATTAAAAACAATAAATTAAGTAACGTAATTACCGCATGTATATGCTCTAGGTTAATAATGCTAAAGTAGGGTAGTAACTTCTTAAATATAGCGGAAACCTATTCTAGATTAAAATAAAGACTAGCGAACTTATAAACTTAGATTAAAGAGCTAGTAAGACGGGGTATGTTTTTAGAATAACTGGTTTTAGATTTATTAGGTAGGAACCTAGCCTTAAGTTCTTTAATAGGACGTCTCTAATTAAGTATTAGGACTTTCTTATCCTAGGGGTAGTATTTTCAACTATAAGTAATAAATTAGTAAATAAAATGTTAAACTAGAAAAACAATTAAGAAAGCTATTACTCTGCTAGAGTAATAAACAATTTTCTAAACAATTTTGTATAGTTAATATCTAACCCTTATACTAACGCTAGTTTAAAAAAAGCCTTATAAGCTGCAGGTAAGTGTCGTAAGAAAGTTTAAATTTTAGGTATAATAAGGATAAAATACGTATTAGTAAAGGGATTACGCAACAATATTATTATATAGCCACCGCTATATTAAATTCGCCAACGCAATTTTCTAGAGCTCTTGCTTTATCGGCTTCATCCTTAATTTAATAGGGAAAAATTATCTTAAAATAGTTAAAGCGGTGTTATTAATTTATTTAGGTAAAAAGAGAAATAGAGAGTATCGAGCTAAATAAAGGCAAAAATTTGGTTTTGGGACGTCGCCGTAGAATTTAGAGTAAAGCGTAGATAAATATTTAATGCTCTCTAGTTATAAGGGCTTAGCTATAATATATCTGCGTTATTTTCTATAGGCCTGTAGATTATATTAATAAAGCTTATACTAGCGCTATACTTATTTAAACTTCTATTTCGGAGCCTTAAAACCTACTTAGGAGGTATAAAATAAGCTATGCCTATTATTTACACCTTTGCTATAAGATATAGACTATTATATATATAGAAAACCTAATCGGCCTAAAACCGAAGCTCTTAATACCGTATTATAGCGGCAAGGCGTAGATTACGGTGTATATTATTTAAGCTAGCTTAGAGTATATATATACGGTACATAACAAAAGCGTGTTAAAGCCTTATATACTAGCGCTACAGGTAATAAAGACTAGTAAGCCTATTTTAGAGGAATTAAAGCCTAAATTAAAGGCGAGTGTGCTGTAGATATATATGCAAACTAGTATAAGGGAAGTCCTTATAGGGCGAATATTGCCTTGCCTTTAGTTATACTTTAAAGGCTAATAGAATATAGAGCCACTATTAGTATTATAGGTAGTAAAGATTAATAAAGGTTATTTACGCCGCCTTTAGGTTATATACTCTGCCGCTAGGGCGTAAATTAAGGGGCGCTAAATATAAGGGAGGGGTAAGCCGTATATATATCTAATTACTAGGCGCTAGAAGGTTTAGGGAGAATTTATAAATGCGACTATAGGGGGTAAAATACTAGCAATCCGTTCTAAATAGAGGTGTAGATTATGTAATACTTACCTATAAGGCGGCCTTTCGGATTAAATAAAAATTAGTAGGCGAAATTAATAGCTATATATATATAGTTTAGAGGATACCGCGCGTAATAAAGACTAGTTAAAGGTAGCATATATTAAAATATACTTCGTATATATATAATTATAGCTTTAGTAAGTACCAGTAATATAACTAGTTTGGTTTACTATTTGGTTTAGTTTAGTTTTTTAATATTAAAATTTTTAACTAGTTATAATTTTACACTAGTTTACTAACTAATATTGGCTTAGCGCTTATTTAATTTAGTAATTATTTATACTAGTTATATTAGTTAACCGGTTAAACCACTAATTAAATTAGTCTGGTTAGGGGCTAAAATTTATAACTAATCTAAACTAGTTATATTACTAGTAAGTATATTACAGTATAAAGAAGCAGGTTAAATATAATTACGCTAAAGCCTACAAAAGGGATATATAGCCCGTTTTAGCATTTATAATATTCTACTTTAGAGAGATATAGAATTTTATTTAATAAATGCTATTACTATTAGGTAACGAAGTTACCTTACCTATATATATTGTTCCATATAGCCGTGTCTAGTATTAAGCCAGTCACTCGTTTACCTTTTGTAGGTTTATATAGCTAAGTAGTGCGGAGCTTATCACCTTATAATTACATCTACTTTAATAATAAATTATTAATATCTTAAATATACGCCTCAAAATGCGTATAGGCCTGTGTTAGCAACTTAGTTAATTAAGGTATAGACATATTAAGAGAGACGCGTAGGCCTATATAAGGGGATAAAGAGTAGCGCCGCTTAATATTTTATACGGTCCTCTAGTTACATAACTGCTACTATCTAAGATTATCTAAAACTGTCTATAATTGTCCTCTATAATCCACCGTTTTCTATTAGTACTATAACAGCTTACTTCTAAACTTTACTACCTAATACACTAACTAGATATTCTTTATAATCTCTTATATACTTAGCAAGGCTTATAAACACTAAAGCCTATAGTAAAAGACAAGTCCTTAAATTTTATAGGAAAATCCTTAATATTAAACCCAGATTTTCTAGCAATTTCTTTACTTTATAGTGTAAATAATCTAGCCATTTTAATAATATAAGAGTTGGCTAGATTTATATATACGGTTAGTAACAATATCCTATAGCCATGGCTTATATAAGGCCCGCCTACTATAAGTGTATTAACTTTTAATTAATATCCTTTAAAGTACCTATAACTAATTAGCTAAAGATATTAGACTTCTATATAACATATACTTTAATTTAGCAACTTCGGTTTGGTTAATATATAATTTAACAGCCTTTAAGTCTTTATTATAGTCTAAAACTATAATACTCTCTTTATAGTATTTAAAATAAGCTATTATATTAGTAGTAGAGTTTTTTAATATAGAGTAAAAATTGTGCATACCTCGGTTATTATTAGTTAATGTTCCTTATTTTAAGCCTATTATAATAGCGATACTAATAATAACCTTGCTATTAGTCTTTGCGCGAAAGCATCTTTAGAAAAGGACCTTAGAAAACTCTTCCTCCTTACTTAAGTTATACGAGTCCTCTAAAATAAAAATGGTAGCATCGCTTAAAAATACCTTAATAATTTAGAGCTTAAAGTAATTTAAAGTATACCTAGGGTATTTAGGGTAGTGTAGCTGCTATATTTTAAATACTAGGGAATATAAAAACCCTACTATATAAATAAAAGGCAGATCTTACAGATCGTCTAATATAGCTAGATAAACCCTTTTAGGTAGCTCTATAATAACATTATTTAATCCTAAAATTAGTCTGCTTATGGCGGCCTTAAGATCCCATTTTATAATTATTAAGAAGTTTTTAGTATTCTCTATATTAAAGCTTTCTCTATCTTTATAAAGCTCTATCTATAATTTAAACCTTTCTACGGCCTATATTAATTCAATTAAAGGGGCCTTATTAGCTACCTTATTATAAATACGCCGAATAATCCCTAAAAGGTATCTTATAACAATTAGCGCATCTTAATATTCCTTTTTCCCTAGTATCTCCAGTGTAATAGTATATATTATTCTTAGTCGATATTTATAGAACTTATAAGTAAGCTATTATAATTAGAGATTAGACGAACTAGAGAAAGGACAGTCCTATCTAGTAGGAGCAGTGAAAGAGGATAAAATAAAGTTATTGCGATAAATAGGTTATCCCCCTAGATAGTCTCTACGCTATGCTTAATATACTACCCTTAAAGTATATAAGCGTAGCCCTAATACGGGGTTAGTAAAGCTTTATTTTAAGCCTATAGGCGCTCTTACCTTATAAGGTAGCTCTATCTTTATACTTTTTCCTAATAGCCCTATTAACACTACCCTACCTCCGCTTATATCTTTTGTTATACTAATTATAATAACATAGATAAAAGGATAGCTGCCTTTACACCGTCTTATATTATATTCTTACCTAAAAACTATATAGTATATATAAGAGACCTTATAGTCCATTATAGGTATAAGTTAAGTTTTAACTACATTAAAGATGCGAGATAAAGTCCTTTAGTCTTTCTATATATTACTAATATACTTCGCATACCTTTATATTAAATTATTTAGTAAATATATATTACGAAATGGACCTCAGTAGCGTTGCCTTAGAACTATGCCTCTAAAGAACCTTTCCTCCCCATTTTTAAGGTAATATCTCTTCTTTACTTCTTTACTAACTATCTTTTTCCTATTTAATTATAAGCGTCGCAACTAAATAGGCGGAAAGGCCTAGTAAATGCAATATCGGAGACACCTATATTAGAATAGATTCCGAAATTGTCTCTAGTTAATATATTCTCTATAGGTCCATCTATAATAATATTATTCTTACTAATATCCTAAACGGCGTCGCTAGGTAATATAAGTGTCTTTATAGTAGAGTATTAGTCCCTATTTGAGCTAGTTTTATAGTTAATAGGTTTTATTTACCGGCATAGCTACAGAAGGAATTTAACTAGAAAAATCCTAACCAATTTCGCTAATCTAGTTAAGATTCCCTATAGAGATTTAATTACAGACGCTAGATATAGCGTATATATTTTAGTAGATCCGAATAAATTTAACCTAAAGGCGAGAGAAGCTAGAAGGAAAACTTATAAGATAGTAAAAGAAAGCTAAAAGACTTATTCTAGCTTCTATATTCTTTATTAAGTTATATTTACATATACCGTATACTATAGACACCTTACTCCGCCGAGCATCGGCCCGTTATAGGCGCAATTTTAGCCTCTATAGTGGCATTTTAGATATAGTGGCATTATTAGCGCCTATCCCTAAGCAGGTATATATATAAAATAGCTTATAGGCAGATTAGCTAATACTTTAGTAATAGGATACACTCCTCGCCCCTATTAATGCATGCTAGTATTTAAGGACATATATAAGTGCTCTTAGTTGCCATTCTATTAAATAATCTTATAGTACTACCCTTAGAGGTAACTACTGCCTAATAAATATAGGCAAAGCTTATCTTAGGTCCTATGGGTCTTAGTCCTATATTAGCTCCCTAACCGGCCAGATAATATGCCCGCTTTAAGAAATAAATACTAAGTTTGCCTAAACCTATATAAAAAGGCTTAAAAGTAGTAATTAAAACATCTTAGCCGCCTTAACTTTCTCTATCTAAACTATAGAAACCTTTAGAGTCTTATATAAAAACTATTATATTAATTTATAGTAATGATTATTAGGACTGCTATATAGAAGGCCGGCCCTATAAAAGGTGGCTTAATAGCGAGTAAGGGAGGTGCTTAATGCGTATAGATCTTAGTTTAATAAGGCGCTTTTAGATAAGGAGCCTGCAGATTCTATAACTTTTAGTTTACTAAGGCGCTTTAGATAAGGGCCTTGTAGGTTCTACGACTTTTAGTTTACTAAGGCGCCTTCTTAATAAGGGTCTAGCAGATTCCGCGACTTTTAGTTAGGGTTAAAGAGCCTAATATATCTGTGCATAACTTGTTATTAAATAACGCTTTACTATAAATCTAGAATTAACACCACGTTATAAGAACACACCACTACAAAACTAAGCCTTATGCGAATTATAGATTAGCCTAACTTTTAGCAAGCTTGGAATTATTTAGCGCCCCTCCTATATTAATAGAATTGTCTACTAGTTTATAGCGACGACTAGAAAGCCTTAGGATACTACTAAATTACTATAAGTGTCTCTGGTTAGGCTGTTAGTTTAGAATTCCCTTATATAACGCTTCTAGGTTTTGCTAAATAGTCTTCTAATACTAACCTACCTCTAAGCTTAGCTAATATAGATTGCTAATATCTAGCTAATAATTAGAGCTTTAAATAAAACCTCTTACCTTAAACTTAATTAGATAAGAATTAGTCTAGCCTAGTTTATTCTACGCTATTCTTAAGTTTTAGACCATCTTTAAGTACTAACCTACCTCTAAGTATAGTTAAGGCAGGATGTTAATTTATAACCAATAACTAAAGCTTTCGGCAAAACCTCTTATTATAGCCACAGCCTTAGTTAACTACTGCGCTTAGGTTTAGTCTAATTCCTTATAATAACACTAACTGCGAATTAATCTTAGGCTTTAAATAAGCGCTTATAGTTAGCCCTAACCCTACTACATAAAACCTTAGAGAACTCCGTTCCTATTTTTAATTATAGCATAGATAATATATAAGGTATTAGGCCCTAAGAAAACCAGTATTTCTCTTTATTTTATAATAACCTAATTAATAACTAACTTTAACTTAGTGCACAACAGCTAATGGGGAATCTCGCTGTTCGTAATGTATTAAATTCAGTATTCTAACACAAATTTATAGTTAAGAGAGGCTTATACAGCATATGCCCTTAAAAAAAATGCTTTACTCCCTAGTTTATTACTATAATAAGGCTAATAATTCTATAGGGAAGAATGAAATATATAAAATACTATTTATAGCTATATAGTTAAGCTAGTTAAGTTCTTAGACTATAGTAGAGCTATAACATTATCCTAGCAGTCCTACTTTAAGCATTAAATGCTATAAGTTTCTTATAACCTATGAAAATTAGATTTATATCCTTTAACAGAATTTATCTAGTTGGCATTCTATAGTAACCGCTGCCTACTCCCTAATAAATACTAAAGTTAATATATTATTATACGTCTAGGACTACGTTAGATTTTCTATAAGAGAGGTTTATATATATTAACATCCTATTTTATTTTTATTTTAACTAGTAAGATTATATAGTAATATAAGCAATCTCTTAGTTTTATAAGTTATAAACTAATTTATTAAGGCCTCAATTATACGATAATGCCTAGAGCTATATATAACCCTCCGTCTTATAAGGATTAGTTAGTAATTTTCTAGCAATAAAAGTTTAGGGATAGTTACTATTAAAGAAAGGGACTTTATATAGTACGGTATTAAGCCTATACCTCGGATAGTATAAAATTAATTAGGCTATCTACTTAAGCTAAATATAATTAAACTGGATAGGAAGATTATAAAAGGCATTTAAGACTTAATGGAGAAGAGAGAACGACGCATGTGGGTAGTTGTAACTCTAGCCGTTTTTCTTCTCTTATATATTTAAGAGGTTAATGTTAAAAGAAATATATTTTGGAGGCGCTATAGAGATCCAGTTTGGCCTCTATTTAGTTTTTAAGATATAGATAATATACTAATAATTAAAGTTTGGATTCTAGATACACCCGTCTAAGCTAAAGGCCCTTATTAATAAAGCGGCTGCCTTATATAATTCCCTACTATCGTATTTCCATTATATAATAGGGCAAAAACCTCTAGATCTAAACTGGGATAATTAGAAATTAAAGAATATAGTAGAAAACGATCTAAAGGTGGTAAAATACATAAAAGTGCTTTAAGCTTACGTATTACGTTTAAGTAAATAATAAAAGCATATATATATTATCTCCGAAATCTAACAAATTTATAAAAGACACTAGTTTAATTAGTTAGTAGGCCTATAGTATGTATAAGAATAGAGACCTAAATAGTATAGGCTTTATAATAAGTTCTTTATTATTTAAGAGTATAAATAAGGGTTATAAGGTAAAAGGCTTTTATTAATAGTAATGGTTAGATAACTTTAAAGAATAGGAAATAGAAACTAGCCATTTAACTTATAGCTAAAAATTTACAGCAAAAAGGCAGAACTATATTTTTGGTATACTTAAGTAAAGATCTAGAACTTTATTTCTTTACTTCCACATACCAAATAAACCCCTTTATTACTTTTACTACTAAGCTATAGACCTCCTTTATAGATCCGTTACTATTTATCTGTAATATATTGTTAGTAAATGTTTTATACGGGTTCACTACCTTCTTAAAATAGCCCTCCACTGCCTTAAAATGGTTCTTGACATCTATATTCCGAATTTAAAAATCTTAAATATTCCTTATAATATCTACTTTATTACTAGCTCCACCTAAAGATTATTTTAATCTTTTTATATACTAGAGCATTCCCTTTACTAAGCAGTCTAAAAGTAGTATATAATTTATTTTTTGCACCTATAGATATAAGTATAGTTCTGTTTATATAGGTAATATTAACCTTCTCTTTAAACTTAATAAGTTCTTATATACTTTCTAGAAACCTATACACAAAGCTTTACTTTTTTCCTTCCTCTATTCCTTTATTAATCTTTCCCTTAAGTAAGCTAATTGCTAGTTCGGTTAGAACATTAACCTTTTTCTTAAGGTAATCTTTTACGAATTCTGCGTGGAGGTATATCTAATTATTAGACTTTTTATGTAAGACGTCGTCTAAGGATATATGCTAAAAATTAAATTCCTTAGATAGGAGAGCGTATTGCGTCTTCTTACTAAAGCTAGGGGCACCTGTGTTATAGTTAGTACTAGGCGTAAGAGGGATTAGTAGGATATATGTAACCGACTACCGGTATTAGTACCCTGCCAAAACAGTACGCTGTCTCACCAGCGTACCACCCCGTCTCGACTGCGTATCACCCTGTTTTAGCTACGCATTAGCACCCCTTTTATCTTATTACCTGCACCTTTTATATATATTTATACCACTTGATTTCTATAGCTTTACAATAAAGTTACTCGTTTAATTCCTATACTGCAAAGCTTATAATATACTAATAATAAAGATAACAGGAGTTCGCTCTCGCCGTTTTAAGAAGTAGGCTTATCTCTCCTACTATAATAACTCTAACCACGCTTTTCCTTTAGAAGAACTAATTTTTAATAACAGTCCCTAAAATTCGTTAAGGTTCTTTTCTTTATATATCCTTTACTTATATTTGTGTGCCTATATTATATACTTAAATTTATTTATACCTTATATAAATCGAGCTTCCGCTATCTTACTAGCTTTATACTCTAACTAAGCGGCCCTAATTTCTCTTTCTAGGTTTAGATTAAAAGGTCTTAATAAACTCTTAATATATTAGGTACCAAAGTCTTCTAGCTTATACTTCCGCTCTAATAAATATTAGTCTTTACTAGACGATATAAAGGCGATATACTTACCTTTAGAAATACTAGTATATATAGGAATATCTCCAACCACTAATTCTGCTATATTATGGCATAGTGCTAGAAATATATACCTAACCTTATTTAAACCATCCTACCTATAGTTAACGGACGTAAGTTTAGTAGAAAGATTTAACTAACTAGCGCGTATATAGCTAGAACTAATAACCGATATATATAAGCGGCCACACTCTTAGGGTAATAGATTGTCCTCAGCTACCCTATCTATGGTAAGTACTTAAGGATATATATTAGATATAGGAAGGGCAATAGTAATATATCTAATTTGGAGTAAATTACTTTCATAATATCTTAGAATGGCGGGAGGAAACTTTTGCTAAATATTATATCTCTACAGTCGTCTAAAGACCGGCGCCGACTTCTTATACACCTACGCGTGGAGCCTAGAAGACGGAGATGTATAGTAATACTTATAGTCTTAATGTGGTTATAGGTGCAAGCAGCGTATAGCGTTAGTTAAGGTAGAGGACAAATTAGTAATATCTTACTAAGGAGCTTTAAAGCGGGC
>Ga0307515_10007031_pt1 | contig 22353 bp, 24 predicted proteins | sample 17_EM_MG_FD_194513 | JGI IMG/M metagenome (GOLD analysis project Ga0307515, IMG submission 194513) | Populus trichocarpa ectomycorrhiza microbial communities from riparian zone in the Pacific Northwest, United States - 17_EM | ecosystem: Host-associated > Plants > Roots > Unclassified | place...
AATTTTTTTTTTAAAAAAAAAAACCTTTATTCACAATTATTCTATACGGTCAATGTATATTTTTATTTTAATATAGTTTTTTTAATTCTAATTCTTTTATTTTGAAGCAAAGATATCCATAGGACAAATAATCAATATGTTTAAACAATTGTTAACAATCCAATAATAATAATAATAATTTCAATGCTTGAAAGAATTTTAAAAGGTAAATATCTATTAGTTCTTTTTTTTTTTTTTTTCTGTGACCTGGATATCCCCATATTCTTTTAAAGGGTTGGATAAATCTCGTTTAGGGTTAGTGGTTGTCCCTCCCAACAAGTATATTTCTCGAAAATCAAATTTGTATTCTCACCCTTACAGGAATATAGTGGTGTTTAAACCGCTAAACCAACACTTTGTTGATAAATATCCATTAGTCCAAGTTCATTTAACTAGTTTCTCTATAAAAAGAGAATTATCAAACATAATTCCTCCAACATTCCACAACCCCCTATATGTTTAGAACTGTTCATCAACTAATAATCTTTAGGGTTTATGAAAATAAGTTAATTATTTTTCCCTTTTTTCCTTGCGCGAAGATCCCTATTGCATAATGCTTCCGATTTCAACAAACGGCTGCTTGTTTAGTAACTGGATTAATTAATTAATAGCATTAACAAATACAATTAGGCCATTAATGACTTTATTCAATCTTTGATAAGTTTTTTTCTTGCCATAAACATATATTGTTTTATGCATGACTGTGATTTTTTTTTCGTCACCCAGAGATTTAGATAATGTTTGTTGTTTTGTTTGTTCTCGTTTTTTAAATTTATTTTTAATATTAATATATTAAAATAATGTTTTATTTTAAAAAGAACACAGACGCTAAAAAACAAACCGTCCGTTAGCCTATCAAAATTATTATTTCCTTGTTTTCATGCCATAATTCTAAGCATTATTTGATTTTATCTGTCTTTTGCCAAGTAAATGCTAATATAAATATAAACACTGAATTTCTCAGTTTCTGTAATAACCTCAAATTAAGCGAAAAAGAAACCAAAAAACATAACCATGCACTCATAAAACACAAATCCCGGATTTGATTTGAAATACAAAAAAGGAAACGAACCTCGATTTCATCAATTTAGATTTTTGCTCAAAAACCATTTTCATCCAATCACAAATCCTAGATTTATTCTCTTCAAGATCCAATAAAAATCCCTTTCTTTTCTTATTCCTTTTTCTTCAAAATTCATTTTTTTTGTTACACAGTTTCTTTGATCTGTTTATTCATAGATGCAAAAAAGATTTATACTTTCTGCCTCTTTGTAATCGCTGTCTATTCGTGTTGTTTTCATTTCAGTTTTGGGATTTGTAAGTGTATTTTGGATACGGAGAGTGAAAATTTTGAAGGTACCCCAAGAGTTTAGGGACAATTTGGTGAAGTGATCTTAACTATTTTGCTTTATTTGTTGAATTTAGAGCGTGATTAGATAGTTTGTTTAAGAAAAAATCTTATCTTTGGCCAATTTGGTGAAGTGGGTTTTGATTGTTTTCCTCATTAACGCATTATATGTTGATGAATTCATGATAGTATTTGATTCTCACGTGGGCAAAAGGGTTTCTGAGATGAGATGAGAGGGGTGTTGTTTTGTGTGAGGTTTAAGGAGAGACAATGACTGGAGGGTCATTGGGGATCCGTTCTAGTAGTTATGGTTCATTGGACAAGCAACTACAACAACAGCAACATAATGGTAATGGTGTTCTTAGTAGTGCCCCCTTTCCTATGCAAACAAATGGCCGTACTAAGCCTGCAAAGATGTTCAAGGAGAAAGAGAGTCTCTTCCATTGGATCTTCAAGTTTGCTGGTAGGAAAAAGGTTGGCATGCTGTTCCTTTGCGTCATCTCTGCCGCGGTTTTTGTCTGGGTTTTGTATGTAGGAAAAGGTATGTTTTATTTTTCAATTTATCTATATGTTGTTATTGCTTAGATATTGATGTGTTCAATCATAGGATATGGGATTTTAGTGGTGATTAAGTTTGTTTCTTAGTTTAGAATAATGCTCAAATTCATCACTGATGCTGTGTTGAATCGGTGCTTATGGCTGTTATGTAGTTCTTGCCTTTCTTTCAGTTGATTGTTTGAATTGGAGAAAGTGTGTTTCAGCTAGTTCGTGCTTTGCTCTTATTACATGAGCTGGGAGATTTGTATTCTCATGGATAATTGGTCCCACTGATTGATGTTTATTTTGTACTAAATTTTGAAAATATTCTCTTCTATTCACTTCTCGAGCCTTCTTGGATTAGTCTTGACTGCATTTGAACCTTTGCTAGAGTTATCAGTGTGGTGGTCTTTTTGGAGTTCGATTGCAACTGTGGAAATAACGTCTTCATTTTGCTTTGTTTGCAGGTGAAGATGCACAAGAAGGTGGCCGTCCCCCGACTATAAGTCTCAGTGACACATCGTCCTTAAGCAGGATTGAGAACAAGACTTCTTTTTTTCAAGGAATATTTTCGAATATTAGTTTGCTTCATCCTCCTGCATATTTTTTGGGATATACCCTTCCACCAGGGCACCCATGTAATCGTTTCACTTTACCTCCCCCACCAGCAGATAAAAAAAGAACTGGACCACGGCGTAAGTTCCTTGCCTCCCCCCAACTGTTTTGACTACTAGATTTTGCTTTCCTTTTTAGGTTTAACAGTCATTAGTTGTAGGCATCACCATGGTCCTAGTTTGTAAACATTCTAAGGTGACAGGGATGTTGAGGTGCTAGGACATATGATAAGTAAGTAATGAGATTTCACTCTCATGTTCCTGAGATTTCTCTATCATTTATGTTTCAGCATGTCCTGTATGTTACCTACCTGTGGAAGAAGCCATTGCCTTAATGCCGAAGGTCCCCTCGTTTTCTCCAGTAATTAAGAATTTGACATATATCCAGGAGGATCCTCTTAGTAGAGAAGGAGAGTTTGGAGGCTCTGATTTCGGTGGATATCCTACTTTAAAGCAGAGAAGTGACTCTTATGATATTAGAGAGTCAATGAGAGTGCATTGTGGGTAAGCTCTCTCTCCAAAGATCTTTTATGTATTTATGAATATTGAAGGTTGTTCCTTTGAAATTTCAGCCAACCCTATATTTGTAGCATAATCATTCTAGTGACTAGTTATTGGACCAGTTTCTCTTACTGTTGCCAACTTGTAACTTTTCACTCTGCATATTTTTGACACATATGTGCACTGATCAGATTTGTCCAAGGGAAAAGACCTGGCCAGAATACAGGATTTGACATGGACAAAATTGACCTGGATGCGATGGAGCAGTGCCATGGTGTTGTCGTTGCCTCAGCAATATTTGGTATTTCTCCGTGTAATGGGATCCCAACTTATCTTTCATCTGTTGATTTGATGGCTTGTTATTAAATGATCTCCTTTTCTTTCCTCTCAGGAGCTTTTGATGACATACAACAGCCACGTAATATTAGTGAATACTCCAAGAACATTATCTGCTTCTTCATGTTTGTTGATGAAGAAACAGAGGCTTATTTGAAGAATAACAGTGGTCTTAATGACAGCAGGAAAGTTGGTATATGGAGAATTGTTGTTGTCCATAATCTTCCTTACACAGATGGAAGGCGCAATGGGAAGGTACTTGCCGTAAACTTCATTCAGCACCTTTTGTTTTGGACTTCTGGGTGCAAATTTGGCTTAATGGTTGTCTGTTTGGTCATCGATGACACTGTAGCTCTAATTATTTGATTTCCTTTGGCTTCTTTATGATCCATATCATGAATGGAAGGAAGATGCATATGGCTGAATGAACTTGATTTTTTCCATCACTTCCAGAACCGAAAAGTCTTATGCAACAATGATCAATTACTCCTTCCAACTCCCATACCCGCTTCCCTGCTACCACCAATAGATAAAACGTGAACCAGTTTTTTTTTTTTTTCCAAATCAGCAGCAGACTCATGGTTCTCTAACATCTACGTTACACTAGATTGTACTTTAGCATACATAGTAAACCTGGTTTTGTCCATGGCAGGTCCCAAAGCTTCTATCGCATAGAATGTTTCCAAATGCCCGCTTTTCTTTGTGGATTGATGGAAAACTTGAACTTGTTGTCGATCCATATCAAATTTTAGAAAGGTGACACTGATGTCTGCTCTCTCACTCTGTGTGTGTGTATGTATCCATTGTTTCTGCTTTTTTTCCTTGATCTAGTTATTCCATTTATGCATAGAATAAGTCTACTAGTATCTGGATATAAGCCGCTTGTTTCTAATTGAATTGATTAAATTACCTTGGTCCTATTATTTTTTTGAGCTAGGTTTGTTTTCAGTGACAATACTTGACAATCTGGCGATACAAGAAAATTTTGATTACTCGAGTTTCTGGAATTAGACATCAGATCCTCTCCAACATATGCGTTCATTATAACTTGAATCTCCTTGTTTGATTGCCTGCTTACTCTCTTTCCACTTCTCAATTTCTTGTTTTATCTTTTAATTAACTTTGCATTTGCTTTCCTCTCTTTTTTCAATTTGTATTCGTTGTCCTTTTTTGTCATCCCAATAGTCACTCTTTTTTTTACTCTCAATATTGGCTAGATTAGAATCCTGAACTCAGAAACTTCCATCCAATGGCACTCGGTTATCACAACCCTTAGATTCTCATGCCCCCAAATCGCTATGAAAAGTTTATCATTGAATAATCTTTTTTGTTTGATTTGGAGATCTTTGAGATTTCGTATCACCGCTTACATGCTTATAATTCCAACAAGTTCTGGTTGACTTTTTTGGTCCTGGTATTTTCATTAAATGTATCCTTTTCTTCCAAGTAAATGGACGAAATTGATCCATGTAGCTATCTCAAATTGATTGAGATTGTAGGCTTTACTTCAGTCGAATTCATCCTTTTCTTCCTAGAACATCAAACCACATCCTGCAATGTCCTGCAAGTGCCTGTCACTGAAACATTTCTCAATTGGAATGGTGATGGTGTGATGCACATCTTTGTGGACCAAATCATATTGTATTTGATTGAATAAAAACACTGTTTCTGAGAGAAACGAATGGGGTGTACATCTGAAACCAAATGGTAATTTTCTCTCGTTATTGAATGAAAACACTGTTTCCTTGAAAGGTTGATCATGGACATTTCATGTGCTTAGCATCAATAATAGAAGTTAGTGAGTGGATTACTTAACAAGCTTATAAAACACTTGCCTCTGTGATCAGTACTAAATATTTCAAATGATGTCCTCTCATGTTTTGATCAATTTAGATGATATTATTATTAGTTATTTGCCTGAATCTACTTTTGGGCACCAAGCTTATTTCTTGAGCTACTCTTCAGGTTCTTGTGGAGGGAAAATGCTACTTTTGCAATTTCTAGACATTATCGACGCTTTGATGTGTTTATTGAAGCTGAGGCAAATAAAGCTGCTGGAAAATATGAAAATGCCTCCATTGACTTTCAGGTTGAATTTTATAAAAAGGAGGGTTTGACTCCATATTCTGAGGCCAAGTTTCCTATTATAAGTGGTAGGTGCAAGTTCCTGGTTTTCTTTCGGTGTTTTGTTGCCTGTCCTTTGTCTTTGATATAGTTCCTGTTTACCTGTGGCTCTGCAGATGTCCCTGAAGGATGTGTTGTGATAAGGGAGCATGTTCCTATTAGCAACCTCTTTACTTGTCTTTGGTTCAATGAAGTTGATCGCTTTACTTCCAGGGACCAAATCAGCTTTTCCACTGTCAGGGATAAGATTCATGAGAAAACAAATTGGACTGTCAACATGTTCCTGGACTGTCAAAGGCGCAACTTTGTTGTTCAGGTAATTATTTTATGTACTGTTGGTTCTGTTTGTACCAAAATATCATGTGAACACCCAGTTCATTGGAAAACAAGATTATAACAAATTCTCAAGGAAAAAAAAAAGATTGGAACAAATTCAACTCCTTTATAGAAAATTGTTTCTGACATAATTTTGTTTTAGTTTTAGGTTGCAGATAAGCATTTCCTTCTGATTTCCATAACTGCGTATGTTTATAGAGTCCATTAGCACCCCTCATGGAAGTTACAGTTTCGGTCTAATTGCACTGGACCAAATTGTGATAAAGAATGCCATATTTCATGGTGGCTTATCGCAAGGAGGCTTCACATGGCGACTGCTGGTGATATCCTGAATTTTATCCCATACAGTGATTTTTTGTCCTGATTCTTTTTTTATGAAAATTACCTCAAATGGTTCTTGCTAGAAACTCATCATAGTGTAGAGTTCTCTTATATTTAATTACCAGAGGATGTGTTTAACCAGGAGATTGGTTGTGGAGTGGAGAAGCTCACATAAAATTAGTGAACTGCATAAAGGACATGCATATGAAACTTGCAAGGCAGACTTTCATAAACTTCTTGAGGTTTGCCAAAAGTAAATTAGTAATTTTATATTTTTGTAATGCTTTCTCACTGGTGTCTTTAATGCTTTAAAGGCATTGCCCTAAAATTTTTCTTTGTGCTTGAGTGCAATAGATTTTTGTGCTCATATGAAACTTGTTTGAATTTGTGTGAACTGTTAAACATCAAGATGTTTTAGAAACGGATATTTATCTAATGATACTTTTCCTTTTCTTGATAGGCCAACTCTTCTGTTGTCTCCTTTTGCATTTCTTTTTAACCCTGGACTGTTTGTTCCTATGTGCAGAAATACCATAGAGATGTTTTAGAACAGATGGCTCATCGTCCGCCTGTTTATCCTCCATCGCCACCACTGCAGCTAGCACCACCACCTCCTCCTCCACCTCTTTTGGTTGATGAACCTCCACTTCAAACAACACTTGATACTTCAACTGAAAAGGTGATAGGTGCTCCTGTCCGGAGAGCCCCAGCTAGGCGTGGAAGGAGGTCTGGCTCTAGTCGCCACCGCAAAGTTGCTGCTGGTGGCAAGGAAACTGATGCAAGTTAAAAATTTTGATCAGGAAACGTATCGTTCCTTTTCCTTCTCTTCTAAAATTGTTTGCAGGAACTGAAGATTCGTGCCAGAATAGTGTTATAGTTCTGCCGCTTCAGGGAGTTCCTTCTCATTCCTTTTTCCCTACTTTTTGAATTATCCTTTCCAACTCATTTTTTGATGTATATAGATTAAAATTTTAATAATTATGACATGGGTTGCTACCAAAATCCTCACTGTAGTAACCCATTTTTTTGTTCATTATGATAGCAAGGTCATGTTAGACTCGATTATTTAATAGTAATACTAATGTCTCTTCTTTTAGGAACAAATAAATATAATGAACATCATTTTCCACTTCCCTTGTCGCTCTACCATTTTGTTTTGCATTATCGTCTGGTTTGCTGAGGCAGAACCCAATATGTTGAGGTATTAACTCCTACAACAGCAGTTATTTCTACCAGATTCAAGGCTTACAACTAGACAGCTGAATTTACCAGTGCTGTGGCTTAATTCTGAGCTTGAAACAGAAAAATAATTGAAGATCTACTGTATTATGAGTGGCTATTAGATATTAACCACTGAATCTTCTCAGAACAGTAATTTATCTTTTTACCAATTAAACGTGTAAACATGTGTGTACGAATGGCACGAGCCATGTTCATTGCGTTTTGGCATGGGAACTAAAATGTTTTTTCTCAAAATTTAAATTTATTTTTGTTTAAATTATTTTTTTTAGTATTTTTAGATTAGATTGATGTTAAATATAAATTTTAAAAAATAAAAAATATATTATTTTAATATATTTTTAAAAAATATTTTAAAACACAATTTCAACCTAAACATTCAAAGTTATTTAGTGAGTAGTCTGTAACCTTGAATCATTTTTTTATTTAAATGACAATGTGACAATGAGACATTCGCTAAAAGGGATAAATCCTAGTTTAGAATGTAAGGGATTAGAAAACAAATCCAACTAAATCGACTCACCCTTGCTAGCTTAACCCTAGCAACAGCCAAGTAAAGAGACGATCGAGGCTCTCTCTCGCATTTAATCTTGTCGGAATTCTTTAGGCTTTGACACCGGAGACCCAAAAATCTGAACATGCAAAAATCATTCACGGCCATGATTCTCTTCCTCTGTTACTAAATCGTAGGATAAAACTGCATGCCTGGTGTGGGCATGCTTACTGCTCAACCTCGTTTGACAGAATTGCCGGCACCACAGCTAGCTACGAGATTGTCATTTTTTGAGGATTTGTATCGATTCTTTATGTCGTATTATATTTGTGATTCATGAATATCTGGATAAATGCAGAATAGCTTCCAAGACAGGGCTTAATTTATGGAAGCAAGTTTTTTTTTCCTTCAGTGAGCTGATGTAAAGAGAAGCAAGCAACTGCAGACATCATCTGGAATTTGTGTCAAAAGCTCATCTCAACACATTGTGCTAAACTTGTTTCTGGTACAGCTGAAAGACGTGCTTTTAGCCTGCGAAACAAGGCAAGCCATTCCTTGATTGATGCAGGCATTGCATCACATGCGACAAATAAAAGCTAGAGCAAAAAACCGACCATCATGTCCACATGCACATGGCAAGCGTTGGCCATGATTCTTTGGAGAAAAGCTTGTCTCCAATCTTTCGTTCTGAATCATAAGCGCACATGGCCATAGTAATGTACATGCTGCAAGATCATCCATATATCGAGCTCGGGTTGGATAATCATGGCCCATGTCTCACATCTGGGGTTAGACTTGCTCATCAGTCACCACTCGCCTGAAACCAATACAAGGTGATCACTGCATGCTCATATTTCCTAGCAAAGACGGTGTCGATTGTGATTGAAAGATTTAGATTTAGATTGGCGTCAACCATTCTTGTTCTCTCACTTTTCCGACTGCTGAGTTGATGATATGCTAGCTAGCACCATTGAAATGACTAAAAACAACCAGAATTCATGACAGCAACGCCTCAGCCCCCTTTCCTAGAGAATCTGATGCGCAGTCAGTTTCAAACTATAAAGAACAACGAGCTAGTTTTGCAGGTCTAATTAAAGAAATTCTTGGATATCTATCCGCGTAGCCATTTTTGATAATATATTTTGATGAAAATGCTTTCATTTTAAATGACATAAATAATATTATTGAAATATAATATGGGAATAATTTTTAAGAAATAATTCTGAAAAAGTTAAATAACATCCATTTATATTTATTTATTTCATTATTCTAATTGATCTTGAAAGGCTTCTCGAGCTCCCTTTAAGGCCAAAAAATCGCTATCTACTAGCGATGCTTAGCATTTCCATTTTCAAAGGGCATGATGATTACATCCAATGGCAATTCCATTTCCATTCACAAACTTTGGCTTTTATTTGTTTTTTCAAAGGCATAATTACATCTACGAAGTCTACTAGAAATCAAAGCTTTAAGTAACCAATTAGGGCTAATTAGGGTACGTAATCAATTACTAATTAGCCTGCCATGGCCCATCACTGAAGTCCGACCTTGCCCCCAATTCTGTAAAGAGTCAAGACTATACCATTAGCACGCGGTATGCACTCCGCAGCGGATTTGAATAAAACAATATTAAAGTACAAAAACAAATATCTAGATATTGATGACTTGTTTTCTAAAACAAAATATGATTTTTAAAATGATACTTTTATCTCATATTTTATTTGATATTAAAATATAAAAATATTTGATCTACTTAGATGTTAACTTAGAGAGTTGACTCATGAAATTTATAGGAATAGTCTTGAAAAAAATTAAAAAATTTAATTTTAAATTAACTTAATATTAAAAGATAAAATTAATTAAAAAATTAAGTAAACTCGAATCAACCAAGCAAATTCGCGATCCAAGTCATACATGTCATCGAATTCAATAAATTCTTTATCTCATGAATTTTTTTTATTTAATTATATAATATTAAAACACGTGATAATTTTTTATATGAAATATTTGTTCGAGAAGTAAAAAATTCATGATAAGCATGTGGTGCATAAAAATACATTATTGATAACAAAGGATGATATTGAATTCTTTTAGGTTTGAGCTAAGAAAAAAAATCACCGATAACAAATGATGAAATTGTATTTTCAAAAAAAATTAAGGAGAAGAAAAAACATTAAATAATAAAAAATAATAGTAGCCTGGATGTTGCAGATTAACTCGTTAAACTTATAACTCGGCTCATGAGCTCAATTGAATTCAATAATTTTTTTATCAAAAATTTTAACCCATATATATATATTCTTGGCCTATTTTTATTTTTGTAATTTCTTAAAGGGACGGATGACATGTTGTTAGCCCCATTTATTTATTTAAAAAAAATAGAAGATAAGGTGTCATCTGTTTTCAACATAATCTTGCAACAAGAGGTCGCTGAAAATACAGGACTTTGAATTTTTTTTTGGCTTTAAAATTCATTTTCAATTTATTTTTATCTAAAACACTTAGATAACACCTTGATAAACATATCAATGACTTCAAAAAACTAAAAGCAACCCGAACCCAAAAACATTCCCGCGATTAGATCTGTCTCCTCAGGCAAAGAGAAGAAAATAAAACACTCAGGTGAAAATATCCTCATGAAATGGAACTCATTGACACTAATTTCAATCTTTTTAAAGGCTAAAATTATCATCAAAAATAATTTTCTTTCTCTACATTAGAATTCAACATTTTCTCTCTCCTTACACAAAAGAAATGACTGAAAAATAAGCTAAATGAATTTTGATGACAAAAATAAAATTTTGACAACTAAAATGATAAATCACCTATAAACCAAAAAATATAAGGATCAAAATAAAGGTTTTATAAGAAATTTAAAATCACTATCTATTTTACTAGCTTTTTATACTTTAATCCCCTAACTTTCAATCGAGGTCTTCCTTCTAAAAAAATATATAGTTACAAGCTAACTGAGGTTCAAAATCTTTAGTGAAAAAAAAATTGTGATCTAAATCTTGAACCGGGTGGACCCCGGGCCGGATTTAAAAACACCGAATATTATCCTCGGTATTTGTTAAAGAATAAACACTACAAAAATGCTACAGTAAAAATGACAGACGGCTTAGTTTCTTTTAATTAATTAATGCACAGTCGTCATATTACGTCAGTGCGACTAAACACATGACACGTGTCCAATATTAGGACAAACGGTCCTCTATTTTGGGCCCCACAAGATCCTTATCTTGACAGAAAGACACCTACATTCTCCATTTATCTCCCCCGCACGAACCCGCTGACAAAACTCTGCTCCGTATCTCAAAGGGAACTCTTTCTCTTCATGTTCCTTTGTTTCCCATCTCCTCAGAATTAAAACCATGCCTAAGTTCCCAAACGAACGACGACCGTCTGATTAAAGCATCAGCCCTCAGATGACATCATCTTCGTCAGCTTTCTCTACGATCTGCATCCTACACTCCCTGATAGCCATAACAAGTGGAACACTCATGATGTTCCAAATGAAGGAAATCTACACCTTCACACATGGTAATGAAACTGCCACAAAGCTGATGGGGTCGACCCCACACGACCAGCTCCTGATCCGGACCTCTGATTCATTTTCCGGGTTGCTTCTGTTTGATATCGGGTTCTTGATATTCATGGTTTCCTTTGTCAAGGATAGAGAGTTTCAATCTTTCTTCGCAAAGGGGTGTGCTGTTCTTCATGTTTTCATGGTTCTTTGGAGGGTTAATTTTGAGAGGAGAGTTGAGGTGTTGGCTTGGGTTTGTTTGAGACAGACAGTTGGTGATATCTTATTGGCTCTCTCTTGGGTTTTATTTCTTGTTTGTTCTTGGAGAGAGAAGTACGATTAGGGCTATACTATTTGCTTTAATCTCCATATTTAGGGTTTTCCTTTCTTTTCCTTTCTTTCCCTTTTCCGACTGAGTGTTATTTTCCTTTTGATGAGATGTGTATAGTCACGCCCTACCCCTTCGTCCTCGAGTGGACAACTCTTAGGCTTCTGCTGTGTGAACTGTGAAAAGCTTGTTATTATATTGAAGCACCTGATTTTTCCATGGGCAACTGGGAATTTATTTACTTATTTATTTATGTATTGTGATGAGCAAGACGCAAGTGGCGCAAACCTTTAGGAGTGGGTTTCAATACAAAATGCATCGACCTTGTTCTCAAACTCATCTGAAACTTTACAAACCTTAGTGCCTCAAAAGCTCAGGGTAAATCACACCTAAATTTACCAAAAATATACAGCAAAAGATCGCCACAACGGATGTGGTAAAAAAATTAAAATGGGAGGGGATGTATGTTTTGGCAAGGTCAACGAGTGAGCTTCAAACTAAAATCGCACCATGTCCTGAAAGCAATCGTAAAAATGTGCAATCTTAATCTTCTCTTTGCCGGAATAGATAGCCTCTGCATCCCCACCTTGCTCTCCTTGGGCAGCCATCTCAATCAGCATATAGAGCTTCTTGATAGTCATCTAATGAAGAGAGATTAAGGAAAGATAAGAGGTTAGAATTGAATATTAAGGCAGAAAACTATGGATTTACCTATTTAAATATAAAAAATATAGGAAGAAAATCCCAGATGGTTATTCGTTATTCAACGGAAGTCAAGTTCACGCAAGAACGATCAAACAAATTTCTCCAGTGAGATACCATGACCGTATCATTGCTTAAATGCCATTGATTGGCCAGGCTTGAGCAATTCCATATTGTGATTGCAGAAAAGACAAGCATAAAAACCGTGTCATTTTAGTTCCTAGCGAAGGGGTAGTAATTAAGAGCCTAAACCATCATTTGCATATATGACTAGGGCATGATCTCAAAAATACACCCCTTGATGGATGAAATCGTGAATGTAGTAGCCTCCATCAGAAATTAGTTATGATTCGCGATTCAAGTATGTAATGACCAATCTACTGACAAGGGAGGCAGCAAAATTGAGTATAAAATAAGCATTTCAGGAGACAATCTTACATCATCCAGGGCTTCTGCAGCAGCACTGATGTCATCTTCAGCAAAAACATTGAGTTGTTTCAATACCTGGAGAGGAATGCACCATATTAACATAAAGGTTCTGTCAAATATTTACTATCAGAGGAACTAATAAATGTGAGCTCGCGTTTGAATTGTCTATGCAGAATCCTGGAAACAAATTATAGAGAGATGGGAGTTGGGACTTGAGAACAGGTACGACATCCATAGAGAATAGAGCTGTCCAAACATCTCTTAGCAGCAATGACCAGATATATCATTCATTACAAGCAACGTCCTTAAGACAAATCAATTATTTCCAGCCAGAACCGCTCTTAAAAGCTTTGAAATAGATTTGTATGAATCTTTTTGTTAGAAAAACAAATAAATTGATGGTGTCAATTCCCCATCCTAGCTAGAAGACAGCAACCCTTTAAACACCTTTCACATTCATCATTCCATTAGAAACCTTTATTCAAAAGCTCAAGTAGTTTTGTTGGTTTACAAGAAATGCTTAATTATGAATAACATAAACAAAAAAAGATGCTTTATACTCTTACCATTAATGACCAAGGAAACAATACTAAACTGCAAAAGGATGAAAAGTTGTACATCAAATGACCATATTACCTTCTTTGCATCCTCTGCCTTCAATGTGGGGAGGAGGTAAGTAACAGAGAAAGCATCACAAATACCAACTGAATCCAAGAAGCTTACTTCACTTGTTGTCCCTAACACCAGAAGTCTCTTTCCCTGAAAGCGAAGTTCAAGAATTATAAAAATTGCAGGTTTAATAAGGTCAGGAAAACTACTAACCAAATAAGTGAAGAAGAAAAAGGTCCCAAGATAGATAATTCTTAAAAAATCACGAACATCATTCACTCTCACAAGATGACATTTGCAACAGCGTGGAGGACGCCAGTCACTAGTACTGAACGAAAATAAGTTTAGCCATTGCATTAATAGCCTATATCCAGTACCCAAGTAAACTTCTTATCCCTTTTCCCTTCCTTCACAACTAAATAGGCAATATCAAGATTACATGAATCCAAACTATTCACTGATGCTCCAAGAAATTCAATTCGTTGAAACTATACAGACCATAATTTACTCTATTTTCCCTTTTTCTTTGGGGAAAAACTGATAGTATGACCAACATATCAACCAAAGGTGCTACTTTGGCCTAAAAAGTAACAGCGGTTTACAGAGACTGATGAGCATTTCTTACGTGGATATAGTTATTTGACCATTCAGAAGGTTCCAGGTGCCAAGGCTAATCAGAGAGTATTATGCACAAAGTACTGTAGAACACTGAATGGAAGGAGGACTTTTTTTGCTCTTAATTTTATAATATCTGAAGTCAAGTGTTATATTACCTGGAGCCGCAAGAAAACACATTACCACAAAATATGCACAAAAGTAGCTATAGCCCAAAAAAGGGAAAAGGGAAGAAAGAAAACCTTGGGAGGAAGACGTTTGAGGAGTACCAACAATGTCTGAGAAATTATATTTGAAAAGCGAGGCCCAATAGCAACATACTCCAATAATCTGCAACATCAATTATCAACTGATCATCATGAATATTCATTTAAAATAAAAACATAGGACCTAAGCAAGTGATCGAAGTTAACATGTAAATTCCAAAGTAGATACCTCTCAATGTCATCAAGAATTATAATGCTCAAAGGAGACTTGTACGCATCCTCAAACACCTGTGGACAGTACCAAGTTATCCAGTGCTTAATTCTTTACATTATAAAGGCAAGTAGTACTAGTTGCGGGTGAAACTGAACAGTAAATACAGAGTTACAAATATATTATAGATTGATAACGCTTGTTAGCAAGTTTTGGGGTGTGGAGAAGTTCAAGTTCCAATTTAAAAGGGAAAAATGAAAAGCATGATAAAACCCCAGGGTACCATCAGGGGCTTTGTTCAAGGGCACATAAACCTCCCATTGACACACCTTAACAATCCGAGCGCATTTAGTGCTCTCTTGTAGACCAATCATTGTTTCAGCTGAGATCTATCAAATAAGTGGAAACTCAAAAGTGTTAAGAACAAAAATATACAGTATTAAAGTGGCTATGAAAATTGATGTACATTATGGGGAAAGAGCTCACTATTTTGACATATGGAAAATCACTGTCGATGCCAACAGTAGCTGCCAATGCAGTTTTACCACTGTACACAAGAGAGTAACATTCAAAAAACTGACAATAAAGGAGATTAGGTGAAGCAAATGAAAAGGGAAATGTAAATCGGAAGGGAAAGTTCTTACCTGCCACTTGGGCCTTCCAGAAGGCAAGTAACCATTGGACTTCCCTTGCTAACTTTAACTTGCTCCACCAGTAGCATAGCTCTCTGATAAATATGCTTGTGTCGATCACCACAGTCCACCATGCCATTAAGTCTACAAGTCATGTTACGTGGCACAATTTAGGCATTTATATTTGAGTGGGATTACATTTTCTACTTTCACACAACCAACCATGCCTAGCTATAATATAATTATTTAAGCTCTTATCCACCATAGAAAATTTAGCTCCTAATACCAAGAGCTTTGCATCCAGAATTGTGGGGGTAAATTGAGATTCAAACAATTGTCAACACTTTTTGAAAGCCTGAATTAAAAATAATGTATGATTTCAAGTAGAAAATTTCTAACTCTACCTGCATCGTTCAAGGTCATCAGTGGAGGCTCCAAATGCTGGAACAATGTCATGGAGTGCATGCAGAAAGTCATCCATAGTTACTTTAATACTCTCTTCATCTACTGGCTTGGTAAGATCATCTAGACTCAGTTGTCGATTCAAAGCAAATGATACTGCACTTTTCACTACACCTTCAAGTTCTGCTCCACTGTAATTTTTTGTACGAGCAGCTGTACACAAATAAATCAATTTTATAAACTTTACTCAGTCAGTCCCATTAACAAAGTTTTGAAGATAAATGACTTCACCAACAAATATGATATGGCAGGACATAAACCCTCATTCCACCCTCCTACCGCACCCCTTCCACATTCGCACCCCCCCTCCACAAAATCACTGTGTGAGAGTACATACCAAGCTCTTGAAGATTTACATCGGGAGATAGAAAAGAATTCTCTTTCATCTTGTTTGTATGAATTTGAAGAATCTGCAGCCGACCATTTTCATCAGGAAGGCTTATCTCAACTTGAACCTCCAATCGTCCTGGCCTACAAACCACAAAATCAAAATGTTTGAAGATGAAAGGATATTTGTTCAAGTAGAAGCTTTGTTGTCATAAGCCAAAAAATAGTGGGGAGAAAAGAGTTCAAATTTCTTGTATTTTTCAGAATAAATTATATTTATCTACACTCTTTGCATCCTGCATTACTGTTCTCGATTTAAATCATCATAATCTCCATGAGTTCCAAAAACTAACTAGAGTTCATCTCTCACATTTTAATTCAATGAACTAATTACACTTCAACTTTTTCTATTATTTGCAACCCATGCTTCCACTATACGCAATTGCAATAAAATGGGACACTGTTTTACATGAGAGTAACAGAAAAGGAGAAAGGCAGTAACCTCAAAAGCGCTTCATCAAGCAAATCCTTTCGATTGGTCATTCCAATAAGTAAAACATTATTCAGGGACTCCACACCATCTATCTGAAAAGCAAGCAGTCTCTTAGTCATGTCGATGGAATCACAAAGCGTTTTAAGCAGATTACAAGGGCTGAGGAAAATTATTTTATTTTCTCGAATGTTCAGAAAGCACTGAGAACTCTTCACCAACCTTTGTAAGAAGCTGGTTCACGATGCTATCATGGACTCCAGTACCATCTCGAGTTGATCCTCTTGACTGCAAAAACAAAAATAAAACATGCATGTCTTCTGTTATCGTTTTTATAATGTATGCCGACAGCCTCAATTCCAACATACATGGACACTAATGAGCATTGCATCACTGACAGATTATCATTAGAACAAAAGCAACTATGCCAGAAATGTGTGCTTGCTTAAAGTTTTTGCCATTAACATATACACATACATGAAGAGAACCACAATCAAAGTTGGTACATCTTTCCTAGGTAACACAATATATTTACTTGATAAAAATGCCTTTCTCATCTAAAGGTGCTTGAATAATATTCTTTTTAATAAAATCCCTCCCCAAACTATCAGTGCACTTAATTGGCTTTTCAACAGTGCTTTTCTGTCACTTTTTATTCTCGTCTACTTTTCTTCTTTTCAGAACAGATGTTAACAATCTACCCTTAGATTGAAGATTAGCTAACCATTACTCAGGGATATCATTACCATTTTCTCACTATATTTGAAAGATAACTGCAAAAGACTTTACCAACCACCAAAACCAGGATCAAAAACACACTTTCAATCACCATTAGATGAATACTAATTGGCTTAAAAATGGCTCTCCCGTCCTGGACAGTGGCGGGGTTGAAAAAGTAGAATAATTGCTATATAACATAGGCAATAAAATCTACTTGCATAAATGGTAACAAAGAGTTTAGAAATCTCATACCTTGCATATGGCATCAATTTCATCAAAGATTATTACATGCAAATCACTTTGGTCCCCTGAAAAGTGAAAGTAGTGGTGGCATTAGCATCATGGAGAAAATATCTAAAATCATATTGTGGTTCAAAGAGGTCCCTTACCATTGGTCCTTTGATCATTTTCAGCATCAGCAAACAGGTCTCTAACATTCTTTTCAGTCTCGCCGACAAATTTGCTTAGGACTTCAGGGCCATTAACAATCTAGTGCAGTGTTACCAAACAAAGAAATCACACATTGACATTAAACAGTAATTAACAATAACAGGCACATATTTATTACTGATGTTCCATTACAATATACTATTTCACACTTGAATCTGAACCTTAACATAAAAAGTATAAGATGTAATTCAAAAGTAAAACCATAACCACAAAAGGTTCACACAGGGTAGAAATACATCATAACTATTAACTAAGATGGATGGCTTATAAGATCCTGAAATATAGCATTCCACTGAATACACAAGTAAACCAGCCGTATTCTACTGCTTACCAAAACATAGCACAAAGCTCGATTATATTAAAACATCAGTCATAAACAGGAATACTAAGTGTTATAAAGCATCAATGTTAATATGTTTGTCCAACTTCCCACACATAAAAATGAAATAGAAATCTCAGGTGTTGAGATAGGCATAAATATTAAAAGTAAAAGCAAATTTCAGATGACACTAGCAGCAAAAGGTCAAATATTCTTTTCCTTCTAGCAGACCAACAAACACACGCACACCCATGCAAAGAAAAAAACTGTGAAATCAATTCCAAACCTTTGGCTCCCTCCCATTCAACATTTTTCCAATTTGACGAGCCATAAGAGTTTTTCCAGTGCCAGGAGGCCCATAAAGCAGCATACCCTTTACATGCTTGATCCCCAATCTGGAAAATCAAATGCTTATTAACAGCAAGAACATGTGCATATCCCAAATTGGATCAATATAACTTGAAGAGTTAACTGCATTACTTGCTTGTCACGTGAGGTGGGAAAACACGAGAGGCAAAAGCTCTTCGAAATATATCTGCAAATTCTGCGCCCAAACCACCTATACCTAGTGACTGAAGATTAAACTCCTTTTGCCTAAAGATGTTGCTACTGGCAGCTTCACGCTGATTGACAATCTGCGTGACAATACATGTAAATAAAATCCATAAAGTTTCAATCGATTCATCAAGTTATAATTATGATCAGCATGTCAGATTAGAGGAATACTTTCCTAAAGAGGACCGAGCAATAAGGACAGTCAAAGGAAATAGATTCAATTGTCACAGATGTCTGCAATAACATGGCATCAAACACACATTCACCATCAAGTTTGGTAATGCTGAGCATTTACCAGGTGCAAATTCTGTGCAATCTAGGATGATACCATTTCATAGATTAGACTGACACAACCATGGAAGTATCCATGTCAAAAACCATTACAATTTACCTCTAGTTAGATTTATTTATAAAAGAAAAGAAAATACAGTTTAAAATGGCATACACATGTTATACTGAACAACAATTCAAAAGTTGAAAAGAAGCAGGTCATCATCTATTCACGTTTCCAAGAACAATTTTTTAAGATGATTAAAATCCACAGATAGGTGGTTTGTCCTAAGCCACAAAAGTTAAGCATGGAGAATAAAAGGCAAGCTCACAACACAAATATCAAAATTTGACCTTTATGCCACTAGAATTTGATGCTTCAAAGACAATGTACGTGTCACTTGAAATCATTCCTCTCTCAGCATCTTTAGAATCTTCTCGCCCCTCCACAGCAGCTTGAGTGACTGTAAATATGTAATTGTTTCCGTGATACTCAAATGTTACTTTTTGCCCCGATGTCATAACCTGTATACAAAAAGTCAAATTCCATGCCTCAAGCACAATATGCAAATAATAGATCAAAATAAAAAATGGAAATCTCAGTCAGATATAACTGATCAGGATATATCTGGCCCAGAGGTAATGAGGTTAAAAATTGCCCTTTTATGTATTTAAGTTAGATTGGTTTCCTTTAATGGGAAAGGTGAAACATTGAGAGGGATAATTATTACCCCCATCTTGATGCCTTTAGAGGTTAAGTTTTACCCTGCAAGCGTGGAGGATAAAATTTTAACCTCACGAGCAAGATTATTTCTTTTCATTCTCTTCTTTTTATCTTAACAGACACCCAGATAATTTTTTATTTCTCTCTCTCAAATCATTAGTAATATTTTAATTATTTTCTCTCCTATCACTAACAATTTACCCTTCAATTTATGAATTCACCAAACCTCCTTAAAACTAACTTCTATGTCCTCTAAATTACTTTTGTAATGATTACACTTGTAAGAACTTCCCTTCCAATTTTTAACCTTGTATTGAATGCTACCTTAGATGGAAAAGAAATGTGCATGAGAAAAGTGCGTGCACAAGAGAGAGATGGGCATCACAAAAAAAGTCAAATTCACATGATATCGTACAAGCAAGCATGTCTGATCTTATCCAAGTGTTCATTTTTTAAGTTCAAATTGATCAAACGTAATGTGTCACCAATCCTGTATTCTTTCTACAATTAATCACATGTAAACTCAACCAGCAAGCTTCAAATAACCAGTTTTTGTTTTGCAAGAAAAATCAGAAGAAACAAAATGAAACTCGTGATTCCAACACATAAAAAGGAAGACTTCGATTACTTCAAGGCATTTTCCAATCACTGATGATGCAAATTACTAGATTAACAGTAAAAATCCAATCAAAATAAACCTGACTGCAACTAAGAAATATTTTCAATCATATACAACAGGTAGGGGACACAAATCTCTACCTGTTTAGCAAACCTTTTCCTAAGTTGGTTGGCCAGAATAACAGCATCAATCTACAAAAAAAAAAAAACACGAGAATCCCTTAATCCTGCCACCCGTCCTAAAACAGCACAAAGTTTAATGCCGCCATAATCAAAAGATCAGGACTTCCAATCTACTTGCCTGTTCATTTTTTGTCCCTTTCTTCACAAATTCCAACTCAAGTGTTAATAATGCAAGGTTAAAATCTTCAGGAGGGATAAACCTAAGAAATTTGACCCAGCCAACAATTAGAAACTGCAATTCGTAAGAACAGGAAAAAAAATAAAAAATAAAAAACAAAAAACAAATCAACCTGCGCACAGATACCGTATCACCAGATGAAACCCTCGCATGCCTTCTCTGAATCGAATTCAGCGCAATTTGGCCAGTACGAATATTTTCATGAGGAGTAACTCTTAGTTAAGGCCACCAAATTGTGATTACTTCAACAAAGAACTAACTAAAATTGTTACAACACACGATCACGCACATTTAAATTTTCTCATTTGTCACTCGCCGGACATCAAAAGAGAAAGTATAAATTTAAAACCATAGACTTTTTACCAACAATAACTAATAATGGTAATGCGATTATTTACTTAAACTAACAAAAAAGATTATCACAATAAACAAGAAGATTAAGTCGGTCAATTCTCTGTTTGATCATCATGTAGATTTGAGCAAACAAAACAAAATAAAACCTAATTATTAACAATATCAAAACTTAATGATCAAATTAATGAAAATACGAATGCAGTCAAAATTGAAATCGAGATGAATGTATAAATACGTAAAGGATATGAAAGAGATAGAACGAAGGAGTCGGCGACTAAAGCTAAGAAGAGCTTGGTTCCAGGGACGGCGAAGTTGTGGAGATCGGAGGGTGAGCAGTAAGCGAGGTTTGTGAGTGCGAGATCTGCCCCCGGTGTGTTCGTCACGATCATTGTCGACGATTGGAAACCGAACCGACTCGCCATTTTCGATTCTTCTAAGATCTGTTTGTTAATTATATAAAAAAAAAATAGAAATGGAAAGATATTAAATGAAGGTGATGATGATGGTGTATATATACAAGTAAGGAAGGGCGGGAGAGACCGAAGAAAATGAAATCGGAGGGTCTGTAATTGCCGGTTTACGTGTCTTAAGACTTTTAAATGCATTGAAGTCTTTCTCTCTTTTTTCATTTTTCGCCAAATTTCAAATCAACCCCCCAAATTAAAACCCAAACATCAATTGAGTCCCTTAAAGTTTTTTTGTTCCAACTGAGTTTTCAAAGGTTTCAAAAATTCTCCTTTGAGTTTTATGTTTGAACTCTTAGCAAATATTGACCGAAAAAAAAAATCAAGCTTCAAACAAATCAACATCATTTTTATGCATAACATGCAATTTGAATGGAATCCATATTAAAAATGGACAAACGACTCAAGTTAGAATTTGGAAATCCAATTCAACCATAAATCAGGGATCAAATCAAGAATGTATTTATAATAGGGGGCATATTTGAGGTTTGCCCTTAATTTACCTCCCCAACGGAATTGATCTCGTTATAAACAGATGTGAAAGCTTATGCCATGCATTCATGACAAGAGAATGAAGACTTGAGTGCTTTTCATTTAAAAGCTGTTCCAATACAGAGACATAGTTTAGATTGGATGAGTTCTTCGTCGTTCACAAAACTGGCTGTGGGACAATCTGATTTCATGCCATGGATGAACCCATTTGGCACAGAGGAAGTAGTCTCAAGCTAAAGCTTTTCTTTTTCCAAAGTTACACGCCATGGATGAACCCATTTGGCACAGAGGAAATAGTATCGAGCTAAAGCTTTTATTTTCCAAATTTACCTACCAGGTACTAGGCAGTGCACCCTCTTTCCCACCCATAATCTCACTCTTGAACATCGGACGTCTGGTTGTATTCTCAACACTGCAACAACGGAGATTTGAAACCAACCAGATTACACGTCTGCTTCGATTGCATGTTTAGAGGTGAATGTAATTATCATCCCACGTTTTAGTGCCTAAGCAGCGAGTGGAGACAAAATCAGTAAGAAGAGTGCATCTCTCCTACTGTCATAGCATGCATGTTCGACCACCCTTTTCTCCCGCATTCCAA
>Ga0307515_10007032_pt1 | contig 22353 bp, 17 predicted proteins | sample 17_EM_MG_FD_194513 | JGI IMG/M metagenome (GOLD analysis project Ga0307515, IMG submission 194513) | Populus trichocarpa ectomycorrhiza microbial communities from riparian zone in the Pacific Northwest, United States - 17_EM | ecosystem: Host-associated > Plants > Roots > Unclassified | place...
CGCGGCCTCGTCGGCGGGCGTCAGCCGCGAGGTATCGCCCATCCGGCCGCGCGTCAGCTCGAGCACGTCGTGCAGCGTCGCGGCGCTGCCGTCGTGCAGGTACGGCGGCGACGACGCCAGGCCCGACAGCGACGGCGTGTCGAGATCGCACGCGGCCCGCGGGTGGCCAGCGACGTCCTCGCTGGCGGTGTCGGGCCACGCGCCCGCGGTGACGCACGTGCCGACGTCGTGCAGCCGGACCTCGCCGTCGAGCGCGAGCGTCGCGTTGCCCGCGCCCGAGTCGGTGAGCCGCGGCCCGGCGTGGCAGCCCGCGCAGCCCACGTCGACGCGCTCGAAGATCGCGCGGCCCGCGGCGACCAGCGCCGGATCGGTGGTCGGCGGCACCGGCAGCGGGATCCCGAAGTTGACGTAGGCCGCCAGCGCGTCGAGCAGCGCAGCGTCGAGGTCCGGGTCGAACGCCCCGCCCTGCTCGCGCTCGATCGTATGCCAGTAGTCCTGCACGCGCGTACGTGCCGCCGTGCGGAACAGAAAGCCGGTGCCGAGCATGCCGCCCGCGTTCGACGGCGTGTCGCGCGGGCCCTGCTCGAACAGCCACGTCACCGCGTCGCTGCGGCCCTCGAGGTGGCAGCTCGCGCACGCGACCCAGTGGTTCTGCGTGATCGGGTACTCGTCGCTGTTGGCCGAGTAGAACAGGTGCTGGCCGAGGCGCAGCGCCGCGGGCATCGGATCGGCGGCGAACCGCGGGATCGGCGCGCCGTCGACGCTGAGCACGAGGCCGGAGGTGCCGCCCGAGGTGCGATCGATGCGCACGACCGCGACGTCGCCCGTGTTGCGCTCGTCGATGTACGCCACCGAGCCGTCAGGCGCGATCGCGATGCCCTCGGGCAGGTGGCCGGGCAGCGGGCGCAGCAGCGCGGCCTCGACCCCGGCGCGCGCGTCGATCGCGAGGACATCCTCGCTGTTGGCGTCGACGACGAGCGCGTAGGCGCCGTCGGGCGTGAACGCGATGGCGTGGGGCCCCGACACGATGTCGGCGAACGCACCGTCGCCGCCGGGCAGATCCTGAGCATCGACCGACAGCGTGGTCTGGTAGTGGCCGCCGGCGTGGACGATCGACACCGCCGGGAACACGCTGGACTGGAAGTCGAGCTCGGGCTGGGCGGTGTCGGTGCCGAGCAGCAGATGGGCGAGCCACAGCTCGTCGCTGTCGGGCCGTCGCACCGCATCGTAGACGCCGCGGACCTGGCCGTGCGCGAGCCGCGGGTCGCCGCGCGTCGGGGTGTCGGGCAGCGCCCAGGTCGCACGCAGCGACGGCGCCCCGCCGGTCGAACCCGGATCGATGGCGGTGATCCCGCCGCCCGCGAAGTGCGTCACGACGAGCGAGTTGTCGCTCGGCGACCAGGCCAGGCCCCACGGCGCCGCCGCGACCGCGAGCCGCGCGGTGACCTCGAGCCGGTCCGCAGCGACCGCGACCACCGTGGCGTCCTGGGTGCACGCGACGAACACGGTCGAGCCATCCGCCGACACCACCACGCCGAGCGGCTCGCTGCCGACCGCGACCGAGCGGACCTTGCGGGTCGCGAGCTCGATCGCGAACAGCGCGCCGGCGCGCTGGCCGGTGACGTACAGCGCGGCGCCGTCGGGCGCGAGCGCGAGCGCGCGAGGCATCACCGCCGGGGTGTACGCGCCGCTCGCGGCCGGCGCCGGGCGCGCGGGCGCGAGCAGGATCTCCGCGGTCAGCGCGCGCGACGCCGCGTCGAGCACCGACACCGAATCGGCGTCGGCGTTGACCACGTAGATCGTGCGGCCGTCGGCGCTGACCGCGATCGACGACGAGTGGTCGCCGCGCTGCGCGGCCGGCACTGGCTCGACGTCCGGGCCGTCGGTGTCACCGCACGCCGCGGCGGTCAGGGCGAGCCCCAGGCCGAGGCCGAGCCCGAGCGCCGCGCGCGGGGTCATGGCGCACCGTGGGCGCCCGGCCGCGCGATGTGCAGCGTGACCGAGCCCGCGAGCATCGCGGGCAGCTGCGCGTCGTCGACCTCCGGGACGCAGTCGTTGTCGCGATCGATGGTGTGGAACGGGTGGATGACGCGCTCGCCCTCGCTGCCGAACTCGCCGGTCAGCGTGCGCTCGGCCATCTGCAGGCCGCCGTGCGGACGCTGATCGGTCTGGTTCGCGCACTCCTCGAACGAGCTGCGGAACAGATCGTGATCGCGGTCGTCCCAGCCGTTGAGCACCAGCTTGTTGAGCCGGCCGAGCCGATCCTCGATGACCGGCTCGAGCGCCTCGCCGCCGGGCCGCGCCGCGACCAGCTCGTACATGTCGCGCAGCGTGCTCTGGAGCAGCGCGAAGCGCAGCGGCGTGTACTCGACCTCGTCGACCGGCGCCGCGGTCTCGGAGTAGACCCGCGCCACCGGATCGTAGAACACGCGCTCGATCCGCGCGAACACCGCGAGCGCGCGGTTCCGGTAGCGGACGTCGCCGGTGGAGAGGAACGCCGCGAACAGCCCGCGGACCGCGGCGGTGTGGGCATCGAGCACGTCGGCGTCGTCGGTGTGCGCGCCGGTGGCGACGTCCCAGCCGCGCCACGCGCGCCCGGTCGCGTCGGTCAGGTGGTCGTGGAGCAGCGCCGCGTGCACGGCGATCATCTGCCCGATGCGCTGGGTGAACGTCAGCGCCGGCGCCCCGGGATAGTGCAGCGGCAGCGCGTCCAGCGGCGACTGGCCGACCGCGGTGTCCGGCGTGTTGTTCGAGTACAGCTGGAGCTGCGAGCCGAGCGAGCGCCGCACCGTGCGCAGCCCGAGCAGCGTGTAGGCGAGCCACGGCGTCGAGATCGTGTGGCCGCGCGCCGGCGTCGCGCCGGTCATCGCGACCGTGTCGACCAGCAGCTGCGACGCCGGATCGGTGTGCAGGCGGTCGAGCGCGACGATCGCGGTGCGGATCACGCCGAGCGCGCGGTCATGCAGCGTGGCCTCGCCGTCGGCGAGTTGGTTGTCGGCCGCGAACGGATCGCCGTCGAAGATCACGCGGGCGGTGGCCGCGCCGCCGACCCCGGCGTTGCGCTGATCGGTCAGCGCGTAGATCTCGGCGTAGCCGAGCGCGAGCCCGATCAGATCGAGCGATTCGCTGTTCGGCGATGCGATCGCGTAGGCCGGCCGCGGGAACCCGCTCGCCGGATCGGGGGTCTCCGTCACCGCGATCCGGCCGGGGAACCAGCGCAGCGGCGAGATGTAGTCGTAGGCCAGCGCGGCCGCCCGGGTCGGGAAGCCCGACAGCGTCGCGCCGTCGGTCGTGGTCAGGTGCGAGATCCAGTCCTCCGCCCGGTTGTCGGCCTCGAGCAGGAACATCTGCGCCTGGAAGCCCTCGACGTTCGACGACCCGAGGTACGTCCCGGCCGCGGCCGGCGCGCCGGTGTCGTCGAGCCCGACGATGGAGTTGTCGGGCGTACCGACCGCCGCCATGTCGTCGTCGGCGACCGTGACGATCGCCGCCTCGTTCACGTCGTGCATGATCTGCAGGTAGTTGATCACCCAGAGGCCGTACTTCCAGGCCGAGAACCCGTCGGCGCCCGGCGTGATCGTCGGATCGACCTGCGCGGCGCGATCCGGCAGGTGCAGCGTGGTCGCGTCGCACTCGTAGTCGGCGCACAGCAGCGAGCCGCCGACGCCGACCGGGTTATCGTCCGAGCTGATCGAGCACTTGATCTCGAGGCTGGTCGTGGCGTTGACCGCGGGATCGAAGCTCGCGAACACGTGGTTGGTCGGCCAGATCCCGGGCCAGCCCAGCGGGTTGTTCGCCGGGAGCCCCGCGCCGGTCGGGTTGCTCGCGCCGCCGGGGTTGTTCGTCGGGAACGTCCCCGGCGCGAACACGTACAGGCCGGTCGCGTGCGAGCCCGCGCCGAAGTGCTGGACGGCGTTGGTGAGCAACTCGAGCGCCGCCGCGCCGGTGGCGCCGGTCGGGTTGACCACCGGCCCGTAGGCCAGCGCGGTGCCGGCGCCGGACTCGAACGCGAGGTTGTTCATCGGCTGCTTCGAGTACTCGTACGACTCGATGCCGGTGGAGAATCCCGGGATGTCGACCCACAGCCGGCCGAGCACGGTGTCCTGGTAGACGTCCGCCGGCACGAAGTCGCGGCTGTACGCGCCGAGGTCGCGCCCCATCGCCTCGGCGAGCGGCTCACCCGAGATCTGCATCTCGCCCGCGGCGAGCATGTGCTCTCGGGTCACGAACCGCGTGCTCCCGACCGTCATGGTGAACACGACGCGCGGGCCAATCCCTGGGTCGGTACCGCCATCCGTCATGCCACCCGGTCCGGCATCCACGCCGGCGTCCGGAGCGACGCGCGCCGGATCGTGACACGCAGCAAGGCAAGTGGCAGCGAGCAGTGCGAATCGCGTCATCGCAAGACCCCGTTATCGAAACGTGATTGTCCCGCAGATCGACAGGTCGTACGTCGCGGGAAGCACGGTACTCCCATCATGACTGCCGACCCAGATCCAGTAGGCCGAGTTCGGCTTGACCGCTACCACATTGTACTCTTGATGACCCTCGAACCCCAGGCCGTCTCCCACGCTACTGATCGGGTCGGCCTGGTCCGCCGGCATCACGACGTAGTTGAGGTCGGTGTGCTCATCCGCCCAGTCGAGGCGCAGGGTCAGCTCGTCGGTCGCAGGTCCGGTCCGGACCAGGTAGGTGTCGCGGTCCATGTAATCGTCCTCTGCATCCTCGTCGGCGCTCGAGCCGGCGATGCGCACGGGCGTGCTGCCGTCGATCGTGAGCCCGGTCGGCTCCGCGGCGTCGGTCGCGCTCGTGGTCAGCTTGAAGAACGGCTCGGCGTCGAAGTCGATCGCGACGACGTCATTGCCGGCACCCGTGCCGTCCGCCGCCTCGGTATAGGACGCCGGCGCGGTGACCGCAGCGCACCGCGTCGGGCCATCGGGCGCGAGCTGTACCTTGTAGTCGAACGGCGCGGCCAGATCGGCGGGATTGCTCACGTTGACCACGACGTCGTACGTGCCGGCCGGAAGCGCGATCAGGAACGCGCCGTGATCGCGGATGAGCGGATTGGCGTGCGCGCCGAACAGCAGCAGGTTCTCCTCCGTGGCGAACACGAACACCGACAGGTCCACGGTCGCCGCCGCGGCGGCCGCGGCGGGCCCCCCGGCGAACCGGACGACCAGGTTCGCGTCCGCAGCGACGGTCACGCGGTAGGCATCGGCGTCGACCGTCCTGGTGTCGGGGTTGTAGTGGCCGGGGTTGGCCGTGCCGCACAGGATCTGCGGAGCACTCCCGACGGTGACCATCGTGGCTTCGGGCATCGGCACGTCGGCGGTGGGATCATTGCTGGCGTCGGACTTCTCCGTGTAGTTGCACGGCGGCGGTGCAGCATCCGGCGGGGGTGCGTCCACCATCGCGTCCGCTGCATCCGGAGCGGGAGCGGCGTCGATCGGGCGGCTCCCACCGCCACCGCCGCACGCCGCAGCACCAACCGTCGCGACCAGGAAGCTCCACACACGCATATTGGGCGCCGGCATCCTAACGGAGCCGTGCTGGCGCGTCCATCGCCGGAGGCGTTCCCGATCCGGCAAACTACGGGCGTACGACCTGTCCTGGATACGCAATCTGGCATACAGGCGATTTTCAGCCTGTCGCGGAAAACTCCGCATCCAGAAAACTACAGCGCCCCATATCCATGACAAGATCCCGGCGGGACTGCGATGGCCTTGGCAACGCGAGCCGCGACTGGCCGTGCCGCACTTTGCATGCAATACCACATGATAATCGACACTCGGTTTGTCCTAGAGTGTCACCAGTAAGTGTGCTGTGACATTCACACAGCACCGCTACGCAACACATCGCACCAGAGGAGCCATGAGGATCAAACAATTTGCGTGTGGCCTGCTCGTCATCGGAGCAGGCTGCACAGGTCTCGATGGCGCACCGGATCCCACCGCCGCGCCGAATGGATCGTCTCCGGACGACAACGGCGGCTACGTGGCCGATCTGGGCGCGCCGGCGGCGACCCCCATTCCCGTGTCTCCTCCCGCCACGCCGGGCGGCACGTGGGTTCAGCTCGCCAACACCCCGATCTCGCAGGCTGGCTTCCAGCTGCTCCTGACCGACGGCACGGTCATCATCTCGGAGGTCTCCACCCAGCGCTGGTGGCGCCTGACGCCGAGCATCACCGGTAGCTACCTGAACGGCACGTGGTCGCAGATCGCGCAGATGCCGGCGGGCTACGCGCCGCTGTACTTCGGCGCCGGCGTCCTCCCCGACGGGCGCGTGATGATCGAGGGCGGCGAGTACATCAACAACAGCCCGGTGTGGTCGACCAAGGGCGCGATCTACAACCCGGTCACGAACACGTGGGCCGCCGTGACCCCGCCGGCCGGCTGGAGCACGATCGGCGACGCGTCGGCGACGGTCCTGGGCGACGGCACGTTCATGCTGTCGGACTGCTGCACGACCCGCTCGGCGCTGCTCAACCCGACCACGATGGCGTGGACCGCGACCGGCACCGGCAAGCAGGGCTCGAGCAACGACGAGGAGAGCTGGACCCGGCTGTGGGACGGCACGATCCTCACCGTCGACTGCAACAACACCGTCAACCTGCTGGCCAGCGAGATCTACACGCCGTCGACCGGCAGGTGGACGCTGGGGCCCAACACCGCGAACAAGACCTGCGACATCAACCCCGACGGCAGCGGCTCGCACGAGAACGGCCCGGCGATCCTGCGCTACGACGGCAACGTGATCGCGATCGGCGGCACCGGCCACAACGACGTCTACAACCCGACGGCGCATACCTGGACCGCCGTGGCCGATTCGCCGATCGTCGGCGGTCGACAGCTCGACAGCGCGGACGGCCCCGGTGTGCTCCTGCCCAACGGCAACGTGCTGCTCGTGATGAGCCCCGGCATCTTCCAGATCGACAGCCACTTCCTCGAGTGGGACGGGATCCGGTTCACCGAGGTCGCCCGGCCGCCCAACGCGGCGGGCAACTCGTCGTACCACCAGAACTTCATGCTGCTGCCCAGCGGCGAGGTGCTGCTGACCGACTTCTCGAGCGACATCGAGATGTACCGGCCGACGGTCCGCACGCCGCCGGCGGGCGTGGCGCCGGTGATCAACTCGCTGTCGTCGCTGACCCTGGTCCACGGCACCACCGCCAGCATGTCCGCGCAGCGGATGAACGGCCTGTCCGAGGCCGTGGCCTACGGCGACGACGCGCAGCCCGCGACGAACTACCCGATCGTGCGGATCACGATGAACAGCAACGCGCACGTGTTCTACGCCCGCACGTTCAATCACTCGACGCGCGCGATCGGCCCGAGCGTGACCGGCACGACCAGCTTCGCGATCCCCGCGGGCATCGAGCGCGGCGCCGCGAGGATCCAGCTGATCGCGAACGGCATCCCGTCGGCAGCGGTCGCGGTCACGATCATGTGATCGTCCCGGGTGATCGTCCCGGGGCACCCTGGGACACGGCGCGTGCCGCACCGCGATCCGCCGTAGATTTCCCGCCAGCCCCGTAGGCCCCCGGCACCCCTCCCCTGTATCACCGGGGGATGAGGGTGCCTGTAGTCGTATTGTTTGTGCTCGCGCCGGCGTGCGCGGCGCCGGGCGCCAGGCCCGCCGCCAAGCCGGAACCGCCGACGCTCGACGTCGAGGAGCCGTGGGTCGATCCGGCCGGCGACACGCCGCCGCGCACCCGTCGCCCGACGCGCGACCGCGCCGCCGCCACGACCAACCCCGGCGCGCCGGCGATCGTGATCCGCCACGCGACGCTGTGGACGGCGGCCGGCCAGATCATCCAGAGCGGGTCGATCGTGCTCGAGAACGGTGCGATCACCTCGCTCGGCGCCGACGCCAGCGTCCCGGCCCCCGCCGGCGCGCGCGTGGTCGACGGGACCGGCAAGTTCGTGACGCCGGGCCTGATCGACGCGCACTCGCACCTCGGCGTGTCCGCCGCGCCCGGCGCGCACGCGACCGACGACGCCAACGAGATGTCGGCGCCGGTGACCGCGCAGGCCCGCGCGCAGTACGGTTACTGGCCGCAGGACCCGCAGATCTCGCGCGCCATCGCCGGCGGCGTGACCGCGGCGCTGATCCTGCCCGGCTCGGCCAACCTGATCGGCGGCGAGGGCTTCTCCATCGTGATGCGGCCCGGGCGCACCAGCGATGAGGTCGCGTTCCCCGGCGCGCCCCGCACGCTGAAGATGGCGTGCGGCGAGAACCCCAAGCGGGTGTACGGCGAGAAGGGCGGGCCGCGCACGCGGATGGGCGAGTACGCCGCGTTCCGCGTCGCGTTCAACGAGGCGCGCGGCTACCTCGCCAAGCAGACCGCGTACGAGCGAGCGCGCGCGCTGTGGCTCAAGAAGAAGGCGCGCGCCGCCGAGCTCGACGCCAAGCAGACCAACCCCAAGCTCAGGGTCAAGGTCGAGCCCGCCCCCGAGGCGCCGCCGGTCGACCTCCGGCTCGAGACCCTGGCGGCCGTGCTGCACGGCGACGTGCTGGTCCAGGTCCACTGCTACAAGGCGAGCGACATGGCCGAGATGGTCGCGGTCGCCGACGAGTCGGGCTTCCAGATCCGGTCGTTCCACCACGCGCTCGAGGCCTACAAGATCCGCGACCTGCTGGCCGCCAGGAACATCGCGGTCAACACCTGGTCGGACTGGTGGGGGTTCAAGCTCGAGGCGTTCGACGGCATCATGGAGAACGCGGCGCTGGTCGCGCAGCAGGGCGGCCGGGCGACGATCCACTCCGACTCCTCGATCGGCATCCAGCGGCTCAACCAGGACGCGGCCAAGGCGATGGCGGCCGGCCGCGCCGCGGGCATCGCGATCACCGACGACCAGGCGCTGCGCTGGATCACCGCCAACCCCGCCTGGGTGCTCGGCATCGACAGCGTCACCGGGACGCTCGAGGCCGGCAAGCGCGCTGACGTCGCGGTGTGGAGCGGATCGCCGTTCTCGGTGTACAGCCGCGCCGAGCTGGTGATCGCCGGCGGCGAGGTGACCTACGACCGCAGCCGCGGGCCGCTGCCATCCGACTTCGAGCTCGGCAACGCCGCGACCGAGAGGACCAGGTGATGCGCACCGTGGCAACGCTGCGACTCGCCGCCATCGTCCTCGCCGCGAGCGTGGTTCCGGCCGCGGCCGAGACCATCGCGATCACCGGCGCCACGATCTACCAGCGCTCCGATCAGAAGCTCGACAACGCGACGATCGTGATCCGCGACGGCAAGATCGCCGAGCTCGGTGCCGCCGCCGCGGTCCCGGCCGGCGCGATCCAGATCGACGGCAAGGGCAAGATCGTCACGGCGGGGCTGATCGAGGCATCGACCCAGCTCGGGCTGATCGAGATCGATCTCGAGGAGTCGGCCAACGACGGCCGGTTCAACGTCCAGCCCACCGAGATCCACGCCGCGTTTCGCACCGTCGACGCCTACAACGGCCGCTCGGTCGCGATCCCGGTCGCACGGACCGGCGGGGTGACCTCCGCGATCACCGGGCCGTTCGGCGGGCTCGTCGCCGGCCAGGCCGCGTGGGTCTCGCTCGCCGACAGCGCCGCACCGCTCGCGCCGATCCGCACGCCGGCGGCGATGAACATGTCGCTCGGCCGCGACGCCATGGCGATCGGCTCGCGCGGCCACACCATCGAGCGGCTCCGCGAGCTGTTCGACGACGTCGACGCCTACCGCCGCAACCGCGCCAGCTTCGAGCGCAACGCGTCGCGGCGGTTGATCGCGCAGCGGCTCGACCTCGAGGCGCTGATCCCGGTGCTCGACGGCCGCGAGCTGGTCGTGATCCGGGCCGCGGCCGAGGTCGACATCCGCGCCGCGCTGGCGATCGCCGCCGAGCGCCGGCTGCGCATCGCGATCGCCGGCGGCACCGAGGCGTGGCGGGTCGCCACCGAGCTCGCCGCCGCCAGGGTCGCCGTGCTGCTCGACCCCACCGACAACCTGCCCGGCGACCTCGGCGCGCTCGACGTCCGCGACGACAACGCGACCATCCTCGCCAGGGCCGGCGTCACCGTCGGGATCTCGACCCTGGGCGCGCAGTCCGCCGCGCGGACGATCCGCCAGCTCGCCGGCATCGCCGTCGCCCAGGGCCTGCCCTGGCCCAAGGCCCTCGCCGCGATCACCGAGGTCCCCGCCGCGCTCTACGGCGGCGCCACCGAGCGCGGCACGCTCGAGCGCGGCAAGATCGCCGACGTCGTGGTCTGGAGCGGCGATCCGCTCGAGCTGTCGTCGCGCGCCGAGGCCGTGATCATCGGCGGCGTGGTCCAGTCGCTCGCCACCCATCAGACCAAGCTGCTCGACCGCTACAAGGTACTGCACAGGTAGCCGGGCCAGGCGCGGTCCGCGGCGCCACCGCGCGTGGTCAGCGCTGCGCGGCGCGCGCGAGCGACTCGACATGGAGCGCGAGCTGGTTCGCGCGTGCCGGTGAGATCGCGAGCGTCTCGCTGAGCCGGCCGGCGAGCTGGGCCTCCTCGGTCGTCAGCTCGCGGTCGTGAATCATGACCAGGAACGTGCACGCGAACGCGAGCTCGCGCGCGCCGGGCGAACCGAGCTGAGCGCCGAGCGCGGGCAGCCGGCTCGGATCGATCACACCGCCCGGCACCGGCATCGCGGTCATCGCCGCCATCTCGTACACGATGCGCGCGAGCCCGAGCAGGATGCCGATCTCGGCGATGTCCGAGCGCCGGTCGGCGGCGGCACCGAGCCGCGCGAGGTCGAAGATCGCGGTGGCCTCGGCGGGCGCCAGCTGCGCATGGATCGCCCGGAGGCCGCTTCGAAGCTGCGCGTTGTCGAAGATCACAGCCCACGGTACCACCGGGTCACCGCCACGAACAATCGATCATGCACGGCGGATCGCGACGGCCGCGCAATGCGACCATGTTCAGCCGACCGCGGCGACGCGCCACCCGACGCGTCGAGGCCGGTGCGCCACGCGGCGACGCCGAGGGCGTCCGCTCCGATCGCGCGGCACCGCACGACGACCGCGCAAAACTTCGCAACAAAGGCGAGCCGCGCGACGCGATGCTCCCGGCGATGCCGGAGCCAGCCGTGGCGGCAGCGCACACCCGCGGCGCCAGCGGTGCCTCGCATCACAACATTTTGGCGATACGCACTCTGAACGTGCAGTCTGTCGGAACAATATCAGCGGTACTGCAGCGCGCGCGACAAGCACACTCCCGGACACGAATCGACGACATTTTCAGTACGAGTGATAATGGCATTCTCGCAACATCCCATCATGCGTTTGTAACCCACCGAGGTGGCCTTCGACCTGCACACCGGCATAGACTGCCGCCCTACGCGCTGTGCAGAGATAGACAAACATCTCTTGTAAGAGGCAATCCAGAGGAGCCATGACGATCAAACAACTCGCATGTGGCGTGCTCGTGCTTGCAGCAGGCTGTGCCGGCATCGACGGCGTCACGGAACCGACGAACGAACCGACCAACGACGACTACCTGGCGGCCGACCCGCAGGCTGCGGGGACAACGCCCGCCACGGCGCCCCCGCCCGCCACGCCCGGCGGTACGTGGACCCGGCTGGCCAACGTCCCGATCCCGGCGGCAGGCTTCCAGCTGCTCCTGACCGATGGCACGGTCATCATCTCGGAGGTCTCCACCAACCGGTGGTGGCGCCTCACCCCCGATATCACCGGCAGCTATCTCAACGGCACGTGGTCGCAGATCGCTCCGATGCCGGCCGGCTATGCCCCGCTGTACTTCGGCGCCGGTGTGCTCCCCGACGGGCGCGTGATGATCGAGGGCGGCGAGTACATCTCCAACTCGCCGGTCTGGACGACGCAGGGCGCGGTCTACAACCCGGCCACGAACACGTGGGCCAGCGTGACACCGCCGGCGGGCTGGAGCACGATCGGTGACGCGTCGGCGGTCATCCTCGGCAATGGCACGTACATGCAGTCGGACTGCTGCACGACCCGTTCGGCGCTGCTCAACCCGGCCACCATGACGTGGACCGCGACCGGCACCGGCAAGCAGGGCGCGAGCAACGACGAGGAGAGCTGGACCCGGCTGTGGGACGGCACGATCCTCACCGTCGACTGCAACAACACCGTCAACCTGCTGGCCAGCGAGATCTACACCCCGGCGACCGGCGCGTGGACCCTCGGCCCCAACACCGCGAACAAGACCTGCGACATCAACCCCGGCGGCAGTGGCTCGCACGAGAACGGTCCGCAGGTCCAGCGCTACGACGGCACCGTGATCGCGTTCGGCGGCACCGGCCACAACGACGTCTACAACCCGACGGCGCACACCTGGACCGCGGTGTCCGATTCGCCGATCGTCGCCGGTCAGCAACTCGACAGCGCCGACGGCCCCGCGGTGCTGATGCCCGACGGTAACGTGCTGGTCGCGATGAGCCCGGGGATCTTCCTGAGCGACACCCACATGCTGGAGTGGGACGGCACCGCATTCACCGAGGTCGCCCGGCCGCCCAACGCGCCAGGCAACTCGTCGTTCCACCAGAACTTCATGCTGCTGCCCACCGGTGAGGTGCTGCTGACCGACTTCTCGAACGACATCGAGATGTACCGGCCGTTCGTCCGCACGCCGGTCCCGGCCGCGGTGCCGGTGATCACCGCGCTATCGTCGCAGACGCTGATCCACGGCACCTCCGCCAGCCTGTCCGGGCAACGCCTGAACGGCCTGTCCGAGGCCGTGGCCTACGGCGACGACGCCCAGGGCGCCACGGATTACCCGATCGTCCGGGTCACGATGGGTGCCACCAATCACGTCTTCTACTTCCGCACGTTCAACCACTCGACGCGCGCGATCGGCCCCAGCGTGACCGGGACGACAAGCTTCGCGATCCCCTCGGGGGTCGAGCGTGGCAGCGCGCGGCTCGAGCTGGTCGCCAACGGCATCGCGTCGCCGCCGGTCAGCGTCACGATCATGTAGCGGCCGCCCGCGCCGCGCCTTTGGTCGCCGAGATCCGTTCGCGCGATTCATGGTGAGTCGCGCGACACAATCGCTCTTGAGGGAGAGGATGATCATGATATCCAGGTTTGCCATGATGGGTCTTGTGGTAAGTGCGAGTGCGCTGGCATCGCTGTCCGGTGCCGCCGACGCAGACAACATCAATACCAGCGGCGTGCTTTGCCAGAATTTCAACGCGGGAGAAGCGCTGGACATCGACTACGTCGTGAATGGCGCACGCAACATCAACGCCGCCCCTCGCTCGTTGATCTGTTCGCTGCCGCGCGCTCCGCTCGCGCCGGGCCTCGGCGCCACGTTCTTCGTCGACGGGCAGAACTTCAACAACACCACCACCACGTGCACGGTGTTCGTGTACACCTTCGGTGGTACGATCACCTTGTCGTCCACGTTCACGGAGCCTGCGGTTCCCGGACCGAACGTGGTCTGGGACCACAACGTGACCTTTCCCGCCGACTCGGTCGCGACGTTCGACTACGCGAGCGTGCTGTGCTCGATCCCGGGCAGCGTCAACGGGACCCTGTTCGGCGTCACGTCGGTCCAGTAGGCACAACGTCCGCATCCCGAGGGGAATGCCCATGAAGCGCTCACACGGTCTCGTGATCGCAGCGTCGCTCGGTCTCGGCGGGCTCTACGGCCTGTATCACGCGGTCCGTGCCACGCCCGAGCACGAGCCGGACGTCGCGAAGCACGCGACCGGGGATCCGGCCGAGCTCGCCAAGCTCCGGCAGGAGGTCGCGCACCTCCGGGTCGAGATCTGGAACCAGCGCGACCGCCCTCCGCTCCCCGGTCGCGACCACGCGCCCCAGGACCCGGCGACCGCGAAGGACCGTCGCGTCGACCCCGAGGCACGCGCCGAGTCCGAGCGCAAGTATCAGGCCTACGTCGCCGGCCTCGAGACCGCGTTCCGCAGCGAGCCGACCGATCCTCGGTGGTCGGCGGCCACGTCGTCGGTGGTGCACAAGGCGCTGGCCGAGGACGCCGCGCTGCGGTCTCGCGCACGCGAGGTCGAGTGCCGGTCGCGGACCTGCCGGGTCGAGATCACCGATGCCGGCTCCGGCGACCTGGGCAAGGTCATCCCGATGTTCACCCAGCGGGTGGGTCAGGCCTTGCCCACCGCCACCACCAACCGGATCGAGGACCGCGGCGAGACCCGGCTGGTACTCTACCTGACGCGTCCGGACTGAACAGAAAGTGATGTCATCGATACGCTCTTCTGGAGCCTGGTCCTCCAGCGAGCAGGACGCCGAGCGCCACCCGATGGTGCGCCGACGGCGCACGGGCGCACACGCTCGACGAGCATTGGCAGCACGATTACGTCACACCAAGGATCGGACCGATAGAGGGTGGTCGCATGGACCGTATTCTGCAAGACAGCGTTCCAGTCCGATGCGACCCTGCGCGCCATCGCTCGTAACCCGTGGCTACACGCCCCGCACCGATCCGGGGAGCTGAGCCGCATGGCTCACTCGCACGAATCTGCACCGTCGCCCAGTGAGCGGCCCGCGCGGCTCACCGATTTCATCAAGGCGCATCGCGCCGAGATCGTGGCGGTCTGGGCGGAGGCGGTATCGGCGCTCCCGATCGCGCGGGAGCTCGAACGTCCGTTGCTCGTCGATCATATCCCGGATCTCCTCGATCGCATCTGCGAGATCGCCGATCACGTGGGCGCCGGACGGGCTCCCGAGTCGCCGCTCGATCTTGCCGAGCTCCATGCTGGCGAACGCCTCGAGGAGGGGTTCGATCTCGGCCAGGTCGTCACGGAGTACCGGATGTTGCGGGCCTGCATCCTGCGGCTGTGGGCGCGACATGTGGTGGCGGCCGAGCAGCTGCACGATCTCCAGGCGCTCGACGAGGCGATCGACATCTCGATCGGCGCGTCGATCGATCGCTATACCCGCGCACGCGATCGAACGCTGCGTGCGCTGGACCGGATCGCGACCGAAGCGTTCGGCAGCCGCAGCCTCGCCGAGCTGTTGCGACGCCTGTTACGCGTGATGCAAGAGACGACCTCCGCGGTCGACACCGCGGCCATCCTGTTACGCGAGGGCGATATCCTTCGCGTACGCGCGGCGGTGGGGCTCGGACGGGAGGCGGAAGAGAACATGACCATGATGGTCGGCGAGGGATTCGCCGGGGCCATTGCAGCCAGCGGGCGCCCGCAGACGTCCAACGGCCAGTCGCACACGACGATCAAGAGCCCGTTGCTTCGTTCGGCCGGACTCCACACGCTCTATGGCGTACCACTTCTCGAAGACTCCCAGGTCATCGGTGTCGCGCACATGGGTTCGAGGACCGCCCACGAGTTCTCGACGCAAGACAAGCGGCTGTTCGCGGCGCTGACCGCACGCGCGACGTCCGCGATCAAGCAGCACATGCTGCACGAGGAGGCGGTGCGGGCCTCGCAGGAGGCGCGCGAGCAAGCGCAGAAGCTGCGCGCACTCGCAGACAACATCCCTCAGCTCGCGTGGATGGCCGACGAGACCGGTGCGCGGTTCTGGTTCAACAAGCAATGGTACGAGTACACCGGGGCCACGTTCGATGAACTGAAGGGTTGGGGCTGGCAAGCGTTCCATCACCCCGACCACGTCCAGGCCACGGAAGTCAAGTATCGTCGCGCATTCGCCACTGGCGAGTCGTGGGAGGACACGTACCCGTTGCGCGGCAAGGACGGCTGCTACCGCTGGTTCCTCGGGCGCGCCGTTCCCTTGCGCGATGTCGGCACCCGATGGTTTGGTACGAACACCGACGTCACCGAGCAGCGCCTGATGGGGGAGGTCACCTCCACGATCGCGTCCACCCTCGACCACGAGGAACTGCTCACCAAGGTCGCGAAGCTCGCGGTTCCAGATCTCGCGGACTGGTGCGTTGTCGATCTGGTCGAACGCGAGGGTGTCGTGCGCCGAGTCGCGGTCGCGCATGCCGACCCGTCGAAGGCCGACGCGGCGCGACGGCTCAAGGACGAGTATCCACCGCGGATGACCGCGCCCGCCGGCGGCGCCCAGGTGATTCGCGCGGGCGACGCGGTGTCCGGCGGGAACGTCGAAGACCTGCTCGATCGCATCGCGCGCGACGACCGCCACCGCGCGGTGTTGCGCGAGCTCGGCTTGACCTCGTATATCGTCGCGCCCTTGCAGGTCCGCGATCGCACGCTTGGTGCGATCACGCTGGCGACATCGGGCCACGCGCGTCGGTTTCGCGAAGCGGATGTCGACGTCGTCAAGGAGCTGGCGCGGCGCACGGCCATCGGCCTCGACAACGCCCGGCTCTACCGCGAAGCGCAGGAGGCGACCAAGCTGCGCGAGAACGTGCTCGCGATCGTCAGCCACGAGCTGCGCACGCCGCTGAACACGATCGACCTCGCCGCGGCGATGCTGCTACACGGGGCACTGGAAGCTCGCTATCGCAAGCCTGTCGAGATGATCCGGCGCTCCACGGAACGCATGGAAAAGATGATCGGCGACCTGCTCGACATGGCGACGATCCAGTCTGGTCGCCTCACGATCGAGTCCGCGGAGGTGGTCGTGCGCGATCTCGTCAACGAGGTGATCGACCTCTACGAGCCGCTCGCGCTCGAGAACGGGATCAAGATCATCCGCGATATCGAGACTGCCAACGTAAAATTGTTCTGCGACCGCGATCGAATCCAGCAGGTATTCGGAAACCTGATCGGCAACGCGAAGAAGTTCTGCCGTGCCGGCGACGTCATCTTCGTGCACGCGAAGATCGAGGGCAACCACGCGATCTTCTCGGTCCAGGATACCGGGCCCGGCATCCCGCCCGAGGATCTGCCGCGGATCTTCGAGCCGTACTGGTCCGGCGAACGCGGCAAGAGCAAGGGGACTGGCCTTGGCCTGTTCATCTCGAAAGCGATCGTCGAGGCGCACGGCGGCACGCTATCGGTCGTGAGCAAGCCCGACGAGGGCACGACGTTTTCGTTCACGCTGGCGGCGCTGGCCCCGGCGCGGCATGCGCCCCCGGGGGGACCGGCCGATCAGCGTTGACGTCAGGCCGTCAGAGGGTCGATCAGAATGTCCGATCCGGCCGCATTCCTGCGCGCAAGCCCTCAGAACTCGATCACCGGCAGAGCGCCCGAACGTATTCTGGTCGACCCTCTCAGCGGCGCTCGATCGAGAGGTCGCAAGCGCCGCCGGCGATCGTCAGCTCGTAGTGCGGCACCCCGCGCGTCACGTCGCCGGTGTCGAGCTGCGCGGCGCCGCCGATCGCGTCGAGCGACCGGTCGTCGAGGCGGAGCATCGCGATCCCGCCGGCCACGTCGAGGCCGACGCCGGTCTCGGCCGGGCGGCGGATGCCGAGGTGGCTGACGCCGCCGGAGATCCGGATCGGCACGACCGCGGCCGGCGGCGGCAGGTCGAGCAGCACGTGGCTGCAGCCGCCCGCGATGTCGATCCGCGCGACCGTGCCGGCCGATAGATCGAGCTCGACCCCGGACAGGCCGCCGCGGGTCGCGACCGTCCACTCGACCGCGGGGTGGAGGACGATCGCGACGTCGCCGAGGCCGGGCGTGAACACGTCGCGCAGCCAGTCACCGAACGAGAGCCGCCAGGTCAGCGCGAGCTCCCCGCCGGCGAGCCGGATCCGCGGCAGCGGGCCGTCGCCGCACTCGACCGCGAGCAGGTCGCGCGCCGCGGGATCGATCACGATGCGCGCGTGCGCGAGCCCGGACGAGATCGTCAGGCGCATCCGGGTCTGGCCGTCGTAGGGTACGCGCGAGCTGTCGGGATCGAACGTGCGCGGCGCCGGGGCGGTGCGGTACGGGTGGTCGGTGGTCGAGTCGGTGGTCGGGTGGGTCTGGTCGATCATCATGGGATGGCTCCTTGGCGAACGGTCGTTCGCGGGCTACTGTGAAACGCGAGCTGTTGATATCTCGTCTTGTGAATACCTTAGTAACTAAGATATCTCTGTCAAGAGAGATCCGGTGGTCGCCATGCCCGCTGCGCGTAAGCCCGAACGAATCAGACCACTTGCACGAGCGCTGATCCGCGCGTCCGACGCCGACCGCCGGCTGCGGCTCGCCGCCGCCGCGCGGCTGGGCGTCGGCACCTCCGACTTCGACGCGCTCCTGCTGATCGACACGACCGGGCCGCTGACCGCCGGGCGGATCGCCGACGCGATGGCGATCACGACCGGCGCGGTCACCGGCTTGATCGATCGGCTCGAGCGCGCGGGCTGGGTCCAGCGGACGCGGCACGAGGCGGATCGCCGCCAGGTGCTGATCGAGCTCGCGACCGCGCGGCGCGACGCGGTCGACGCCCACTGGACCGATCGCGAGCGCATGGTGCTCGAGGCGGCGGGCGATGCCGACGACGCGACGCTCGCCGCCTGCGCGCGCTTCCTCGACGCCGTCGCCGATCGGATGGCCGCGGGGATCGCCGCGCGCGCGGACGACGAGGAAGCCGCGCGCCCCGACGACGGCGGCGACGGCGATCGCGCACCGCTCGGCTCGATCGAGCGCGGCCGGCTGCGGTTCTCGTCGGGCGCGTCGCGGCTCTCGCTGCGCGGCGCGCGCATCAAGGACCTCTACCGCGCGACGTTCCGCGGCCGCCGCCCGCAGATCGCGGTCGAGTCCGACGGTACGGTCGCGGTGCAGTACAAGGGATTCTCCTGGTTCGGCGTGCGCGACGTCGGCGCCGATCTGACGCTGACCACCGCGGTGCCGTGGACGATCGAGATCCGGCGCGGCGTCTCGCACCTGTCCGCGGACCTCCGCGAGCTCCAGATCTCGGCGTTCGAGATCACCGGCGGCGTGACCGAGTCCGAGCTGTCGCTGCCTCGCCCGCGCGGCACCGCGACGGTGCGGATCGGCGGCGGCGCCAGCCAGTTCAGCGTCAAGCGGCCGCGCGGCACGGCGACGCAGGTGGTCGTGCGCGGCGGCGCGAGCAACTTCGTGTTCGACGCGCAGCGGCTCGGCGCCATCGGCTCGGCGACCCGGCTGGCGACGCCCGGCTGGGACAGCGCGCCGGATCGCTGGTCGATCGAGCTCACCGGCGGCGCCAGCGAGCTCTCGGTGACCGAGCTCTGACCTGCCCTACCGGCGGCTGCGGCGGCGCAGTCGTCGAGCGCCTTGTAGAGCCGCGCCCGGCGGTCGCGATCGTGGGCGGACATCGCCCTCCTCGGACGGGTCGATCACCGTTGACGTCATCTCCCACCAAGTGTACGGTACCGTACCGTACGCTTCGGAGAAGCGCAATCGTGGCCAGAGGCAAGCAACGCGAGGACGCGATCCTCACCGCGACCATCGAGCTGCTCGGAGAGCTGGGCTACGAAGCGCTCACGATGGATGCCGTCGCTGCACGGGCCCACGCCAGCAAGGCCACGATGTATCGCCGCTGGCGAAGCAAGGCCGAGCTGGCGAGCGCCGCGCTCGATGCGCTGGACGCTCACCACAACGCGACGATCCCGGACACCGGAGGGCTGCGCTCGGATCTCGTCGCGGTGATGGAAGGCCTGCGGGACAAGGCGACGGCGTCCTACGTCGCGATGATCCAGGGCCTGGTCGTCGCCGCCCGCCGGGACCGGGCGCTGGCCGCTTCGCTGCGCTCGCACATCGCGAAGCACGAGCTGTCTCCGTTCCAGGAGGTGCTTCGCCGCGCGGCGTCTCGCAAGCGGCTGCCGGCTGGCGCCCCCACGGAGCTGGTTCACGACGTGGCGGAGGCGATGATCCTGCGCCAGCTCCAGACCGGCGCGCCGTTCGATGGCGTGTTCATCTCGCGCGTCGTCGACGACGTGCTCCTCCCCCTGCTGCAGAACAAGCGGAGTCGAAGATGACACTGGCCGCGATCCTCGAGGAGTACGCCAAGCACAGCGCGCTGAATTTTGGCCAGGTTCTGCACGGCGTGGTGCACGTCGGATCTCACCCCGACATCGACGAGATCGCGGCGCGCGGGAGTCTCCCGCACGTCGTCCTCTCCGTGCTGCTTCGAACAAGGCGGCTCGGGAACGACCTGTTCTTCGCGGTGATCCCTCCGCACTGGCACCACACGCCGGACGAGCTTCGCGTCATCCGAACCGTCCCGATCGGGAAGTGGTTCTTCTACGGCTTTGCGGCGTGGCGCTTCACGGAGTCCGGAGCCGTGAAGCCCGACCTGAGCGCAGCGGATCGGAGATGGGATCCGCGTTGCAAGCGTTCGCCCGCTTGACGGTGCTCACGGCCGCTGCGCATCGAAGGCGGTCAAACCGCCAGGATCTTCGGGACCTGCGAGACATCTGTTCCTCATTGCCGTACCAACGTGTGCGTCGCTGTCCCGATCGGCTCGGTTGCGGCCCAGAGGAGACAGAGGTCGACAATGAGCACGAGAGCTTCCTTCTGGTCTCGCCCACGCGGTCCGCTCCTTCTGGGTGCGACTGCATGCGCCGCGTGTTGCGCGGCCCCACTCACGGCGATCGTGATCGGCGCCGGCGCGGCATCGACGCTCGCCGCGATCGCGGAGCCGATCGCGGGCATCTTGCTCGCCGGCGCCACGGTCCTGGGGATCACGATCTACGCGCGCCGTCGTTCGCGTGCCCCCGTGGCAGCGTGCGCGACCGATGGCGGCTGCGGGGACGCCACGAGGTAAGCTCGAGATCCCGAGATGAACGCCGCCGAGCGGACGCGTTTGCACGCCGCGATGGTTCGCTTCGCGGACGGGGATCGCGCGGCGTTTCGGGAGGTGTTCGATGGCCTCTGGCCGATGTGTCTTGCGCTCGCGACTCGCTCGTTGGCGCAGCGCGCCGACGCCGAGGACGTTGCGCAGCGCGCGATCCTCAAGGTGTTCGATCGCATCGTCGACCTTGACCGCGAGCGCGATGGAGTTGCCTGGGCGATGACGATCACCGCGTTCGATGTCCTGACGATGCGCAAGCAACGCGTTCGGCGCCGAGAACGAGCGGCCGACCACGATCGCGAGGACGAACGGCCGTCGGCAAGCGAGCAGTTTGTCGAGCACGAGCTCTCCGCGCAGGTCCGTGCGCTGATCGGTGACATGTCCGATCGCGATCGCGAGGCACTCGACGCGATGCTCTCGGGCCGGCCGCCGCGTGGCGAGACCGAGAGGAAGCGTCGATTCCGAGCGATCGAGCGGCTGCGCGCCGCATGGAGGAAGGCCCATGGTTGACATCGAAGCGCTCGCGGAGCGCGCACGACACGTCGCGGCGCGCAGTCGGCTGCGAATGGCTTGTCGCATCGGGCTCGTGATCCTCCCGCTCGCGTGCGTCCCGCTCTCGAGCGGTGCGCAGGCTGGCGCGTGCGCGTGTCTCGGGCTCGCGTTGCTCGCCGTCGCCGCTTACTGCCGCTGGCGTGATCGCGCAGGTGTCGATGCCGTCACCACGGGCCTCGTGCTTGGTGCCGTGCCGCTGGTCGTGGCACTCGTGCTGCGAGCGTGCGGTGTCGAGGCCGCGCAACTCTGGGCGGTGACCGAGGCCGAGGCCGCATGCCTTGGCGCTGGGGCGATTGCCGGCATCGCCGCATCGCTCGTCGTCGCTCGCGCGGCGCAGCATCGACGACGGCGCTGGCTGATCGCGATCCTCGTCGCGTCGCTCACCGCCGCGCTCGGCTGTGTCGGACTCGGCCCCGCGGGCGTGCTGTCAACCCTGGTTGCTCTTGTCGCGAGCGCGACGGTCGTCTGGATCCCCGTCGCGTTTCGGGCAAGCTGACGCCGTAAAATCGACCGCTTCACGGCAGAAGGCATCGAAGGTCGGCGGCGGCCCGCCGGACATGGCGATGCGCGAGGGCGGCAAGCAGTGCTTCACGACCTCGAGCTGATCACTGGCGAGGACCATGCATTGTCACGCTGAATGGCCGACCCGTAACGGTCACTCCGCGGGGAATGAGCTCCTGAGTGAATAGTTCAATAAAACACATTCGACATGTCGTTTTCGCTTGACGACCTATCAGTCCCGCCGCGGTCCGTTGCCGGCCACCGTGTCTGATCTTCCTCGAGACGCGGCTGGTTTGCGTTGTGCGAACGAAATCGCGTGCGACCCGCAATTTCTCGAGGGCGACCGCAGATCGTCGCGCCCCACGCAAACCATCGCGCCGAAAATGCATGTGCTAGAAGCGATGCGCGACAACGTGCAGGAGAGTGGTCATGCTACGCGACGGGATCGAGGAAACAGCGGTCGAACTTGAATCGGCGCCCACGTGGACGCCCGAGGTTGAGCCGGCGCCCACGTGGGCACCCGAGCATCGGCGGGACACCCGGCCCGACTGGCAAACTGTGGATCGGGCGCTGCGCGCGATCCGGCACAACCGCGCCACGCTCGACGCCGACGAGGCGCGCTGGCTGCGCGAAGCCGAGGCGCTGCAGATCTGGCGGCAGTTCGGCATGGTCTCGGTTCTCGACTACCTCGAACGCGTGCTTGGCTACGCGCCGCGCACCG
>Ga0307515_10007033_pt1 | contig 22351 bp, 8 predicted proteins | sample 17_EM_MG_FD_194513 | JGI IMG/M metagenome (GOLD analysis project Ga0307515, IMG submission 194513) | Populus trichocarpa ectomycorrhiza microbial communities from riparian zone in the Pacific Northwest, United States - 17_EM | ecosystem: Host-associated > Plants > Roots > Unclassified | place...
AAAAGCTGACACCTTTCTTTGGAGGAATTCAATAATTTGCGTAGTGACCTGCCCGCCGGCAACCCCGCTTTTGTCTGTAGCGAGTAACAAAAACGAGGATCTACACCTCAAGTTTTTTTTTTTTTTAAGACAATGACAACACCACTTTAAATTTTGTGTCCTGTATTTGTGTTTTGTTTGATAATTATATATTTATGTTGTGTTTGATAATTTTAGATTTTGAATATTATAATTATGTGTTTTTAATATAATTGATATTGTTTATCAAATTAATTAGATTTAAATTAGAAAAATTAGGGTTTAAATTGATTATTGGATTACTTATCATATATAATTATATTATTTGAATTGATATAAATTTTATTTTAATTAATAAAATTAGATAAGATTTTAATCAATTAATGTTGTTAATAAAGTTATGGTCAAAATCATAGCAACTAGAATTTCAGTTGAATCTTTGAAAAAAAAATTATGATGAAGATTTTGTCAAATTAAGATCATTTGCTTTTTAATTGATATTTTTTTATTGTAAAAATTGTTCTTAAAAATCATCATAATTGAATTTTTACATTTAATTATTTTTTATTGCTATTATTATGGTCTTTTCAATTATCAAAGAAGGGATCCTGCATCCAGTGATCGCCAAGATGAATAAATAGAAACGCTACCCCCTCAACTTCCACTAACAACTCGCTAGGTTCACACACTCAACTCCATGAATTTAAATGTAATCAATGCAAGTTCGAGAGGAAAAAAATCATTCAATTTTAGGCATGTATATTCCAATTTCATTATCGTCTACGTGTGTTAAAAGGGAAAAACTCATTCAATTTTATGCATAATTAAGTAAAACTTTATATAGTTATGGTTCGGCTTTAGAGGTAATTTTAATTATCGACTGTGTTTGATATGCTAGATAATATTGATTGTACTGTATTTAATGTGTTTTGAATTGGACATGATAATTTGTCATCTTTTTGTGTTTTGTAGACATTTAAATAAGATATTGTCAACCTGAGATTTAGACTAGTTTGATTTTAAGAAAAAATAGAGGAATGATTGGTTCAACCTAACCTGATCAAGAATCCAGGTCATCCAACGACCTGTTCAACTCGAGAAAAAACACAAGTTAAAAATCCATTGATGTTTTTTGAATTTTGTTGGTCAAAACAAGGTTGCTTTGATATTTTTTTTTAATTTAGGTGAACTTGGGTTGACCCTTCAAACTCGTGAAAAAAACCTTGCCCCAAGCCGACCCCCGAGTCAAGTTTTAAGATTATGATAATAATCATTTTTATCCATACGTTGACTTGGGTCAACCTGGGTTGACCCTCCCAACCCGTGACCCTGGTCTTGTCCCGGGTCAACCCCCAAGTTGGGTTTTAAAACTATAATCATAACTATGTTTATCCTTATATTGACTCGGATCATCCCGGGTTGACCCTCCCAACCCGTGACCCTAGCCTTACCCTGGGTCGACCCCTGAGTCGGGTTTTGAATTATGATAATAACCATTTTTTTATGTTGACCATCCTGACTCGTGATCTAGGTCTTGCCCCAAGTCAACCCCTTAGTCGAGTTTTAAAATTATAATAATAACTATTTTTATCCTTATGTTAAATCCAGTCAACGGTCAACCCGAGCCTGGCCCCGGTTCAACCCTTTAATCAAGTTTTTAAACTATGATAATAATTATTTTTATCCTTACATTGACCCGGGTCAATGGTCAATCCGACCTGTGACCAGAGCCTGGCCCTGGGTCGACCTCCAGGTAGGATTTTAAAATTATAATAATAATTTATCCTTATGTTGACTTAGGTCAATGGTCAACCCGATTCGTAATTCGATCCTTGCCCCGGATCAGTTCCTAGTCAAGTTTTAAAACTATAATAATAACTATTTTTATTTTTATGTTAACCCGAACTAACAAGGTTAGTCCTTCTACAAAGATTTGGACAAACTTGTCCTGTCCTTTTTTAATATGACAAAAATTTCTCTATAGAAGGAAATGCTTGTCCAAAAATTTCTCTATTATTGAATAGGACAAGCCTGGACTTGTACTGTCCAAAAATGCTTCAAATAATTTCAAAAAAATAGTTGTCCTATTCAAGTCATTATTGTACAACATAACAAACATTAGCTGATACCATGCGTAAATAATAACAGTAGTGACTATACTTTTTTTTTTTTTTTGATATAGTCAGGTTTAAAGTTTGAGTTCCGGATTTTGACTGAGTCACTGGGTTGACCGAGTCATTTTTTTAAATCAAAACAACGTTGTTTTAGTAAAAGAACAAAAGTCAACAGGTTGTAACCGGGTTTTTGACTGGGTCTTGCCGGGTCAACCAGCCAGATCATACCGGGTTTTTTCTTTTCTTATTTTTTCTTCAACCCGGCCAGGTTTCAGCAAACTATGTTAGTAACTATAAAAGTGTTTAATTAAAACAAGTTGAAATATAAGTAAAAAATAATATAGAAGGAAAAAAAAGTTTATTAAAAAAGCTAGCAGAGTTCTAAAATGTCGCATATATACAAATAATAAAGAAACCAACTTTTTTATATCACGGGTGAATCAATCCACGCGAACCCACAACCAGCTTCAAAGAACAAAACAAAAGGCAGCCCGGCGTCTAGAGCCAAAAAAAGAAAGAAGAAAACCCATAAAAAAAATTTCAAAATAGAATATTATAATTATGTTAGTAGTTGTTTTTTAAAATATTTTTATTTAGAAATATGTTAAAATAATATTTTTTATTATTTTTAACATCATCAACACACGATAAAAAAAAATACCAAAAAATAATTTTAAATAAAGAAAAAAATAGAAAAAAAATTGAAATAGTGAAGACTTTATATGTTGTGGAATGATGTTGAAAGGAAATTTTATTAAATATAGTTGGAGAACATATTTCCATGTACTGGCTAATTGTAGTTTTGTTACATGCACGGCGCTTAAACATGCTATAGCACTTTAAACTTGCTCTAATTTCATACTAAACAGGAGCTGGTTATTACTTTCATTTCTACATTAATAGTCAATTAAGACATTCTACAAGTGGTGATCATCAACACTGAATGCCTATTTATTCATGGGCAGATCAATTGTATACATATCTTCTACGGTGGAGATTTTGTCGTCGTTTCTCGTCAATGTCGCATCTCAGGCCACTCTTCAGAGTCAAGCAAATGTGCCAAAGATTCCAAGTCCAAAGTTGAATTGTCATCGAGACAACGATTCAGGGCCCAATCCTTGAACATTAGATCATCAGATAAGGCTAAGGAATGGTAAGAATCAATGGACAGATTCTTGTCACAATCATTGTCAATTAGTGTACCTCCATCACTCGATTGAAACTCATTCCAGTGTCCAAAATTCAAGAAATCTGAGTCATCATGGCCGTGAAGATTTGGGCTATCTTGTTGATGATTTAACAAGGGAGCTTGTGGTGGGTCGTCTATGGCTGTTGAGGAGAGAGTTTTAGGTGGCAGTATTGGTGGTGGTGGGGACTGTAATGAGAGGAAAACCTTAGTGCACCTAGTGGCCTTGGTGGGGATTACTTGGGTTGCCAGTGTTGACTTTGATGATTGGGTGTTAGTCATGGGTTCAATTGCTCGTTTTTTAAAGCTCTGGGAATTTTGTTTGGACTGTGGAGATGCTTGAGCAGTGGCTTTCTTCCCCAGAGTAGTGTTCCAGTAGTTCTTGATTTCATTGTCTGTTCGCCCAGGTAGCCTTCCAGCTATTAAAGACCATCTGCGCATTCAAGAATGCTAGTAAATGGTAGGAATAGTACTCATGGCCTAAATCAAGCAAGTAAGCGGGGGAGGGAGAGAGGGAAAACCTGTTTCCAAGAAGCTTATGGAGCCTGACAATGAGTTCTTCTTCATCATTGGAAATGTTGCCTCTCTTGATGTCCGGTCTAAGATAATTTAACCATCTGAGTCTACAGCTCTTGCCGCATCTCTTCAAACCTGCATATTATCAATTAGCACTAAAACTTACAAATTCGATTCATGAGAATCTTGGGCAAAAAGTACTTTATTTAGTAAAAATCTCCATTAAAATGAGCATCAAGCAACTCCACTCCTATATATATATATATGCAAGCTAGCTAAATGTTTGTACGAGAGGTACCTGCTCTCTTGGGGAGGTTTCTCCATTTGCCTTCTCCGTGGGCCTTGATATACGCCGTCAGTATTTTGTCTTCTAAGGCAGTCCAGGCTCCTCTGTTGAGTCCCTCCTTGGAGCAACATGGACTCCTCCCCATCTCTCTCTACGATTACCACACACGCGCACTTCCACAACAATTTGGTAAGAGAGGATCTATTCCCCTTTTATAGGCCAAGATCCCGGGATAATGAGAATCCAATTGATTCCTTTATACTTATTAATTTAAAGTGCGGTTATGATTACGTTCTAGTTGTTTTTTAAAGTATTTTTTATTTAGAAAAGTATGTTAATAATATTTTTTTTATTTTTTAAAAATTATTTTTAAGATCAGTACATCAAAATGATTTGAAAACATCAAAAACATATTAATTTAAAAAAAATTTAAATTTTTTTAAAAACATTTTTCAAACGCAAGCTTTAAATCAATAAATTCCTCTTTTCAGAAAATAATAATCGAAGGAAAGGAATACATGCGTGTACTGTGTGCTCTGTTTGAATGATGTCCATACCCTTTTTATCCATGGCTTTATCCTTCTCTTATTTCCTCCTCAGTGTCTCTTGAATCCCTTTATTCAAAGGGTATTATGGTCTTACCACAGGGGTATTTCACCCTTGACCAATGGGGATTCTATTTTTATTTCTCTTATAGATGTTGTTTATAGTTGCGGTCCAATAATATTTTTGAGATATTTTAATATATTTAAAAAAACAAATAATTTAAAAATCAATCTCAGGTATAATTTTTAAACTCACACATGTGGTGTCAGCCCTGACGCCTCGTGGCTGTCCGTGCTAGGATTGCCATGTTGTTTCTGCGCTGGTTCGTGAGTAATATTTTTTTAAATTGTTTTATTTTTTTAAAAAAGAAAACCCTTGTTGCCTCTTTAGCAGCACTCTTGCTGGCTGCTAAGGTAATCTGAGCTCACTCTTCAAGATTAACAGATCAAAGTTTTCCACGTTGCGTGACGTGTCAAATTTGACTCTTTTACAGGGATTAAGTGGGACGTGTTCTCTTTTAATCTACTAAAGAGTATTAATATTACTTGCTAAAGAGTACTGATTGGGTTTTAAGAGAAAGAACACACTTAATTACACGCATATATTTATTATCCAAGACTTGTTTTATGAATCCAATAATTGCTGGTAGAGGACACACTTCTCTAGTCTATAGACATATTGCAGCTGTTTGCTAATAAATTACCCAAAGGGAATAGTAAATGATTGATTAATTTAATAAGAAGTAACTGCTGACGACCCGCGATATTGAATGAAGGATAGAAATTAATATATTTTATATGTGATGTGGGTCAGAGTCTTCAGACAGAGGTGCGTCAGCCATTTGTTCTTTATTAAGTTGATTGGGGAAAAAATAATATACAAATAAAGATCGCAGTGCCAACTTTCTTGGAAAAAACACTTCGGCAATATTCCTATCTCTGCATATCTTGACAAGGGGATTCTAAGAAAAACCCACTACATCAAGGCCTTTCGGAGGACGGTCCAGGCACCTACAAGACAAGTTTTTTTTTGGTAAGTTTAGAAGACTGTACGATTCTTAAATTAATAAAAATACAGCAGTAACAAACCAACCCTCGAAGAATACACAGTGCTTGTGTTTGCATAAATGCAAGGAAGATGATGGTAAAAGAGTGCATTGAGAATTCTAGGAATTAGAATTTATGAGTTGGAAAACCAGATCATGTCTTACTAAATTCGATGGTTCATTAATGTTTCTAAAACAGATACCGCGATATCTTATTTAATGATAATTATTGATGGCAATAGTTTATAATGGTTAGTGATGTCATGTGACTTATCCGCTACCTGAATCCGGTAGAACATTAGACCACACGGCACGTTCAAGTTCAAAGAGGTGTAATTTGTGCTTTGGTTAACGTGAGGTCAGCGCATATCTTGACTAATATAACAGGTTCTGAAGTTAACGATCATGTAAATATCTGATGATCTTGAGATTTGTAAAACTCGAATTGATAATTTTTAAAAAGAAAATTTCAATCATGACTAATTGAGCTATTCCCATACAAATTAGTTTCAGCTTTATTTCGTCCTCTGCATCATGGACCTGGTATTTTGAGTTGTAAAAACCGCAGACAAATCAAATATTATATTTTATATCTCTTGGCTAGTGATTCAATGTGATTCCCACCTAACCTTCTGCGATGATCTAACCCCCAACTTAATTTTCAGTTTAAAATAATCAAGAGGGAGAGGGAGAGGGATAGCGATATGTAGTTGGGTTCAATTTGTACTTCAATCGGTCAACTACATGCTAATTAAAAATAACCCGATGATTCACGGGTTAGATATTCTATCGATTTAATCGATTATTAATAATTAATAATCGTGTGTAAAGGCAGGATCCAGTTTGGTATTTGGGCGGCAACGACAAGTCATGCTATCAAATATCAATGCAGTAGGAGAAAGGTACGCGCTGTGAAATAAGAACCAATATCGGGGTAGGTCTGGGTGTTTTTAGCACATTCAAAACCAGTCATATCAATCTGGAACACCCACGACCACCAGGTCCACCACACGTCACTGCATTTTGGATCAAACTGGTGGCGCGTCTTGTCTACTCGCTTGCTAGTCGTTGGATACCAAACCAACCCCCGGTTTTTTTTATTCTCTCGAGAAGATTACTGCACGTTAAGGATCACATAAAATCAAATCCTAAAGATCTAATTAAGGCATGGCAATTAATAAATCTATTATTGGTTAATAATAAACAAGTTCACACATAAAATATAATATGTGTAAATTAGATAGTGGGTTAAGTGAACCTCTCGCTCACCTGCGTATCTTATCTCAGTAAACATCGATTCAGATTTTCCTTGCACTAATTAATTTAATTAGGATGAAATCAAATAAAAAATTAAGCTGATGCTCATCTACATTGAAATTACGATCCTGACAATCACTAGGGCTTAGAATCTGTAATTGTATAGTCACGGTTGGTCGGCTCGTCGGACTCTTGCGAGACCCTCACTGGGATTTTGCTGGACTAGTATGCAAGAATATTATTTACTCATATCGGAATTAAAATAATTTCAAATGACGTAAGTCTACTGCATGCAGGTCTTAAGTAATGGTAGATTTCTCTTTCTCCACTTTCTTAGAAGAGTTAGTAAAAGACCTTTGCTTCCGGAAATTCCTTGGGGTGAACGTAAAATCACTTTAAAAACGTATATCTGGTAGCATAGGATGTTTACATTCCTGAGAAAATTAGCGATGGTTCGCTTGAGCCCTAAAGGTGTCTTCGACTTTAGACAGATAGAAGTAAACATGTGACTCGTGAGGTTTTACTTTTTGGGATTTGCAGAAGCAAATATTCAAACACGCAACTAGAAAAATTGTTCACATTCGTGTGGTTATGGCGCATCCCTAGCTAGCTTGATCAAAGAAAAAGACGCAACTCTAAGAATTCTTAGTTGTCTGTATTGAAGTCTCAGCTAACTTTCAATCCTTCTCGAGGACTTGCAAGTAGGTTAGGTGTAGTTTTAGGTTTTGTTTCTGAGATCACGTTTCAATTGGCCCTCATGCTAACCACTTCATGAGGGAAACCTCACAAATGTTATAATAATTATGACGGAGACTACTATTTTTGTCTTGTTTTTCCTTGGGTTAAACTAAGCGTCAGAAACATATTATACTACTAGTTTCGGTCGTTTTCATAATTACACCTTGTTTTTTACTTTTTTTCCTTTGTGATGTGCAGGAGACGCTCATCATGGGGCATGTACAGGGAATTATATTCCTTCCTTTAAAAAAAAAAGAAAAAATATATATGAGATCCATAAATAACTTTTTTTATAGTGGGTATCTTATATTTTTGTGAGAGGTCGGAGTACAGCTCGTAACATATCGATCTAATTAATATCTCTTTGATGGACCCCAAGTGTAGGAGAGGAATGCCAGACCCATGGCCTGCGAATTGTGGATGAAAAGAACAGAGTAGACAATCTATAAATTGAAATGTTTAAACTCAACAATATGGGAACTCTTCAATGAACTGTAATTTAATTAGTATTAATATTTCTCTTTACCAAAAGTAAGATCTTGCGCTCAAACCTTTTTTTTAATTAGAAAAAACCATGGAAAGTTGAGCCTTGGACATTTACCTACCACACATTTTAAAATTCACTCCTTTGAGGTGACAAGATTCGGTTATTTTGATAAAAAAAAAAAAAACCCTAGGGATTTTAAAAGAGAAACTTTGAAAGACGAAAGTTTTATCGATAGATGAATTAATATCATACTTGGTTCAATTGAGCTTGTAGATGTAGTGTTACGACTAGATTAAAGGTAATAAATTGCAATAGAAATATAATTAAAATGCCCCAATCCTTCTTTTTTTTAAAAAAAATATTCACTAAATTAATGTGTAAATCAGTAGTGATACTAACAACTTTTCAATAAATAAAATATTATAGAATTTAATACGTGGGATTTTCTTCGGAACATGTCATCCAACGCCAATTATTCAACTCTCAATAAGCGGGAATCTAATTCCCTTTCAATATCTAAAATATTAGAGAATTAATCTAACACATGGAATTCTCATACCAGCCACCACCTTTTTTTTTTCTTTTTTAATTAGTCTGCACAGTGATTTTTTTATTTTTTATTTATCTCAGTCTGCAGAATGATATTTTTAAGCAGATGAGAATATGGAAATGGCTATTTATAAAACTCTTTCATAAGATGGCTCTTATCTTTTGTGGTCATGCACATGATCAATATATTTATACGATGAAATAAACAGTCCTGCCAATTGCAGAAAAAATAAATCGTACGTTCATATATATATATATATTGGATGGCTTCATCGTTAGCGAACGGATCATGAATCGAAAGGAACACGGGTAGGGAAGATGAAGATAAAATGTTAATATCGGATATATATGATAACCGACATGCCGAAAGTCTTCCTTTTTGTCTATTTGAGAAGTTGTGGACTGGAAAATCTTATTATTTGGAGCCCTAAAAGAGAAGTCAAGGAGATCACAGAGGTTGGAGATAATTTCTGATTTTTCGTACGAGAAAGATACGAGGTGGGTTTTAAATGGCGAGCCATGGCATCTTGATAAAAGCATTATTGGAGATGAGAAGCTCTTGGCGGTTCAATTATCATGCGTCCCTTTCTGGATTCATATATATATGGCCTCCCTTTTAACAGTCAAACTAGACAAGTTGTGGTGCAAGTGTATAACAAGTTAAGAACAGCTTTATGGAGTTTTATTGTGCAACAGAGCATTTTGGGGCTCGATTTTTTAGGGTTGGAATCCGAATAGATAAACAAAAACCACCGCGAAGGGGCATCAAGTTAAGGTTTCCATCGAATCAATCGTGTTATGTGGTTTTTAAGGATGAACACTTGCCTAGTACCTTCTACTATACTTGTGGGAAAGTTGGGCCTTATTTGAAGGACTGTGATCTTGCGAGTGATGATGAAGATGAACCATACCGCGATTGCAAGTATGGAGAATGGATACGCTGATCACCGATGAAGAGAAACTCTTTCTTTGTCAGCAAGGTCTCAATGAGTCATCCGAATAATCCGAGGAAAAATGCTCCTATGAAAATATATGTAGTGAGGAATCCACGAAAGAGTTTTTATCTTGTTTTTTTTATCCCTTTTCATTAATTGTTTCTATTTAACTTGCTTTGTTTTTATTATAATGATTCATTTTATATTTTTTTTAATTGCATGATATTTTAAAAAAATAGTTTGATTTATCTTGAATTTTTTTCCATTTATATTTTATATGAATTAGCTATATTTGTATAAAGTTTTAATAAAATAAAAATCATTTGTAATTATTAGCAATAACAAGTAGTCACTAAGATAAAATATATAAATGAAAACATTTAAAATAAAAATGACAGCTGATTTAGAATATTTGCATGTGCATCTATATTTTATTTTTAATGTTAGATTAGTTATCTGCTTTAATATTTAATTAGCGTTAACAACTCCTTTTGATTTACCAATTCATATATCTCTTATTTTATTTTATAAAGCATGCATAAATAATATCTTTTCATTTCTTAATTTTAAAAAAATTATGTTAAGAATTGAGATTCATCATTTATTTATTTATTTATTTTATTTTTTATAAAGTTATCGCGATCTCAAACAAACATCTCGGCATTGAGTTGATGCTTGATTTTTTTAGAGTCTATTTTGTTATCATATAGTTAATTGAAAAATAATTTTTTTTTAAAAAAACTTATTAAATCCAGTAGAGTTCGTGACCCTAATCATAGGTTTGGTGGGTTAACCTGAGTTGACTCAAGTCGATCTAATATGTCATAGTCTTAATGTTTTTTTAAAAAAGATATCATCTTGATTTCTTTTTAAAGTTAAATCATATTTTTATCGATCATTCGGATTGTTTTTTAGCCCGTCAAGTTAAGACAACTCCTTTAATATAATTTTAAACTCAAGTTAAATAAAAAATTAAGTTGAAAGGTTTTAAAATTAAGCCGTTAAGCCGGGTTTAATGATATTGTCAAAGGATTTTCTGCGACTTGAACATTCTGTTTTTATATTGTTTAGCTCACTTGACCCGCTAGGCCGGGTTTAATGATATTATCAAAAACATTTCTACCACTTGAACAATTTAGTTTTATGTTGTCCAGCCACATCATAACACATATTAATTATCTAATTAAACTCTAAGTCCCGCTACACATTGTTCAATCCACAACCACCACCGATGGGTCAATCTCCTCAAACTAACACGTAAAACCTTATTATTCCATAGAAATTTCAAGCTCAAATCACCTTCTTATCATACGAGAAACTACACAACAATCTGCTTATTTTACTATTAATAACAAACTATGAAAGTGGAAACGATGGCAAGAGAGGATGCGGAAATTTTTTATTATTAAAGAATTCTCTTGATTTGAAAATTTAAAATGTTGACTGGGGTTTTAAATAATTTTGTATCTTGCTGAGACACATTCTTAATTAATTTTTTTTGAAATTAAAAATTGCATAAACTCCCAACTACTTTGTGATAAATTATTTAGTTTTAATTACAAGATATATAAAATAAGATTTGTAGAATCTTGATCATTTTATCAGCAAAGATTGGATATCTTATTAAATTATTATTTCAATTCAAAAACTTAAATTAATCAGGTGAGGTTTCAAAATGAATCTAATACTATTCTCTCATATCTATTCTCTATTGTGATGGGTAAAGAGGATGCTTGTGCCTTGAATATGTCTCGGCAATATGTTAAAAAGCTAAAAACTTAACCCTTGGAGGTAAACAAAAACGATTACAAGGTGCTTGTTTGTACTTTGATCATAGTTGTCTGATCTAATTTAAAGATCAGATTGCCAAGTTATCAAATTAATTACTAGCTAATTATCGTTAGTTATGGGGTCAATTTGGATTAATTATTTTGTACAAAACAATGCCGATTAGTTCTTTTTAAACATCATTAGAGTTGATCTGACCACGTAGTCTCACCTAGATTCAATTTACTGAGCCAATCAACTAACATAGCCAGCCTTTTAGTTACCCTGATCTGGCTGGCTAGGTCATTGTCCAAAAAAGATTACAGAAAAACTTGATCTGAATTATTAGACTTTTGAGTCGTCAAATCACTGAATCCACCTGCTGACCAAGCCAAGTTTAATAAAGATGACTTTGTCCTCGAGAGGACTGAATGGTTGATCCCCAGAATAAGAGCCAATCGAGACGCACCTAAACCTATTTGCCAAATTAGCACTAGCCACGTGCTTTAATCATCCATGAGAAAACACGATTCTTGTCGGTGCTCTACATTTCAGGGAAACCAAAACCTCGAAGAAACATTGAGTCCCGACAAATACGTGACTTCTACGAAGTTTTACCTAAATTATTCAAAATACTAAAAGACAAGGGGCAATTATTGTTCCATGTGCTAGTATAGTGCTATTTCACAATTCACTTTTGACTTTTACAGTTAATTTTTTTCATCCCGAAATTTACTTTTTTTTATTTCAACCTTTTAGAATCAAATTGAAGACAAGTTTAGGTTAATTTGTTAGAGAAAGATGGGATTAAAAAATAGAGATAAAAGTAAAAAGATATAGAAGAAACGGGTGGCTTTTTCAAAGTTTAGGAAAAATAATCGTTATGGACTCTAGACTTTTCAAATTATAAATATTAAGTAACTTTAATTTTTAAAGTTTTAGACAAAATTAATTTTAGTTCAAAAAATTATTTTCATTAATTTTAGATCTCTAATTTGAGAGATGAGAGAGAGTCGCTGAATTCCAGCGCTAGAGAAAAAAAATAATTATTGATGTCAATTCTAGTCACCAAAATAATCAATTCTGGTGTCAACATGTTCCGTTTGATAAGGAAAGTTTCACTTACGTGTTTTTTCATCTTAAATTTGTCTAAAAAAACAAATCTAAGTTTAGAAAGATTTTTTGTTTCGGATTGATTTCGAGTTTTTATGATGTTTTTTTTGTTATTGTTTTTTTAAGACCATTAATGAGTTTATCAAATTGCATTTCTAGGGTGTTTTCTAGGTGTTTTAGACTAAATAAATGGGTTGAGAATGGGGTTTTTAAGTCAAAAAACCATAACACCCGATTTTTTAGGTATCATAGTGGCTAGAATTTTAGCAAATATAGACGGCGCGTTGTGTGAATTATTTTTTAAGAAAAGATTGGGGTCGACAACAAGTCATCCACATCTTTAGCTTTTCAAAAAAAAAAAAAAAGGTTTGTGAACAACATATTGTCCACCCCATTAGTTTTTCTAAAAAAAATAAAGGTTTGCGCGAGGATCCTTTTTGAATGGGTCAAGCTAAGCAGAGTCTGGTCTTTCTCTTTTTTTTCTTCTGATTTTACATTTTTTTTATTGATAAAAAATATAACTTTTAAGTAATTTTTTAATTTATATTTCAATTAATATCCTTTTTATCTAATTTTTTACTTTGCTTATTTAACCTTTTTTTAAATAGCAATTTTTTTTTTCTTTTTACATGTATTTAATTTTTAAAGAGATTATTCTGACTTATCTATAATGTTTTTGTATGTTTTATATAGATAAACTTTGTTTCTAAAAATAAAAAATATTTAATTGTGGATAATATTTTTAATATGTGCAACCTTACATAATATATTTTTTTTCTATTTTTTTATTCAATCAATTTCATGTATGAGAATATTTTTATTATCATTTGATTTATTAATAAACAAACTTATTAAACACAACCTGATAAATATTCTATGTTGCAAGATCAATATCTTAATCTACTTATCTCTCAATTTTCTAATCTCATTTTTAGTTATTATTAATGATTTTTTTATCATTTATTTATCCAAAAAATTTTCAATTTATATTAGATTTTTCATTTTTTATTTTAAAAAAAGGTATTAGAAAAGCCTACATGTTCATTTTTTTTTAAGAAAAAAATATTCAACTTTGTAGGGAAACATAAGTCAAATAACTAGTTTAATACTATAATCTATAACAAGACAAATCCAAGGTAAGTAGATGTTATGATGAAGGAGCTTTACATAATGAAATAAAAAAGGTAGGCCTGATTCCAGCATTGAATAGATCGGCGGATAAGAATATTTGTCCGTCTGTAATGAAAATTACATTAGTAGAAATATAAACCGAAACGTCTCCCGATTGGATCTCAACTATTGGTAAAGCAGTCATACTTCCTTCACCCAAAGAACTTGGTTTAGCAGCTCTTTCCAAAAAGCGTGAATGCAAATAAAAAACATCTTCTGGATAAGCTTCACGTCCAAGCTAAATCCATTGGAAAAATCAAAAATACATATGTCGGATGAAATGGTGGTTGTTGCTATCTGCTCCAATAACGAATCGTTGGTTTAACTGAATAACTAAATAAAATAGATAGAACCTTCTCTTTATCTCAGGTCGATGGATGAGGGATTTGTGTTTGAGATCTAGTTTCAAACCGTTTTTGAATTCTTTTTTAAAATGTGTTTAACATGAAATAACATTAAATTAGTGTTTTTTTCATAGTTTTGAATTTTGATATGTTGATGTAAAATAAATATTAAAAAAAAATATTTTAATATATTTTTAAACAAAAAACTAATTTATAAAATATTATCCACCACAATCTCAAACATAAACACACCATAAGAAAAGGAGTAGGAGGCTTTAATTAAAAAAAAAAAAAAGTGACAAAAACACCTATTTTTAACGGTTCAAGGCTTCACTCGAAAGAGGGAAACCAACAGGCTCGATACAGCAGATTCTGTTTTGCAGTAGGGGCAAGTAAAATGCAATGAGACTAGACATCCACAATAAGTGGCACAATTACAAGAAACTTCAATTTTTTTTAACTTCAACACAACCTACACAGCACAATCATAGCTGATCATATATATATATATGAACAAAAGCCATGTGAGCTGGACAAATTTAACTCGTTTATGAATAATCTCCGCCATCCTATGAATTAACAGGCTTTGCATTCAGCTTGGGGAAAGGATCCTGCTTGCTCAATACTACAACTTTGCTCTTGTGAGCAAAGTACCCTTTCACAAGATTCTTGTATATTAATATGGCCACTATACATTCCACCTAACGATTGGGACAGAGCTTTCAATTAGTGACACTCATCCGACAGGTAAAAATGCTGGACAGAGAATCCAATAAAATTCCATGTTATGTAATAATACAGATAAGAGCATCAAAAGGTACCTCGTCCAAATCCATGTCTATCTCAAGCCACTTTAATGCTTTAACAATTACTTCCAATTTGATCTGGTGAGCTTTGCTTGGGTCCCTCTGCTTTTGGATGATGTAACTACACATACGATAACCATGAAAAACATTCCAAGTAACAATCAAAGCTTACACGCACCAAAATACTTACACATACACATATATATATACCACATGGCAAGGACCTTACATTTTCTTTAGCAATCTTTGGTAAACTTGAAGTTCTAGCTTCTCCAGGACAAGAAATACACCTGACCTTAGAAACCTAGAAGGAATAAAATGGCTCAAAAGTTAAATTTATCTCCAGATATTCTTATTACCATTAGATCTCATCCATGCAAAAAGCAGAAATACCGGTCTTCATGCTCCTGGAGAGCTTGTCGAAGCAGCCGGAGATCACCCCTTTTCAGAGCTTGGACGACATTACTGTACTGTCAAATGAAAATTCCATTGATTATTAGATACGTGCTAAATGCAACTAATACTTAGGCTATAGACACTGATAACACACTCATGGGTTCTTGGTCATAATAGTCTTACAAGCAAGGAAATAACATGTATGTAGGTTATTTGGTCCTTTTTTATCAATACAACATGAACAACACGCCCAGCTTGAACAAATTTCACATGCACATTAGGAACATAGAACTTGTCATCTGCGTGCACATTAGAAACATCTAACCTGTCATTAGAAGCAGTGACAAGAGAAAAAATTGAAGTGGCAAGCATACCTCAACTAGGCCATACTTCTCTAAAAGCTGATCTTCGGGTAGAATTCCTATTGAAAGCTTCACAGGTATCAAATATTTTAAAATCATCCTGATCCAACAAAGATGAGAAAACATGAGCTGAAACATGTGTACATTATCCAAGAAAGGACCATTAATGAAAAGGAAGAAAGTGTAAAATGAGAGCATATCAAACTTAAATCAGAGATTATGAAAACACCTACGAAGCAAAACTTCATATAAATGTGTGTAAATAACAAATAAATAGGACATCCTAAGTAATAATATCGTATTGTCAATGAAATGTATCTGTCATGATATACAACAAGAAAATGAACATGACATCATCTATTTGTAATTTTATATAACCCAAAATACCATTTGTTCTCCAAATCAAGAAACTATATTCATCCTATCTACAGATTATGAAATCAAGTTATATATACTTTGTGTCATTTACAAAATGGCAAAACCCACTAATTGCAACCTGTGTTCTTATAAATTTTTCAAATAAGTTCGTGTTTTCAATTAGATCAATTCAACAGTGTGTTTTCAATTTTGGTCAATTGAGTACTATTTCTCAAAATCAATGATTTTTATATGCAACCCAAATAAAAAAATAATATTTTCATAAGGGAACAACATACAGCATTAATATCAGGAAAATATTCAAAAAAAGAATAAAAATAAAAATCAACAGTAGCCAATCAGATGTAACTATGCTAGCCATCACCAACCAACCAAGACACCTTCCTCTCTAGCTTCGACAGCAAATGCAGTTTCCAACGAGAAACAAAACGACGACAGATGGAAATGAAGGTCTGAAATGGGCGGGTCAAAGCTATAAGTTGCTAGAGATCATCATGGTAGGTTGGTGACAAGTTGCCATGGTCAGGAAAGATGAATCAGTGGGAGAGAGAAAATGCATCAACAAGGAAGAATTGGACTGGACACTGCTGGGGTGCTGTTTGGAGCTGTCTAGAACCATTGGGGGTGCTGTTAGAGGATCGCAGGAGCTGTGGCTTTGCCGAAATATTTAAACCACCGGTGTCAACTAAAAAAACAGCTTGCCGGAAAAACCAATTTCTCACCGGAAACTAGGTTTGCTAACAGAGCTGGAGAGGAAGATGGCGATGACGTGACCTGGTTGGCTGGTGATTGCTAACGTGGCCACTGTTGATTTTTATTTTTCTCTAGCTTTTGAATCTTTTTTCTAATATTAATACTGTATGTGGGGCCCACAATATAGGAAAATATGTTTTTTAATATGATCTGCATTTGAAAAACATTGATTTTGAGAAATTGTACTCAATTGACCGAACTTGAAAACACACGAGTTGAATTGAGCTAATTGAAAATGCTGGAGCTTATTTGACAGATTTATGAAAACACAGGGTGCAATTGGTGGGTTTTGCCATTACAAAATGGTCAAAGGTAATATATAATTTTTTTTTTTGTAAAGGACATATAAACTAGACTATGGTTACTGATCTCTACATTAATTTTGCAATTTTAAAATCCAGGAAACAATTTGAGTTTCTAAAAGAAATTATGATGTCAAGGCAGTTGCTACAACTAACAAACTAAAAACAAATCGATGCTAGCTTATAATTCGTCTAATACATATCCATTAACATGAATTGCATAAGTGCAAAATAAGAAATAAGAAATAAATGAATCCAATTTCACCTTTTGACATTATTTCATGTCAAAACGTATCTAACATGTAGGGTCATGTCAGTCATGAATTCATCATGGATAGAAGTTTAATTCTAATACATTGAGCATCCGGAAGAATCCAATGCTTCATACATGTCAGTCATGAATTCATCATGGATAGAAGTTTAATACTAATACATTGAGCATGCGGAAGAATCCAATGCTTCATAAGGAACAATTTGAAGCAGTTGCAATTTGCACACCATGGCAAGACCAATAATACCTCCAGAAAGAAGTTTCTGGCTTCATGGAAGTTTGCAATCATAAGGACACAATGCATTCTTGTTAAGTCATTCCAAACCAAAATGCTAAAGGAAATCTGAAAACACTATGAAAGAGCTTCAGTAGAAGCAAACCACAACGATTACCTTTATCAGATTTAAAGTTAACAAAGGCATAGACTAGAGAAACAATCACCATGCAAGTAAAGTTTATCCCATGGTAACTTCAAAATGTGAACAATTACCACAGACTGCAGTTTGACAATCATACAAATGTGTTGCAAAGAGGCCATCTACAGAGAACAGACTTGCTATTATGCACATGTAAAATACATGCAGCAAGCACACCTGAATCAAACCTGATATTTGCTTCATGATGGGGGTTGCAGTGCATTAAGGCATACGATAATTTATGATCAGCCTGCCATGTTAAAAAGTGAACGAGTCAAAACAAATTCTTGAGCTTTTACATGCATAGAAAATCACTGAATTACAGTAAATTTCAAATGAACATTATGGATAAACTTCAATAATGAGCATGAACAGGACTAAATCTAGATTTAAGGACTCCGGGGCATCAAATACAACTCATGTCTCAAGAAGGGGAAAAAAACAAAAGAAAAAGGAAAGACAAATTGCATGACATGGTTTAAAAGGAATTAAAGTGCTTACAGCAGGAAAATTTTCATTAAAAACTTCTAAACGACCAGTGTAATACATGTAGGTGACCTGCAATAGCAAGAGGGACCATCAGATCCTATACAAGGGATTTCTCATGAGATAATGACATTCTAAGAAATAGCTTCCAATTAAAGACAAAGGAAACATTGGCCATTATTAAGCTCCACTCACCTTATCCCTTTTAGGAAATTCCTCAAAATCAAAAAATCGAGCAGTTTCAATGCTGCGTATCACACTTCTGCAAAGGTGAACTGTACCAAGCTGCGAAGCACTAAAAGTTAAGACAATTTATTGCTAAAACATGTAACAAACTCTATTGCATCCCTTGCCCCCCTCTGTTTTTTGGAATACAAAGAAAATCACTCTACTACATAGCTAGAGAAGAGAAGAATAAGCTAGCATTACTTTGAAGTAAATTTTGAACAGCTGGCAAGTCACATATAATGCTCCCACACGTTTTGGTCCTTTTCCCTGCAAATTTTGACATGCCCTATTATTAAACTGCTAGCAACAGAAATACAAACGAAAAATTTGATATGAAAAGGCTTAAACATGGGACGAAAATAGAATTGATAAAGGTAAAACATACAGCAAGAACACCAAACACTTTCATGAGGAAAGAACCAGCTCCCTTCAATTTTTCTGGTGATTTCCCATTGGAAGCTAACTCTCTATCCGCCTACATTTATTAATACCCAAAATACACTTATAACAAGAACAATAACACTAACTGCAACATTTAGATCTAAATGATATAAACAAATATACCCTCTCTGCAAGAATCCTAATTTCATAGGCAATAACATACAATGCCTCCAAAGCCCACGCTGATTCCCAATTCCGAAACTCGGGAAGAAAAGCACTGCATTTCCATGCCAATTCAGGTTAAAACGGGATCATTAACATTTAATAATTAAAATAAATAAATAATTACTTGGCTGCTTTTTCGAAGGCGTGGTAAGCATCGAGCAGGTTGCCAATTCTATAACTTTGCAGACAACGGAAAAAAGGTGCTATTATTTCCCCAAACTGCGAGTACTTGTCTGATTGCTTAATTAATCTATTTGCGTCCTGTTTCTTATTCACAATAAAACTAATTAAAACAAAACAGGTCAATTATATATAATATAAGGAATAACAGAAAAAAATTGGACAGACCTGGAAAACATTGAGAGAATCGGCGAGGGAGAGGAGAGAAGGGGAGTCGGAGGAGACGGAGAGGAGTTGTTTCAGAGAAGCACCGTCTTGGAAGGAAACGGCGTCGGAGAAGCGATTTAGGTATTCCGTTATTCTTCTGTGAGCTTCTCCCATGCTCAAGTACGCCATTATTAAAGCTGCTGCTTTGCTTGCCCTTTTTTCTTATAGAGTGAACAAATCGAATCCAAGTTCAGCAAGCAAACGGAGCATTAGTACGCACGGACACATCGCCAGCGCAGACTACTCGAGTGTAATTTTTTCTGGATTGTTTGTTTTTTTAAAAAAAAAAAACAAATAATTTTTTTAATTAATCTTTTTAGTCTTCTCAGTTAGTTTGGATGATTTATATTAAAAATAAATTTTAATATATTTTCAAGTAAAAAAATTAAAAAATAATAATTATCACAATATCAAATACTATCTAAATAATAATATTTTCTTTCTTTTCAATAATTTTGTAAATAATAGATGTTTTATAACAATTTAAAGTTAATTTTAAATATAATAAAATAATATGTTAATGTTTGAAGTATTTTAGAATATTATAATTTTTTAAATTAAAAAATATAAACATATGTTGCAAGTAGAATTTCAAATTAATTTCTAATATGAAAAAATAATTATATTATGAATATGTTTTTATATATCTTATATTTTTTAATTTAGAAACAAAAAGAAGTTGTTTGTATTTTATAAAATAAAAGAAGAGATATATTAATTTATAAATAAAAACAAAAGTTGTTAACACTTATTCAATATTAAAGTGGAAAGCTAAACTTTATAGTAGAATTAAAAAATAAATACACTTATAGATGTTTTATACCGACTATTCTTTTTATTGCTAATAACAAATGATTTTTGTTTTTTTTACAAACTTCAAATAAATATAGTTGATTCATATAAAATATTAGAGGAAAATAATTTGTTATATAACTTAAAAGATGTAAAAAGATAAATAATTAATGGAAATGGATAAAAAATAAAAATAAAAAAGACCGTAGGCCAGCACTTGATCAAAAAAATCTAGCATGCATAGCCGCATTGGTTTTTTATTTTTATTCTTTTTTATCAAGAAGTGTTATCCGCTTCTGTATTTTTTAAAGGGAGGCGATAGGTCACTTACAATAGCGGGCGACCAATAGTTGCATGGCCCTTTTCCAGTCACTTCAACGACCAAGAAATCAAGATTCATGTTTTTAGACCTCAAAATCCTCTCTCTTTTTTTAGCTTGTTTTTACCTAAAATATCTTCAAAACATGTAAACCTTAAAAAACCACTTAACAACCCCCAAAACCACTCTTAAAACAAAATAATCTTAAAAAAAATAAACTAAACAGACCTCAATCTATGTACAACTCTTTTCAAGAAGTGGAACTGATAGACACAAAACTCATTCGTTTTAGTGTCTTGACATGAATATGGCCATCCGATAACTTGACTATTTTCTAGCAAGTTTATCTCTCCTTCACTCGAAAGTATGGACTAAAAAATAAACAAAATAAATTTTTGTACCCAAATAAAATTTTTAAAAACTTTGAATGGGTCATGCGTTTTTTCAATGTTTTACAATGTAGTTCTCTCATTTTTAATTTTATCTTTTCAATACAATTTAAAACTTTATCTAATGGAATTGGATCACAAAAAGATTAAATCAAAAGGATAAAAGTATATTAATGAAAATGAAAAAAAAAAGCATTACTTTATTATTCATATGAACATGAATAGTGAAGCAATTATGGAAAACCCCAAATCTTTTAATGTTTTAGCTAATATATAATAACATCTTTTATTTATTTATCCATGATATAATTTTTGAATAATCTAAAAAATTTAGATAAACAAGTACATAATGCATGAAAAAACTTATCATTGAAAAAAAATGATCTCATGGCTCGATAATGCAAGAAAAGAAAGTAAACATGTAAGCAAAGCAAGTACGATTCTAATTTTTAAATGTCGGGGTCGGTTTTATATTTGAGTTATTGTCTCATCGACAACGCATGGTAAAACATCAAACAAATAAAATTAGGACACAAACACACTCACTACATCATCATCAACCATCCCTTGAAGCTTTATTATAGTTATATATATAATATATGTACATGCAAAGCACAAATTACAAAAAAAAAATATTTTTCTTGTATTTTAAATATATCTAGATAAAACATGGAATGAAAATAAAATCAAACTAGTAAAACACAAGATGATTTGAAATGAACCACAAAGCTATTAAATAAAAATATGTTTTGGACAAAAATGGATTTGGAAATCACCTTGAAACAAGACAGGATCGGTCTTGGAAATAAATTAAAGAAAATATTGAAAATGATTTTTAAAATACATCCGCAATGGGTTAAGCATGTTTGGCAGTGCGGTTGTGGTTGTTTTTTAAAGTGTTTTTCACTCAAAAATGCATCAAAATAATATTTTTTTTATTTTTAAAAAATTATTTTTGACATCAGCACATCAAAATAATCTGAAAATACTAAAAAGTATTAATTTGAAGAAAAAAATAAAAAAATAAAAAATTTTTAAAAAACAATTTTGAAACACAAAAACAAATAGGGTAATTATCTTGAAAACTTCGCATGCAACTAATGTAATGAGTGAGAAATAATTCGCAACGGATTAAAAATCATTGTAAAGGAAATCCATATGTATTGAATGGAATAAACCATATCGATTTAAAATATTTAAAAACTTAAAACCCAATAAATGGCCGTATCAAAATAAAAACTATTTTAAAATCCAAACGTAACACGTAACATACTAGTTAAAAAAAAAAATTCATCCAATAAATAGATGTTTTGGTTTATATGTTGATAAGAGTCAAGAATAAAGAAAGTAAGCAAACGCGACTAATTCAACAATGCATAAAGGCAAATC
>Ga0307515_10007035_pt1 | contig 22350 bp, 16 predicted proteins | sample 17_EM_MG_FD_194513 | JGI IMG/M metagenome (GOLD analysis project Ga0307515, IMG submission 194513) | Populus trichocarpa ectomycorrhiza microbial communities from riparian zone in the Pacific Northwest, United States - 17_EM | ecosystem: Host-associated > Plants > Roots > Unclassified | place...
GATGTTCAGCGTGGCGCTCGTGCCGTTCGTGCTGTCGCCCTGGCTCGTCCGCGGGCGCGACCGCATCTGGATCGTGGCGACCGCGGCGATCCTCGTCCTGTTCTGGTTCGGCTCGAGCACGACGGGGGTCTACATGCCGCTGCCGAGCCACCGGCGGATGATCTTGCCGGCGCTGCCCGGCCTCCTCGTGATCGCGGCGCTCGCCAGCGACGCCGCGCTCGATCGCATCCGCGGTGGGTGGTGGCGGGCCGGGCTCGCGCTCGGGTTCGCGGTGTTCCTCGTGGTCCCGCACGTCAACTCGCTCCGCAAGCGATTGCTCGACGAACGACCGGAGAGCGCCGCGTACGCGTGGCTTCGCGCAGAGGTCGCGAGCACGTCCGATCGCATCGTGCTGGTGTGCGGCGAACCCAGGTGCCCACGTTACACCGACTTCTATTTCGGGTTCGAGCGGCCGGGGAACCTCGTCGTCGTCCCCGCGCCCGAGTTCGCGGCCGCGCCGCTGCCCGAGCGAGCGAGGGTCCGGTTGATCACCCAGGTCCATCGCACGGGCGCCGTCGGCGCGGACGTCGCGCGCCGCGCCGAGGCGATCGGGCTCCGGCGGATCGTGTGGCACCCCGACCTCCGGCTCTACGACGCGGGCGATGGCGCGCGGCTGCGCGAAGCGCTGGCCCGCCCGTGACGGCGCGAGCCGCCGAGAGGGTGGGCCGTCCAGCGCCGGCTCAGTCGAGCGGCGTCGTGGGCGCCGTGCTGGGCACGAAGATCAGGGCCGACCAGAGGTCCGGGACGATGACCGGCGACCATGGATATGATTCGGAGATCTCCAGCCCCCCGTAGATGCGAACATGCTTGGGGACGGAGATCCAATCGCGGACATGCGAACGCCGGGTCGCTTCTGTGACATCGAGAACGCACGGCCCCGACGGAGAAACCCGGCGCATGACACTCTCGAGGTAGAATGGTGGTGGTGGTGCCACCACGTGGTTCACCATCTTCCCTTGTAGCCCGCTGTACACCCGGAAGCTGCCGTCATGGAACATCGTGCCGATCGCGCGATATTTTTCGGCCAGACGCATTTTCAGGTAGCGCCCCATGGGCACCCGTCCGTCGATCGGGCCTTCTGCAAGGTGTCCTTCATGTGCCCAGATCGCGACACGCCGCTCTCCATCCGTTCTGGAGAACAGCACCAGCACCGCCTCTGCCATCACGCGATCTCGAAAATCCTCTTCGGGGTCGTGTGATTCCACAATCAGTTGTGTGATTCGTAGCCCTTGTATCGTCGGCAGCGAAATGACCGACTGGCTCTCGGCGACGCGCATCAGTTCCTTCAGTGCGCGCAACAATTCCTTCCGCTCCTCCAGTGACAGCTTCGAGATTTCGAGCCAGTTGCCGATGCGACGCAGCGGATCGAGGGCAGATAGCACGTCTGGATGCGCACCCCCCGCTGCCTCGAAGTAGCGACGTAGGAAGTCCGCGGTGGCTCCGGGTGGTATATAGTCGATCCCCAGAAATTCAATCTTCTTGTCGGCGGGCAACCCATCGTTCAGCTTGCGAACCGATTCAACAAACGCCAGGAACTCCTCGGTCCTCCATGGCCAATACGTCAGCGATTTCACCGCGTCGCGTCCGGTCCCTTCGCCTCGGCGAACGTAGTCATCGAGGCGAGTGACCTCTTCCCAGCCCGCCTCCAGGGCGATGGTCGTGAGCCATCCGCCGTGGGTCAACTCCTCCACGAGGCGACTCCTCAGCTCGGTGAACTCGCGTGTGCCATGTGTGGACTCGCCGAGGCCGAGTACATGCGCAGCGCGAAGCGAGCCGACGAACTTCCGAACTCCGTCTCCATTCAGGGGAATGCAAAGGTCACGAAGCGCAGACTCGTCGGCGCGGCTCGCTTCTGCGACAATCCAATCTCTCTGGTACGCGGTCAACAGCGCATCGTTGACATTACGGTGTAACAAAGGTGCAAAATCGCTGACATGACGCGAATCATCGATCATCAGATCGTACGGATCAGCCGGGTCGATCGGGTCGACCGAGAACTGAAACTTTCCGGCTTCGTCGGAGGAGGTGTAAAACGCAACGCTAGTCGGCGAGCTCCAGTTCATGAGCCGCACGCGAACCCGCGCCAGTGGTTGGCCCCTGGTGTCGACCACGGTCCCTGAAAACCGTCGGGTCGCTGCGGACGGTCGGGCGAGAGCCAACGAGAGCCGGTCACCCGCGGTCGGGACAAGAACGCCGGCGACAAGGCCATTCGCCGTTGCGGTGACGGCAACTGGTGTTGCGGGTAGGCCGACCGAGAACCGCCCGTCTCGATCAGCGACCGAGAACCCGACGCCCCGGTAGCCAGTTTGATCGATCACGGAGATCAGCGCACCGGGCACAGGTCTCCCGTCCGGGCCAGTGATCCGTCCTTCCGCCTGCCGGACGATGGATGGTTCCGGAAGATCCATCGGCAAGCGCGTGGCTTCCCTGGGGCGCTCGGGCGCATGGGATGAACATGCGAGACCTGCGACGGCTATGGCCAGCAGACGTTTCCTCATCACTTGAACATTCCCGCGCTGGTTGTGGTCATCGAAACCTCGCGAAGTGAGCGACGATCGAGCAGAGCGCCGCGTGATCTGCCTCGCGCTTGCCGCGGCGAGCGGATCGGCCGAGGCGCCGCTACTTCTTCGCCGGACGGCGCTCCGCGAAGCTGTCGCGGAACAGCCGCGCCCAGTTGCCACCGAGGACCTTCTCGATCCGCGCGTCCGGGTGGCCGCGCCGCGACAGCCGCAGCGCGAGGTCCTCGAACCGCCGCGGTGTGTTGAGGTCGGGCGCGAACAGGTACGAGTCCGGGCGCTCGCCGGGCGCGGCGATGCCGAGCCGCGCGCGCTCGGCGACGAACTCGGCGAACCGCTTCTTGTACTCCGGCGTCAGGTTGACCGCGGAGATCGAGCCGTCGGTGCCGATGCCGACGTGGTCCTCGCCGCACAGCTTGAGCGCGTGCTCGAGGTGGCGAATGACGTCGTCGCCCTGGACCTGCCCCTCGGTTCGCAGGAACGGCATCATGTAGATGCCGACCACGCCGCCGCGGTCGGCGAGCAGCCGCAGCTCCTCGTCGCGCTTGTTGCGCGGCGACTCGGTCAGCGCGGCACAGCCGCTGTGCGTGATCGCGACCGGCCGGCTCGAGGCCTCGATCGCCTCGTGCGTGGTGCGCTGACCCGAGTGGCTCAGATCGATCAGCGCGCCGCGCTCGTTCATCCGGGCGACGAGGTCGCGGCCGAGGCGGCTCAGCCCGGCGTTGCCCGGCTCCAGGCAGCCGTCGCCCATCAGGTTGCGCCGGTTGTAGGTCAGCTGCACGATCCGCACGCCGAGCTGGTGAAACACCTCGAACCGCTCGAGGTCGTCGCCGTACATCAGCGTGTCCTGGAAGCCGTAGATGATGCCGAGCCGGCTCGTGCGCTTGGCCTCGTCGAGCTGGGCGCCGTGCGTGACCTTCATCAGCACGTCGGGGTGCGCCGCGATCTCCTTGTTGGTCGCGGTGATCGCCTGCACCGCGTCCTCGAACGCGCCGGCGAGCTTGCCGACGCTGCCGAGCGTGAGGTTCACCGCGGTCATCCCCGACGCGCGGATGTCCGCGAGGTCGCTGGCGTCCAGCGCGCCTTCGCCGCGCCCCGGGCCGCCGAGCGCGTCGATCACGAACGCGGCGCCGTAGCGCTTCCAGCGCTCGGCGGTTGCCGGGGCCGGCTGCGCCCGCAGCACCCTCGGCGCCAGCGCGATGCCGGCCGCGGCGGTGCCTGACACAAGAAATCCACGGCGAGTCAGCTGATCGGGCATGGGTCGTCCCCCGGAGGAGATACAAGGATATCAGCATGCCCGCCTCGATCGCCGAGCTCATCGACACCTTCACCGAGGCGTTCAACCGCAACGACCTCGACGCCGTCATGGCGGCATTCGCCGACGACGCCGAGTACCGGCCTGGCGACGGCAAGGTCCACCGCGGACGCGCCGAGATCCGCGCCGCGTTCGCTCCTCAGTTCGCCGGCGCGTTCGGTGCGATGCGGTTCGATCTGGAGGACCGCCTGATCGACGAGGCCGCCCGCAAGGCCGCCTCGCGGTGGATCTGCCGACACGACATGTCCGGCGCGCACGGCAAGCGGGTCTCGCCGCTGCTCCGGCTCGCCCTCCGGCTCCGCCACGGCGCGCGCGTCGGCTGGCACGGCGTCGACGTGTTTCACTTCGACCCCGCCGGCAAGATCACCGGCAAGTACACGTACGCCAGCTACGGCCGCCCCCGGCTGTCGCGCGACCTCGGCGTGCCGTTGTAGTGGTCGGCGACGGGGCTTCATGTTCGTCGCAAGCTCGGCCGTGCGGTAGTCGCGTCTACCCGGCGAGGCGAACGGCGGTCGTTGCCGGCAGCGCGGATTCGGCGATTGGCCGCAGCGTTTTGCGGTGCCCAGCGGGGGTTAGATCGCCGTGAGAACAGCAACTTCGGCGGCTGCGAGTGTCCAGGTGAACACCGCGACGACCAGGGATCGCTTACCCAATTTTTTTCCGTGGAAGACGTAACGTGCGGAGGCGCCCTGCTCGACGAGACGATCCGTTGCGGGCACGCACGATGCACAAGGTCCTCGACGATGAACACCACCGAGCATTGGCTCGCAGCCCGCGGCGCCGTGCATCGATCCGCGTTCGAGATAACTCACCGGATCACCGATCACGACCCGACGGCGCATCGCCACGCCGTCGACATCGCCGCGACCGTGCGAGTTTCGGGCGCCGAGCTGCATTCGGAGCCCTGCCGGCTGGTCAGCCTGTCTCTGGGTGGCGCGCTGGTCGAGCTCGGCCGGCTGACGGTCGGGACGCTGATCAACATCACGTTCGGCCTGCCGTCGGTCGACGAGCGGCTGTCGCTGGACGCCGTCGTACACTGGTGCTCCGACGAGGGCGTCAGCATCCTGTTCGATAGCCTGCGCGCGTGGGAGGTCTGGGTACTGTGGCGCTACCTGGCGGCGCTCGACGACGACGCCGACCTCGAGCCGACGGGCAAGATGATGGCGCCTCAGCTCGAAGCGATGTCGGTCCCGTAGCGCAACGCAGCGCGCACCCGCAGGGTCGCGGCACAGGCGCTGCTCACGCCGGCTCACGCCGGCTCACGCCGGCTCACGCCGGCTCACGATAGACCGTCCAGCGCCGGACGCCGACCGGCTCGGGCAGGGCCCGCGAGGTGTAGGACAGGATCTCGAGCTGGGCGCCTTGCTCGGCGAGGTAGTCGGCGACGCTGGGCGAGCCATAGGTCGCGTCGCTCATCGCGATCTGGTAGCCCTCGACGAGCGCCTGGAGCTTGGCGGCGACGTTGACGGTGCCGCCGAAGAAGTCGGCGTTGGCGTTGAGCCGCACGGCGATGCACGGGCCGGTGTTGAGCGAGATGCGAAGCCGGATCGGCGTGTCGGTGCGGCCGGGGTGGAAGGCGTCGTGGATCTCGCGCGAGGCGCGCACGGCGTCGAGCGGGCTGACGAACGAGGCCATGACGGCGTCGCCGATGGTCTTGACCACGGCGCCGCGGTGCCGGACGACGATGGCGAACACCTCGTCGAAGTGCTTCTTGATCTCGACGAACGCGGCCGGGTCGCCGCGCGACGCGTAGAACGCGGTGGAGCCGACGACGTCGGTGAACAGCAGGGTCTGCTCGCCGACGCCGAGCCGGACGTCGGCGCCGATGTAGTCCTCGGAGAACAGGTCGCGGAACTCCTGGAAGCTGAGCAGCTGGCCGGCGCGCAGCGCGTGGTCGCTCCAGGTCGCGCGCTCGATCGTGAACGTCCCGGGCTCGGCGTCGGGGTTGGCGAGCTCGATGGTCGCCGCGGGGCTGGCGGTGATCGTGGTGCCCTCGGGGTGGTGCGCCCAGGCAACGGTGTCGGCGCCGCCGTCGCCGACGTCGAGGTACCAGCCGCCGTCGTGGTCGCGCCACACGGTGTAGCGGCCGGGCTCGAGCTGGGGCTGGACGGCGACCCGGCCGCCCGGGGGAACGGTCTGCTGGACCCGGATGTGGTCCTTCTTGGCCGGCTCGGCGCTGCAGTAGACCTGGTCGGGCACGTCGCGCACCGAGGAGTGGACGCGAAACGTCACCTCGACGGACTCCGGCGTGTCGGTGGTGAAGTCGACGCGACACGCCTCGCAGTGCGACCGGGCGGCGAGCTGGGCGAGCGTGGGGTTCTCGTCGCGCACGCCGCGGCAGTGTGGGCACACCGTGTCCCATGACAGGGAGAGCAGCCCGGCGCGGGTGGCGTGGAGCGCGACGCGCAGCAGGTCGTCCTCGGGCAGGTTCCACACCCGCGCGCGCTCGCGGATCTGGATCCGGTGGAGGTCCGGATCGTCGCCGGTGCGCAGCCAGTCGATCAGCGCGTCGATGCACGCCGCCGGCAGGCCGGCCGCGACCAGCGATTCGCGCTGGACCCGCAGCCGCTGCTCGGCGGGCTCGGTCAGCTCCGGCGGCGGCAGCTGCAGGACGTCGGGCCGGGTGCGGTCGAGCTGCTCGGCGAGCGCGGGCAGCACGCGGCGGTAGGCGCGCTCGAGCGACGGGAACCCCAGGCGCAGGGCGGCCGCGCCGAACGCGCCGCGCGGCACCGCGCCGAAGTACAGGTAGACCCGGGTGCCGGTCGCGATCGGCTCGAGCCGGTGGATCGCGAACATCACGCGCATGAAGCCGCGCTCGTAGATCCGCAGGCAGGTCAGCCACTGGTTGGCGACCCAGTTCCACGGGGTCTCGATCCACTCGTGGCGGATGCCGCCGTTCCGGGCGGTACCCCAGCGCTTGCCGTCGCGCTCCTCGAACCGCATCTCGGCGGTGCCGAGCACGCGGTTCATCCGGGAGCTGTCGGCGATGTGCGGCCACAGCGCCTCCGGCGTGCCCTTGACGTCGAACACCCAGAGCCGTTCGATCCGCTTCTCGGCGGCCCACGCTTCGGGGTACGGGTGGAGCGCGAGGAGCTCGGCCACCGTCATCGGCGCATCGCCGGGGTTCCCTGCTAAGGTCGGGGCTGCCATGCCGACGACAGTCTATCGCAGCTGCCCGCTGTGCGAGGCGACCTGCGGGCTCGCGATCACGATCGATGGCGACCGCGTGGTCTCGGTGCGCGGCGACGACGACGATCCGTTCTCGAAGGGCTACGTCTGCCCCAAGGGCGCGGCGCTCGCCGACCTGCACCACGATCCGGATCGGCTGCGCCGGCCGGTGGTGCGCGACGGCGGCGGCTGGCGCGAGCTCGACTGGGACGCGGCGTTCGACCTGGTGGCGCGCCGGCTCGGCGAGGTCCGCGCGGCGCACGGCCGGGACGCGATCGGCGTCTACCAGGGCAACCCGACGGTCCACAACCTCGGGCTCATGACCTACGGCCAGCTGCTGGTGGCGTCGCTGGGCACCCGCAACCGGTTCTCGGCGACCTCGCTCGATCAGCTGCCGCACATGCTCGCGGCGCTGCTCATGTTCGGCAACTCGCTGCTCATGCCGGTGCCCGACATCGATCGCAGCGACCTGTTCATCTGCCTGGGCGCCAACCCGCTGGCGTCCAACGGCAGCCTGATGACCGCTCCCGACGTCCGCGGCCGGCTCAAGGCGATCCAGGGCCGCGGCGGCCGGGTGATCGTGCTCGATCCGCGGCGCACCGAGACCGCCGAGCGCGCCGATCGCCACCTGTTCCTGCGGCCGGGCGGCGACGCCGTGCTGCTGCTCGCGATGATCGAGTGCGTGTTCGCCGAGGGCCTGGCCAAGCTGGGCCGGCTGCCGGTCACCGGCGAGGCCGAGCTGCGCCGTGCCGCCGCCGCGTGGCCGGCCGAGCGCGCCGCGCCGATCGCCGGGATCGCCGCCGCCGAGATCCGCGAGCTGGCGCGCGCCCTGGCGACCACACCGCGCGCGGTGCTGTACGGCCGGATCGGCGTGTGCACGCAGGAGTTCGGCGGGCTGGCCGCGTGGCTGTGCTACGCGATCAACGCGCTGACCGGCCACCTCGACGAGCCGGGCGGGCTGATGTTCACCACGCCGGCGGTCGATCCGCTCTCGCTCGGCGCGCTGGTCGGGTTCCAGGGCGGCTTCGCGCGCTGGACCAGCCGGGTCAGCGGCAAGCCCGAGTTCGGCGGCGAGCTGCCGATGACCGTGCTCGCCGAGGAGATCGAGACCCCGGGCGCGTCGCAGATCCGCGCGCTGATCACGATCGCCGGCAACCCGGTGCTGTCGGCGCCGGGCGGGCCCAGGCTCGAGCGCGCGCTCGGCGGCCTGGACTTCATGGTGGCGATCGATCCGTACATCAACGCGACCACGCGGCTGGCGCACGTGATCCTGCCGCCGACCTCGCCGCTCGAGCACTCGCACTACGACGCAGCGCTCAACGCGTTCGCGGTCCGCAACGTCGCCAAGTACGCGGGGCCGACGTTCCCGCGGCCGGCCGACGCGCGCCACGACTGGGAGATCTGCCTGGCGCTGTGGCGGCGGCTCGGCCCGGCGGCGCGGCTCGGCCGGGCGGGGCGCCTGGCCGGGCGCCTGATCGAGCGCGCGCTCGGCGTGCTCGGCCCCGAGCCGATCGTCGACCTCGCGCTGCGGCTCGGGCCGCACCGGCTGTCGCTGCGCCGGTTGCGCGACGCGCCGCACGGGCTCGACCTCGGTCCGCTCGAGCGCCGGCTGCCCGGGCGGCTCGCCACCGCCGACGCCCGGGTCCACCTCGCGCCCCACGAGTACCTCGCCGACCTCGGCCGCCTGGCGGACCACCACGCCGCGCCGCGCCGCGCCGGGCTGGTGCTGATCGGCCGTCGCCAGCTGCGCAGCAACAACTCGTGGATGCACAACAGCGAGCGGCTGGTGAAGGGCCCGCCGCGCTGCACGCTGCTGATCCACCCCGACGACGCCGCGGCGCGCGGCCTGGCCGACGGCGGAGTCGCCAGGCTGTCGACCGGCAGCGGCGCGATCGAGTTGCCGGTCGAGGTCAGCGACAGCGTGATGCGCGGCGTGGTCAGCGTCCCGCACGGCTGGGGCCACGGCAAGGCCGGGATCCAGCTCCGCGTCGCCGCGGTCAGGCCCGGCCAGAGCGTCAACGATGTCATCGATCCGGCCGTGATCGACGAGCTGTCGGGCACCAGCGCGCTCACCGGCCAGACCGTCGAGGTCGCGGCGACGTGAAGCCGAGCACGCTGTTCGACCGGATCGGCCCCGACGCGCTGCGCGCGGTGCTCACCGACTTCTACGGCCGCGTGTTCGGCGACGTGATGATCGGCTTCATGTTCCGCGGCAAGGACCGCCAGCACCTGATCGATCGCGAGTACGAGCTGACCGCCGCGCTGCTCGGCGCCCCGGGCGTGACCTACACCGGCCGGCCGATGCGCACCGCGCACGCCCAGCACACGATCTTCGGCGGCCAGTTCGAGCGCCGGCTGCAGATCCTGCGCGACACCCTGCGCGACCACGCCGTCGACCCCGAGGTCCAGCAGGCGTGGATCGATCACCAGCTCGCGCTGCGCTCGCAGATCACGCGCGACCGCGGCTCGGACTGCGACGACACGGCGGCCGCCGCGCCCCGGCTCGCGATCGCTCCCGGCGATCCGGACCGGCCGGTCAAGCTCGGCCGCAAGTAGCGGCGGGCGGGCTCACGGGGCGGGTACCCGCATCACCCGGCTGCGGTCACGGCGCTTCAGGTTCGCCGCGATCTGACCGACGCGCTGGTGGTAGATGATGCAGCCCGCCATGGTCTCGATCTCGGTGGCATCGGCCTCGAGCGCCGGGGCGATCGCGAGGGCGCGCTCGGGGGCGAGCGTCCGCAGCGCCCAGTAGGCGTACAGCCGCGCGACCGGCTGGCCGTGGCGCGCGAGCCAGCTGAACGCTTCCACGGCGTCCGGCCGCCGCGCGAGATCGGTCGTGATCGTCTCGCCCGTGTTGGGGCTCCCGGCGATCCCGATGCCACCGAGCGCGAAGCCCTCGACGGTGTCGAGAGCTTCCACCAGGTGCCGGGAGTCGGAGCTGATCGTGCGCGGGACCTCCAGGTGGGGGATCGGCGGCTCGAGCGGCCCCGGCGTCAGCGCCACGGTCTGCTGGCGCTGCGGAGCGGGCGCCGGTGCCGGCGTCACCGCGGCCGGGGGCGCCGTGGCCGACGGTGGCGGTCGCGTCGCAGGACCGTTGCTGCCACACGCACCGACCAGGAGCGCCACCGCGATCGATCGCCACGACCTCATGCGCGGATCGTGACGCGACGGCTGGCCGGATGCCACAGCGATCGCGCGACGCCGCGGTCCGACCGGTCGCCGCCGGCGATCGGTGCCGGGCGTCGGGGCATGTTCCATATACGGGTCAAAATATGGACTCTGATAGATAGTCTGACTCCGGAGCGGTAGTCGAAGACGAGATCGGTAATATCCTCATGATCGGGGTGCTGCACGATGCTCCATTGACCGGTCATCACCAGTGCGAGAGGTTGGTTGTTCCGGGCTGTGCGTGGCGTCCAGTGGTGGTGAGGGACAGCTCCCCGATCCTGGTGGCTCGTGGCTCGACGATGGACCGTCGTGCGTCGACTCGACGTCGTACGCGGCAGAGACGATCGAAAATTACAAAGGAGCAAGGCAATGGCAGTCAGCGCCGTGGGTGATGATGGCAAGCCGGTCGACTGGTGGTTCATGTACAAGGTGGCCGGCGAGTCGACCACCGCCGAGGGCGGCCGGGGTCCTGCGCTGCAGGGCAAGAAGGTCACCGGCGCCGAGTACCTGTACTTCGACGCCAGGACACCGAGCTCGGGCAAGCTCGCGCTGTCGCTGCACAACGTGAACGGCGGCGGCGGCGCGCTGCAGAACACGCTCGATCAGATCTACGGCGCCACCAGCAAGTCGCTCGGCTGGTGGTGCTACAACGACGAGAATCCGATCACCGGCGAGGTCACCAGCGAGCGCGGCCACACCAAGGGGGTGGTCGCGTTCGATCTTTCCAGCAACACGGCATTCTGGCTCATCCAGTCCACGCCGAAGTTTCCGCCCAAGGGCAAGTACGCGTTCCCGAAGACCGGGCTGCGTAATGCCCAGACCTTCCTGTGCATCACGCTGCAGAATGCCGATGTCGCACAGTCGATCGCGAAGCAGATGTATGTCGCGCAGCAGCCGAGTGTCTATCTCGCATCCGAGATTCCTGCAGGCCTCGCCGGCGAGCCGAACGACCCGCGCGTCAAGCTGATGAAGAACCTGGTCGCCGCCGGCTCGACCCCGGTGCACGTGGTGATCCCGTTCCAGTCGCGCGGCGGGGTGAAGTTCCAGTCGATCGCCAAGAACCGGACCTGGGATCTGGATTTCTACAACGACCTGGTCGGGCCGACGCTGCACGACAACCTCGACGTCGAGACCTGGGAGCACGACCCGGTGCCGCCGCCCGGCGACAGCGACAAGCAGCACACGGTCGTGAACATGAAGGAGGTCGACCTCGAGGCGCTCGGCCTCGACGTGGCGTGGTCCGAGGAGGACGATCACGCCAAGCTCGCGATCTCGGCGCGCGGCGAGCCCGAGCACTACGTGTGCGTGGGGGACCTCAACTACACGATCGCGCAGCGCAAGCGCGGCGGCGGCACGGTGGCGTTCCAGTGCGAGGCGCTGTGGTCGAGCCTGGCGTCGATCCTCGAGGGCACGGCCGCGTTCCCCCACACCCGGACCGGGGCGCGGACCGCCGCACCGGCGCGGACCGCCGCGGCGAGCAAGTCGGCCGCCCGGCCGACCGGCAATACCCGGCCGCCCGCCGCGGCGTCCCGGCAGGCCAACGGCAAGAAGTCCGCGGCGCGGCAGAGCCGGCGCGCGCCGCACGCGCGGGAGGCCCGGCCATGATCCGACCGGCCGCCGTGACCGGTGGCTCGATCCCGAACCGGCACACCGACGTCCGGCACACCGACGATGCGCAGCACCGCAGCGCGGCGCTGGCCGGCGCCGGCGGATCCGTGATCCTGCCGCCGGTGGCGTGGTCGGCGATCGGCCGCGCCGCGCCCGAGCGGATCGCGCTTGCCCCGCGCCACCCCGACGATCCGCTGCCGGCCGCCGACATCGTGATCCTGACCTGGACCAGCGCCGAGTGGTTCGCGCTCGATCACGTGTTCCTGAACAGCGACACACCGGCCGACCTGACCAAGGATCACGCGTGGAAGGCGGCCTGGCTGCCGTACACCCGCGGCGCGTCCGGCTACAGCGCCGATGCCGGCTCGGGCACGCTGTGGGGATCGTTCCAGCTGGTCCGGATCACCGACCGCTCCGACCGGCCGTGGCGCGTGCTGCTGTTCAAGTCGAACTCGCACCTCGCCCACCCGCCGTGGATCGCCGGCCTGACCGCGATGCTGCGCGGCATCCTCGACGATACGCGGGCCGACCGGATCTACAGCATCGGCACCGCCGGTGGCGCGCGGCCGGATCAGCGCCTGGGCGACAGCGTCATCACCAACGCCGCGCTGCTCGATCTCGAGCGCCCCGAGAACACCGTCGATCCGGACAACGGCAACATGTACCGCTGTCCGACCTGGTTCCCGGCGACCGGGCTCACCGAGGACGTCGCGAAGCACCTGCTGTTCAAGATGGACCAGGTGGTCACCCGGAAGTCGCTGTCCGTGCTGTTCGCGCAGCTCAAGGCCAAGCACCCCGAGGATCCCGGGATCGGCGAGCTGACGCTCGACGATCTGGTCAACGCGGCGCTGCGCCCCGAGGACCTGGGCCAGCCGAAGATCGACGCGCGCAAGGACGTGTCGCTGCTCACCACCGACTTCTACTACATCGCCGCGGGCGACAGCGCGGACGCCTATGCGTTCCTCGAGATGGACGACGCGGTGATCGCGCGCGAGGCCAACAAGCGCGGGACGCGGTTCGCGTGCGTCCGCAACATCTCCGATCCGATCGTCCGCAAGCGCACCGATCGCGGCAAGCCGATCTCGGACGCGGTGCGCGCCGACTGGTCGGGGCTGATCTACTCGAGCTTCGGCGCGTTCACCAGCTTCAACGGCGCGCTGGCGACCTGGGCGACGATCGCCGGCGATGGCAGCACCGGCTACGATCCGGCGCGCGACGCGAACGGCGCCGCGGCGGACGATCCGCTCGAGGTCAAGCTCGCGTTCCAGGTCCGCGGCTGCGGCTCGTGTGACTTCTTCTGGCCCCGGAGCAAGACCGGACAGCCGTATGGCCCGTACACCGCGTTCGACATGGACGTCGATGTTCCGTATGCGGCGGCGCCCGGTCCGGGCACCGGCCCCCAGCGCTGGATCACGGGCCGCACCCGCCCGCCCGCGTTCCCCAACGCCGAGGTGATCGACGGCTGTCGCAAGGCGCCGATCATGACGATCGGCATCAACCCGAACCTGACCGCGTTCGCGCCCGGCCAGACCGGCGCGGCCTGGGCCTACCCGGACTTCTCGTCGGACGGCGGGACCAGCGCGTGGGCCAAGTACGCCTGGTACTACCGCTACCGCACCGTGTACCAGGAGCGGCTGACGCTCGACTTCGTCAGGCGCTTCCTCCTGCCCGATGGCCAGATCATCGCGCCGCGCGCCGGGCACGTGGTCGCGGCGGCGCGGCCCAGCGACAGCCCGGCGTGGCAGGTGACGGTGCGGTACGACGGCGATGCCGCGGACACGCAGATCGACCTGCCCGGCACGCTCGGCGACTTTCCGTACGTGACGCTGTTCGACAGCTACCCGCCCAGCAACGCGTTCGCCGCGGGCGACGTGATCGCCGGCAAGCTCGCCGTGCCGCAGGGCATCCAGGTCGAGGTGATGCAGCAGCAGCAGGGCTACTACATGCAGTTCGTGCCGGTGCTGCAGCAGTTCCAGGCGACGCTGCGCGCGGCGGGGCACACCGCGGCCGAGCTGCGGATCGGCGAGGACGTCGCGCAGCTCGACATGGTGGCCTGCGCGTCGCCGCACTGGAACAGCCACTTCCTGGGCGGCAGCGCAGGGTCGATCGCGACCATCGTCGACAACTGCGTGTCGAAGCACGGGTGGGCGATCAAGCAGATGGTGCAGACCCGCCCGGCCGTGCTGTACATCGTCAGCCAGTCGAGCTGGAACATGTTCCACGCCGCGTTCGGGGCGCACGTCAGGCGCGACCCGCCGATCTCGGCCCGGCCGATCGACGGGGACTTCACGCTGCTGCGCGAGACCACCGATCCGGAGCATCCGGCGTTCATCGACTTCGATGTCACGGTCGACGGCCGGCACTACCAGCATCGCACCCGCGTGGTGATCACACCGCACTTCTCGTACAACACCAACTTCCTGCCGCAGCTCCGCCTCGCGCCGGCGGACTGGACGCGGCTGCAGCACGACCAGCCGGACTGCGTCGCGGTGATGACGCCGGCCAACGGCATCACCATCGTCCCGCCGCCGCACGACTATCCCGACGAGTACGTCGTGCTGCAGCTGTCCGACGACCCGGCCCGGGCGCGCGCGTCGATCGAGATGCTGCAGCGGTTCGCCGCGGCGTGGCAGGTCCTCGCGCCGGGCTACTACGACCCGCACGCGATGATGGCGTCGGTGCTCGACGAGATGTACCGGCGCGGCCAGCTGGCGTGGAAGGACGGCAAGGACGGCGCCTCCGGACCAGGGAGCCTCGCGCGCACCGAGGGCAGCTGTCAGTTCTGCGTCAATCGCCACTGGCAGTTCCCCGGCGAGTGCCGCTACGGCAAGACCGCCGAGCCGCCGCCGCCGGCGGGGTTCCTCGAGCGCGTCGCAGCGCAGATCATCGCGACCGGCAAACCTCCCGACCCGGCCGGTGCCGACGAGCTCGCGCTGCGCGGTCCGGCGCTGTTCACCCTGGAGGCCGCGGTATGACCGAGCCGCTCTCCGATCTGGCCCCCGATCTCGTGCCTCCCAGCGCGGTCCGGGTCTGGCGCGGCTTCCGGCTGCCCAACCTGGAGATCGCGCAGTTCTACGAAAAGCTCGGCACGGTGTTCGTGCCGGCCACGGTGCTGATGCAGATCGACGCCGGGCTGCACTCGTACGCGCCGACCGTGCCGGCCGGCCTGCCCGGCAAGCCCGACACGGTGCCGGACGAGACCGCGATCCTGTTCTGGGACTCGCAGGCCACGTACTGGAACGGCTTCACCCGCCTGGCGGTGCGGACCTACACGCTGACCCACAACGGCGTCTACGTCACGCAGAACAACCAGAGTCGTGCCGACTTCCCGGTGGCATTCGCAGGCGCGTTGACCACCGACCAGCCGGTGTACCTGTTCGACAAGCCGGCCGACTGGATGCACGGCGCGGTCACGCACCTGGTCGCGGCGCGGCCGGCCCGGCTCGAGGTCGCGAGCTTCCTTGGCGCTGCTGCCAGGGCCCTCGCGACGATCAAGGAGACGGTCCCGCTCGGCGGCGCGATCGCCTGCGCCGGCACCGACTACCTCGTGTACTGGGAGCTCGGCCCGCTCGCGCCGGGGGCGAAGCAGGCGCCGTCGGGCGTCCCGCTGCTCCAGGCCGCGCTGACCGACTGGAGCCAGAGCTTCGTCGCCGCGCCGACGTTCCTGCCGATCGGCCTGTGGGACGAGTGGTCGGGCATGGACGTGCGCGCCGGCAGCAGCTTCAACATGCAGTTCCAGCGCCGGGGCGCGCGATGACCGGCGGCTCGTACGCGGTGCTGCCGGGCTCGGTCTACGTGTGGCGCGGCTTCAAGTCGCCGGCGAAGACCTACGAGCAGTTCGCCGAGTTCCTGGGCAGCGTGTTCGTCCCCGCCTGCGTGCTGCTCCAGCCGCCCGTCGGCCTCTCCGCCTACCTGCCGACGATGGTGCCCGAGGATGGAAAGCCCGCCGCGGTGCCCGATCAGACCGCGCTGATGTTCTGGGCCACGGCCGAGGCCCACGATCTGGCCAATCGCGCGATCGCCGTGCGGATCTACCAGAACCTGCACGGCGACGCGTACGACATGATCAAGAGCCACACGCCCGAGGTCCCGGTGCCGATCGCCACGGCGAGCGACGCGCTGGTCGCCGAGCAGCCGTACTTCCTGATCGATCGCTCCGCCGACTGGATGCTCGGCGACGTCCACCACCTCGTGGGCGCGCGGTGCGCCGACCTGACGCCGGCCGAGTTCCTGGCGCGCGCGTACGCCTGGGCGGCGGCGTTCCACGCCCGTCCCCCCGACGACGTCGACGGCGCGCTGGTGTGCTGCGGCACCGACTACGCGGTGGCCTGGGTACACACCGTGCGGCGCTGGCCCGAGCTGGCGGGGGCGCTCGACGGCCTCGCGTCGCTGACCCAGCCGGTGCTGAGCGCCGCGCCCCGCGCGGTGGGCTTGCTCGCCGATCTGTGGACGGCCTGGCCGGGCCTCGACCTGACCCGCGACGCCTGCCTCAACCTCCAGTTCGAGCGCGGGAGCGCGCGATGAAGCCGATCGAGCACTTCGAGGTCCCACACCTCGCGCTGTGGAAGTCGTGCGTCGCCGAGGTCCTCGCCCGCGACGCCGGCGACAGCAGCAACGCCGCGTGCATCGACACCGCCCACCCGATGATGCAGGCCACCGACCGCTACTGCCGGCTGATGCAGGACAACCGGCCGATCGACAAGCCGCCGGCGGACTCGAACGACGAGGTCGCGGTCCACGCGTACCTGTCGTACCTGCATCATCGCAAGGCCCACGCGCGCATCGCCGAGGATCCCGCGCTCGAGGCCGATCTCGAGCGCCAGACCCAGGAGTTCAAGTTCGGCAACCCGCTGTGGCAGCAGATGTACACTGCCTACTTCGAATATTACTGGCAGTACCCGTATCACAAGGGCGAGCCGCCGCACTACCGCTCGTGGCAGTCGGCCCAGTGGGGCCGCGGCAACCCGAGGTACGGCGTGATCCGCTGGCAGCTGCCCGCCCGGGCCCGCGTCGTGATCGTCGGCGACATCGCGACCGGGACCGACGTCGCCGCCGCGGTGCTGGTCGCGGCGCTCAAGTTCAACCCCGACGCGATCCTGCACCTGGGCGACGTCTACTACTCGGGCACCGAGTTCGAGACCAAGCACCGGCTGATCGGCCTGGTCCGCGCGGTGCGGCGCAGCGAGCGCGCCCAGGTCCCGTTCTTCACCGTGCCCGGCAACCACGAGTACTTCACCGGCGCGGTGGCGTTCCTCGGCGCGCTCGACTCCGGCGAGCTCGTGGTCCAGGCCGACCAGCGCCAGGCCGCCAGCTACTTCTGCCTGCGCACCGCGGACAACGGCTGGCAGTTCCTCGGCATGGACACCGGCTATCACGGCCACTACATGAACGTGCCGGCCAGCGCGCAGCAGGCCGTGCTCGATCGGCTCCACCTCGGCAAGCTCCCCGGGCCGGGCGGCGGCGCCGATCCGCACTGGCCCGGCGACCGCAATCCGTACTTCCGCGCGGTCACCGGCGGCGACCTCGCCGTGCGCGACCCCACCGCGCCGGTCGACGAGATCATGGTGCGGGCCGACGAGCTGGCCTGGCACCACGACAAGCTGGCGAACTTCGCAGGCCGGACGATCCTGCTGTCCCACCACCAGCTGTACTCGGCGCTCGATGTCTGCGGCGTGGCCCCGAAGCAGCCGGACGACTTCCGCCGCGAATGGATCAACACCGGGCTGTGGCGCCAGTTCGGCCCGGCGTTCGGCGATCGCGTGGCGGCGTGGATCTGGGGCCACGAGCACAACCTCGAGGTGTTCCAGGACGGCTACCGTCCGGTGGACTGGCCCACGACGCGCGAGGCCGCCGAGGTGTTCAAGACCCTGCCCAAGGGCCGCTGCGCCGGGCACAGCGCGATCCCGGTCGCCATCGGGGAAGGCCCGTACGTGCAGAAGTATCCGGTGCCGCTGGTGCGGCCCGACGTCAAGCTCGACATCACCGGCGGCTGGTACAACCACGGCTTCCAGCTGCTCGAGCTCGCGGGCGCCGGCAAGCCTGCGCGGCTGAGCTACTTCCAGGTCGCCGGGGCGGACCCGACGCCGCTGCCGATCTACGTCGAACAAGTCGTGTGAAAGGAGCCGACATGACCTGCATCTATTCCATCAAGCCCTCGGCCAGTGGCGTCGCGATCGACCGGGTCTGGGCGCAAGCCGCGGGCGCCGCCGGGCTCGCCCCCGGCTACACCGCGCTCGCCACCGCGCCGGTCGGCGCCGCCACCGCGCTGTTCGCCTACAACAAGCTCACCCAGGCCACCGACGTGTACACGCTCGACGGCGGCGCGCCCTGGGTCCAGCTCACCGACGCCCGGCCGCAGCTCGCCGGCCCGGCGTGGGACAGCCTGACCAGCTTCGTGCTCGGCAACGAGCCCTACCTGATGGCCTACGAGCGCGAGCACGGGACCTTCGGGTTCTTCCGCGTCGCGAGCGATCTCACGGTGTCGCCGCCGTACAGCTTCGCGGCGCCGCGCAACACCCCCACGCACGGGTTCTCGAACGTCGCGGCCTACACCTCGCTCGGCCAGATTGCGATCACCGGCTACAGCTTCGACACCGGCACCGTCGCCAACTTCAGCCTGGCCGTGACGTCGTCGACCAGGGACGGCACGCCGGCCTTGCTCGCGCAGAACGTCTGGTACCACCAGTGGGCGAAGGGCTGGACGCGGTTCGCGTTCTTCCAGCTCGGCGGGGCCAACTTCTTCTTCAAGATCAACACCGCCAAGCTCAACGTCAACATCGACCACATGCAGGACAACCTCGCGATGGGGTCGGTCGAGGTCGGCAGCTACCTCCAGGACCAGCTGCCCGACGCGCTCGCGATCACCAGCACGGCGATCGTGCCGTGGCCCGGCGGCGAGCCGTACCTCGTGACCTACATCGCGCCGAGCGGCGCGACCGCGGTGTACCGGATCCACGCCGATTGCCAGGGCTGGACCCGACTCCACACCTGCATCACCGAGAAGCACGTTGCGCAGCTGATCCCGTATCGCGCCGGCGGCGTGTCCTTGGCGCTGCTCTATCACGACAAGTGATCTGCAAGGAGATGACCATGGACCTGCCCTGGATCAAGCAAAAATTGCAATCTGCGATCGAGCTCGAATACGCGACCCTGCCGATCTACCTGTCCGCGATGTTCTCGCTCGAGGTCCAGAACTACGTCGCCTACAACACGATCCGCAGCGTGGCGATGGAGGAGATGGTGCACATGGCCATCGCCTGCAACATGCTCGCGGCGCTCGGCGGCTCGCCGCAGCTCGCGCGGCTGCAGATCGACTACCCGGTGCGCGGCCTGCCCGGCGGCGCCGAGCCCGATCTGCAGGTCGGGCTGGCCCCGTACTCGAAGAACCAGCTCAAGAACTTCCTGCGGATCGAGACCCCCCAGTCGCTGCTCGGCGACCAGGGCCGCCACGAGACCTACCCGACGATCGCGGCGCTGTACCAGTCGATCCGCACCGCGATCCGCGACAGCGCCGAGGCCGTGCGCGCCGCGGTCGCGGCCGGCGGCCCCGCCAACCAGGTCGGCGATGACATCGGGTTCACGACGATCTCGTACCGGCCCGGGGTCGATCCGGTGCCGGCGCTGTGCGCGGCGATCGACGAGATCCTCGAGCAGGGCGAGGGCGCCTCGGCCGGCAACCTGATCACCTCCACGGCCTACGAGACCGAGGCGTCGCACTACGCCAAGTTCGCCGAGCTGTTCTACGGCGCGCGCTACGAGGCGCCCGACCCGCCGATCCGGCTGTGCCGCGAGACCGAGCCGCAGTTCTTCCGGGGCGGCTCGATCGGCTGGCCCACGGTCGTCAACACGCTGGCGGTGCCGCGCGATCGCTATGCCCAGATCCTGGCGCTCGATCCGGCCGCGGCCGCGGTCACCAAGGATCTCGAGGCGTTCGACACCAGCTTCTCGGGGGTCCTCACCGCGCTCGACGCCGCGTGGAATGGCCCGGCCGCCGTGTCGTGGAAGACGCTCGGCGGCGCGGTCCACGGCATGGTCGATCTGCGCGTGCTGTCGTGCTTCAACATCCTGCGCTACCAGATCCCCGCCGCGATCGTCGCGCGGCTCCCGGAGCTGTATCCCGGCGAGATCGATCAGCTGCGGCGCTACACCGATCTGACCGCGCCGGTGTTCTACGGGCCGCGGTTCGTGAACGTCAACACCTGACGCGCGGCGTCAGTCGAGCGGCGGCGGCACACGCATCCAGGCCCGCGCCGCGAACACGATGACCTCGAGGGCGAGGGTCAAGGCGACGTTGATCGCGGCGCACGCCACCGCGACCAGCGCCGCGGGCAACAGCACCAGCCACACCGGCCCCGGGAGCTCGACGTAGGGCGGCGGGAAGAACGCCCACAGAACGCCCGCCGCGACCATCGTCGACATCAGGCCGGTCCACGCGATGCCGTTGGCCGCGGCGAGCCGCTCGCCGAGCGTGGGTTGGTTGCGCAGCGCCCACAGGCTCGCCGCGAGCTGGACCGCCATGCTGATCAGGCCGTAGCGCACCATCTGGCCGGCGAGGTGGCCCTGGGCCGGCAGCAGCGACGGCGAGAACCGCTGGCCCAGGGTGGCGAGCAGGCCGTAGTAGACGACGAAGAACGCCGGGACCGAGACCAGCAGCACGCGGCGATCGAGCCGCAGCACGCGGCGGCGGATCAGCAGCACGGCGAGGCCGGCGGCGAGCAGCGCGCCTCCGGCGATCAGCGCGATGCGCTGGGCGCGGTGGGCGAGCACGTCGGCGGCGGCGCTGGCCTCGGCGGCATCGACCACCGCGCGGGTGACCGCGGTCCGGGCCTGGTCGGCGGCGAGCCGGCGGGCGCGCCCACCGGCGTCGAGCGCGAGCAGCTCGACCAGCGTGCGACCCAGGCCGTGGCCCGGCGCCGGCAGCGCGAGCAGCGCGGACACCGTCGGGGCCAGGTCGATCAGCCGCGCGTCGATCGGGGTGGCGCCCGGCCGGATCCCGGCGCCGGCGGCGATCAACGGGACGCTCACCACCTCGGGCTCGACCCCGCCGTGGCCGCCGCGGCCGGTGTGGCCGTGATCGGCGGTGACGATCACCGCGTCCTGCGCCAGGTCGACGTGGGCGAGCACGCGCGCCACCGCGCGGTCGGCGGCCACCGCGGCCTCGCGGTACTGGGGGCTGTCGCCGCCGTGCGCGTGGCCGGCGGCGTCGACCGCGCCGACCAGCAGGATCACCAGATCGGCGCCGCCGGCGGTCAGCGCGCTGCCGGCCTCGCTGAACCCGCCGGGCCACGGCGCGTAGCGCGCGTCGTCGAACGGCGACGCAAGGTCCGCGTCCGGCGCGCGGACGCCGGGCTGGGCCGCCGGCTGCTCCAGGCTGTCGAGGTCGAGCCCGGCCTCGGCATCGAGCTCGAGCGCCAGCGCGGCGTCGAGCGTGGCCGGCTCGGCCGGCGCGGTGGCGGTGCGGCGGCGCAGGAACAGCCGGGGCAGCACGTCGTAGTCGGTCGCGGTCGCGACGTGCAGGCCGGCGGCCCGGGCGCGGTCCATCAGGGTATCGAGCTGCACCGGTGTGGCGTGGTGGTTGGTGCGCACGCCGCTGGCGTGGGGCGGGACGCCGGTCAAGATCGCGGTGTAGTTCGGCCGCGACCACGTCGGGTAGTGCGAGGTCGCCTCGCTGTCGACGCCGCGGCGGCGCAGCTCGTCGAGGAACACCAGCTCGTACGAGCGGTCGAGGCGCAGGCCGTCGATCACGACCAGGAACACCCGCCGGGCGAGCCGCGGAGTCTCGGGATCGTGGAGCGCCGGCGGCACCCGCGCGAGCGCGGGCTCGATCTGCTCGAGATCGAACATGAACGACGCCCCGGCCAGGCCGGCCTGGACCGCGCCCACGCCGCCGAGCACGCACAGGGCCAGCGCCGCCGCCACCACCTGGCGGGTCGGTGCGGTCTCGGCAGGACTGCGCCACGGCCTCATCCCGCAGTGTAGCGCCAAACCCGATCAGTCACAGCCCCGGGCTCCACGCAGCTCGATGGTCGGCGCGGTCCATGGTGATTCTCGCAGGTCACGTACGCCGCGTGCACCCGGGCAGCTGCGGTAGCTCGGGCGCCCTCGGCCTCCGGCGCGCTGGTCATGCAGGCCGCCAGGGTCACGGCCGCGAGCAGCGACATCAATCGACACCGAGGAGCTGCCACTCGTTGCCTTCAGCGATATATCGAGATCATGCAATGACTCCATCATTGTCAATTGAAGCGAACCGCCGGGGTACAGTGCGGGCCGTGAGGTCACGCCGGCCGAGGTTCCTCGATACGGCCACCGTCCGGCCTCGCCCCGTGCGCACGCGCGCAGTCATTGCCTCCTGCGGTGACCGATCCGACGGACACGCTGCATCCGGCGTACGGCGGATCACGTCGCTTGCGCGTGACGAGCCGCGTCGTCGTCGCTGCGATCGGCGGAACGTGGCAGTCTCGATTCACGTCACCGGGAGTGCGGGCCGCGGCTTGATCGCGCGGCCGGGCCGCTGCACGATATCGGCATGGGTGGGTC
>Ga0307515_10007036_pt1 | contig 22346 bp, 25 predicted proteins | sample 17_EM_MG_FD_194513 | JGI IMG/M metagenome (GOLD analysis project Ga0307515, IMG submission 194513) | Populus trichocarpa ectomycorrhiza microbial communities from riparian zone in the Pacific Northwest, United States - 17_EM | ecosystem: Host-associated > Plants > Roots > Unclassified | place...
GATAGGGCGGACCGCCGTCGGCGTGTGCCACCGCGGTGATGATGCCGGTGCGCCGGGCCTGCCCGAGATGGGTGCCTTCGATGACCAGGCGGTCGCCGATCTGTGCGCTCATGGTGGGGCCTCTCGATGTCGACGTGGCGCCCCGGCTGTAGGGGCTCATCCGCCAGCATCGTCGCGCCGGCCCGGCGGTGTCAGGGCCGTTGGACCCTGATCAGAGGCCGAACGAACACCACGGGACCCGGCGAGTGCCGGATCCCGTGGTGGGGTGAACAGTGGTCAGTGGCCGGCCGGGACCAGGCCCGGCCGCCATCCGGTGACCGCCTCGTCGGCGGCCGTGCGCGCCGTCGCCGAGGCCGGGACCGGCGACACCGTCCAGTCCGGGTGACCGGGCATCGGCGGTGTCGTGCTGCCGTAGAGCCAGGCCACCAGGAACGACCTCAAGTCATGGCCGGAGACCTTGGACGCGAGCGCGATGAAGTCGTCCGTGCTGGCGGACTCGCCCCGGTACCGGCTCACCCAGGCCCGCTCCAGCTGCTGGAACTTGCTGGTTCCGATCTTCTGCTGCAGCGCGTACAGGGCCAGCGCGCCGCCGTCGTAGACGTTCGGGTTGAACACGTCCCAGACGGACGCCGAGCTCAGCGGGTGGGCGACCGGTCCGTACCGGGCCCGCCACTGGTCGCCGAACGAGTAGACGCGCTTGAAGTAGGCCTCCCGGTTCGCGAAGCCCGTGTACTGCTGGAAGGTGCCCGTCTCGTCGGCGTAGAGCAGCTCGTACCAGGTCGCGTGGCCCTCGTTCTGCCACACGTCGCTCCACTGCCACGGGGCCACGCTGTCGCCGAACCACTGGTGGGCGAGCTCGTGCGTCATGATCGGGTTGAGGATGAACGCGGGGACGCCGAACAGCCCCGTGTCGTACAGCGAAAGGGTCTGGGTCTCGAGCGCGAAGCCCAGCGAGGCGTCGATGACCAGCGAGCCGTAGTTCTCGAACGGATATGGGCCGACCTTGCCGGTCATCCAGGTGAGCTGGGAACGCTCGGCCTCCGCCTTGGGCAGCAGGGTGCCGGCCAGGCGGCGCGGGACGACGTCGCGGATCGGCACGCCGTTCACCGCCGGGCGGGTCTGCACGACGAAGTCACCGACGGCGACCTGCACCAGCTCGCTCGCCATCGGCTTGGACTCGCGATAGACCGAGGAGATCCGGTCGCCGCGCACCCGGTCGCCGATGTGCCGGCCGTTGGCGGTGGCGGTCCAGCCCACCGGGGCGGTCAGGGTGATGGTGTAGGTCGCCATGTCCCGCGGGTGGTCGTTGTTGGGAAAGAGCAGGTGCGACGAGTTGGGCTGGGCGGCGAGCACCGTGCCGTCGGGCGTCGTCACGAAGCCCACCGGCGAGTCGGCGTTCGGCTCGATCGGCGTCGCGGTGAAGCCGCTGACGGTCACCCAGAAGCGCTTGCCCTTGGCGAGGTAATGCTGGGGAGTGATGATCAGTTCGTCGCCGGAGCGCGAGACGGCGGCGGGATGTCCGTTCACCGAGACCGTGCCGGCCGAGCCGCCGCCGAAGTCGAGGTCGAACCGGGACAGGCTCTGCGTCGCCACCGCGGTGATCGTGACGTCGCCGGTGATGGTCTGCTTCGGATCCTTCGCCGGGTAGTTAAGGCTCAGGTCATAGTTCTGGACATCGTAGCCGCCGTTGCCGAGCAGCGGATACAGCCGGTCCCCGAGGCCGGCCGATCCGGGTGTCGGGGCGCCGCCGCCCGCATACGCGGGTGTCACGCTTCCGGCGACCCCGACCAGCATGGCGACACCGGCCACCAGGACGGAGGAGAGACGGTTGCCTATTAATGCTGTCATGGCTGCCGACGCTACGCCGTCCCGGTGGGACCAGAAATCGAATTGTCTCGCTGCGGACAGCAGCCGGTCCCGTAGGGTCGGGTCGGTGAGCCGCCTCGATGCCAAGCTGCCGGCCGTCCTGCTCGTCCACGGTGGACGAGGGCCCGTCGGCGCCGAGCTGTTGGCCGGCCGGGCTGTTGTCCGCGCGGTCGTCGAGCCCGATCTGCACGGCCCGCAGGCCTATTGGGCAGCCGCCGCGCGGGTCCGGGCCGTGGTCGAGCAGGTGCGCGGCGATCCCCAGGTGGACGGCGAGCGGATCGCTTTGTGGTTCTTCGCCGACTGCGGGCCGCTGAGCGACGAATGGCTGCGTACGCCGCCACCGTGGCTGCGCTGCCTGGCACTTACCGACCCGGTGCTGGACGGCTCGGCGGGGCCGAACTTCCGGCCGATCGAGGCGGTTGAGGTCGTCGGCGCGGCGGCATATGCGGGCATCGCGGGCGCGATGCGCGCCAACGAGTTGCCGATTGTGCTCACCCGTTCGGGTGCCGCGCCGGCCGGAGTCGAGGCGTTCGTGGCGGCGGCCGAGTTCGCTGCAGCGAGCCTCACTGTCGTCGACACACCGACCGGCGGGCAGCAGCAGGCGATCGACCAGGTGCTCGCGCGCCTCGGATAGGCGCTCTGTCCAACAGCGTCCAACTCTTCCCGGTACGGCAACATCGCTCTGCCATCCTGCGGCGACGGTTGGGAACGGCAGGAGAAACACACATGGCAGAAGAGTTGGACGCGAACGCCGGTCAGCCGGCGGGCGATCAAAGCACGATCAGCGGGCGGCCACCGCCGGCACCGGTGGCACCGCCGCCGCCGGTACCGGTGCCGCCGCCGGTGCCGCAGCAGTTTGGTCCGCCCATCGCGCCACCCGAATTGTGGGCTGCCGGGTTGGGGCAGTTGCCTCCACATCTGCAGCCGCCCGCGCCGCCCAATCGCACGGCGCGCTTCGTGTTCGCCGGGCTGGCCGCGTTCGTGGCCCTGGTGTTGCAGGTCGTGAGCGTGTCCACCATCGGCTGGCAGCTGCGGCAGGACTCGGCCCCGGCCGCCGCCAAGGCGCCCACCCTGCGGGCCCCGCTCACCTTCCAGACCACGGAGGTCGGCGGCGCCGCGGTGGGCGACGTCGCGAACTTCGGCTCGACGGCGGCGTCCGCGGCCAAGCGGTACACCCGGATCGCCGCCGGTCGCACGACGTCCTATCTGACCACGGCGGCCAAGGACGGCACCCGGATCGTGGCCGTGAGCAACGCGACCGGCCGGGTCGCCTGGGAGACGGCGGTGCCGTTGCAGGAGGTCTACCCGACGGCCGAGGGCGACACGCTCTCGTTGCAGGGCGACGTGTTCGGGGTCCCGGAGAACGGCGCCGAGGTGGTGCTGGACGAGCGGACCGGTGACGTCCTCTGGTACCAGTTCGAGGTGGACGGGATGTGGTCGATCGGCGAGGTCGACGTCATCCTCAAGAAGGACATGGCGGAGGCGGTCGATCACCACACCGGCAAGCGGCGGTGGAAGCGGTCGATTCCGGAGCGGTTCGTCCTCAACACCACGACGCAGGAGATCCTGAATCCGAAGTCGCCGGACCTGCCGGAGTCGCGGCTCTACACGGTCTCCGACACGGGCGCCCTCGGCCAGATTGACATCGCCACCGGCGTGCCCACCCCGCTCGGCACGGTCGGGGCCACCGGCCGGTACTACATCGCCGACCAGCGGATCATCGTCACCGAGACGAGCGGCCGGGCGTCGATGTTCGAGCTGAGCAACCTGGCGCAGCCGGTCTGGTCGGTGGACACGGCTGCGGCGCTCGGCGTCACCACGGGCCAGGCGGACGCGCAACTGTGCGGCACCGGCGTGCTGTGCCTCTCGCAGTACGAGACGAAGAAGATCGCCGCGTACGCGCTCGACACCGGCAAGCAGCTGTGGGCGAAGGAGTCGGTGGCGTTCAACCCGTCGAGCGACGACATCTTCCCCGACCGCGTGCTGATCACCACGGAACTCCTCGACGCCGCCGGACAGTACGACGGTTCGCTGGACGAGATCCTCGACCCGAAGACGGGAAAGGTCATCTACACCCTGCCGGACCTGTCCTTCCCGGACCGGCTCAGCCGGGACGGCATCCTGCTTCCGCAGAACAGCGGTGACACGGCGATCGACACGCTCACCGGGCATCCGAGCCAGCTGACCACGCGCGCCGCCATCACGGTGCCCTGCGACTGGAACGAGGGCATCATGGCCTGCGTGGCGAAGGACGGCCGGTTCACGATCTGGAAGGTCACGGCGAGCTGAACCCACCCGGACAGCTGGCGGGCCGGGCTCGTCAGCTGTCCGGCGCCGACGACGCGGACATGTCAGTTCCAGAAGGTGCGGTGCGGTTCGATCGCCTCGTCGGCCAGCAGCGGTCCGACGACGGTGGTGGGACGCCGGCCGGCCGCGAAGACCGTGCGGCAGGGCAGCGAGAGCGTGGGATTATCCGGGTGCGCGCCGGTGATCGCCAGCAGGTCGACCTCGGCGAGGCCGTAGACGACTCGCCCGATGCCGGCCCAGTAGATGGCGCCGGAGCACATCGCGCACGGCTCGCAACTGGTGTAGAGCGTATGGCTCCGCAACTCGTCCGGGCTCAGGTCACCGGCCAGCCGGACCAGGTTGGTCTCGGCGTGGCCGGTGACATCGTGGCCGGTGACGACCGTGTTCTCGGCTTCCAGCACGACGGCGCCCGCGGAGTCGACCAGCACGGCGCCGAAGGGGTGATTGCCGTTGGCGACGGCCTGCTTGGAAACGGCGATCGCGGTCCGGAGGTGGTCGACGTCGACGTTCATATTTCCTCCTGGGGGTGGCGCGGCGGTTCCGCGCCACCCGATCACCGTTCGTCGGCTGCCGATTTGCCCTAGAAGCGGTCGAGCTCCATGACCTTGGTCCAGGCCGCGACGAAGTCACGGACGAACTTGTCCTGCGAGTCGTCGCTCGCGTAGACCTCGGCCAGCGCCCGGAGCAGGGAGTTCGAGCCGAACAGCAGGTCGACCCGGGTGCCGGTCCACTTCAGCTCGCCGGTCTGCAGGTCGCGGCCCTCGAACGTCTCCTCCTCCGCGGACGTCGGCTCCCACTTCGTGCCGAAGTCGAGCAGGTTCACGAAGAAGTCGTTGGTCAACGTCTCCGGCCGCGACGTGAAGACGCCGTTGCGCGACTGCTGGGCGTTCGCGTTCAGCGCCCGCAGGCCGCCCACCAGCACGGTCAGCTCGGGGGCGCTCAGCGTCAGCAGCTGCGCCCGGTCGATGAGCAACTGCTCCGCGGGCCGCACGTGACCCTTGCCGAGGTAGTTGCGGAACCCGTCGGCGGTCGGCTCCAGCACGGCGAAGGACTCGACGTCGGTCTGCTCCTGCGACGCGTCCGTGCGTCCCGGCGTGAACGGGACCGTGATGTCGGACCCGGCGACCTTCGCCGCCTGCTCGACGGCCGCGGACCCGCCGAGCACGATCAGGTCGGCCAGCGAGACCTGCTTGCCGCCCGCTTGCGCGGCGTTGAACTGCTGCTGGACGCCTTCCAGGGTGTGCAGGACCCGGGCCAGCTGGGCCGGGTCGTTGACCTCCCAGTGGTTCTGCGGCGCGAGGCGGATGCGGGCCCCGTTGGCCCCGCCGCGCTTGTCGGTGCCGCGGAAGGTCGACGCCGAGGCCCACGCGGTCGCGACCAGCTCGGCGATCGACAGCCCCGAGGCGAGGATCGTCTCCTTGAGCGCGGCGACGTCCGCCTCGCCGATCAGCTCGTGCGTGACCGCGGGGACCGGGTCCTGCCACAGCTGCGGCTCGGCCGGGACCAGCGGGCCGAGGTACCGGGCGATCGGACCCATGTCGCGGTGCGTGAGCTTGAACCACGCCTTGGCGAACGCGTCCGCGAACTCCTGCGGGTTCTCGTAGAAGCGGCGCGAGATCTGCTCGTAGATCGGGTCCACCCGCAGCGCGAGGTCCGTGGTGAGCATCATCGGGGCGTGCTTCTTCGCCGGGTCGTGGGCGTCCGGCACCAGCTCCGCCGCGGCCGGGTCGGTCGGGGTCCACTGCTGGGCGCCGGCCGGGCTCCTGGTCAGCTGCCACTCGAAGCTGAACAGGGTCGTGAAGAAGCTGTGGTCCCAGGTCACCGGGGTGGGCGTCCACGCGCCCTCGAGCCCGCTGGTGATGGTGTCGCCGCCCTTGCCGGTGCCGTAGCTGTTCTTCCAGCCCAGGCCCTGCTCCTGCAGCGGCGCGCCCTCCGGCTCGGCGCTGACGTTGTCGGCCGGACCGGCACCGTGGGTCTTGCCGAAGGTGTGCCCGCCGGCGATGAGCGCGACCGTCTCCTCGTCGTTCATCGCCATCCGGCGGAACGTCTCGCGGATGTCCCGGGCCGCGGCCAGCGCGTCCGGGTTGCCGTTCGGGCCCTCCGGGTTCACGTAGATGAGGCCCATCTGGACGGCGGCGAGCGGGTTGGCGAGCTCGCGGTCGCCGCTGTAGCGCTTGTCGTCGAGCCAGGTGCCCTCGTTGCCCCAGTTGATCTGCTCGGGCTCCCAGACGTCCGCGCGCCCACCGGCGAAGCCGAACGTGGTGAACCCCATCGACTCGAGGGCGCAGTTGCCGGCGAGGACCATCAGGTCGGCCCAGGAGAGCTTCTTGCCGTACTTCTTCTTGACCGGCCAGAGCAGGCGGCGCGCCTTGTCCAGGTTCGCGTTGTCCGGCCAGCTGTTGAGCGGCGCGAAGCGCTGGTCGCCGGAGCCGGCACCGCCGCGGCCGTCGTTGATCCGGTAGGTGCCCGCGCTGTGCCAGGCCATCCGGATGAAGAGCGGACCGTAATGGCCGTAGTCGGCCGGCCACCAGTCCTGCGACGTCGTCATCACCGTCCCGATGTCCGCTTTGACGGCCGCGAGGTCGAGGGTCTTGAACTCCGCGGCGTAGTCGAACGCCGGGTCCATCGGATCGGCCGCCGGCGGATTCTGGTGGAGAACGGTCACGTCCAGCTGGTTCGGCCACCAGTCCCGGTTCGATGTGGCCCGGACCGGGCCGTTGTTCTCTGTTGCCACGTTGCTCTCCTTGGGCTTGGACGCGGTGCCGGTCGCAGAGGTTTTCTCCAGGACCGTTTCAAGAATCGGATGAGTTTGAACAATCTGGGCATATGCCCCAGTAGACGACCTCGGCCTCGTCGATCGCGTAGCCGTGATCGTCGGACGCGGTCAGGCAGGGCTGCTCGCCGACGTCGCAGTCGACGTCGGCGATCTCGCCGCACGACCGGCACACGACGTGGTGATGGTTGTCCCCGACCCGTGACTCGTAGCGGGCCACGGAGCCCGCCGGCTCGATGCGTCGCACCAGCCGCGCGGTGGTCAGCACCCGCAGCACGTCGTAGACCGCCTGCATGGAGACGTCGCCGAGATCCGCGCGAACGATCCGGATGATCGACTCTGTGTCGGCGTGCGGGTGCTCGTGCACCGCGTTCAGCACCGCCAGCCGCGGCCGGGTGACCCGCAGGGCGGCCCCGCGCAGCAAGGGTTCGGCGTCGAACGTGGCGTGCACGGGGCCAAGTCTGGACCATTAATCTGGAATCAGTCAAGAAAACGCGCGGCAGGATCTCCCGCCGGTATTGTCACTCCACGTGAAGCTGCGTGAGGACGAGGCGCTGGTGCCGGGGCCCGGCTACAAGATCCGCTCGGTGGTCGTCAGCCCGGTCGGCGAGGGCCCGTGGCCGGGTGTGTTGCTGTACACCGACATCTTCCAGTTGACCGAGTCGACGTTGCGTACGGCGCGGCGGCTGGCCTCGGCCGGCTTCGTCGTCTGCGTGCCCGAGATCTATCCGGGCGGCGAACTGGCCGGTGTCGCCCTGGACTTCGACGACGCAGGCAAGCAGGCCGGCCTCGCGGGTGCCGCCGCGACCACGACCGCCCAGTTCGACGCGGACCGCGCCGCGGTGCTGGACTTCCTGGAGCAGCGCACCGACGTCACGACGCTGTTCGCGACGGGCTTCTGCATCGGCGGTCACCTCGCGTTCCGGGCCGCCTTCGACCCGCGGGTCGCGGCGACCGTCTGCTTCTATCCGACCGGGCTGCACAACGGCGCGCTCGGGGCCGACGCGGACGCGGGATCGCTCGCCCGCGCCGCCGACATCCACGGCCGGCTGATGATCGTCTTCGGCTCGCAGGACCCGCATGTGCCGGCCGGCGCGCGACTGGAGATCCTGTCCGCCCTCTACGCCGCCGGGCTGGAGGATCTTGAGCTGCATGTGTACGCCGGCGGCGAGCACGCGTTCATGCGCGACGTCGGCGCCCGGCACGATCCGGTGCTCACCGACCTGGCGCTGACCGAGGCGGTGTCCTTCCTGCACGGCCGGTGACCTGCGGTCAGGTGTCCTTGCTGCACGGACGGTGACCCGCGGTCGGGTGTCCTTCCTGCGCGGACGACGACCCGCGGTCAGAGCGCGACGAAGCGGTAGCCGCGGGCGGTCAGCGCCGGGATGACCGTGCTCAGCGCGGCGTAGGTCTGCGAGCGGTCGCCGCCGCCGTCGTGGCAGAGCAGGATCTGCCCCGGGCGGGCGGCCAGCAGGCGGCGCTTGATCGCGGCGGTGCCGGGCCGGGACCAGTCGCGCGGGTCGTCGCTCCAGTCGAGCGGGACGAGGTGGGCGTGAGCCGCCTCCCGCATGACCGTCGGTGACCAGGCGCCGCCGGGCGAGCGGAAGAGTTTCGGGGCGTACCCGGTGGTGTCGTGGATTTTCTCCTGCGCCCGGGCGATCTCCTTGCGGACCTGGGTGGGTGGCTTGTGGGCCAGCGAGATCGGGTGGCTCCAGGTGTGGTTGGCCAGCTGGTGTCCGTCCCGCGCGACGGACTTTGCCACCGACTCATGGCCGAGGACCTGGTTGCCGATCATGCAGAACAGCGCCGGCACGTGATAGCGGTCCAATAGCCGCAGGATCTTCGGCGTCCAGACCGGATGCGGGCCGTCGTCGATGGTCAGCGCCACCGCGTCGGTCGGGAACGCCGGGCCGGAGGTGATCCGCCGATAGTCCGCGAGGGTGAAGATCGGGCGGTGTTGCGTGGGCAGCGGCGGCGGGGGCGCAACCGTGGCCCGCTCGGGTGGCCGCGGGCGTGGGCGCGTGGTCGCCCGGATCGCCGACGCGGGTCTGGGCTCCGCGGCGCTGGCCAGCATCAACAGGCCGGCTGCCCCCGGCGCCGCGGTCAGCAACCGCCGTCGCGTCACGGTGGGCAACTTGCTGACTGCCCCCGGCGCCGCGGTAAGCAACCGCGTCACGGTGGGCAGTTTGCCGACCGCCCTCGGTGCTGCGGTCACCAACCGCCTCACCGTGGGCAATTTGCTGAGCCGGTCAAGCACTCGGACACCTCCCGTTCGAAGCTCAATCCTGTCTAGCTCGGGTCAACCCGGACAGGCCACTAAAGATCGATCAAGTCGACAGCGCGCGACGTTAGCAGCGTCCGTCAAACGTCCTAATTGGGCATTCCGGGCAAATCGGCGTTCCGAAAAGCGAGTGACCTGGCGGAAAAGGTCGGTTAGCTTCGCCGCCATGGAACCACTTGACGAAAAGGAGATCCGGGACTCCTTCGTGAACTGCAGCAAGGGCGAGGCGAGCCGGATCCGGATGCCCGCGGGCCTGGCCGACGGCGGGGTCGCCTGGGCCGACCTGGACTTTCTCGGCTGGACCGACCCGGGTGCCCCGCTGCGGGCGCTGCTGGTCGTGCCGGGCGCGGACGGGCCGACGGGGCTGGTGCTGCGCCGGCCGCAGGCGCGGAAGGTGAGCGCGATGCGGTCGAGCATGTGCCGGATCTGTCTGACTGATCACGTCGCGTCCGGGGTGGCGTTGTTCGTGGCGCCACTGGCCGGGGCCGCCGGTCGCAAGGGCAACACGGTCGGCGAGTACTTCTGCGCCGACCTGGCCTGCTCGCTCTACCTGCGGGGCAAGCGCCAGCCGAAGATGCGGCTGGTGCGTTTCGAGGAGACGCTCACGCTGCCGGAGCGGATCGGCCGGGCGATGACCAACCTGACCGCCTTCACCAGCCGCGTCGCGGCCGGCTGACGGCGCCGGCATGAACGAGCCAGGATCCGGCAGCGGCACAAGACGCGGCCCCGCCGGCCGCGACGTCGCGGCCGGCGGGGCCCAATTCCCTCACCCGCAGCTGCTCTCCCGGCCGCTTTTCTGGCCGATCTCGCGGTCGATCTCCCGGCCGATGAACGCCGCCAGCCGGGCGGCGCCGACCGCACCGAACGGCTCGCGCGCTGCCGTGATCCGTTCCACCAGGTCATCGGCGGTCGCGCGGGCCTACCTGACCACATCGGCCGGATAGCCGTAGCGCACCTGGTGATCGGCGAACTCATCCTCGTCCAGCACCTGGACCCGGCCGTCCCGCAGCCGCACCACATCAAGATCAAGGTCGACAGCGTGTACGACCTCGGCGCGCCGGACCGGCGTGGTGGTCACGTCGACGTAGACGGAGACTTCCGTCTCACCGGGACCGTTCCAGCTGGCGATCCACCCCTCATCGGGCGGAACAAGCACCACGAAGTCATGCGACTGGACAATCGGATCCTCAAAGCCACGCCGCAACTGGATCCCGGCCCGTCCGCCCAGCCACCACCCGTAGCGATCGGTGACCAACGACTCCATCGGATACCGCCAATGCCGCTTGCCGCCCCATTTGGTAAACCTGACCTCGGCATCCACCCCACGGACGCTACGATCCCGCAGCCACCACCGCACCACAGTTTCCGCGCGACGCTCGCCTGGGAACGCAGAACGACGTGGAAAAGCACTACAGGTCTGGGATCCGACCCGGCTGCCGGCCGTAGGTGACCGATAGGATCCGGTTGTTGTGGAAGCCGCGGATGGGGGATGCGCGATGTCCGAGACGACCCCTCGGCGACCCGAGGGCCTCCGGTTCCTTTCCGGGATCATCCTGGTGTCGGCCGAGCCCTCGCGCCTGGTCAGTTTCTACCGGGACATCCTCGGCTTACCCCTGGCGGAGGAGCGCCACGGTGACTCCGAGCCGCACTGGGCTTGCGAGCTGGGTGATGTGCATTTCGCGATCCACCCGGCGGCCGACTACCCCGGCGAGGCGACCACCGCCGGCGCGGTGAAGATTGCCTTCCTGGTGTTCGAGCTGGACCCGCTCGTCGCCTGGCTGGCCGGACACGAGGTCGAGCTCTGCTACCCGCCCAGCCGCTTCGGCGCGGAGTCGCGGATTACCGCCGTCCGCGATCCGGACGGCAACCTGGTGGAGTTGACCGAGCTGGGGCCGTCGTGGCTGGAGCATCTGCGTGACCACCGGGCCGGCGGGGGAGATCTTGTAGCGCACTGGAGCGCCCGGTCGGCGTAGTGGACGATCAGCGCTTTCCGTACGCGTCAAACAGGCGCAGCAGCGTGAAGAAGTTGGGAATCTGGCTGTCCGCCGCGTCGATCTCGGCCGGTGGGGGCTGTTCCCCTTCCGGCACCCGGACCCGCTGCAGCGTGGCGATGTCGGGCACGTTGTGCACGTCCCACCGTTGGGGTTGTGGCTCGCGCCCGTCGGCGGCGGCCTCCGTGCGCACCTGAATGAACATCCGCAGAAATCGCGGCACATCCTCGGTACGCGGGTTGTAGACGAACTTCAGCGCCCACTGCTCGACCCACACCTTTTCGATCTCCGGCCAGGCCAGCACCCCGCCGGTGGTGCCCAGTCCGTCGCGGCCCACCGCTAACGGTCCAAACTGGACCGAACCACCCGCGTCGAGCTGTGCCTGGGCGGCGACGAGTTGCGCCTCGCTTACCCGTTCGGCGATCGTGGTGCTGATCGGGCTCGGTGGACCGGCGTGCATGACGAGGTCGGGCGGCCCACCCGAGGGGATGTCGAGCTTGTGCTCGGCACCGTCGGCGAGCTTCAGGGTGAACTTGTCGCCGGCGATCCACGCGTAGCCCTCGCGGGTCTCGGCATGCGGCACGCTGCGCAGGTCGCACTTGTATTCAACGGTCGACACCTGCGACCAGGTGAACCGGTCGGTCGGCGCCCCGGCCCCATCCGTCCTGAGCATGCCGTCGGCACAGCAGATCCACGCCGCCTGCTCCCGGCGCAGGTGGTGCCAGATCGACAGCGCCCAGGCGGTCAGGCCGGGCACCACGTAGGCCAGAACCCACGCCCGGCCGCCGGATGGTGGAAACACGCACCCGACCACCACCAGCACGGCGAGCGCGGACAGCGAGACCCGCAGCCGGGTGGGGAACGAGTCGATCCACGCGTCACTCGTACCCCGGGTGAACGCGAAGATCAGGCCACCGGCCACCGCGACCACGCCCAGCCAGCCCGACCGCGAACTCAGGACCGCGAACCCGGCCACCAGGGTCACCCAGAACAGCACCTCCGCGACCAGGGTCAGCCGGTCCGCCGAGCTGAGCCGCTGCACCCCGACCACCGCGCCGAGGCCGCTGTTCGCCCCGGTTGTCTCGACATCCGTTGGCCAACTCACGGGCCGAGCGTACCCATTCACCGGCGCAGGGCGGTCTCTCGCTCCATATGCGACAGCTTCTCCGGATTGCGTACGGCGTAGAGCCCGGTGACGAGGCCGTCGTCGATGCGTACCGCGAGGACGGTGTCGATCTCGCCGTCGAACCGGACGATCAGCGCGGGGAAGCCGTTGACCTGGGCCGGCTGCAGTGACCCCGTGGCGGCGATCTTGCCCAGCCCCAACGCCAGCGCGCGGGCCACCTTGTCGGCTCCCACGATCGGCCGGGGCACGGCCTGCTTGATTCCGCCGCCGTCACCCAGGAAGACGACGTCCGGCGCCAGGATGTCGAGCAGGCATTGCAGGTCGCCCGTCTCGGTCGCCCGCCGGAACGCCTCGAGCGCGTCCCGGGACTCGGCCGGGGAGACGACCCCGCGCGGCCGGCGTGCGGCGACGTGTTCCCGGGCCCGGTGGGCGATCTGGCGGACCGCGGCCGGGCTCTTGTCGACGGCCTCCGCGATCTCGTCGTACCCGAGGTCGAACACCTCGCGCAGCACGAACACCGCCCGCTCGGTCGGCGTGAGCGTCTCCAGCACCAACAGCATCGCCATCGAGACGCTCTCGGCCAGCTCGACGTCCTCGGCCACGTCGGGCGCGGTGAGCAGCGGCTCGGGCAGCCAGGAGCCGACGTAGGACTCCTTGCGGCGCCCGAGCGTGCGCAGCCGGCCGAGCGCCTGGCGGGCGGTGATCCGGACCAGGTAGGCCCGCCGGTTCTCGACCGTGTCGAGGTCGACGCCGGCCCACCGCAGCCAGGTCTCCGGGAGGACGTCCTCCGCGTCGGCGGCCGAGCCGAGCATTTCGTACGCAATGGTGAATAAAAGATTGCGGTGGGCGAGGAACGCCTCGGTCGCGGGGTCTGTGCCGGCCATGGTGGCTCCTTTGCACCTCGACTGTGTCACCCACCGGACGCCGGCCCCCGCCGTTCTGTGACATCAAGACCGGTGGCGTACGTCACGTAGCCGCGTCGTCACATGGACCGGGTCGCCGGCATCTCGTGTTCGTCCAGTTCAGCAGCACGAAATAGTGAGGACGAAGTCATGGAACCCCGTCTCGACCTGTTCAGCAACGAGATCGGCGCGAAGTTCGCCAAGCGGTTCGCCAACGCCGCCCTGGTGATCGTCCAGTCGCCGCTGCCGAAGGCCACCCAGGAACTGGTGAGCCTGCGCGCCAGCCAGATCAACGGCTGCGGTTTCTGCGTCGACATGCACACCAAGGAGGCCGCGGCCGCCGGTGAGACCGCGGTCCGGCTCAACCTGGTCGCCGCCTGGCGCGAGTCCACCGTGTTCACCGAGGCCGAGCAGGCCGCGCTGGCGTTCGCCGAGGAGGGGACCCGGCTCGGCGACGCCCGGCACGGCGTCTCCGACGAGACCTGGGCCCAGGTGCGCAAGCACTACGACGACGACCAGACCGCCGCGCTGGTCGGCCTGGTCGCCTTGATCAACGCGGCCAACCGGATGGCCGTGATCCTGCACCAGAAGGGCGGCTCCTACGAGGCCGGCATGATGGCCGACTTCAGCTGACCGGCGGGCGAGCCCCGGCCCGGCCACACCCGCGTCACAGTTTGCGGGCGACGCCGCAGTACTGGTTGACGTCGATGTCGGGATCCTCCGGGCCGGGGCGCCAGCGGGAGCACGGGACAACCCCCGGCGCCAGCAGCTCCAGCCCGTCGAAGTAGCGCTCGATCTCCGCCGAACTCCGGTACACGATCTTCGGCGTGCCATGCTCGTTCCAGAAGCCGACGATGTCGTCCGCCTCGGCCCGGTTGATGTCGTGACAGCCGTGCGCGATCGTCAGATAGCTGCCGGACGGTAGCGCGTCGGCGAGCTGCCGGGCGATGGCCCGGGCATCGCCGTCATCGAGGATGAAGTGCATGATGCCCAGCAGCGTGACCGCGATCGGCTTGCCGAAATCCAGCGTGCGCGCCGCGGCGCGCAGGATCGCGCCGGGGTCGTTCAGATCGGCCTCGACATAGTCGGTGGTGCCCTCGGGGGCGCTGGTGAGCAGCGTGCGGGCGTGGGTCAGCACCAGCGGATCGTTGTCGACATAGACGATCCGCGCGTCCGGGGCGATCGACTGGGCAACCTGATGCGTATTGTCGGCGGTGGGCAGGCCGGACCCGATGTCGAGGATCTGCCGGACGCCCTGCTCGGCGACGAAATACCGGACCGCACGGCGCAGAAACGCCCGGTCGGCCGCGGCAAGGTCGATGATCGACGGAAAACGCCGGGCGATCTCGTCCCCGGCCGCCCGGTCGGAGGCGAAGTTGTCCGAGCCGCCGAGCCAGTAGTTCCACAGCCGGGCCGAGTGCGGCACTCCAGTGTCGAACGTGGATTCCAGGCTTTCGGTCACGGAGCGCATCTCCCTGTCCAACTGGGCCGATGAAGTACACAAAGGATATCCGAGGTGGCCCGCCGCGGTGACCCCTGCCGAGCGGTTCAGGTCGTCGGGTCGAAGAGGCTGGGCTGCGTGGTCGCAGGCATTGCCGATTTGTCGCTCGGGATACCGGCCGCTTCGAGGAGTGCCTGGGTATCTGGTAGCTGGGTGGCGAGTGCCGCGAGGAGCAGGGCGGACCCGACGGCGTCCCAGAGGGCCCGGTGTGGGGCGCTACCTGGCGCGAGGCGGTGGACCTGGCGCGTTAGCCCGTGTCGTTCGAGCAGGGTGGCGAGGCCGTGCTGGGCGTCCGGGTCGATCTTGCGGGCCAGGCGGAGGGTGTCGATCAGACCGGCCGGGATGACGGTCGGACAGCGGCGGTGGAGCAATCGCCAATCGACACCGACGTTGTGGCCGACGAGGTACTTTCCGTTGATCCTTCGAGCGAGTTCAGGTTCGACGTCCGCAATCGTGGGTGCTTTGCGGAGGGTTTCGTCGATGAGTCCGGGTGAGATCCACGGTCTGCGGGGGATCGGGCGTTGAGGGTTGACCAGGGTGCAGTAGGCGCCGCCCGTGTCGGGTTGCCAGCCGATGATGGGGACGAGGGCGATTTCGAGGATGGCTTCGTTGTCGCGGTCCTGGGCGCCGCTGCCTTCGAGGTCGATCGCGACGAGTTCCACCTGTCCGCACCTCCATACCGAGTGTTCCATGACGGTCCCGGGCGGCCACGGGAACGGGACCGTGTCGTCGCGGGAAATCGTGACGATCTGGGTGTTGGCGACCGCGACCTCGCGCCAGGCAGACGCCTGGCCCGGTCGGGGTTCCGGCGAGGACCAGGGAGTCTCCCCGGGGCGAACGCGCGTGGACCGGGCCAGAATGGACGGGCCGGCAGGGATCCGGGCCGGCTCCCGCGAGGAACGAGGTGCTCAAGATCATGGATATGAGACTCGAGGTCGTCGTCCTGCCCGTCTCCGACGTCGACAAGGCCAAGCAGTTCTACGAGTCGCTCGGGTGGCGACTAGACGCCGACTTTGTAGCCGACGAGCATTTCCGGGTTGTGCAGCTGACGCCGCCCGGTTCGCCGTGTTCGATCATTTTCGGCACCGGCGTCTCGTCGGCGACGCCCGGCTCCGCGCAAGGCCTGCACCTGGTCGTCACCGACATCGAGGCGGCCCGGGCCGAGCTCGTCAGTCGCGGTGTCGATGCGAGTGGCGTCTTCCATGACGCCGGTGGCGTCTTCCACCACGCGGGCACCGCCGGGCGGGTGCCGGGGCCGGATCCGGAGCGCAACAGCTACTCGTCGTTCGTCTCGTTCAGCGATCCGGACGGCAACGGCTGGGTGCTTCAGGAGATCACGACTCGGCTGCCGGGCCGGTGACCGGCGAGATGGACGTCACGACTTTGACCGGCCTGCTGCGCGAGGCCGAGGAGCACCACGGCGCGTACGAGGCGACCGCGCCCAAGCATCACTGGTCGGACTGGTACGCCGCCTATATCGTCGCCCGCGCGGCCGGCCACACTCCCGACCAGGCGGTCCTCGACGCCGCCGAGCACATGGCGGCGGTGCAGCCATGACCAGCGACTATGACGTGATCGTCATCGGCGGCGGATCACCTGGCGAGCACTGCGTCGGCGCGCTGGCCGAGGGGGGCCTGCGGGTCGCCCTCGTCGAGCGCGAACTGGTCGGCGGCGAATGCTCCTACTGGGCCTGCATTCCATCCAAGACGCTGTTGCGCCCGGGCGAGGCGGTGCACGCCGCGCGGGAGGCGGCGGCCACCGCGCAGGTCGACGTCGCGGCGGCGCTGGCCTGGCGGGACTTCATGGTCTCCGACTACTCCGACGCCGGCCAGGAACGCTGGCTTGCCGGCAACGGCGTCGACCTGCTGCGCGGCACCGGCCGGCTCGCCGGCACCGGCGTGGTCGAGGTCGACGGCATGCGCTACACCGCCGACCATGTCGTCGTGGCGACCGGCGCCGACCCGGTCATACCGCCGGTCCCGGGCCTGCGCGAGCTCGACGGCATCTGGACCAACCGCGAGGTCACCGGCATGAAGGACGTTCCCCGCCGGTTGATCGTGCTCGGCGGCGGCCCGGTCGGGGTGGAGATGGCGCAGGCGGTGCGCCGGCTGGGCGGCGAGGTGGTCCTGGTCGCGTCCGGCGGGCACCTGCTGGCCCGCGAGCCCGCGCCGCTGGGCGAAGCCCTGGGTGAGGTCCTCCGGCGCGACGGCGTCGAGCTGATCCTCGACGTGCGCGCGAGCGCCGCCCGGCGCGACGGCGCCGACTACGTGCTGAGCCTGGACGACGGCCGGGAGGTCAGCGGCGACCGGCTGCTCGTGGCGACCGGCCGGCGGCCCCGGGTGACGGGCATCGGCCTGGAGACCGTCGGCGTGCAGGCCGACGAGCACGGCATCCCGGTCGATTCGCGGCTGCGCGCGGGGGAGCGCCTGTGGGTCGTCGGCGACGCCACCGGCCTGTGGCTGCTGACTCACGTCGGCAAGTACCAGGGCGAGGTGGTCGCGGCGAACATCCTCGGCGAGCGGCGCGAGGCCGACTACACGGCGGTGCCGCGGGTGGTCTACACCGATCCGCAGGCGGCGTCGGTGGGCGCGACCGAGGCCCGGTTCAGCGCGACGGCCCCGCTCTCCGAGGTGGCCAAGACGGAGACATACACCCGCGCGTACGCCGAATCCAACGGTTTCCTCACCCTGCTCAGCGACGGCGAGCGGCTGACCGGGGCGTACGCGCTCGGCCCCGAGGCCGGCGAATGGCTGCAGCAGGCCACCCTGGCGATCCGCGCCAAGGTGCCGCTGGACGTGCTGCGCGACACCATCCAGCCGTTCCCCACCTTCTCCGAGATTTACGTGTCCGCGCTGCACGCCCTGCACGGCGAGATCGCGCGCCAGCCGACCGGAGCGGGATCGCGCTGAACCAACCGTGGGCCCGCCGGCATCACGCCCGGCGGGCCCGGCCGGAGGAGAGGGCCGCGACGATGACCGGCAGCGCGACGAGCAGGGCGAGGCCACGCAGTCCACCCGCGATCGGGTACGCCGCCCGCAGCCCGAATTCGTGCGCGACGAGACCGCCGGTCAGCGCGCCGAGCGGGATCAGCCCCCAGCCCAGCATCCGGTAGACGCCGTTGACCCGGCCCAGCAGCGCCGCTGGCACCAGCTGCTGTCGCAGGCTCACGGCAACGATGCTCCACATTGTGGTGGCAAGACCGTTCAACGCCAGCAGTACGCCGAGCACGATCGCATTCGGGCTCAGCCCGATCGCCACGAAGATGAAGACGTTCGCCACGAGCGCCGTCACCAGCGCCGGCAGCGCCCCGAACCGCGCGACGATCCGGGCATTGACCAGGCCGCCGAGTACGCTGCCGAGCGCTCCGCCGGCGAGCAAGAGGCCGTAGCTGCACGCGCTCAGATGCAGCGTCTGCGTCGCGAGCAGGACGAGGGTCACACTGCCCAATTGGAAACAGAAGGTGTTGACCCCGAGCAGGAGTGCGAGCGCGCGCAGCAGGCGGTGCCGCGCAAGCCAGCGCAGGCCGTCCGCGATGGCCGTGCGGATCCGCTGGTGCGCGCTCGGTGCCGGCCGGCGGCGCGGCAGGGTCGCCAGCAGCGCGGCGGACAGGGCGAACGACCTGGGCGCGCCACAGCAGGGCGACCCGGTCGTAGCGGTCGACCACCGCCCCGGCCAGCATCGACAGCAGCAGCCAGGGCAGGTAGGTCGCGGCCGAAACGATCGAGATCAGCCGCGGGTCGTGGGTGACGGTCACGGCCAGCAACGGGACGGCCGCGGCGAACGCGCCGTCGCCGATGTTGTCGATCGCGGCGGCCCAGCACAGACGCCAATAGGCGCCGGGCAGTCGAGGTTCGGTAGTCGTCGCGGTCACGGCGGAGATCGTCCGGCGACCGGTGGCCGGCTCGACACCATTTAGCCCATCGCTACATAATCGAGGCGTGCCGCTGACCCTGCAGCTCGGCGTCGCCGACCTGGCCGGCACCCGGTTCGCGATTTCGCCGCTCTCCGAGACCATCTCCGGCCTGCAGCAGTTGGGGGACCGTGGGCGGCGGGAGATCAACCTGCGCTGGACGCGCTGGGCGTCGGACGAGCTCGCCGCCCGGCCGCTGCGGCTGCCGCGCATCTGGCCGCTGATCGTCAACGACCGGCCGAGCTGGCCACAGTTCCTGCTCCCCGCCCCGATGGCGGCGGCCGGGACGATCGACGACAACCTCGCGGCGATGCGCCGGACCACCGCCCGCCAGGTCCGTGCCAGCCTGCACGGGGTGTTCGGCGACGATCTCCCGGAGAGCGCGGCCGAGCTCGCCGAGCGTCCCGCCGCCGGGCTCCGGGCGATCGCCGCCGAACTGCGCGAGGCGCATGACCGGCTCATCGCGCCGCACTGGTCGCGGATCCGGGCCGTGCTGGAGGCCGACATCGCCTACCGCGCGAAGCGATTGGCCGCCGGCGGCGCCGACCGGCTGTTCGCGGACCTGCATCCCGATCTGCGCTGGCGCGAGGGGCAGCTGACGCTTGAGCGCTGGCGCAGCGACCGGACGATGAGCCCGGCTCCCGGCGGCCTGGTGCTGCTGCCCGTGGTGCTGGGCAGCCCGTACGTCCTGATCAAGGGGAACACGACGACGTTCACGACGGTGCGCTACCCGGCGCGCGGCGTCGGGGCGCTCTGGATGGCGGGCACCCGCCCGGTGAGTGGCAGCGCGGTTCGGCTGCTCGGGCGGCACCGAGCCGAGTTGCTCGACGCGTTGCGGTCACCCGCGACGACCACCGACCTCGCCCGCGCACTGAAAGTGTCGCCCAGTGCGGTGTCCCAGCATCTGCGTGTGTTGCGCGACAGCGGCCTGGTTGTCGGCGAGCGGACCGGCCGCAGCGTGTTGTATCTGAGCACCGAGCGCGGCCTGGCCCTGCTGGACCCGACGGGCTGACCGGCGCTGTGGTCGAATGGCGCTGTGGATGGCGTACGCCTGCGATGTGCTGTTGCCCTTGATCTTGCTGCCGTGCGGGATGTCGTCCGGCGGGCGTTCGAGAAATATGTGCCGCGGATCGGTCGTGAGCCGATGCCGATGCGCGTCGACTACACCGGCGCGATCCGCAGCGGGCAGTGCTGGGTGGCCGAGATCGAGGACCGGATCGTCGGGATGCTGGTGCTCGTGCCGGCCGACGGCTACCTGCATCTGGACACCATCGCGGTGGCTCCCGAGGCGCAGGGCCGCGGCGTCGGCAGCCGGTTGCTCGCGTTCGCCGACGAGCGGGCCTCTGCGGGGGAGTTCGCCGAGGTCAGGCTCTACACCAATGCGGCGATGACCGAGAATCTGGCCTACTACGCCCGGCACGGCTACCGGGAGACGCATCGCTCGGAGGAGCACGGCTTCCGCCGGGTCTTTTTCAGCAAAGACCTGCGCTAACGTCCCGGCGAGCGGACCTCCCGGGGCGAGGCGCCCAGCTCGCGGCGGCAGGCCTTGTTGAACGCCTGCAGGTCGCCGATCCCGACCGCCGCGGCGATGGCCGAGATGGACAATGTGGACTCGCGTAGCAGGTGCCGGGCCCGGGCCAGCCGGCGGCGGCGGATGTAGGTCACGACCGTGTCGCCCGTCTCGGCGTGGAACAGCCGGGTGAGGTGATTGTGCGAGACGCCGGCCGCGCGGGCCACCGCCGGCACGGTGAGCGGGCCGGCCAGGTGGGACTCGATGTAGGCGATCGCCGTGGCCACCACCGGGTGCCCGCCGCCGGGCGCGGACGGCGGGGTCAGCTCGGCCACCCGCCACAACACCGCCCACACCTCGGCCGCGGTGCGGGCCGATGACTTCGGCGCGGCCGCGATCGCCTGCAGCAGCAGGCTGGACAGCATCGGCATCTCGGCGCCGGAATCCTGCATCAGCGGCACGGTGCGCGGCTCGCCGCCAGCCGGCAGGCGCAGGTGGGCGTAGAGATGCTCGGAGCGGCCACGATAGCGGTAGTGCACCTGCGTGCCCGGCGGGACGAGGCTCACGTAGCCGGGGCGGATGGCGTGCACCGTGCCGGCGACGGTGAGCTCGGCCGAGTAGCGGTAGAGATGCAACTGCCAGAGGTCGGGGAGCCGGAACACGTCGTGCCGGCGGGTGGTGCCGTGCACGCCGTGACCGACGTTGGCCACCTGCGGCGGCTCGTCCAGCCGGACCGTGACCGCATCCATGGTGAAAAACTACCAGCGATGGTGAATGCAGGCCACGCACTCACGGCACTTCCCCGCCTAGCGTTGTCGTATCCGGACCAGCAAACAGGCGGAGGAAACAGAGTGACCGAGCAACTGCTGACCTCAGTGCAGATGGCCCATTTCGTGGCACACGGATCCCTGACCATGACCGCGGTGGTGCCGCCGGAGATGAACGCCGAGGCGATCGGCGTCCTGACCGCGGGCATTCCCGGGGCTCCCTACGGCACCCCGGTGAGCGAGGCCTTTCCCGCCGGATCCTTTGCGCGCCGCCTCGTCGAACTGCCTGCGGTGGCCGGCGCCCTGCACAGCCTGGTCGGCCCGGCGCCGACCGTCGACCACCATCACGTGCATATCCGCGAGCCCCGCGAGGGTTCGGCTCAGCCGCTGCACGGCGACGCCATCATCGACGTACGCATGGACGCGTTTGACGTTCAGCTCATGTACTACCCGCACGAGGTGACCCTCGAGATGGGCGGGACGTTGAGCGTGCCGGGCAGCCACCTGCGCCGGACCAACGAGACCGACACCGGGCGCTACCAGAATCTGCGTGGGCAGAACAGGCTGGTGTGCCCGGCCGGAACGGTGGTCCTGCTGCACCACGGGATCTGGCACGGCGGCCGGCGCAACGACACCGACACGCCCCGCTACATGTTCAAGATCCGCTTCAATCCCACCGTGCCGCAGGTCCGCCTCTGGAACACCGGCGACCTCGCCGATCCGGCCGTGGCGGACGAGCTGCGCACCCAGTTCCCGTGGTACGAGCCGGCCACCGGCCGCCTCGAGTACTACAACCGGGTCCGGATGTGGCGCGCGTTGACCGGTGACGAGTCCTTCGACCTGGATCACTGGGTGACCCGGGTGACCAACCGCCCGCTCGCCCACCACTAGCCGAAAAGGAGACGCAGATGACCGCGCCCACCAAGCAAACTCTCCGCCAGCAGGTTCTCGTCCTCTATCTGTCCACTTCAGCCCTGGACAGCAAGGTCATCGGCTGGTCGCAATACGACGGCACCGGCCGAAGCGCTCCGACCACGGGCGACAGCGACGAGCCACCGTACGAAACCGGGGTCGCGGCCCTGTGCGACGGCTGGCGCCTGTTGCAGGCGGCCCAGCTGATCCCGCCCTACCCGGGCCACGAGTACGACGTGTCGTTCCTCAAGCACGAATTCCTCTTCGAAAAGCTCGTCGAGCTGGACGGCTGACGCGTCACACGGTTTCGCACACGCGTGCGCGTCACGATGCTCGGCGACAGGTCGGGCAACCGCACACGAAGAGGAGCACAGCCGTGCCACTGATCAACGTACGCGTCATCGAAGGGGTCTTCGACGCGTCGCAGAAACGCCGGATGATCGAGGACCTGACCGACGCGATGGTCGCCATCGAAGGGGAGAACATGCGCCCGGTCACCT
>Ga0307515_10007037_pt1 | contig 22346 bp, 16 predicted proteins | sample 17_EM_MG_FD_194513 | JGI IMG/M metagenome (GOLD analysis project Ga0307515, IMG submission 194513) | Populus trichocarpa ectomycorrhiza microbial communities from riparian zone in the Pacific Northwest, United States - 17_EM | ecosystem: Host-associated > Plants > Roots > Unclassified | place...
GCGTTGGAAGAAAGAATGTTACGATCTACTAATACACTTTGATCCTCTCCAGGAGGAAGATTTGGCGATATGAAAAGATGAAGATGGTTTTTGACCAAAAGCTAGGTAAAGTCAGCACTGTATGAACGTGGTAGATAACGTCACTCTCGAACTGACCTGACTTGTGTGACCTTCAGGATTATGAAGATTCACATATAACCTCAATTTGTGGACGATTTTGATGTAGTCAGTATCAGCTGACTGCCGGCATTGTTTCAATGACTTTGGTAAATCGAGCGTCATCTGGAATCGGTGCGACTCGTCAAATAATTGATCCGCTTCTTCCACGCCCTCAGGGACAACGTGCGCTGAATCAGAGGGCATTCCACTCTCCATGCTCGCAACAACATGCTCGCGGGAATGTGATATAGAACGCCCCACATAGTCGCTACTGAGGAACATATGCTCCACCACCTCCATTTTGATCACGCCGATTTCTACACCTTTGCGTAAAGGGACCAATACAAAGTCAGCTGTGATCGCGGTTCCCACGATGTAATTTTTCTGCGGGACGGTGATCTTGTAGGCTAATTTTGAAGCCCAAATGTCTTCGTTGATCTGTAGAGCACCCCATCAGCTGCATGCACAACTGAAGTTCCGCCTGCAACCTTACCTGCTCCATGGGCAGTGACTCCATCAAGTCTTGCCCCAGTGTCCTAACAACCCTAACATGCTTTGTGGCAGAGATCTGCTTGCTAATGTAGCCTCTGTCCACGGTTGCATTCAGGTTGTAGAAGATGTAGTTTCCGACAAGCCCCTCGACGCTCTCGTCCGTATCGTTCGGAATCTGGAACCTGAACGACCATTCGTGGACGCCCGGATTGATCTTGTGCGCTTTGTTTTTGAGTCCGTCAGCAGGAAAGAGATTCAACTCTTGCTTCATAAAGGTTCTTCTCGAAACAATCGGCTGTGGAGTAACCGTGTTTGTCATCCATCTGCAGAGACGACGCAGTTAGCCTGGCTTACTCCTCACACGAGTTTCGTGGTGGTACCGTACGAGACTTTCCGCATGCCACATAACGTCATTTTTATGCTCCGTACAGGCATGGACTCGGCGCTTGTGAGCACGAGCTTGCCGGTGAGCTCGGCCGGTTGGGCTTCAGAGGGTAGGCCATAGAAGACGACAAAGGGGGAGTCTGGCCTGGGTTCAGTTAGTTTTTGTTTTTCCGTTGTAGAAGTGCCCCGGAGGAGCATACTTTATTTCGAGAGTAGGTTTCGAATTCCCTCCGCCAAAAACTCCAGCAGCAGTTCGGACCATGATTGCAGAAAAAGGTTCACAAGGAGGTCAAAACTCGACTACATGGAGGTACGAGGGCGGGTGGTGTAAAATAAGGCAATGCTGCGGACGGCACGACTAACCTGGAGGGAGTCATTGGATAGCTCCAACCTGGTAATTATCCCACGCCCATTAGACCCGCTAATGCAGGCTGCGCACTAAAGAGCCAGGTTGCCGGAACGCTGCGGCGTTGGACGGGAACTTTACAAGCAGGAATGGTTCGGCAAACTGGGCGGCAGGACAAAGAAAGTAATGCCGAGAGCGTTCGTTTGCAGCACCAACGACCAGAGACTGACGTGCGAGTGGGCTGATGCGAGATTATCGATGCTTATTTGCTCAGGGTGGCTATGCAACAATTCGGTGCAACAAAATCCTGCAAGGCATACAAATCCGCATGAACAGCCCTCTCAAGGGGGAAGGGGGCGTTTTGTGTGTCAACCTGTCAGCGAGCCCTGTGTGCGATGACTGTTACTTCACGATGAGCTCATTCTTTAGCATATGCCGCTGCCGGACCGCAGGCCGACTAACGTTGGCGTCCACAAAAGCTTGTGAATCTGATCGACGGGAATCGGTTATGCTGCTGGTGCCATTTAACTTACCTCAATCAAGCTTGACCTTGAAAAGCCGTTCGCAAAGAAAGTGTTGGTAGGGGTAGGCGGGCAGTCTGTTGAGCTCGGCGACGTGCACGGACCAGTAGATATCTTCTCTCGAGCGATCGAGCTCCATAGATTCTTCCTCACAGAGCCTCTCATATATATCTGGCGCCATGCCTATTTAGTGATCTGATAAAAAGCGTTGAGCTCCGCTTCGACTCGCTAACCTGAGTGTTTTTCCAACATGCGCTCTTTATTGCCCGAGGTCTCAGCGATTTTTCCCGGTCACATCAGACGTCGCGAAGCTTTTAATGAAAGCACTCCAGCTCCCGTCCTGGCTACCTTCAATTTCACCAGGCAGTGTGGCCGGTATCCATTCCGATCGACACCACCCTCTGATTTTAGGAAAGATTGCGAAATCGGAAAAAACCATAGCCGTCGTTGAACGCAGCAGCACCCGAGCCGAGCATTCACCGCACATTATTCGAGGGTCTGCCTCTTAATCAATCTGCTGCAGCATTAGTGGAGAGAAGCGCCGGCCAGAAGATATTTTCCCTTCTCAGTACATCGGTGCCTAAATGTCAAAAAAGCCACGCAGCGCCCGAACTATCTCATACAAAGCTGCCAAGAAACAGAACCTCTAGTAAAAACAGTAATGTACAGTTAGCCATGGTAAGCCACGGCAAGCCATGCTAGGGCTGAACGACGAAGAATAGCTAGGCATGTGATTCGGAAAATACCGGGTCAAACCATGTTTTTACCCAATTCCAGAAGGTCGACGCATGGTCTATCGACGAGAACAAAACAGGATATAATTCGAGCCTACACATTGCTCGCCCCTGCGCTCGCACTAGCGCTCGCAGACGTTGTCGAAAGTGCTCCATCATCGCTCCCTGTGCCCTCCTTAGGACGATCCCATGTCCGGAGATGACCTAGAAGAAAAGTCGTCAGCCAGAGCTAGAGTCAGAGCCACAGCCAGGTCTGTGGCACGGCCCCTGCATCAAGGCGGGTCGCCTTAACCCAACAAAATAAGCACATCGACAAAGATAAAAAATTCACTCACCACTGTTGCACGATGTGATTATGCAACTTTCCTCAAATCCTAGCCAGCAGAGTGGATGCTCGTCCACACGCTTTGCCTGTTCGTCTGGTTAACAGAAGACTTTTCCTGTCGTTATCACGGGCCTTACCATAACAGGAGGTAACATGGCAGTGCATGCCCGCGGTTCCACCGGGTGGATAACGTCCTCTCCAGCCAAGCTCGCAGACGTGAGGTTGGAGTTTGAGCGAAGTCGACTCGTGGATCCGTCCGCGCGAGTTCGTTGGATCTTGAACGTTGCAGAAGTTACACTTCCTCGCTGACGCACCGATGCCTGACTCCCAACACCTTGGTCAGTGACATGTCTCAAGCCATCGTTCCACGTGAACATACCGCTCTAGGTCTATGCAACATTCCGACACTAAAGTCCCATAAAAGAAGCCTGCAGTCTTCACCGACACTGCCGATCCTGTAATTGCGCTCGTCGCATCGCCACGGATCAAAAGCCACTGCGGTCACCCAAGAGTTGTGCCCTTGGCACCGAGCAACCAGCATGCTATCCTCGAGGGACCAGATTGAAACGAGGTCATCCTGCCCTCCGGTAACTATATATCTCCCGTCCGGTGACCAGCAAACACACATTATTCCTCCGTAATAGCTAGTGTACAGATCAAGTAGCCTAGGGTCGTGTAAGCATGAGTATTTGAAGTTGTCGGGCCGTGTCCATCACTTACTGCTCTTTAAGGAAATCAATAATTCTCAGACTGCCGTCTTCAGAGACGACAGCAAGGTGTCGAGAATCTGGAGAGAAAGCAAAGGCGTTAATTTTAGAATTGGACACTTTCCAACACGCAACCGGGTTGGTTTTCTGGCTTTTTGACTGGACGGATTTTTTAATTTGCAGGGCGACTTTACGCTCACTCTCACTCGACGCTTTTTCCGATGATGCAGCTCGCTCTTCTGCCACAAATGGTGCATCCTCTTTCTCCTTATCGTAGACTACAAGCGTTCCATCCACATGTGCTGCTAAGAAAAGGCTCTCGTTGTTGGGCAGCCACCGGATATCTGATATTGGTGATGGATTGATAGCACCCTAAAGACGTGTTAGAATTGCTTTTTCCAAAGGTGCATCCGCGTAGATTTCCTCAATTGCTTACGTTTTTGTTTATCCTGGCATATTTCTGCGACATCGGCTCGTACCATATGATATCTCCGGTGGAGAAGCCCATGATAAAGTCCACATGGTTGACGCTTTTTGTGATGGGGTTAATATCGTGACAGAGAGCATGCGCTTTGGTGAAAAGGATCTTGGTCATGTGCTCTTCCTATATTACACGGTTAATCCAATAATCTTTAGTGTTGGGTTGAGTTTTACCCACCTTTGACGGCGAGGACAGGTCTAGCCATTGGAGCGCTCTGTTGATGTTTGCGAAAGCATATAGACCACTGGGATCGTGTTCTTGTAATCGCCGCGATAAAGCTTCATGAGGGATGACTCTCGATACGAATGACGAATTACTTTTGATGATGTTACTCTTCGGTTTACGCCGTTTCAGAGGATCTTTCGAATCCTTGCCATTTAGAACCGACAGATGTGGATTTCCCTCCCCAAAGACTGGCGCGTGGAATGTCCCCTGTGGTGCGACTCCATTTGTCTTTGTGTGAGAGGCAGTGTCACTGGCCTGACTTTGCCCTTCATGCGGACTCTCCTGTATGCTCGGCGGGACTTGCGACCTAGTGCTGTTCGTTGTGTCAACTCGATACAGTTGGGGCTGGGAGAGTTGTCGCGGCGCGAGAACGAGTAGCGAGAGCTTGGTGCCTGCTGTTGGTGGTGATATGGTTGTCGCAAGAGGATTCGGGTTATGTATAGGAGCTTCTGAAGGATGAGGTGGAGGCGTTGCCAAGTGAAGGTCGTCCCGAAGAATATAGGTGCCTATCATGATAAGGACATAAGAAAGCTGTTAAGAACATTAATGCGATCGATCGGAGAGCTACCTTCGCCCACAACCAGCTGATGTTCAGGGCTAGTTGGGTGGGTTAGAATATTGTTCGTCTCGATAGGTGGGCCGCCCCCAGCAGCGCCCGGGTACGCTGCAGCAGGATATCTCGGCGGAGGAGGAAGGACGCTGCAGAACAGAAGTGTTCATATCAGCCTCTGCGCATTCTGGGGTGGCATGATTGGGTCTAGCTGACCAACGGTGGTTGTGGCACTTACAACATGGCACAAATCGGGACTTGGCGTCAAGCTTCCTGAATGCGGTCGGCTTGCCCTACGCTCTCTCTACGCACACAAAAGAGCCAACCTGGCTTCACGATAGTTGGACCATGGAGCTCAGGGCTGTAAATCCCTCTGGGGATGTGGGGTTTGGATGCGGTATGTATGTGTCTTCCTGGCCCGCATGTGCCACTATGGGGCCCCGAGTCTGGAGCGGCTAATATACTGTAGAAAGGCCGTCTAGCTGAAGGATGCGATGCTGGTAAAGAATTTGCCCGGGATTTGGGCAAAATGCGGAGTGCGACCGCGTTAGGAGAGTGGTTTTTCAGGGTAGAGCGCCGCCACAAAAGCGATATTCGATGTAACCCCAGTCGTTTGGCCTCGATAGATCCCCAAGTCCAATCCAACGGCGCTGAACCGTCGGGCTACCGAGCGTGCGACGCACGTGGCGTGACAGCACCTCCTCACCCTGCAGGTCTGGCAAGAGACCCATGCCCGCGACTTCATTTCGCATCCCACGACGTTGAAGTGAACGAACTTCCACCCATCATCTGTGCGAGACGGTTGACCTTGTTTCCTGTTTGCGAATAGCTTCCTTTAGCACGAATAGCTCTAATCACCCGGATCCTTCTTTTGCGGCGCGAGGTGATGGTCTAAAGATGCGCTCAAAGCATGGCAACTGGTAACTATGCGAACCACCCGAGTAGTGTCCGCCACTATGACTAACTTCTCCGCTGTCACAGTCCGGATCTGTGTTTGCGGTGATGAAGGGGTGGGCAAGAGCTCCATTATCACCTCGCTCGTCAAAGATGTCTTCGTTACCACCAAAATCCAACCAGTCCTCCCCCAAGTAACGCTCCCACCCACCCTCGGGACACCAGACAATGTCACCACCATCATTGTCGATACTTCCGCTCTCCCACATGAACGGCATATCCTTCGAAAAGAATTGCGCAAGTCCAACGTCATTTTACTAGTATACTCGGACCATTACAGCTACGAGCGCGTGGCACTTTTTTGGATGCCATACTTCCGATCTCTGGGCGTCAACGTACCGGTCGTGCTTTGCGCGAACAAGTCGGAGCTCCAGTCCAATGGAACGACGTCTCAAGTGGTATCTGATGAGATGCTCCCGGTCATGAATGAATTCAAGGAAATTGATTCCTGCATACGAACCAGTGCTAAAGAGCACCACAACATCAACGAAGTTTTCTTCCTCTGCCAAAAGGCGGTTACCCACCCCATCGCCCCGCTATATGACTCCAAGGAAGCCGCTCTCAAACCAGCCGCTGTATCTGCTTTACAACGGGCGTTCCATCTCTGCGACAAAGATAAGGATGGCTATCTGAATGATGAGGAACTGCTTGGGTTTCAAATCAAATGCTTCGAAAAGCCACTCGGAGAAGATGATCTATCCAATATCAAACGGTCCATCCAACGGCTCGCGCCGGAATCGGCGAACGATCGGGGGATTGACGAAAGAGGTTTCTTGTTGCTGAACAAAATATTTGCGGAAAAGGGTCGTCACGAAACCATCTGGATTATTTTGAGGAAATTCCACTACACCGACAGCCTCAGTCTAAAGGATACATTTTCACATCCGAAATTTGAAGTTCCACAGTACTCTTCCGCGGAGTTAAGCCTCACTGGTTACCGATTTTTTGTGGACCTATTTTTACTTTTTGACAAAGATAACGATGGAGGATTGAATGATTCCGAGCTTGCCGCTTTGTTTGCTCCAACACCAGGAGTGCCTCCTTCATGGATTGATTCTGCCTTTCCCTCATGCACGGTCCGAAACGAAGCTGGTTATATCACTCTCCAGGGCTGGCTAGCGCAATGGAGCATGACTACTTTTGAAGAACCTAAAACAACTTTAGAGTATCTAGCGTATCTTGGCTTTGAGAGTTCGGACCGAGGAGGTACCACCGCCGCTCTTAAAGTTACCAAGGCTCGGAAACGGCGTAACAAGCCCGGCAGGGTTGAACGGAATGTCTTCCTATGTTATGTGCTAGGTGCCAGTGGTAGTGGGAAGAGCGCTCTCCTATCCGCATTTCTCAACAGGCCATTCAGCCAAACCTACCACCCAACCATCAAACCTCGTTCTGCCGTCAACAGTGTAGAGTTGAAGGGAGGTAAGCAGTGCTATTTGATTATTGAGGAGCTCGGGGAACTAGAACCGGCAATCCTGGAGAATCAGGCGAAACTTGACGCTTGCGATCTTCTGTGCTACACTTATGACTCCAGCGAGCCCGACAGTTTTGCACACATTGTTGAGTTGAGGAAGAGGTACCCACAACTGGATGGTTTGCCAGCAGTTTACACCGCTCTTAAAGCGGACCAGGATAAGACTATGCAAAGGTGTGAACAGCAACCGGATGAGTACACGAGCGCTCTAAACATGGCGGCGCCACTACATGTTAGTGCGACCTGGAGCAGCATATCTGAGTTGTTTGTTCACGTAAGTATTCCGTTGCTCAACTTATACTCGTTTGTACAATTGACAGATTACAGCTGGCTGAGTCTGCCACTTATCCATCAACTGCTTTCCCAAAGCAAGATGACGAACCCGTTGACCGGACCAACCTTTACGTTGCGCTGGGCGTAATTTTGGGTGCCACGGCAGCGTTTATGATCATATGGAAAAAGTCAACGTCTTTATAGAGCGACTAACCGTTTAAGAAATACGGGGTCCCTGCACTATTGTAATATATAATAACACCTCCGCTAATCACTCGAAGCGAGAATGCGAGCTCAGCGCAAACCCAAAATGTATAGGGTACTCACCGAAATTTCCGTCCAAATATGCCTACAACGTTTAATGTATTGCTCTCGACATTATAGGTGGATATCGTCAAAAGTATTCTAACAGACCTGCTTGTCCGGAGGACCTCGGCGATTATTCTTAAGTCTCGGGTTGATGCAGAAAGGACGTGCGGACCTTAAAGTGCTTTATAAATGCAAAGAATAACGTTTTGGGCCGGCGGGCACACCTGAAGGGCCTCGGTAGTCTTTCTTGAGTGGTAATGTTCTGTAGAAAGCGGCCCGGGTTCGTCCATAGACTTTAGCTTTCACATTTGATGGCTTGTCACGTCCGCTGTTTCCCACTCTTGATGTACGCTAGGCATACCATGTGGGTGTTACCTATGGTGAGTTGGCGCCGCAGCTATCGGTTTCCGTTTAGCTTTGGTTCTTTGGGGTAGGGCGCTTAATTGGCCCTATGACGCTGTACAAGCTGGAGAAAGTGGGCTGAAGAAAAAAGGTTAGCGATATCCGCTTGCGAATATACATTTGTCCGCTAATTGATTCTATGCGTCTGAGTCTGCTGAGGTAAGGGCGAACCTGGGAAGAGTCTTTCCCGGTCAAGTATGCGGAAAACTCAAATTGGAATGACGCGCAAAACCATTTCACGCCTTTGGCATCAGGTTTGCAATCAGAACGAAGCGTAAAGGTAAACAAGCTAGAAGACGACTTGCCTTCTAAGCCTGGTGAGGTTGAATCCTCGGGAAGCTCTTATTCCTGTTTATTGCAATTTCGGCCTACCAGCCTGGAGTCCTTTCCATTAGGCCAGCAAGAATTAAAGCTCTTGAGGCGCATCGTATGAGGCAGAGAAGTTGATTGGCCTTGGGCAACTGAGGCCTGAAGCAGAATGCGCAGATGATGCAGAACATGAAATCGTCAAAATCACAAGGAAATGGTCCTTACAAATCTGCCTCGAGGCAGATCTTGACCGGTCTAAGCCCCACTCTGATTCAGAGGCCAGAACAGACCAAAGTTAGCCAGCAATTCATAGCGGACTCTTGACAGTCGGCCAACGAGAGGTTCAACTTTGCTCCAATTCTTCTCCACTCCACACCATTTCTTAAATGGAGCGTCGGGGCGACCTCGATGCTTGAGACACTCACTCGCCCGGATGCCTTCGATCTAAACAGATGGCGAAGAGACAGGAAAGGTCTTTCCTTACTTTGCCGTTCTGATCGAAACCCAGCTGCCCAGGTGTCGTCACCTTAAGACCTTGTCAGACGTATTTATACCCCGACGCACAGACCCTCGGAAGGGCACAGACCGAAGCTTCAGCCACGCGACCATTGTCACTATACACCTCTTGCAGGGTCTAATCCATCCCATCGCCCCGTTTTAATCTATCCCAATATTAATTCGCACATTGGAAACTATCACTACTACATCTGATCCAATCAGACCAATACCCCTTTCGGACGCTTCGCTCATTAGAATGCCGTTGGACTTAAGGAAACTTCAAGAGTTCCGGTTCTTATGGAGGAACATTCAGATCCTCGGTGCGAACGTGCGCGCCTGGCTCTGCACGATAGAAAGGTGCAGTTCAATAATGCATTTCCAGGCGCTCCAGACTTCTACTTTCCAAAGAGCATTATAATCGAATTTTTTCGAGGGCTCTCCGCCAAGGATATCTTTCTCTGTGAATGCACAAATTGCAAACGCTACTCCCGCGCCGAGTATGGCACCGACAACCGCATCGATCAAATTGTAAACATTGAAAGAAGGCTTCTAGAAGATTATCTACTAATCTACGCTCTGCTGATTTATCACAAAAGACCAACTTTGATTGGGAGGTTCATTCAGGAAGAGGTCAGATTAGATGGTGACCGGTTCTTGAATGCTATAGACCTGGCATTCCTATCAGCGCTCAACGATGCAACATTTCTTCAAGACAGCATATTGCGCGATCAATGGAGATTCCAGATTCGACCTTTGGTAGTGTCCCCGCAGGCTATGGTCTATCAATTAAAGGAAGTGGTACCGATTGAAGAAGACAGTGATCCGATTGGCTCTGGCCAGTTTGGCATTGTCTACAAATCCTCTTTCCCTTATCCGGAATACCAGCGGATCTGGATGAAGGAGCAGAAGGTATTCTCTCCCACTTTGCTGAGCGAGCATTTACTGACAGCCTTCTGCAGCTCCCTTTTTTTGCTCGTAAAGTCTTCGCTCGCCACAATTTTAGCTTTGCGCGCAAGGAGTGGAAGGCACTCCTACATATCAATCAGAAATATCATCCTCATTTCATGCAGGCATTGGGCGCTTTTGTCCATGGGGACACCTTCTCAATTCTCTTCTTGTACGCCGAGAGCACGCTTGAGAAACTACTTATGGAAGATTTTGCTGGTTTCGCGTCTGAGTCAATCTGGAAGCAGATCCTTGGCATCACCGAAGCCCTCGAGTGCCTGCACAATGACGACCCTGTAACGATTCACTCGGATATAAAGCCACAGAATATTTTTCTCCATGATAAAACACTGAAACTCGCAGACTTTGGATCTTCCCGCCTTATACATGGTATCAAAAGCACAGAAAATCAAGACTTCTGGGCAGGAAGGGTATATTCTCCGCCCGAGCTAGATGTACGCTTCCCGGCGTACGATATATGGTCACTCGGGTGCGCGATGTCCGAAGTCGCGACCTCCGATGCACAAAAGAGAAACGCTCTCATTGAATATCGAAGTGAACGAACGCAGGAAGATGAGGATATAGTCAATTGGTCGTGCTTTCACAAGAATAAGGTGATGAAGGCAGCAGTCAGGGAAAGACACAAAATCCTTCTGAATCTGGTGCAACAGAACAAAGGCGGGAATGGTGAGGAGCTGTCGTCCTGGCAAATGCGATTTTACACCAGGGACTTTTTCGGCCTAGTAGAACAGATGCTCGGCCCCAAAGACCAGAGACCTTCAGCCTCAGAAGTGGTGAAACAGCTGCGTCATTTTATCAATCAAGCCTCAGAACATGATCAAGAGTCCACCGGTCAGCCTGACGTATGGCAACGATCCTGGGCAGGAACCATTCCAACGAGCCACCCGAGTCATTACCGGAGATTGTAAGTGGTCCCTGTCATATCCCAGGCTCTCACGGTGTGTTGGCTGACTAGATCTTCCTAGGTGTGCCAAATTCGGCGATGCTTCCGATAAATGCGAGAAGAAATGCGCACTTTACCTCTACAGGCATGGTAACCCGCCACTGATCATTCTGAAAAGGTACCACATCGACGGACAAACCCAGGAGATAACTCATGATACTTTTCTCGGTTAGTCTCTGTCCGAAAACCCTCATGAGAATATTACATCGCTGACTACCGCCATAGTTCATCGAGATGAATGCAGTCCCCAAACGCGTATAAGTACTGCCAACGAAATTATGCGATTTTATACATACCAAACCCGTCCGATGACCATCACACTTGTTTTCAGAGACAGACACACGGACCACTACTCGTTTCGATCCCCGAGTGGTGAGCGCGCCTTCTCTTCAACTAACATCATATTGTGCTCACCTTCGAAGACATATTCAATTTTCAGGCTGCACTCACAGGATATTCGGTCCATGAATGGTAAGTCTCTCCTCGCTTTAGCTCACAATTTCCTCCCCATACAAGAGGTCTATCGCTTGGTACTGCTTTTCTTCTCCCCAATGCTTCAGCTAATGTGACTCTTTCAGCCTATCATTCGAGGTGTCCTCATTTTGGTTCGACATGAAGAAACCATACATAGGTTGGCTGCCCTTTGTCAAAAGGGATTCGTTCCGCATAACCTACGCTCGATCCCAAATTTGGACAGACAGGAATGCAACCGGAAAACCGCGAATTAATTCCCGACCCTTCGTTATGAGAATTGCTATTACCCAAGCTTCAAAGCTCTTCCTCGTATGCAGTACGATTATCTGAATTATTCCAATTGCATATTATCTCTTGCTGAGACGATTCAGTATCCGATAATACACAATGGCCTGTGATAGCCTCAAATACGGATCTGAGACTCCACAGAGTCTCAGTCCGCGAAATAGACGTCACCCATGGCATCCCAACCGATCTTCCCAAAACATCTAGTTATAATGCAGATCAGGAAGTGCAATTAGAGTTTGCAACCAAGGAAAGTGAGTATACTCTCTACTTTTGAAACATTGCTGCCATCGAATCCTGCATCGCTTCCACGAACTCCAGTCATTCTGTCATCATCACCCACTGACCGTCATAAGACCTAGATGATTTTCTAGGAGAATTTAAAGCCGTTCATGGCGAGTGGGAAAGTTCAAGGAGGAAGGCCCGCATGAACAACCAAGACCTAGAGTAGAATCTCGTGCGAGAGCAACGGGATCGCAGTTTGCTGAGTCTGCTTGCCGCATATAGATATGTGTACGAGTCAAGATTTTATTTAAGGCGTTCTTGTTTGTTCCTTAATTATTTCCCCTTTGGCATTTGCATTTCCGTTCCGGTGGAGAATCACGGGACATATCATTTCTGCATGGTTATAATACGCTAGATACCCCTCCAGACAAATACGCCTTAATTCAATTAATATCCGATTGCATAATATAGATAGACTAGTGTATACCAGCATCAGGGGGGCTGTGAAAGCCTACTGAAAGCCGCTCGGCTTTCAATCAGCTTTCTGGAATACTGGGAACTAACGCAAAACATGTAGAACAGAAGAAGGGAATAACAAAAACACTCCATTTTACTAATCCATTTACGCCTCCATAGAATTGAATGATAGCGCAAGCTCAAACAATTAACGAAAACTAAGAGAAATGAAGGAAAGTCCAAAAAAGTTTTGCGGAATGCTGACGATCAAGAGACAGATTCCCAGAGAACAACATATGCTCCGTTACCAAATGAAATACTGGCTACAGCAGCGGAAAAGATATGAGCCTTGCAAAGGAGATATTGCAAAGCACTTGGCGGCCTTGCGGTGAAAAAGAGAAGGTGTGATTTTGCTCCCAACTGTTTTCGAAAGGTTCTACATCATGTTCAGAAACCATCTTCGCCGATGGTTCCCTTGAAACTTTTCCGGCGTCGGTGAATCCGTAATCCTCGAAAGACCTCATGAGAATGCTTCAATGTCCGATTCAGCTGAACTTTGAGGAGGATGCCTTGTTCTCCTTAGCCACCAGAACCATGCGGCTAGGGTGAGACTTGACAGTCCAACAGCAGTAACAAGATATATCCAGATATTTTCCGCGGCTACAAGGACATTGCGGCTCCGATCAGACTTGAAGCCAAAAAAGTTTGAACCAAAAAAGGTCTGCATGGTTCTTCAACGTTAATACTAGCAATGACGACACCTCCAAAAGAGACCTACAGCAACAAAAGTCGCGGGCAAGAAGATTGCAGATATCAAAGCTATCAACTTCATCGCTCGTGTATCCTGAGTAGATTGATGCGTCAGCTGTTTTATAAGTTTGTTTTCCTGAATACCTTGCTGAGTAATGTCGTGAACGGCAGTATTTATTCTACTACTACTTTCTGCAGTGCGGATGTCTAGAATGCTCTGTATCTATTCGAATCCCAATCAGTAAGAGGGTCGAACGATAGGAAGAGCTACTCACCAGTCCTGACACCCCTTGCGCCCGTGATACCAACGATTCGATCCTCGCAAGGTGGGTCCGGTGTTGGGAAATAAACAGGTCCATTTGAGAATTAAAGCTATCAAAAGATGAAACAGAAGATGATACTGCACATGTTCTATCTTTAATTTGTTGCATGCAGCTTTTCAATTGCGTCCCGAGGTTGATATTGAGCTGCAATATATGACAGAGTCGACGGAGTTTATCTGTCAGCAACTGTAATTTCCGAATATCAGAGAAATCTGTATCAATGTCACCATCGACTGTGGGGCCGTTGATGTTCGTATAGAAGCCTCGTTCAAGCTTGATATTATGGTTATTCATAGTACTAAATCCGCGAATTGCTCAGTGCTTACCAGCCTCCGGAATGATTCCTCTAGGTAATTTGTATAAGTTCTCCAGTTGTCAGATACACTGAGAAGCACTAGAGCATGGATCTGGAACTGAAGCGCGCAAGTTGTCTGCTTTGCATTTTTGAAGACCTCTCCCAGCCGTTCTTCCAAAGCGTCTGATGGGTGAATAAACACCCAGCTACACCGCTGTGCGGACGCAGAACTGTTGGCACATAGCTGGAAGACACCCGTTTCCCTGACGGAATAAGGGTCTTTCAGGAATGGTCTGCCGTGTCCTGCAACATACTTAATGTTGTATCCAATAACTACGGCCGTTCAGCACGAGCAATACTTTTTCCATGTCAACCCGATTTTGGACAATCTTACCATAGCCTGCATTCTCATTAGGGGACTCAGAACCAAGCGCTTGATACTGTGATAGAGGATGGTAGAAAAATGCCGAGAAACTCTCTTCGACGGGCTCGGCTTTCTCTCCAAAAGTGTGCACTACGTCGAGAAAATTTGGGTGAACGTTTTGACTCGTGAACAATTTCCTTAACATATTCTCTGATATGAGAAGTCGGCCCCAGGAAAAGCTTTGGCGAATGAAGCTAATCTTTGTTGTCAGATAATTTGACACTATAAAGAATGAATACGAAGCCACTTGCAATACGTGCGTTGATGAGGAAGACTGTTCCAGGTAGGAAGCAAGTTGGGAAGAGTCTTGGAACGTGACATGCCGAACATCCCGTTGGCCGTCTGTAAAGGCTTGATCAGCAGTCCATCCTTGTACTAGCTCAGTCATTGTCATGAAGTATGGCAGATAAATGCTACTACGACCTTTAGTTACTCCGGCATTGTCTATTACAAGTGCCCATAGCCGACTGTCTTTATCGGAGACGAACAGCCTTTCGGAATCTTGGGAGAGCCGTACGGAGCACCGGTTGGAATCGACATGAAGAGGAGATAAGGATAGATTTTTGGGGAACTCTTGCCATCCACGGAAACATTCATGAGTATGCTCGCGCTCAACCATACTGACTTCGACTAGCATCGGACATACAATACTGAGCTGGAACTGAGGGGCCTTATACCTTTGCCCTCAAACTTGCCCCACTTGGACGGCGGCGAGGCTGAAATGAATAGTCGCCTTGAGGCAGTAAAAGGAGGTAACATAAAGGCGAATGTAATAGAGAATCCCTCTTCGAGAGATCAGCTCTGAATGAAAGCGGATCCATGCGGTTGCCCTTTGCCTACTGCCTTCTGAATTCTCGTAACACGATGACAACTGGTTGGCTGCGCCGCCTCAGCCTTGCCGTTATCTCAGTAAGCGACTCAGACGGCAAGGGCAAACTGAAGGCGCACTCACTAATACTAAAGTATCACTAGTCTCTATCCTAAAAAACGCCACTGTCTTTTAACCAATCAGCTATCTACCGACCTTAAGTTTGCCCTGCCGTCTGAGGGCCTATGGTGCGGAACTCTATGGTGCTCAACTTCAATTTTCGCAATTTTGTATGAGAGACACTCTCTCCTGTATATTTGACTCCCTAATAACACCTTTTTAACCTAATAAGCTGACGAGTCGAATTAGACTAATGCCCTCTATAATTGATTAGATTTTTATTAAAATATAAAGCTGTTAACTGGGTAGATTTTGCGACGTTTTTGCGACATAATCGCGCCTAGGCGAGGCTCTGGTAATACAGCGTCAAAATCACCTTTTTCACTGCCGTATCTTGACCTTTTTATAACATCTAGTTATTATAAAAATACTACGAGGTAGGAGCTCTTTAGCTTCTCTATCTATTGAATTAAATAACGGCGTTGTGGCTATATTATATAAAATATTAGATATGGGCAGTCGGTCGCATTTTATCTAAAATACACCAAAATTACCTTTTTCACTGCCGTACCTCGACCCTTTTATAACGTCTAGTTATTATAAAAATACTACGAGGTAGGAGCTCTTTGGCTTCTCTATCTATTGCATTAAATAACGACGTTGTAGCTATATTATGTGGGATATTAGATATAGGCAGTCGATCGCACTTTATCCAAACTCATCGCTTTAAATCTCACGAGTTAACCCAAAAAAGTCACTCTATATTTTTCCACCTGTAATTTTAACGACTTACTTTTATACTATAGGGTTTTTATATAAATATTCTTAAAAAGTAGCTTTAGTTATATAATCGATTAGATTTTTAAAAATACGTTATTTAGGGTAAAGGTAGGGCAGTAGAAAAGGTGGGAAAGAGATACTAGTCTCGAGTCGACCTCCATACATTTTTGCACTAAAGGCCCTTAGGGCTTGTTTACTAACTTTTTTTCACCTGATCGCGCCCACCTGTTCGTCGCCTAAAAAACCCACCTGGAATGAACAGGTGGATATTTCCAGGTCGATCAAATATCCAACAGGTAGGAGCTGCTTGTTTACCTCACCTGTTCGATTTCCACCTGTTGGGCCGTCTTGGCAGCTGAAATTAATGTTCTACCTGGCCTGTTTGACGTCCTTGCGCTTGCCGCGATTATATAGCCAGAAGTAGTATAGATTGCGCGATTTTGCCCACCTAGGCTATTAAATAGGTGGAATTCTACCTGCACCCTCTGTAGAAAAGGGGGGGTCCTGTATGTCTACCTGGGCGGCCCGTCTGACCAACCCAACCTTAATCGCGACGTTTTTTTGAAGGATTGTATACACTATGTAATTCCCACTAACCTAAACTATAAAGCCTTATATATCTAAAGCAGTATACGTAGGCCTCTATATGCTGCTGGCGCTATTTTATATACTTATTAACGGTACAAAGAGCCTTCCTATATTAAATAGCAAGCGCCAGTAGATATTTAATCCTCTATGCGGTAAGGTAATAATAGTAGAGCTATTATATGGTCCTCCTAAGGCAATTAAAACGCTTACCTATATAGACTAAAGGACGTTTAAATTGCTGCTTAATCGGCTAGTTAATAAATACGAATTATGCCTATAGGAATGTATATTAGCGGAGCAAAAGCTAATAATATTTATAGCGATATATAGAGGGGGGCTTAGTATAAGGATAGCTGGGTGGGAGTTTTAATATTTAACTTGTATAATTAGCCTATAGGTAGTTAATATTTAAAGTTATAAAGGACTAGAACTTACCTATATATAAGCGTTTTCTATAAAGTTTTTAATGCTTTATATAAGCTGTATAAAGATATTATTAAACCGCTATTTAATTGTATACCTAGACAGATCAAATCTAATAATAAAATGTGGCTATTTTTTGGTGACTGTATAGGCGCGCTTAACGGCTTATATATGCCTATTTTAGTGCTAGAAGCTAAGTAATCGGTATAGTAAAATAGGAAGGGCTGGATATTGCAGAACGTGCTTACGGCGTGCGATTTTAATATAAACTTTATATATATTTTACCTAGGTAGAAGGGCTCTGCATATAACGGCCGGGTACTTAGTTTTATAAAGGATTAAGGCTTCTATATACTACTAGAAAAATACTATTTAGCAAACGCCGGATATATAGCTGATAATCCTTTAGTCCTAATACTATATTAAAAGGTTAGATATTATCTAAAAAAGTAGGCTATAGTAAGGCAGAGGCTAAAGGATAAGTATAAACTATTTAACCTGCGCTATGCGTCCTTAAGGAATGTTATTAAGCGTATATTTAGTGTACTTAAAGCGCACTTTTTAATATTTAATAAGGGCCGCAGAGGCTATACCTGGAAGACGTAGGTGAAGATTATATAGGCGTTAATAGCGGTTTATAACTTTCTAAACTAGAATAGCTGTAATCCGCATAAGGACGAGTTTGGTTACGAAAGTAAGGACGATTTAGATACCAATAACTGTACGGTTTCTTATAGTGTAGGTAAGTAAGCAATAAGCTAGTGGTGGGAGGATATAGCAGATGTAATATAGGAGCAATATTAGGGCGTTCTAGTAGCAAGGTATAGGTGTAATTAAAGAAGTTTTAAAAGTTCTAAAGGAAGCTAATATTTAATTTTAGTGAGGCTGTAGATGTAATTAATCTATACGCGTAGTATTTAAGTACCTTAAAATATATGCAACACCATTATTAAAAAAGTCGTAATAGGTTATTTAGCTATAGATTAATTACTTTGCCTGCACTACTTAAGAACTAGAGCTAAAATTAACGTTATATTAATCCTTTAACTTACTACTAACCTCTAATCCTCTACTAAAGGACCCTAATTGTTTAATATGCAACTGCTGCTGTCTTATATTAACTATTAGCTACTTAATATATCCTTTTTAAGCTTTACCGGTAAGCGAATTAAAGATATAGGTCCTGATTTTAACCTTAAATCCTTTTAGAATAAGTTACTAATTAATAGTAGGAAGGTACTTAAAATTATAAATAAAGCTGCCTATAGCCTTCTTAATTGGCGAGCTATATATTGCTAATAGCGTTATCTTTAATAATTTAAACGTCGCCGCCGCCTTGCTAATACTCTTACTTAAAGCTTCTATTACCGCTAACGTCTTTAATAAACGGCTTTAATTAGTAGCCTTAGCCGTATTCTTTATTAACCGCTTTATTAACTCTAGCCTCTTTACTTTTTTAGTGTTTTAAGCCTTCTTTTCTACTACGCCAGGCGTAGGTAAGGGAGATTAGCTTACGGAGGATAATATTAATAAAGATACTAATAAGGATCGCGAAGGCGCTAAAGGCGTTAATATACCTGGGGTAGGAGTAGGGCTCTAGCTATTAATTGGCGTACCAGATAGGCTCTATTTAATTATATTACGTAGTATATTTAGATCCTCACTATCCTTATTATTATAATTAGATAAATTTAAATCTATACTGCCCCGGTTCTAAACCGAATTCTTATTAAGCGCCTCCTTAATTATGCTAGCGTAGTTACTACGGGCCATTTTACTAGTAAGTAGCTCCATTAGTTACTTATAGTAAATAAGCCATTTTAATTTAAAAGGCCTCCTTTTAATATAGCTATTAAAATAGCCCTTTATAACGCCTTCCTTATTAGTTTATAGTAAGCTAGTAACCTTATATTTACCCTACTTTAAATACGCCTTAATATACGCCTCCTATTTACGGTATATAGCCTTCTAATAATTATACTTATTTATTAACTAATTAAGAGTAAGGCCCTGGCCCGATTTAACTTTAATATAGGCAATAGCGTTAACGTAATTGGTGGCTTTAAATGTAGCTCTATTAGTCTCTTTACCTTAGGCAACTAATAGCTTTAGGTACTTTAAAAACACCTTACTTAACGCCTTAAGCTATACTAGTCAAGGCTTCTTACTAGGTCCGTATCTTTTTGGTAGGTAGCTTAGAATTAGTACTAGTAGCTATAGAATTGTTCTTTACTATGTTTGCCTTTACTCGCTTTTTTAGCGGCTTTATTATAGGTGTTAGTGTTAGTTTAGTAGTAGCAGAGGTAGCTTTAGAGGACGTTATACTAGGTGTAGAGGTAGTGGTAGAGGTGGTAGTAGAGGTAGTAGTAAAGGTAGTTAGGCCATGGCTATGGCTAGGGGAAGGGGTAGCTATACTGGTAGTAGTGTTAATAGGGCTTCCCTCTATAGGCTTATTGTCGTCGCCTATTAAAAAAGATGCGTATATTAAGAATGGGTTGATTATATTTATAAGGCTCTAACTGCTTATTTTATAGAGCCTTTTTAACGTCCTGTGTGTGGCTTACATAACCCCTACTCTACCGCTATTTCGCCTACCTACAACCTTGGCGACTATCTAGTAAACGAACCGCTCCTACCTGTTTGATCTACACCCCTAAATAAGCGCTTGCTAGTGGCGCTTACAATCCACCTATTGGGCCTTAATTTGATCTACCTAGCGGCGTTAACCAGGTGAGCATAAATAGGTGAAAAAAGTTAGTAAACAAGCCCTTAGACGGCAAATAAGATAGCGCTTATAAGTATAGGGGTTATATAACGCTAGTAGGGGTTTAATAAAGCTAGTAGGGGTTTTATATAAAGCTATACTAGTTAAGTACTAGCGAGATTTATCTCGTTTGCCGCCTGAGTCGCTTACTAAGATAACCTTGCCGCGCTTTCGAACAAGTACTAAGAACTTAGGACATTATACTACGTCGTGTGTATCAACACGAACTTATCTTAGGAGCCCCAAACGTAATTATAAACGTCCGTCACTCCCATAATATTGTCTTCAACTAGATCATCACGTGGACCCACATTTCGAGCTCTGTAGCTAGTCCAAATTTAGACAAGCGACAAGTTTCAGCAACTCCTCCAAATTCTATTAAGACATGCAAATGCTCTTCTTCATACACAATTTCCCCCTTTATCATCCATCCTTCATTCTTTCATTTCACCTTTCTTCACAATTTGCAATACTTGTAAAACCCGGGAGATAACGTGGGACCCTAGGAGGTGAGACACCCCCAAGCGAGACACTATTTATCTTTAAATAATACCCTTCTAATAAACAATTTAATAAAACAATTTATTCATATATATAAATTTAATTTATAATAATAGTATTAATATAAAAACTTAATAAAAACGTAATAAAAACGTAATAAATTATTATATTACTATTATAAGTATAAAATTTTTTAGGTAATGCATTACCTTACTTATCTTTTTAGTATATGTAGTCCGATTAGCGTAAGGGCTATACCTTATAATATTAACTATATAAGTAATATTATAGAAATATAATTATTTATATATAAAGCGATAGACTCTATACTACTTAAGCTAAATATACTAAAAAAGTAAGCGAATATCTAGTATACTTGCTAGATACGCTATGTAGAACAATATATATATATAAGCGAGGTAATAGTTAGGTCCCCGACGTACGGGCCTATTACTTAATATTATATATTACTTTATTTAAAATTTTAATATATAGGGGATAAAAAATATTTTACTTATTATAACGTAGGTAATAGGATTATAACGGTTCCTAATAAATTTTATCTATACGCAGTTTTGGTATTTTAAACTATTATAACTATACTAACTGTTATAACCCTATTACCTACATTATATAAAACCAGTAAACTATTATTATTATTATTATTAATTCTATTTATTGCCCGATTTGGTCACTTTCTAGGTCTATATAGGCTTTTACCTTCTATATATAGGAAAAAGTCCTTATTAGGAAAAAAACCTAAGTATTTCCTTTTAACTAGTCTTACGCGTTCCACCTTCGCCTAGCTTAAAAGTTAGCAAACTATTATAATATATTAAAATTATAAATAATATAAATAAATATTAATATATAGCCTTAAGTTTAAAAATAAATAAAAATAAAATAATATATATAACCTTTTTAAAAGATTTTTATTTTTATTTTCTAACTTTTTATATAAATATAAACAAATTTTATTTAATAATAATATTTAAAGTTATTAGAGTTGTAAGTTAAGCCAAGAGTGTCTCGATTGCAGGGGGTCTCGCTTCCTGGGGTCCCACGTTAACGATAAGTGGGAAACCAGACGGATGGCATTAACCCGACGCGGGACGGCCCTTCGCCGAATGGCGTGCATCTTCCACCCTCCCTGCCAACCAAAAGCAAGCTTACCATGCAATTTCTCATCGGTGAGCCGTAAACCAATAAAGCCTTCGCCTTGTCATCCCAGAAACGTGTCAGGAAAAGAAATCTGCATAAGGTCGTAATGGCAATACCCCAATTTTGTGCCTGTCCCTGATACACACGTAATCTTGGCTTTTCATATTTTTCACGTCCCGCAGTTCTCCTCTTGACCTTCATCCTCATTTCGTTGCTGCTCCAGTTCCGCCTCCCGGTCTTGCTGGATTGCACGCTGAGAACGCCTTTGAATTTCTCGCTTTTGAATCTGGGATTTCGCGAACCATTGTCGTCAGCCGTTGTGTTCCTAATACTTTGCAATCGAAATTACTTACTGCATTTAACGTGCGGCCTTGCGGTACCCTTATGCTCCATCGTTCGCCCCCGTCTACCGCCTTGGATGGTTTAAGCATAGTTGATTAGGACATATTATGGGATCCAACATTGGGAGCATACAGTGATTTGAAAATTACCATGCCCGTAAGTCTCGATGAGGAAGTCCCTCAGAGTGTTTTTGTAGGTAATATACCGTCCTTCAAGGACCTGTTCTTCCATCCTGTGTGAACCGAAGGGCGAGGTCGTAGGGCTTTCTCGTCGAACACGAACAATATGTCGCTGACCGGTGGCAATTGGGGAGAGAAGTTCTCTATTCCCTCGAACTTTGCGATAAGGCGTTCTTGACACTAAAGCCCCACAGATGCTCAGGGCTGTGGGGCCTAATGCTGATTTATGCCTTGCGTGCGTCCTTCTGTGTGAACCCCGCTCTATTTTAGAGCCGCACAGTATCGTATCTATTCCCAAAGGCTGCCTCGCCGCCTTCTAGAAAGCCCTGGGTTGGCGGTGGGGTCCTCAGCCATTCCCCAGTAAAATGATGGTCCACCTCAAATCTTTCGAATACCATC
>Ga0307515_10007038_pt1 | contig 22344 bp, 22 predicted proteins | sample 17_EM_MG_FD_194513 | JGI IMG/M metagenome (GOLD analysis project Ga0307515, IMG submission 194513) | Populus trichocarpa ectomycorrhiza microbial communities from riparian zone in the Pacific Northwest, United States - 17_EM | ecosystem: Host-associated > Plants > Roots > Unclassified | place...
TTGTGGAGCAGACTACAGGGTTCAAAGGGATTGTCATCCGAGACATTCTCGCTGCTGTGAAACAACTGGCTTCAGAGGAGGAACTGATATCGATGGAGGTAGAGGAAATCCGTGGGCTCATTCAGAAAACTGTAGCTCATATGCAGTGACGGAAAGGGTGGCTGTATTAGACCCAAGACTCTGAATGCCGAGACGTAGCCACGAAATGTATACTAAATAGCTAGGTGCATTCGTACTTCGAGATACACAAGATCGGTCACACCGCGAGCAGGGGCAAATCCTTCGTTGTTGGGGCTATATGACTAGTTGTTATCTAGTGCTAAATAGTTGCGTAGCGTCAATGTTTCGAGAGGTAGAATTTGTTCGCGCTTAAGAATTGAACTTCACCGGGAGTGTGGTTTGTCTTGGCCATACACTGGAGATACATCTTATATAATCGCTTATTTATAGCTTGATAGGCATGGCGATGGGTGGTCCAGCACGTCAGGTTCAGCTTTGATTTCCAATAACTTGGACTCTCACAGGGTCCGTTTTGTATCAATACACCACCCCACAATATTGCATGTTGTATGCTGTAATGACAGGTCGAAAATGTAGTGCGCCACAATCCTTGGCGTTGGGCCCCGCAGAGTTGAATATATATGATGATCCACCATCGAGGAGCTCACTCTTGCGGCTTTGATTCGTTCACATGCTAGATGAGCCCTACGTGGGCCTTGGAACAAATGTCGGGAGAGCAGAAGGTTGGGAGAGCAGAGCTTTGCAAAGAACGGATTGACGTAGGGGCCAAAGTGTCTCTGTAATAGTATTAAAGTATATAAGGAGGTGGAGCAGAATAGTCCAGTGAGTTTGATGACTGTAGATTGTGTTTCTAGCCTGTCCTTGTTGTATGTGTCCCCTGGTTTCCCAAGAAACTCGTCAGGCGGCGGGACCAAGGCAATAGAGTTGATAGTGTGATCAATCATGTTGAGAATCTGGGTGGCTTCGAGCCATTATGGTCGCCCCAGACTACAAAATTCGCGACTTGCACTCAGTCCCATTTGCGCAGATTGGACATGCTTCAGCTTCTACTAGTACCTGAGGTATGTCTCAGACAAGAAAGAGACTTGTCGAAAATAAGTTGTCAGGTCATCGTTGTACGCGTATGTCGAGTACCGCGCCTGGGTTGAAGTCGTCCTCCATATTTCGATGAGGCTTTGTACTCGTGTTACTAGCCGATGCCGTCAATGAAGTAGTCTTGGACTTCTTCATTTTCTCCGTCGCAGGTGGGAACCTAGTTTACTGGGCTATACTTGTCTTTGAATCTGAACCACGACTTCGAACATGAGCTCCGCACCACCGCATGACGAGCCTCCTTCAAATGAGAAGCCTCTTATATCAGTAGATGTCCAGGAAGACGTGCGATCGAACTCAGATGCAATGGAGGTGACCCAAGAGCCGCCTGCTGAGACCTGGGGAGACCTCCCTCCCGAGCTGCTCTCCGCGTCTGCCGAGGAAATCAATTCCAGAATGCGACTTATTGACAATGAGATACGAGTGAGTCGGTTTGCGTTGCGTTCTCGCGCAGTGGAGGGGGTGAATGACGCGTACGCCTTTGCAGGTAATGCGCTCTGAAATGCAGCGGCTACAGCACGAGGCCGATTCTATGAAGGAGAAAGTACGAGAGAACGGGGACAAGATCAAGCAGAACAAAGTGCTCCCGTATCTTGTTAGCAACGTCGTCGAAGTGAGTGAGGCGCGGCTGGCATGATGAGGAGTCGTATGCTGATTAACTCCTTTGCTTAGATTCTTGACATGGATCCTGAAGCTGAAGAGGGCGCGACTAAGGACGTTGACTCATCCAAGAAAAGTAAATGTGCGGTCATTAAGACCTCGACTCGTCAGGTGGGGCTATTGTGACCGACCGGTTCGATTCGAGCTTTGCTAACACGGCTATAGACCATCTTCCTTCCTATCATTGGACTTGTCCCTGCCTCAGAACTCAGGCCTGGCGATCTTATCGGTGTCAACAAAGATTCGTATCTCGTCCTCGACACATTACCAGCGGAATACGACTCGCGCGTGAAAGCTATGGAGGTGGACGAAAGACCAAAAGAGACGTACACCGATATTGGTGGCCTGGAGAAGCAAATCGAGGAGCTTATGGAAGCAATTGTGTGGCCAATGACACAAGGGGAGCGGTTCAAGACGCTCGGAATTCGACCACCAAAAGGTGTACTTATGTATGGGCCTCCTGGAACTGGCAAGACTCTCCTCGCCCGTGCTTGCGCGGCTCAAACGAATGCATGTTATCTCAAACTCGCCGGGCCGTCACTCGTGCAAATGTTCATTGGTGATGGTGCGAAGATGGTACGAGATGCATTCGAGCTGGCGAAGGAGAAGGCCCCTGCTATCATCTTCATCGACGAGTTGGACGCAGTGGGGACCAAACGGTTTGATTCGGATAAGAGTGGTGATCGTGAAGTTCAGCGGACGATGCTGGAGCTACTAAATCAACTCGATGGCTTCAGCAGTGACGAGCGCATCAAGGTACGTCACTGATCCGTACGATAATACCCCCAGATTATATTGACGAGGTGGCCAGGTTATCGCTGCTACCAACCGTATCGACATTCTTGACCCTGCACTACTACGGTCCGGACGCCTAGATCGAAAGATAGAATTCCCGCTGCCCACTGAAGAAGGTCGTGCACAGATTCTAAGGATACACAGTCGGAAGATGACCGTGGGGTCTGGCGTCAACTTCGAGGAACTGGCGAGGAGTACAGACGAATTCAATGGTGCGCAGCTGAAGGCTGTTTGTGTCGAGGCTGGAATGATCGCACTGCGGGAAGGCGCTTCACAGCTCAATCACGAGCACTTCCACCAAGGCATTGCTGAGGGTATGTTTGGGATTACTTACCTTGTTAATTCTACAATATTGACACGCTTTTTTCCGCAGTGCAAAGCAAGAAAAAGAACGACCTGATGTACTTTGCGTAGACCCAACTAATCCCAGCATTTCATGTCCGCGTGTTGTTCTCTGACTGGCATTCTATGAAGCTCGATCTGGATATACCACAGTGTAACAGCTCCGCCCGCAGAGGGATCGAATTTCGGCTACACGACGTCAGGAGCACGACCTTTCACGCGTATAATATCAACACAGCCTTAGAGTGCCAGGACCCCTGCCGGGTTCAGACAAAAGAAATCCTGTTTGGTCGAATCGAATCGCCTGGGTCCAGCTTTGAAACAGAAACCTGGGTGCTCAATGTTCGAGAACTGATAAAGACTGAGTAAAAAGACGGGCGGTGAAGAATGGTAGAAGTTGTTGATTCCGAAAAAAAAAGGTTCCTCACAAACCAGACAAAGGAATACCAAGGCTTGCCTCCAACAACCTCCGGTTGGGCAAAGTAGAGGACAAACCATTGTTGGATAGGTGGCTGTGCCTCTTCCTGCCTGCTCTTATGGCTTTTGAGACAAAGATCCGCCCTTGACCACTGACTTAAATCACAATCTAAGTTCTAAGCGATTCATGATATCGAGACTATCGAGCCAAAGGACGAGCATGTTCGTCTTATATTGATTCCAAACTTATACAGGACCTATCGACGTGACGCGCAAGAGCGAGCAACTGGCCTCACAGCATCGGAAGCACATTCTCTCGTTGGTCGCCTAACCGGGCCGGTCATCAGCTCGCATATTTCTCAGCTGCGAGGCACCACTCCCGCTGAAACGACATGCCAAGCTCATCTACGCCGGTGTGACGGAATCATCTACTCCGGTGACTGGTTGCACTTCATCAAGGAGGCCCTGAAAAATGCGCAAGGCATGAACACATGCCAGCATATGTATGGGTTTATGCTAGATGCGGACGCAAACGCCGAGGGCGGGCATAGTGACAGATCCGACGGGCACTGGTATTGATAGGCCTAACTTGATACTCTTCCTACTACCTGGACGTATCATTTCGATTGCGGAAATGTTTGGGTACAAGTGCGACTGCAAGACAGGCCCGGTGGAAGGCCTGCAAAGGAGGTCGTGCGACGTGACCCTCCTCATCTTCTCACCTTGTACCCCTCTTCCTCCACGTTTACGGGTGTCGACCTCGAGATGGCAGAGACTATCCTCAACTGGAACTCGAAGCGGTATCCCACTGGTACGCTCTGCCCTCCCCATCTACCCTGAAATTTCGTATCGCCCACGCACCTACCGCCACTTACAGGCATCTTCTCCTACTTTACAAGGCTCGACCAAAGGAATCAATCGAGGCCTACCGCCGTGCCATCGAATCACTGTCAAAGTACTTCCCCTCCACGCCTCTGCATCTGGGAAATCGCCATTGCGCACCTCTCGCTCATGCAAATCGCCGAGTTACTCGAGTACTGGCCTGCGTTGGTGGCCAATGCAACATGGAGCCGGTTTAACGTACACCACGCCCGCGCGTGTCTCGTCGATTTGATTCATTCAAGGCCTTCTCCCTCCACATCGGCGAAATTACCTGCGACCTCGATACCGAACCAGAAGAAGACCATTGACCAAGATAATTGAGGAGAGGAATGAAGGGGCCGAGCAGGTAGTGGAAACCGTCCCCGGGCTGATGCAGCACAGCACATCGCGTCCAAGTCCATCCCCATGGAAAAATTCGCCGGGCGCAGGGCGGTCGGCTATCACTACCCTTGTTCGAGCTGGAATACATCCGCCTCATGTTGCTCATCAACGTCATACTTCCGCGAATCGAGGGCGTTCAAAAATTGAAGCGCTGTCGGGGGAAGGGAAGTAGAGAATAGTGAAAGGTAATGGCTACTGGGATGATTATACCCTCGCGCATTTCTTGAAAGGCGTTTGTTTGCGGTTTGTGGCGTTCCCTGTGAGTTACCTTCCTGAACTTCCCTCATTATTGATGGTTGAGTTGCTGTGGTAGATTTGGGGGTGGGACCGGTGGCTGATTATATATGTATAGGACTGATCTTGATTCCTTCTAACATGTGAGGTAGACATTAGGTTTATTTGCAACGTACATGGCTTAGGAAATATGTTACGCTGGCGACCGAGCTTTGATCAGATGCAGGGTTGCAACTGTTAGAGGACCATGTGCCTGGTTATCATATAGTAGTGCCTTGGTTATATATATACAACCTCGATCCCAGTGGTTTGTATGGTTTGTAGCGGACCCCAGCAAACATGTATATTCTCGTCGTATTATCGGTGTCGCAGAAATTCCAACAGGCTCTTCCACTTGTATTACCTGTTCTCCTTCGTATGCACCGTCCATTTCAATTATGCTAAATTCTTTCATACCGGCTGGACTTGAAGCTCGCGCGCGCTCAAACGCTGATGCCTGTATGTTACCGCTTCATTTGCATCCTGACCGGTCACAGGTGCACAATATAGCTACCATATGATTTGCATTGGCTGAGGCTAAGTCCCTTCTACTCTGTCACTGCTTGGCGTCAAACGTCACCGATTTTGGTTTCGACCACGATGCCTTCGTTACCCAATGACCTCTGGTGGGAAATTATACCTCATGCTATTTCACCCGAAAACAATCTCGCTATGGTCAAACCCTCATCGGAACGCCTCTATCCGTTCTTTCCAGGAAGCTTTTCCGGATTCCGCGACACCCACTTCTATTCCTCGCAATTGGCTATATGGAAGCGCAATAACATAGTAGCGCACAGTTTTGTGCAGGTGAACCGCCTGTGGCGGGGCATTGCGGAACGATTTTTGTACTCGGCGTTCTACGCCGAAGAGGAATGGCGAGTGCAAAGGTTGATAGATACCATCAAACTGAAACCAAAGCTCGCAAAACAACTCCGTACCCTCGTTATCATGCCTCGTATTATTATGACGGCGGCTTGTTTTGACCCACTTGTCGAACAAGTGCTGGGCCTCTGTGACGGTATAGTCGCTATAGTGATGGGGTTGAATATGTTGTCGAGCCCCCTCCCTCTCTTCCAATCCCTCGACTCCTCGCGGCCACTCCTGCTACTCTCAGTCTTGGGTCTACAGGATGAAGAGTTCACCACCTTTATGATACACTTCAACAATTTTGCAAGTCTACAAGTATTGGAGTTATCTGTCACCTTCGACGTTCCCACCTTTCCCTCTTTTCCCAAGCACATTACCTTCCCATCCCTCCACACTCTCATACTCGGGGATCTACCTTTTGACATGATCGTCCTAGACGTAATTGGGAAGTGGGAACTACCATCCTTGAAAGAACTTTCCATATCTCAAAACCTACATTCTTTCTGCAAACCGTTATTGCCGCTGATCCAGCGCTCGTACGACAAGCTCGAGTTCTTCAATATAAATTTAGATCTTCTACGTTATCGTGCCTTCCTGGACATTACCCGAGCCCCTCCTGTTCATCTCAGGAATGTGACTCTTGACATGACATCATCCGCATACTCGTCGCCACCCATACACCCAGCCGCAGAACCATTTTTTGGTCATATAGTCACGCTTGGGGTAACTAGTTTTGGCACGATAAGGCTAAAAGATACGCCCGCATGGGTCCGATTTCTTTCTGACCCAAAGTACATGCCCACCTTCGCTCCGTGTTGACAGACGTTACAAGCAGTCTCTTGGTCCGATGTTTACACAGCGGTATCCCCGTCTTGGACGCCATTCGTGCCTTCGAGAAAGTGCTCGAAAACAGGGGTGTGGCTTTTAAAGGTGTGATGGATGACTATTCGTCATTTATTCCAATTAAAGTTCTTCAAAGAGACATCCTTGAGGTCAGTCCATCCCTGTTTAGTAATGGGCCGATGCTCATCTCCTCACCAGCATCAAAATGCTCTCCATGGGAATTAAGAACGGTGAATACATAAAACTGCCCATAAAAATGATAACCTGTGGCACCGAAGGTTGCCTAGTGGATACGCGATACAGTTTCAACGGGGATTAATAGCGACTTCGGAGCATCGTGGACTTTGCAATATCTTCAATCGCCTGAAGATATCGCAGGATAGAAGTACAGAGGAACTCGTGGATTCTTCATAGCAGCCTTGCACACCTAATGTAAACCTCGTAGACGGTTTCGCGTTATTCCTCAAGTCTCCTAGCGGTAAATCAGGGAACACTTTCTGCACTTAGTTGGCGCCCACGTGCTCGCCGGGATGCATTTTATCAGCTTATTTGATGAGATGCCAGTGAGCTCACAGATACCGGTGAAAGTTGTGTCTTCCTGGCGAGCATATGCCTCAGCCTGCTTTTCCTCCGACTGTGAGAGTGGGGTATTCGCATCCTGGAGTCAAAGCAAAGGGGGAAAGGAATACGGTACGTTCCCGGAGCGGGTGATTTGACAAGGACAAGGTGGGGAGTCGACTCGAACCTCCCATCGGTCATTCGATCTAACATACAAGGAGGTCGATCAACGGTCCGCAGAGGGAATAGCGAGGTCGGTCATTTATCATTGCAAGTGATCAGATCTGGTTCAAATGGTACGCCTATCCACCCCTTGGATCGATGGTGAGACAGTCGATCTGCAGTCCGGATCCGCCTTGGTTCAGGAGGGCCAAGTAACCGAAGTCTGTTCAGAAACGAGGGGCTTAATGACAGGTATACTATAGGACGCTTGGTATGTTCATGTATGCTTGCCGGTGCACCAGGATGGTTTACCCTCCAGTTAATTGTCAGGCGCGACGTATCTGAGCTGAGGCAACGGTGACGGAAAATGAAACTCCCTTACTTCGTTGTTCTATCTACTTCTACGATAGGACTACTTATATAGTGATAACAGCCGAGCCACAACATGAAACCAGTATCAGAATACGCGGAAGCGGGTCGACAACCCGGCTGTACATAACCGATATTAAGGAACCGTAATTAAACCCAAACCGTACCTACTACGACGAGAACAACAATATTCCAACAAACGGACGATCGAGATGGCACCGGGGACAGATATTCCTCTCCTATGATATGAAGCCCTTGGACGGGCCAAGAAAAAAGGACATCACATCGGAGAGGGTCCTCCCGACTTTAATTCTATTTTCAGAGCGCGCATTGCGGGTACACTGTGGTCCAGGCACCGATTCTTTGCCGTGCTGTGATACTAATTACCCCTAGAAGGTTTCAAGAAGACTGACTGATGTCGTTCCGCCTGTGGCCGGCGTGTTGGTTAATGCAATGGTGATCGACATCGCCATAGCCGCGGCCAGCTGGCTCATTATCTCATCGTTGGTTACTCCAATGTTTGCCAATGGCGCTATGACAGCAGCGGGTTGTCGCGAATGTTGGCACCTTTCTGCGCTTCCAGGAAGTCGTAGAGGAGATTTATGATGGTACTGGAGTATATCTCTGTTAACCCAAATTCGCGTAGTGGTGGTAGCGGAATGCGTGCCCCTTCGGGCGCGGCATCGCGCCGCGCGTTATGGATGTGAGTACCTCGCCCACCAGAAGGGGACCTTAAATATGTACCCTCGAGGGTTTGGGTACCCTTGGAGACAACATGGCTTACTCATTCATGCTCTCATTGATCCAGGCGTATGGTATACTCCCTCATCCGGACGCCCCAGTGGCAATACCGACGATCGGCTCCCCAGGCTCGAGGATGCGGAAATCAGCGCCCTAAGCCCGTAAAAGTATATACTCAATCCGAGGGATAATACCATAAGTGGTGTATGTCCAAGGACTCGTCCTCTAGTCTCAGGTACGGCGGCCCAGAAGCGCAGGAATCGATCTTACGCTTATGACAAATTACTCTGTGTTGGCAACACATAACACGACCCTGATTTTACTTTTGGAGGCTTGTGGTCGGGTACTGATGGATACGGACCCAGCGGCTCGTCGAGGGAAGCCATCCAGGGCCGGAAGCGCCTGTCCCCGTCATTCCAGAGCCTGATTGATTCTTCCCAAGTCCACTTCTTCAGTAAAACGAGGCCGCGAGGAACTCGGTTGGATGCCGCATTGTACAATCGTCAGGCTCACGTCGCTCTTGCTCTCAATCTTCTCCCTCACAAGATCTGATGGCATTTCAAGGACTTCCTGACAAGGACAGAGACCGCCACGCGTGGGAGCATGCCTGGACGCGAAGATTGGCCGTTCATTACAACTCTTCTTCCTCCCAAACTCGATACCTTGACAGCCCTGGCACGCGCCAGCTTCTAGACGCGATTGGACTCGATGAACAAAGTTCCTACAATACGTTGCGCATTCGTGACGCCGTTTGCGAGGTGCAACGTGACCTCGCCGAGACCGCCGTGAAAGCACTCGCACAAGATGATTTTGAGAAACAGTGGACGTCGTTATCAAAGAAGGCTAGGGAGAAGCTAATCCTTGATGGTATTCACCATGCCTGTTGCGCGTCAGGGGATATGGAGCGACGTCGTCAATGGTGCCCGGACGTGACCGTGGAGGCGCTTGAAGCCGGTGGGGGCCGTGGATATATCAAAATGTTGAAACTGCTATTACCCGCGGACTCCATTTCACGGACTTCCTCAGAGCTCCTTGTCGTGCCTCACCCGGCGATCGACGCCATGCTTCGTATGACCCCTACGGAAGCACAAAATCCTGTCTACAAGGATCAAATCGAAGCTTTTCGCATAACCCGCATGTACTTTATCAGCCTTGTTGTCCTCAACATCATCCTTGGCTTTGTGAGTGGTCCCAGCTCCGACATTTCCAAACCGATCTTTCCACTGACGCTAAAATCAGTACGGAACGTCAGAAACGTATGCTCAACCGGCCAAGTCGCGCACTTCGCGTGATGTCTCCAAGAAGCTACGCGAAGCGACACGAGCGGTCGTGGGCAAGGGTATCGCCAAAGAATGGTTTCAAGATTTTAAGGACGTAACAAAAGACCAGCGCAATGTCTGCCACTTTTGCGAGAAACCGGCGGAGGAGGGTACAAACCTCAAGAGATGCGCCAAATGCAATGCCCTCGGCCGCGTTGTTCACTACTGTTCCAAGTAGGGCATTCTATAGCACTCTCCCTGTGCACCTCTCGCTGACATATTGCATAGGGAGTGTCAGCAAGCTGACTGGAAAAGGGGACGAAATGGACGCACCCACAAGCAAATCTGTGGGAGAAAGTTGCAAGAGCCTCTGAGAATGGGAGGTGGTGGTACCTCGGACAACACTGGAGATGGTCTGCCCCCAGTCGTTGATATCCCGTCTCCTGCTCCTGGTTTCCGTCGGTCAGCAGCGCTCCTTCATCAGATCACCTTTCTTGTCAAGCCCCCGTATGTCAACTATGTGGTATGTGGTTCGTTTCTCCTCCGACCGCTTGCTGATCCTATCGAAGCTCATACGGCCCGCCCCACTGGATGATATGGGGGTCACGATTCCAGACATTTGCGGTACGCCAGCCCACTCAATCAACATCTACGGAGGCGCTGAATTCCTTCATACCATAGCCCAGGCGGAGTTCTTGTTCATGCGTCGCCGCGGTGAGTAGAAGTGCTCACCCGTCCTTGACAGAGGCCAAGCAACTGAGACTCACCGCCGTGTTCAGCTCTTTATAACGCAGATCCTGCGTCGGTGCATATTATGTTCGCTATGCTTCTTCCGTTCTGTACCATCCACAACATCTCTCCCGATCAACTCCGTCAACAACTCGAACGGGAGTATGAGTTACAGATCGACCTCGGCGCAGATTTGTATTTGGAACCTGGTACCATAGAGGAACGAAAGCGGGCGCTGATCTCCGTGTGCTCAGCCCAAATGGCTCGATTACCGCCACACGAGAGGTGAGCAAGGCCCATGGCTAATAATCGTCAGCACTTACACACTACCATTCATAGGCCACTATGGAGGGATCGCATGTTACAACTTGCTAGTCAACGTCCTTTCTCTGGTGTCCATGAATCGGTGAACGACAACGTAACAGCCGCGACAAGCGCAGTATCACCCCACACCAACCAGTTCGCCCATATTTCCGAAATGGAGCGCGAGCCACAGCAATGCGAATCTTCAGGCTCTCAGCACACAGTAAAGTAACCACGTTCGTTTCGAGAGCGGACGAGGGGAATATCTCACGGCCATCCTAGGGACAATTTACCTCTGTGTAGTCACATATCGCCCGCCGGCCACGCGTCATTGGATGATTACGATCTCTCCAGTCAGCCAGTAGCCGCCTCCGCGCCAAATACTCTCCACGACAGCTCTCGCCTCCAACCCCGTGGCTTAATGCTAGCCCTGGTTATATACATATATATGCTGCTGACAACACTCATTCCCGCCTTGATGGTCGTCATTCGGTTCCTCACGAAACTCTCAACTGCCTCCTTTCGCATCGTGAGCCAGTTCAAGCGACGAACAGAGATGCGGTACCCTGGTTGGAAGGTGTACATCGACGCGGCGTTCATTGGTGCTGGGCTCCTAGCGCCTCTTCTAATTGTGCTGTTGTAATACCAAGGCTGGAAGACCTCAGTAGCACAGTGCACGAATGTACTGTGTACGTTGATACCCTGTACGTGGCCGCCTGGAGAGGCCTTTGTTTCGAGCTTGATGTTTGCTTGTAAACCCATCTAGTACTATTATATTTGGCAGGCATTCCAACTGGGTCGGTAGGTAGCAACCCTTTATGTATGCTCATTTGTTACACACTGTGCCCGTCCTGTTCCACTCTTTCTACCTTGTGCATGGTACAGTATAGTCGCCAACGCGCATCTTAGAATGCTTTGCCTCGGGGGGTACCCGTGAGAGCGTGTGGGGCTAGGGTCCGATGTACCGCGCTACTGCATTGTTTGTGTGGTGTAGACACGACGGAGGTCCTGTCGGGGTTGTCGAGATGTCGAGAAGTAGTCGCGTCAGCGACACTACCTTGGATCGCTTAGATAGCACATACCTTTGGAACCCCTAGTTACAACATTTATGCCTCATTAGTATCAGGCTCCCTGCCCGATTCGGGGGTTGGAGACTCCGCCCGCAAAGGCGTGATAACAAAAGGGCATGCCACCACGACCCAATATATATCAAATTGCTATAAAATCTGGCAATAGAAGGTACACGTCGACCCGCCTTTTGTCATTCCGAAGGCCGAAGGGACCGTGCATATACAAAGAGATACTGTATGTCCAAAGTCCTTCTTTGGGCCCCAACAAAACTCAATCATGTCCGTGGTGCCATAGAGAATGTTTGGGGGACTCTCAGGAGGGGTCGGCGCGCGGGAAGTTGGGGCCGATCGAGCCTCAGCCTCCCATGCACGTGCGTGCGTGCGCCATGAGTGCCTAGCTACGCACCCCCTTCCAGGGTTTGAATTCAATATTCTCAATGGGCCTTCCCCCTATAATCATACAAAATAAATCAACGCTTTTGAACAATTAAGGCCTCCTTGAATCGATTATCACGCCCCGCAATTATAAGACTTTATTTATTTATTTCATTTATTTTAGTAAACCTGGACAAAAAAGAGAAAGAGGAAGGGAGCCCCCCCTGTTCCTCATTTCTTTTGAAAGTTTCTATATATAACGACCATATCGCAGCCGAGCCTCGCTCTCGGCCGATCCATCTATTTTATACCAAGCATATATTGTTCATCCACTGTACACTATACACTGTGGGCATATAAATAGTATGGGGTAACCTCGCAGAACCGACTCACATCGATCGCGTCGCGTTACGTCGGACCGACCAGCCGACAAACATACAAAGAATCTGGGGTGTTGTACTCTATCTACACGTCTAACAATACACATTCATTGTAAAAGCGGCCCACCTTTACCAGCATCAAAATGCTCTCCATTGTAATTAAGAACGGTGAATACCTAGAAGAAATGATAATCTGTAAGCACCGAGGGTTGCCTAGTGGATACGTGATACAGTTTCAACGGGGATTAATAGCGACGTCGGAACATCGTGGACTTTGCAGTATCATTAATCGCATGAAGATATCGATAAAGTACAGAGGAGCTCGTGGATTCTTCATAGCAACCTTGCACAGCCAATGTAAACCTCGTAGATGGCATGGTTTCGCGGTAAATCAGGAAACACTTTCTGCACTGGCTTGGCGAGATATTGAGCCCGCGTGCCCGCTGTGATGCATTTTATCAGCTTATTCCATGAGGTGCTAGTGACGTGTTCAATCGAGGAACTCATAGATACCGGTGAAAGTCCTTTGTTCCTCTGTCACACCGATTTTGGTTTCGACCACGATGCCTTCGTTACCCAATGACCTCTGGTGGGAAATCATACCTCATGCTATTTCACTCGAAAACAATCTCGCTATGGTCAAACCCTCATCGGAGCGCCTCTTTCCGTTCTTTCCAGGAAGCTTTTCCGGATTCAGCGACACCCACTCCTATTCCTCGCAGTTGGCTATACGGAAGCGCAATAGCATAGTAGCGCACAGTTTTGTGCAGGTGAACCGCCTGTGGCGGGGCATTGCGGAACTATTCTTGTACTCGGCGTTCTATGTTGAAGAGGAATGGCGGGTCCAAAGGTTTATCGATACCGCCAAAATAAAACCAAAGCTCGCAAAACAACTCTGCACCCTCATTATCATGCCTCCTATTATTATTAGGGGCGTGAAGGCGGCTTGTTTTGACCCACTTGTCGTACAAGTACTGAGCCTCTGTGACGGCATAGACGCTATAGTAATGGGGTCGAATATAGTGTCAAGTCCCCTCCCTCTCCTCCGATCCCTCGACTCCTCGCGGCCACTTCTGCTACTCTCAGCCTTGTGTCTACAGAATGAAGAGTTCTTCACCTTTATGATAAACTTCAGCAATTTTGCAAACCTCCAGGTATTGGAGTTATCTGTCGCCACCATCGACGATCACACGCTTCCCTCTTTTCCCGAGCATATTACTTTCCCATCCCTCCATACTCTCTTGCTCAGGGATCTGCCTCTTGACCCCCTCGTCCTAAATGTAATTGGGGAGTGGGAACTACCGTCCTTGAAGGAACTCTCCATATCTCCACAATATTGTTTCATCACACCGCTATTGCCCGTGATCCGGCGCTCGTACGACAGGCTCAAGTTCTTCACTATATGGTTAGATTTTCTATATTATCCTGCTTTCCACGACATTTTCCGAGCCCTTCCATTTCATCTCAGGAATGTGACTCTCGACATGGCGGAAACCCCACACGCGTGGCCACCGATGTATCCGGCCGCGGAACCATTTTTTGGTCATGTAGTCACGCTTGGGATAACTAATTTTGGCAGGATAAGGCCAACGCTCGCATGGGTCAAATTTTTTTTTCTGACCCAAAGTACATGCCCCACCTTCGCTCCGTATTGACGGACGTTACAAACAGTCTCTTGGTCCGATGCTTACACAGCCGTCTCCCTCTCTTTGACGCCATCTACACCTTCGAGAAAGTGCTCGAAGACAGGGGTGTGGCCTTTAAAGGTGTGATGGATGACCATTCGTCATTTGTTCCAATTAAACTTCTTCAAAGAGACATCCTTGAGGTCAGCCTATCCCTGTTGAGTAATGGATCGATGCTCATCTTCTCACCAGCATCAAAATGCTCTCCATGGGAATTAAGCACCTAGACCTGCCCATAAGAAACGATAACCTGTAACACCGAAGGTTGCCTAGTGAATACGTGGTACAGTTTCAACGGGGATTAATAGCGACTTCAGAGCATCGTGGACTGCAATGTCTTTAATGACATGAAGATATCGAACAGGATAAGCGTACAGAGCTCGTGGATTATTCATAGCAACCCTGCACAGCTAATGTAAACCTCGTAGACGGTTTCGCGCTATTCTCGAAGTCTCCTAGCGGTAAATTAGGACACATCTTTACTTGCTTGGCGAGATATTGAGCCCACGTGCTCGCTGTGATGCATTTTACTAGCTTATTTGATGAGGTGCCAGTGAGCTCACAGATACCGGTGAAAGTCGTGCCTTCCCGACTGGCATATGTCTCAGCCTGCTTCGCCTCCGACTGTGAGAGTGGAATATTCGCATCCTGGTTGAAGTCAGAGCAAAGCGGGAAAGAAATACGGTACGTTCCCGGAGCGGGTTGTTAAAAGTCGTTTCTTATTCTTTCATGTACTGGTACATGTGTCGGCTCGATGCTAGTCATCGTTGCCTGGTGGTTAATAAAGGCTGCCGTTTGTCGCCGTCCACTTCGCTGTCTTCGTCGTGGTTCCTGCTGCTCGCATACATCGCACCTAGTGTAGCACGGTTCGTGGTCATGTGTGGGACTTTTGTCGTGTTTTGTTTTTTATTTTTGTCTTCACACTGCATGATATATGCTGTTATGCTGTTATGCTGTCTGTCGTTGGCATCAATTGCACCCGTCGTCCTGTCGTCTTGTCGCTCGCACTCGCCGTTCGCATACACCGCACAATTCTACTTTTAATACGGGTGATTTGACAAGGTGGGGAATCGAAACCTCATTTTGACCAAACATACAAGGAGGTCGGTCAACGGTCCACAGATGTAAAAGGGAACAACGAAGTCGGTCATTTATCATTACAAATAATCAGATCTGGCTCAAATGGAACGCCTATCCACCCCTTGGATGGTGGGGCAGTCCGAATCCGCCTTGGTTCAGGAGGGTCAAGTAACCGAAATTTGTTCAGAAACGAGGAGGTTAATGAAAGGTATACTATAAGACGTTTGGTATGTCCATGTATGCTTGCCGATGCCCCAGGACGGTTTACCCTCTAGTTAATTGTCAGGTGCAACGTATCTGAGGCAACGGACGATCGAGATGGCACTGGGGACAGATATTCCTTTCTTCTGAAGCCCTCGGATGAGCCAAGAGAAAAGGACATCACATCGGAGAGGGCCTTCCCGACTTTAATTCTATTTTTAGAGCGCATATTGCGGGTATACTGTAGTCCAGGAACTGATTATTTGCCATGTCATGATACTCATTACCCCTAGAAGGTCTCAAGAAGACTGACCGATGTGGCTCCGTCCATGGCCGGTGTGTTGGTTAATGCAATGGTGATCGACATCGCCATAGCCACGGCTAGCTGGCTCATTATTTAATCGTTGGTTACTCCAATGTTGGCCGATGGCGCTTTGACAGCAGCGGGTTGTCGCGAATGTGGGCGCCTTTCTGCGCTTCCAGGAAGTCGTAGAGGAGATTTATGATGGTACTGGAGTATATCTCTGTTAACCCAAATTCGCGTGGTGGTGGTAGCGGAATGCGTGCCCCTTCGGGCGTCGCGCCGCGCTTTATGGATATGAGTACCTCGCCCACCATTCAGAAGGGGACCTTAAATATGTATCCTCGATGGTTTGGGCGCCCTTGGGGACAACATAGCTTACTCATTCATTCTCTCATTGATCCAGGCGTATGATATACTCCCTCATCCGGACGCCCCAGTGGCAATACCGACGATTGGCTCCCCAGGCTCGAGGATGCGGAAATCAGCGCCCTAAGCCCGTAAAAGTATATAATCAATCCGAGGGATAATACCATAAGTGGTGTATGTCCAAGGACTCGTCCTCTAGTCTCGGGTACGGCAGCCCAGAAGCGCAGGAATCGATCTTACGCTTATGACAAATTACTCTGTGTTGGCAACACATAACACGACCCTGATTTTACTTTTGGAGGCTTGTGGTCGGGTACTGATGGATACGGACCCAGCGGCTCGTCGAGGGAAGCCATCCAGGGCCGGAAGCGCCTGTCCCCGTCATTCCAGAGCCTGATTGATTCTTCCCAAGTCCACTTCTTCAGTAAAACGAGGCCGCGAGGAACTCGGTTGGATGCCGCGTTGCACAATCGTCAGGCTCACGTCGCTCTTGCTCTCAATCCTCTCCCTCACAAGATCTGATGGCATTTCAAGGACTTCCTGACAAGGACAGAGACCGCCACGCGTGGGAGCATGCCTGGACGCGAAGATTGGCCGTTCATTATAACTCTTCTTCCTCCCAAACTCGATACCTTGACAGCCCTGGCACGCGTCAGCTTCTAGACGCGATTGAACTCGATGAACAAAGTTCCTACAATACGTTGCGCATTCGTGACGCCGTTTGCGAGGTGCAACGTGACCTCGCCGAGACCGCCGTGAAAGCACTCGCACAAGATGATTTTGAGATAAAGTGGACGTCCTTATCATGGAAGGCTAGGGCGAAGCTAATCCTTGATGGTATTCACCATGCCTGCTGCGCGTCAGGGGATATGGAGCGACGTCGTCAATGGTGCCCGGACGTGACCGTGGAGGCGCTTGAAGCCGGTGGGGGACGTGGATACATCAAAATGTTGAAACTGCTATTACCTACAGACTCTATTTCACGGACTTCCTCAGAGTTCCTCGTCGTGCCTCACCCGGCGATCGACGCCATGCTTCGTATGACCCCTACGGAGGCACAAAATCCTGTCTACAAGGACCAAATTGAAGCCTTTCGCATAGCCCGCATGTACTTTATCAGTCTTGTTGTCCTCAACATCATCCTTGGCTTTGTGAGTGGTCCCAGCTCCGACATTTCCAAACCGATCGTTCCACTGACGCTGAAATCAGTACGGGACGTCAGAAACATATGCTCGACCAGCCAAGTCGCGCACCTCGCGGGATGTCTCCAAGAAGCTACGCGAAGCGACACGAGCGGTCGTGGGCAAGGGTATCGCCAAAGAGTGGTTTCAAGACATTAAGGACGTAACAAAAGACCAGCGCAATGTCTGCCACTTTTGCGAGAAACCGGCGGAGGAGGGTACAAACCTCAAGAGATGCGCCAAATGCAATGCCCTCGGCCGCGTTGTTCACTACTGTTCCAAGTAGGGTATTCCACGGTTCTCCCCCTGTGTACCTCCCACTGACCTATTGCATAGGGACTGTCAACAAGCTGACTGGAGAAGGGGACGAAATGGACGCACCCACAAGCAAATCTGTGGGAGAAAGTTGCAAGAGCCTCTGAGAATGGGAGGTGGTGGTACCCCGGATGACACTGGAGACGGTCCGACCCCAGTCGTTGATATCCCGTCTCCTGCTCCTGGTTTCCGTCGGTCAGCAGCGCTCCTTCATCAGATCACCTTTCTTGTCAAGCCTCCGTATGTCAACTATGTGGTATGTGGTTCGTTTCTCCTCCGACCGCTTGCTGATCCCATCGAAGCTCATGCGGCCCGCCCCACTGGATGATATGGGGGTCACGATTCCAGACATTTGCGGTACGCCAGCCCACTCAATCAACATTTACGGAGGCGCTGAATTCCTTCATACCGTAGCCCAGGCGGAGTTCTTGTTCATGCGTCGCCGCGGTGAGTAGATGTGCTCACCCGTCCTTGACAGAGGCCAGGCAACTGAAACTCACCGCCGTGTTCAGCTCTTTATAACGCAGATCCTGCGTCGGTGCATATTATGTTCGCTATGCTTCTTCCGTTCTGTACCATCCACAACATCTCTCCCGACCAACTCCGTCAACAACTCGAACGGGAGTATGAGTTACAGATCGACCTCGGCGCAGATTTGTATTTGGAACCTGGTACCACGGAGGAACGAGAGCGGGCACTGGACTCCGTGTGCTTAGCCCAAATGGCTCGATTACCGCCACACGAGAGGTGAGCAAGATCCATGGCTAATAATCATCAGTACTTACACACTACCGCTATGGAGGGACCGCATGTTACAACTTGCTAGTCAACGTCCTTTCTCTGGTGTCCACGAATCGGTGAACGACAACGTGACAGCCGCAACAAGCGCAGTATCACCCCACACCAACCAGTTCGCCCATATTTCCGAAATGGAGTGCGAGCCACAGCAATGCGAATCTTCAGGCTCTCAGCACACAGTAAGGTAACCACGTTCGTTTCGAGAGCGGACGAGGGGAATATCTGACAGCCATCCTAGGGACAATTCACTTCGGCGTAGTGACATATCGCCCACCGGCCACGCGTCATTGGATGATTACGAGCTCTCCAGTCAGCCAGTAGCGGTCTCCGCGCCAAATACTCCCCGTGTGAGCTCCCACCTCCAACCCCGTGGCATAATGCTAGCTCTAGTAATATACATATTCATGCTGCTGACAACACTCATTACCGCCTCGATGGTCGTCGTTCGGTTCCTCACGAAACTCTCAACTGCCTCCTTTCGCATCGTGAGCCAGTTCAAGCGAGGAACAGAGATGCGGTACCCTGGTTGGAAGGTGCACATCGACGCGGCGCTCATTGGTGCTGGGCTCCTAGCGGTTCTTCTAATTGCTAGAAGGGCTCAGTAGCACAGTGCACGAATGTACTGTGTACATTGATACCCTGTACGTGGCCGCCTGGAGAGGCCTTTGTTTCAAGCTTGATGTTTGCTTGTAAACCCATCTGGTGCTATTATACTTGGCAGGCATTCCAACTAGGTCTGTAGGTAGCAGCCCTTTATGTATACTCATTTGTTACACACTGTGCCCGTCCTGTTCCACTCTTTCTACCTTGTGCATGGTACAGCATAGTCGCCAACGCGCATCTCAGAATGCTTTGCCTCGGGGGGTACCCGTGAGAGCGTGTGGGGCTAGGGTCCGATGTACCGCGCTACTGCATTGTTTGGGTGGTGTAGACACGACGGAGGTCCTGCCTGTCGGGGTTGTCGAGATGTCGAGAAGTAGTCGCGTCAGCGGCACTACCTTGGATCGCTTAGATAACACATACCTTTTGAACCCCTAATTACAACATTCATGCCTCATTAGTATCAGTTCCCTGCCCGATTAGGGGGTTGGAGGCTCCACACGCGAAGGCGTGATAACAAAAGTGCATGCCACCACGGTACAATATATATCAAATTGTTATAAATTCTGGCAATAGAAGATACATGTCGACCCGCCTTTTGTCATTCCGAAGGCCGAAGGACCGTGCATAATACATACATATACAAAGAGATACTGTATGTCCAAAGTCCTTCTTTGGGCCCCAACAAAAACTCAATCATGTCTGTGGTGCCATAGAGAACGTTTGGGGGACTCTCAGGAGGGGCCGGCGCGCGGGAAGTTGGGGTCGATCGAGCCTCAGCCTCCCATGCACGTGTGTGCGTGCGTCATAAATGCGTAGCTACGCACCCCCTTCCAGGGTTTGAATTCGAGATTCTCAATGAGCCTTCCCCCCATAATCATACAAATAAATCAACGTTTTTGAACAAGGCGTCCTTGAATCGATTATCACGCCCCACAATTATAAGACTTTATTTATTTATTTCATTTATTTTAGTAAACCTGGACAAAAAAGAGAAAGAGGAATGGAGCCCCCCCTGTTCCTCATTTCTTTTGAAAGTTTCTATAACGACCATGTCGCAGCCGAGCCTCGCTCTCGGCCGATCCATCTATTTTATACCAAGCATATATTGTTCATCCACTGTATACTGTACACTGTGGGCATATAAATAGTATGGGGTAACCTCGCAGAACCGACTCACATCGATCGCGTCGCGTTACGTCGGACCGACCATCCGATAAACATACGAAGAATCTGAGGGTTGTACTCTATCTACACGTCTAACAATACACATTCATTGTAAAGCGGCCCACCTTTACTTTACCGTTGGGCGGGGGTGAATTTGCTTCTTCGTGCCCCACTCCCCGGCCTCCCCCGTCGGCCATCACGCGTCATAGCCGCATTTACTCCATCTGGAAAGCATCCCAAGAATCAAGAATCACACTCCGACGATCCCCCCCCCCTTCCGTCTCAGATCGGTCCGAACCCAGCGCAGTTTCAAGAAGACAACTTGTTCATTCACACAAAGGCTACTATCAAAAAAAAAGCCAAACATGAAAGCTAGAGGGGGACACAAGAAGAAGAAAAAGTACAGCTTAGGATAAACAGAAACCAAAGAAGGCGTGACGAGACGAAATTTCAAGAGTGGTTTGTAGCGCGAAAAAACAATGACGATGATGATGTGGGGGTAATACAGCTATGCGTTGTGGAATAACAGAAACAACAAGGGTGATGGTAGTGATGACAAATGTCCCAATGCGACCCTTTGCAAGATATTAGAAGATAGATAGTTGGTCCAATGCAGTTCCATTCAGGGATGAACGGGGATGGGAAGAAAACCAAGAGAACCGTGTCATTCTTTTTTGATTTGGTGAAAGAAATGTAGACGGATGGGGCATAGGGGGTTGGGGGTGGATTATGTGGTGGGAACGGGGAAAGTGCAAGTGAGAAGTTTAGATCGATTTGGGCGTGAGAGTCGAAACGGCATAATTCACTAATGTGGCGGGCCAGGTAAGGATGCCCATCGCGAGGGCTTCGACATCGATCCCGGAAGTCGAAGGCGATTGCGACGGACGGCGTTGGAGGGGATGTTCCGAATGGAGATGGGTGTGTGGGGACAGCGTCGCCGCCAACGAAGCTTTGGCTCCATACTTCGACCCCTTATTGTGCCTGTGGGTGGAAGCATCCACGGTCTGGACTTGAGCGTTAACGTAGACAGTGTGTAACTCTCGATCAAGGGCCTTGATGGCCTGCTTGAGTTCGACCTTGAGCGATTCCTGCAGGGCGTAGAAAAGAAGGAGAGAAGCGGATCAGTAAATGTGAATGGCGAGTTTAAAGGCCGAGCAGTTGAGGCGAGGTAGATGAGCGACTCACAACTGAGAAGGGCGCATCTTGATCCTGCATGGGCGACTCGTCCGTGGGCGTAAGCAATGACTCTTCGTAGGAAGATTCGTCGGACATATCGCTCCGGTAGTAAGATGGCGCTTCTTCTTCGTCTTCTTCGTCGGCAAAGGCCAGCTCTTCGAAAATCCACTGCCGCTCGGCCTCAGCTTCGTCGACAGGTTCGAGCTCATCTATGTTCTCCATCTCGTAGTCGTACAATGGGCCACCGCAGCCGAAGACTGCGGGCAAGCCCTCGTCAATGACCTCGAGACGGAACTCTTCGAAATGAAGGGCACGGGTGGCCATAAGCGCGAGGGCGACGTCGCGACGTCGTCGGAAATCGGCTTCGCGTTCCGGGTAGAGGTTGAAGTTCCATCGAACGTCATAGCGGCGATTCTGTGTGCAGTGGGGATACGTCAGCACGGAAGGAAAAATGTCAACTGATGTGGGATTACGAGAACATTTTGTGTGGTAAAATGATGGAATGGTGGAATGAATACGTACGGCGAATATATCGGTTAACCACTTGTAATCGCGGGTATTATCCTCGGTGGATCGGACGGAGGAGGGGTGGAAGCTGACGGGGGCTGGTGACGCACAGACCGCGGCGGTTGGTTGAGGCTGGGGAGGAGTGTGGCAAAGGGCGCCATTAATAGGGTTGGCCCAGTCGTCAGGGATAGGAGGGAGCTCCTCGTCGTCGTCGTCTTCGTCTTGGATTTCAATGTATGAGCACAAAGGGGCACTGGCCTGTGTGGCAGTTGGGTTGTCAGCAGCGAGCCAAAGACATTTTGGGCTGCGGCACACGAGTAAGTTGAGCCTACCTTGGGGCCTGGCTTTGAGCTCGATGGGGCATCCATGGGTGCTAAGGACGCCTGGGACACAAAATGGGTGCGCAAAGTTGGTTGAGACGCGCCGGGGGGAGTCTGGGGACGAG
>Ga0307515_10007039_pt1 | contig 22344 bp, 19 predicted proteins | sample 17_EM_MG_FD_194513 | JGI IMG/M metagenome (GOLD analysis project Ga0307515, IMG submission 194513) | Populus trichocarpa ectomycorrhiza microbial communities from riparian zone in the Pacific Northwest, United States - 17_EM | ecosystem: Host-associated > Plants > Roots > Unclassified | place...
GAGGAGGAGGAGGGGTAGGAGGATTGAAGTTTTTGCCTTTTGGGTCTTTAGGGTTAAGGGGAAGGAAGAGGACAACAACATTTAAGTTTGGGAGAATATTAATTATCTGAGTGGACAGATTCCAATCAAAACTCCCCCACCTCAGTCAAAATCTTAGAGATGAAATGAAATTAAAGACTCTGTAGTACTCTACAATCTCCTGATACTGTGAGGGAGGGAGGGAGAGAGAGAGAGACAGTAGCGTAGGAGTCTGTTGATATCCGTGCCCCTTCAACGCTTCCCTTTTACAACACTACACTGCACTACGTTTTCCTGCTTGGTTTCTCTTGCTTCCTCGTTTTGATCGGTCATTTCTTTCTCTGCTTCTTTCACAAATCGGAGAAAAACAAACACTTTCGCTTTCTCTCTCCTTTTCTCTGACAGTAATGGCAGTGGCAGTGCAAGACAAGAGGGAGGTAGAGAATTGAGTTTTTATCGGGAAGGTAACGTTTTTGGTCAGTCCCTCAGAGATCACCCAAATATTTGCTTTCATTTTACCATCTATCAACCCACCACCAACCTCTGCTGTTCTTTCTCTCTCTCTCTCTTGTGCAATCTGCTCTTCCTCCCTCGTCTAAAGACCAGAAATCCAGCAAGAAAAAAACACCCATTTTCCAAAGGAAATCTTTGCAGTCTTTTTTCTGCAGACAGATTCTACCTCTCTCTTGCCAAGATTGAACAAAACCCTTCACAAGAACACAACAAAATACTGACTCTTTTTCTGCTTCTTGCTGCTGCTGCTGCTGCTACTCTCATTATTTAGGATTTCCCTGTAATACGTGTGTTCTTTGTATAGCATAAATCCCGGGAGAGCACTGCACAATACTAATACCACACCCCGCTTTTTGAGCAAAAGAAAATAAGATTTTGCCTAGGTTGGTGAGAAGACAAGAAACAGGGAGAGGGAGAGAGAGAGAGAGAGAGGGTTAAATTTTAGTACTGCTATTACTACATCTACACAAGTTGCTACTACCAAGTTGCAAGGCACACAAGAGAACAACTAGGAAAAAGATAAGATAGTAAGTGAGAGAGAGAGATAATGGAGGGAGGTGGTGCTGGTTGTTCAAGTACCCCTTCACTTATGATGGCTTTTGGAGACGGCAGTAATGGACTATGCCCTATGATGATGATGCCGCTAATGTCTTCTTCATCTTCTGCTCATCAGCATCACCATCAGCAACAACATGTTAATGCGGGGGATTCATCAATATCAAATACCTTATTCCTTCCTCTACCTCCTACCAACTATCAAAGTCAAAACCGTATTAATAATAGCGCTAGTGGCTCTTCTATGATTCTTGACGATCACAACCACAACAACAACACTGTCACTGCGACTGGGTGTTATTTCATGGAGAACAATGATGGTGGTAGTAGTTCTACTTCTGTAAAGGCTAAAATTATGGCTCATCCTCACTACCATCGGCTCTTGGCTGCCTATGCCAATTGTCAAAAGGTGAAGAAAGACACTGGATTTTCAGCCCTAGTAACCCTACTAATTACTAAACATCCCAAACCCATGAATACCTGTTTTTGTTATTTCTCTAATGCATGTCCAGTAAAAGAACTCCTCTTCTTGTGGGAAATAGATTAACTCAGTTGCCCTCATACATTCCAAAAATTCTTGTAATTATGGATCTAAGAAGTGATCAACATCTCCCAAATTCTCAACCTTTTTGTGTGCGTGTGTTCTTTCGATGCATCCATGAAAAATTCTGTTGCCAAGAAAGTGGGGGTCAGAACCCTTATAAGCAATCCACATGATAGGGACAGGAGCTCAATTACTTCTTCTTTTTTCTTCCCTTCAACCCTTCATATATATATATATATATATATAGACACATACATAGCTCACATGTGTCAGTATTTCTTCAGGTTGGAGCACCACCTGAAGTCGTGGCTAGACTTGAAGAAGCTTGTGCATCTGCTGCCTCAATGGGCCCTGCAAATACAGACGGCATCGGTGAAGATCCAGCCCTTGACCAATTCATGGAGGCCTACTGTGAGATGCTGACCAAGTATGAGCAAGAACTCTCTAAGCCCTTGAAGGAAGCCATGGTTTTTCTTCAGAGGGTCGAATGCCAATTCAGAGCCCTCACTCTTTCCTCTCCAAATTCTGGTGATCATAATCTCTCTCCCACTCTCCCTCTCTTCCCCATCCTCTCTCTCTTGGTATGTGTGTTCGTGTCTTTTGAGCTCCAAAAATAATTTTGACTTCTTTATTTTTTGTGGATTTGTTTTTTTATTGAAGGACCAACAGTAATTCATGCATGTGTTTGTTTCCGAGACGGATTAATTAACAATATATGAGAGCTTGTTTCCCAAAGTGGGTGCTATTCTTTATATCTTTTTTCCCCAGTCTATACGTTTTTAAGTTTAATCTCTTTCCCTAGATGGAACACTTTGAGGTGGTAGGGTAACCATAGAGAAGACAGTATTTCTTGCTGGACATAGATGGGATGGTAGAGTAAATATTCCCTGACTTGCTCTCTCCTTGGTGTTTGTGTATTTTATTTTGTTTCTCGTCAATTCTACTTGCTGTGTTGGTTAATGCCTGTCACATTTCTTTCCAATCAATATTGTAGTTGTACTATTGTTGATGCTGATAAAACTAGGTTTTTATATTTATATTCGTTTCAGCAATGCAATTTAAGTGCTTTTGGTTGAAAAGCCTTTTAGAGATTGCTAGTTCGATGTCTGGCCGCTAGATTCTTGATTGCATAGAAGATTCTTCATAGAAAACAACTCCTCATACAACTGGCTGATAAGATGGAAAATTGCAGGTTTTGATGTTTGAAGTTTTGTAAATGGGGCTATGTTTATTGAGCTGAAGGACATAGGGGGTTCTACTTTTTGTTTAGGTTCTTAGGGTTCCCTAGGATTTTGAGTTCTCATACGTTGGATCATGAGCATGGACAGGTGGATTGAATCTAATCATCTGAAGAAACTAAGGGCACAAGTACAGGTATGGATCATATGATGATATTTGGATCCGCATGGATTTCTGAGGTATGGAAGTGAGCTGTACTGTCCAATATCGAGGGATTTATGCTCCTGCGGTTGTATATTTAATGGAATTTCGATAGCTTCTAACACCTATTTTAGTTCTCTGCATTGCTAAGTCAAAAGCATTACTAGAATTGGAGTAGGGGCACCTGTAGGATACTTCAATTATTGTACTCGTTAAGGGTTTTTGTTCACATACTTTGATTCTCAATCTTCCCATCTTCTTTCATGATGAACCGTAACGATAACCATGTATTAATCAAGGGACTAGACTTCTTTAAATGTTTTCTGTAGGCATAGCTTATGGATAGATATGAGAATATAGTCAACATCTCAAACTTTTCATTGCTTATCTTTTGGGATAAAGAGGGAAGCATCTACAATTAGGTGCTGTGAGGAAGCTCATCCAGTCGACTATTCCTCCATGCCTTGAAGGGAGTTGTTGTTAGTCTCTCTCCAATGAAAGATTTCTGTAAAACAACCGAAAATTTCTTACCCAACTACTATCCACCATTGTTCAAATTAATAACAGCTCTCATTAGTATACATCTGGTTAAGGATTCATGTTAGGAATAATCATATCATATATAGTTCTTTAAAGGAAATAGCCTTGGAGACCAAATGATGCCAAGTAACCTAAGTCATATGAATTGAAGTAAATCATGTCGGCTCAAATATTACAGTACTTTCTGTCATGCATTGCATCAATTGATTCACACAGCACTATGCATAGGCCGTGTAAGCTTATGTCCATCAGTCTAATAAGGCGATTTTTTACTGAGTTAAATGGTGCATTGTTCTATGTTGGCGTCCCCGTTCTAAGTGATAAGGGAGTAAGATATGCATCTCGTAAAGGATTTTTTGGTCTTTCTAGTTCTGCTTGTACAGATAATGCTGGCCTGTAAGTATTGACAAATGCACAGATTCTAGTTATATAGTTTCATATAAACATGTCATTACCCTCCATTTTCATGATGATAGTCAAATTATTATTAAGTTTCATATATAGGTGGTAAAGTATCAAGTTTTGTATGTTGCAATGGCAGTTATGAAGCTGTTTTAGTATCTGTCAATGTAGATGTACTGCAAAAATATGTTATGCTAGTTGCTGCAGTAACCTTTCATGTGTTATTTTATTGCATTACGAGCTGCTAACCCGTTTATGTTTCCATTAGCTTGGGGCGAGGGCAATGATAGGAATGCATCATCCGAAGAAGAGCTTGATGTGAATAACAAATTCATAGATCCTCAAGCAGAAGATCAAGAATTGAAAGGTCAGCTACTACGCAAGTACAGTGGATATTTAGGCAGTCTCAAGAAGGAGTTCATGAAAAAGAGAAAGAAAGGGAAGTTGCCCAAAGAAGCGAGGCAGCAGCTGCTGGATTGGTGGAGCAGGCATCACAAATGGCCATATCCATCGGTATGCACGTTTCATGTTGCTTTTCATGTCATAGCACCGCAGATGCTTAAAGTATATTGTGTGCTGCAAGTGGTTCAAGAAAACTTGAAGTGGAGCTGAATCGGCCCCTTGTTTAGTTCCCCTCTGATAATTACTTCTTGATTGTTTTTAAAAAAACCTTTTTCGTAGCTGCTAGATGATTTTTCAAACCTTTTCCTTCTGGTTTGTTTGGCTCTGAACGGAATTTTATTGAAGAGCGTGCTAAAAGTAAATCAACTCTTTGGAAACACAGAAGCAAATAGTCACTGCATCATTTTGCTTTTGAGATCAAATTATGTTCGACACAATTGCTTATGCTCCCAGATAATTAACAGGTTACATGCATCATAACATTCTTAGTTCATGTAATTTTCAGTTATTTTATGCGATGAGACATTGTATCAACAGGAGTCACAGAAGCTGGCCCTCGCAGAGTCCACTGGTCTGGATCAGAAGCAGATAAACAACTGGTTCATTAACCAAAGGAAACGCCACTGGAAACCATCAGAAGACATGCAGTTTGTGGTGATGGATGCCGGCCATCCTCATTATTACATGGATAATGTTTTGGGCAATCCTTTCCCAATGGACATCTCTCACACACTGCTTTGAAGATCATCACGATACGTGACTGATCATCACTCCACTTGACCTGCCTATGTATGCTGTGTACTGGCATGCATCCGGAGGCTATCTAATGTAACCGCATGTTGTTAAACCTGACCTCGTCTTTATCTATATCCAGTATAGCATGTTTCTCTTTCTAGACGGAAGTGTGTCGTTAAGCAGATGCCTAGTTCCTGCTAGGTTTAAGACTTGCAGTGCATAAAGAAATGCCAAATTTAATTTTAATTTTTCTGGGGTGACATATCATGTTTTTCTGCAAAAAAAATTTTCAATTCCTCCTAACTTATTATCTAGTAATAACTACAAGTATATAGAATTAACAAACAAATTAAGACAATTTAATACATGGAATTCGTAAACAAGACAATTAGAATATTTAATATATAAGGAGCTTTGATTATGAAATAATTTGTTGCATGTAGAGAATAGCAAGGTGGAGAGTTATTTATTGAAAGTTCGATGCACACAGACAAAGAATAAATTTTTTTTTCACCCGAGTATTAAGAATACATTCTTTTAAAGGGTGAGACTAGTCATATTTGGGGTTGGGATTTGTGACTATTTCTCACAATAAATATGTTTTTTTATAATCGAACTTGTATTTTTATTTTTATAAAAATATAACAATATTTTAATTATCATACCAAACCAACTCTTCATTGGCACATGAATAAATAAAGGTGGAGTTTAAAAATAGAGAAAATATTTGAAAAGAAAACTTGTTTGCACAGCAGAGTTTTTCTTTAACTTATCTCTCTTTTTCTATAAAATATCTTCTGCTTATTTAATTCTAACATCTAATTCATTAAATAGAAAATTGCATTTTATTATGCAATTAAATTATAAAAATAAAATCCAAGTTTCTTTTAAAAAAATAGTTTTTATCCACCACCATTTAATTTCTTTTGAAACATAACTATATAACTCTTTCAAGGAGTGCTTGAAGAGAGAGCGTTAAAACTTAACTTTAATTTTTCCTCTATTATCTCATTTAGCCCTGCAGTAATAAAAATAAAGAATAATAGTAGATTACCATATTTAATAGTTTATCAATAAAATTTTTTATTGGTATTTACACTAATAGTCTATCAGAAAGTTTGTTATCGCCAAAATTATGAATGGAAACAGTTCATTGAAAAACTTTCATTGGTAATTTATGGACTGTCGGTGAATCCGTCGGTAAAAAATATACCAAAAAATTTACAGATGGACAAAGCGTGTTAAAAAAAATTTACTCACTTTATTTCATTGGTATATCCATCAGTAAATATAAAATATTACCGAAAGAATACCATTTTTAATGTCGTTGGTGTGTTGGTAGTAGCAGTAACATTTAAAGTAATTCTTTTCCGGCCCTATCCCCATATTTTTTTGGGTTTTTTTTGCCTCATACAAAAATCACGCAACCTATATATATGGTACAAATTAATTATCAGTTAGTAAATGAAAAAAATAATATTTGAAATACAAAAAATATCTTGAATTCGATTTTACCTAATTACAGCGTAATTTTCCTAAACCCTCCTCGCAACATTATCATCAACTCTCCTATTGAAATTTCCCCTTGAAATAAAAATATATAAAAGGAAAATTTTAGTAATTTCAATAAACAGTCCAAATTAACATACAAAAATATTTAAGTTAATACTAATATTGAACATTGAAAACCACGCATCAATCTGCGGTTTCTATTTAGGATGTTTGGAAAACTGACTCTATTAAAATAATGAAATTTCTATCTACAATTTAAAAGTTGATATTATTGTTCCAATAGCCTTAATATTTGTAAACTTAAAATTGCATTCGTTAAATGATATTATTTTTTTCAAAATTATTAAATATGTCGTTGTGAAAGCAAAGTAAAACAAACTTTCATTGAAAGGTCATCCTTTCACTGGATCTCGTACTTGTGGGTAAATAAATCTCGCTATGAAGGGACCCCTCCTCAACATTGCGGCATTCCACTCGACGAGCCTGCATCGTAAGTAAATGCATGTGCTCTAGATGCTTGTTCTTGGTCAGCATTTAATGATCCATGGTCATCAACATTTTTGCTAATAGAACTATCAGAGATTTTGTCCTCGCAACATGTAATAAACTTTTCATTAGGCATCTACACAAATTAACGAATTAAAAAAAATTAAATGATTTTTATTTTTTTTAAAAAAAAATTCTGCAATATCTCCCCTATACACAAAATATATGTCACAAAACCACTTGATTTTATTCAATTTTTTCTAATAATTTAGCATAATTCAGTTTTATAGAAAAAATTTATTTTCTACATGATAGTATTTTTTATCATAAATTCACAACAAATTATTATAAATTTTTAAAAAATTAAAATAATAATTAAAATTATTCCTACACATTTAATTGAAATTGAACAACAAAATTGAAAAACAAAACAACTAAAATTCAACACAATTATTATTAAGTGATAATATTTTGAATTGTAAATTTAAAAAAATTATTCTAAATGGAATAAATACAAAATAATAATTAAAATTATTTCTACACATTTAATTGAAATCGAACAATAAATTTTAAAAAATTACTAAAATTCAACAAAATAATTCAAAAATTATTTCAATAACAACTAAAATCCAAGTCATTTATTAATTCATAAAATTATTAAGAACACAAAATTGAGAAAAATAATAACAAAAAACATAAATAATGCAAAAAAGAAAAGAAAAAAAGGAATGAAAAATTCTTGCTTTAATGGTGTGTTTGATTTTGGCTCTTAATTATATATATAAAAAAAATTGTTAATAATAATAAAAAAAGAATATTTGGAAAAAAAAACTTGTTTGCACAACAGAGTTTTTCTTTATCTTATCTTTTTTATATAAAGTTTCTTTTGCTTATTTAACTCTAACATCTAATTCATTAAATAGAAAATTGCATTTTATTACACAACTAAATTATAAAAAGAAAATACAAGTTTTTTTTATATATTGTTTTCCACCACCATTTAAATTCTTTTAAAACATAACTATATAACTCGCGTTAAAACTTAACTTTAATTTTTCCTCCAATATCTACAATAATAAAAATAAAGAATATATAGTAGTAGTAGTCTCTACTCTCTAGCATCAACTGGTGTATATATATAAACAATACTTAGAGTACTTTAAGTACTATTTCTTTCTCAATAAACCATAATATGAAGAGAAAAAAAACTCATATTCATATGCTATTTTTATCCACTTATGCTCCATTTATTTTTATAATGCAGTGCGGTCCATATTTAATCTATCCTAACTATATATTTGGAATTGTGTGGTTAATCAACACGCAATAGTATTTTACATAGATTCTACTAAATTTTTTTTAAATCTTGATTAAAAAAAACTATAATTTATAGGTTTTTTAAAATTTATTTTTTTAAATCGTAACCACATAAATTTACTACAATATCAAACATACCTAAATCATAAAAAAAAAAACAAAAAAGCTGATGAAGCTGTACAAGAAACTTAAATTGAAAATCCCAATTAAATCTATCTTTAAAAACTCCAATTGATAAAAAAAAAACTCTTTTCTAAAAAAACCATTTCATCTTTTTTTTTATTTTATGTTTTGATTATTGATTTTACATATGAATTTGCATTTTAAAAATTGAATTTTGGTTTGGTTTGAATCGATTTTGGCCGTTACCTGTTGATAATATTTAAGTAAAACAAGAAATTTAAATATTTATTTTCATATATATGCATATAATTTGTTATTGGCAAAGAAGGAGAGAGGAATTAAATGGATAATTATGGGTTTTTTTTGACATTTTCTTAATTGAACCCTAATAAAAGGGGCGAATTAAAAAAACTCATAAACTTCAGGGTGGGAAGTCGAGAAGTTTTTGTTCAGGGGTGTTTTACCATTTAGCCTTCTCAAGCACCTGGTTGCTTATTAAACCCCACGGGAAACCAGCCTCTGGGGTTTTGCTTTGTCCTCTTCTCTCGCCCACTCTCATAGTGCCTCCTTTCTCCAAAAATTAGCCTCTCCGGCTGGAGGAGGATCGACTGCTGTTAATCACCGGCCTCATTTCAACATTCAGCGTTCCGTATCGAGGTACTCTTCTTTCTAACTCAACGGATCTTAAGTTACTTTTGTATTCTTTATCTGAAGCATTTTATCAAACTCCTTGCATTCATTAATATTTCTTTCAATTCCTTTATGGAAGTTTGGAATTTTATCATCGTGTCATAATTGATGGTTAATAACTCAATTTGTGTTTCAATAGTTTTGTTTATTAGTAGTAAAAAACGATGAAAAATCTGAACTTTTTGATTGATAGATGAACAGGTGACCTGGCATTGGTTTACTTGGATCAGTGGGGCTATTTTTTCTAGTCAGTAGGAGTTATGGCTTTGTCGATTTCGAGAAGGGTTTTGCGTTCTTTTGGGTCCTTGTCTGGGTTTGGTCGCTGTGGTGATTCTTCTAGTCTTACCAGTCAGTCATTTCGAGCTTCTCATGGTAAAGGAACTTGCTTTACTGGAATTGATTTGAGGGTTTTTTCAGATTTTTAGCTTTTGCTTGAATTTATTGTAACAGATTTGTATGGACACGTTTCTGGGGATTGCTTATTTTCTGCAGAATCCTCTAGCTTTATCAAGGTACGTACACATTGAGCGTAATTTTTTCCTTCTTTCTTCTTGCACATCAATTCTGAACTTTTAGGGTGTGGGTTATTTATATGCAGCTTGTCGAACTCTATTTGGGTCTACTTTGACTGATAGATGACCTTGTGTTTTGTTCTTGCATTGGAAATGAACTTATGAGCTGATGGTATATCACGTTATAATGCAGGGTGCAGTATCTTCCCTTGCTCACCGGAGGCTTTCGACATCCAATGTGACTTCTGAATCTACTGATGGATCATTTCCTTCTGATTTATTATCTGCAAAGAATGTGGTAACACCACAACGTGAGATAGGTACAAACTAGGAAGAGAGCTGAGAATTTTCTTGTATGACAATGCATTTATTAGTTTTGCAGTTGTTTTGCATTTATCTACATTTAGTTAAATGAGGTTAGCCCCTCTCCCCATATTTTAGGTTATTGGAGGGTAATTGAGATCATAACATTTGTTTTTGGAACTTGCCGATGAAAAGAAACTCGAACCAAAAACTTAGTTTTGTTCTGTTGTCAACTTTTTTGGTGTGGTTGCCATTATGAAATCTTAGACAGTTAGTTGGGAAGTCTAGTTATACTACTAGCTAGCAATTTTTCCAGATTGATCTTTTAGTTGGATGTTTCCTGATTTAATGAAAAGAAAAGAAAAGAAAAGAAAAGGTAGGAAGAATGGTTTGACCTCAGTTCATAAACAGTTCCATCTTACATTAGATTTGTGCTAACGGTTACCACTTCAACCCTGTTGAAGTTACAAAGAAGAGTTAAAAGAAAAGCTATCACATACTTAAGCTGATTCTAACTCTTTTTCAAGATTTTTTTCCTTCTGCCACTTCACCTAGTGTTGTGTGTGATAGGATTTATTTAATCTTTTTCATGGAATGTGTGCTATCATGCAAATCCAATCCAATAGAAGTTTACTTTTCCTGCTGTTGACATTGCATACCTGAGGTTCGACTCTTGGGTGTGATTTAGACCTTGTAAATACAGTTTTAGTTCTTTTCTTTCCCAGAATATTTAAAAGTGTGAGATTTTCCTTATTTGGCCTATTGATTCACTGCTTAAGGCTTAATTGCACTGAATTTCCATTTTTCTTGGTTTTTTAATGATTACAACTCAGGCATATTATATTGACATGATGTTGTGATACAGGACTTTATCAGGACCTGGTAATTCCAGTGACAAATTTTCACAATGAGGACAAGGGTTTAATGGTTTTGGCTGGTGATGTTTTTGATGTCCCTATCAGGAAGGATATTATTCACCGTGTTGTGCGATGGCAGCTTGCAAAACGACAACAGGTAGTCTCAAACCACCATTCTTTAAATCTTCGAAGCTTGTAACTCTATAACAGTAATGGATTTTGAAAAATGTACAACAGTATTCCCAACCATATCATTGATAAAACCTGTTGGGTTTGCTTATTGAGAAACACTGTCTGATGACTTGCTAGATTTTATCTGCTATGTGTCCTGAACTGTGACGACTGTTGTTTTCCTAAATTGGATTAACTTTCATGTTCTTGAAAAATATCTGCAGCCTGCATGTTAGGACTTCATCTTTATAAAATGGATACCTCTGATACTAATATCAATTGTGTTGTCAACAGGGAACACATTCAACAAAAACAATCAGTGAGGTTAGTGGGACCGGCAGAAAGCCATATAGACAAAAGGGCACTGGCCGAGCAAGACATGGAACGTTGCGTGGACCCCAGGTATAGAGCCTATTTTGTCCTCATTGATAATTGGTTTAATTGATTATCAATGCTGCTGTATCTTGAATATATATTAGGTGGGCCTAACTTTAATGATTCTATAACAGTTTAGAGGTGGTGCTGTTATGCATGGCCCTAAACCACGAAGTCATGCTTTTAAATTAAACAAGAAGGTGAGGCGTTTGGGACTGAAGATTGCTTTGACAGCTCGTGCAGCAGAAGGAAAGGCATGCCTCTCTCTGTCTCCAAATCTTTGATTATACATAGGCCTGTCTTTGAAAGGCCAGAATTTCTTTTAAGCGGCATGTGTAGTTACCAAATATGTCCACCTATAAGCAGGTTATATGGGATTTGTTTGGTTTAATGTGTTCATAGTCTGGCACATTAGGCTCTTTATCTTAATATTACACAATGCGTCATTAACTTACGCCCTGGGGAAGATCTTGGCTCTTTTTTGTCATCATTATCTTTGGCATCCCCAGGCCTTGTTTGGGTTGGTTGCTGTTGATTTGAATTATTGTGGTTACTCTTGATTTCAATTGCCTGCAATGCTAACAACACCTTCTCTTCTTTCACTCATAATTGATAAGATATTCACAGTAGTTTCTAACTGTTTAAACTTTTTGCATTTACTGAGCAATAATCTTAATTGAATTTTTGAATGCACAGCTTCTGGTTTTTGAGGATTTGGAGGTGCCTACGCATAAAACCAAGAATATTGTGAACTATGTCATTGAAATGGAGAACACCAAGAAATTACTGGTGGTGGATGGTGGCCCCATTAATGAGAAGCTGAAGTTAGCAACACAGAATCTACATTATGTAAACTTACTACCGTCGATTGTAAGTTGTGGTTCTATCCTTGTTCCTTTCCATGAATTCTCTGAATTTGGTACTGATTGGTTAAAGTTCAGTCAAATTTCATCTTTGGGAATGCAATTTGACTGCTCTTACATGCAAGGGAGCAGTGAATTACAAATAATCTAATCAATACATCATTTCTGGTTTTTACCAAACCCTTATATTATGATTTCTGGCTGTAAGCTTCATTTATAGCTTTGTTTTCATTCTTAGCTGTGTATAATGTAGTTTGGTCATTGAAATGTTTTCTTTCATTTAAAAACTGCTCGTTGATTTATTATTCTTACCCTATAGATGATAGTGCGTATCAATTGTTGTTAAGCACCCTCTTTTCTAGCCGATGGTATCAAGCCACTTTAATTTTTGAATTATCTCCATGCCAAAGATTTCTATTCTAGATGTTTGGATCAATTATTTATTGGAAAGACTCACTATCAATTCTTTTCTTGTTTTCTGTTTTTGCAGGGTCTAAATGTGTATAGCATCCTGCAGCACGATACCTTGGTGATGTCCCGTGATGCCGTAAACAAAATTGTTGAGCGGATGCACACTCCAATCAAACGATGAGGCGTACACGATGTAGTTTGTACTGTATGCTCTGCTCCATTAGGAATCCTTCGTTCTCCGACCAAAATAACTCATGTCTGTGTTGTTTTTGTTTTAAGATGCAAATACGTGTCCAAGATGCTCAGTCCATGAATGCTAGTTGTCTTCGACTTGGGGAATTTTTATAGTTGAGTTTTGGTGGACTTCAAACATTGGCATGGCCACTTTGTTTTTGGAACATGGCTTGGCAAATTGTGCATCGGTAATTGAAGACATTGCTCTAGATTTTATCCATTTGTTGATTAACTTTTCTGAAACGTGTATTTCAAGATGCAATTTGGCATTTGATGGTGTGAGATTTGTTTGAGGTTGAAGTGACACCCAATGCCACATGGAATCCCACTCGGGATTATGTGTACCGATGAAGTTATAGCCTGGCAAAACAATTACCATTGTCAGGTCAATAACACAAGGCTAAGAGTTGAAAAAGATTGGCTGCCAGGTCAGTTTCACATCGTGAATTGTGGGCATGTGATCTGGACATATCGTACATGTTGAGGGTGCGTAAAGCTCAATATGCTTCTTTTGGCTGAAGTTCACACCTTTGGGATTTGTTATATTGCAAAGACAAGATGTCTCTGCAACTGCAAATTGGAAAAAAGTTATCATTACCAAGTCAAGATGACTGTGGCCATTAGAATCCCAAAATTGTCAAGCAAAAGACTTTCAAGTTGCAAGGTTCTTTTGGTTAAATACCTTTATATTTGGTTTGAAAGCCTTTTTTAAGATTTGTTCATATTAAAAAAAATACCAAAGTTTTAAAACGTCAAAATTATCTAGAACATTTGAAAAAAATTATCAGATTAAAGTGTTTTTAATTCAAAAGGGTTGCTTTATCAAAATATTAAATTAATATTTTTTTAATTTAAATCAAATTTTGTAAAATCATCTATATCTTATTATCAAATGTGTATTTAACTAGGAATAAATCTTCATCATTAAATATTTGATTTTATTTAATTTGATGTAATTATAGGGTGAAAAAATAATAAATTAATATTTTTTTAATTTAACTTACTTTTATAAACTTATTTGTATTATTTCAGTAAGAGTGAGTAATAAATTTTCATGCTCAATGTTTACTTGAGATCCAATATTATAAATATTACACAAGGTATTAAAATAAAATATAAAAAAAATTATCTTATATATATAAAAAATATTCCGAGAGATGAACAGTGTTAGGACAAAATGGCTAAACTACCGCACATTTATTACCGTTACATTACATGGGAGATGGACGAAGACTCAGAGAAGACGCAATCAATCCGACATTACACGAACTAGGTTACATGGCAACACCCCATTAGCCAAACCAACTTAACCAAATCAAAAACCATGTTATTCCAGCTAAACTAAACTGTTAGTCATTGATTAAGCTGACATATTCACATATTAAAAAAAAAAGAGAGAAGTCACTGTAACAGGTGAAGAGTCACAGTATCGTCTTCTGTTGTCTTCTCTCTCCCTTCAATGTCAAGAAGCTAGGGTTTCTCTCCCTCCAAAATCCCATTATCTGTTTCTCCCAAAATCCCACTCCATCACTTTCAAGTAGAGGATACACTTAAGGGTTTAAGCTTCCATGGCTAAAACCAGACCAGGAGGCCTCATCTCCAAGCCTAAAACAGGCAAGAGGGACCTTGACTCCTACACAATTCGCGGCACTACCAAAGTTGTCAGAGGTAATAACATTATCAAAATGCATTTTTGCACTTAATCTTTATCTGGGTACAGTAAAGTTCTGATTTTGTTGTCTGTTTTGTGGTTTTTTTTATAATGGGTTGTTGTCTTTTTGATGTTTTTGATAATTGGTTGTTGTAAAGGTTTGATCTTTTTGCGTGTTTGTTGGTGTTTTATGTAGTGGGGGATTGTGTAATGATGAGACCATCTGATACTGGTAGGCCTTCATACGTGGCAAGAATTGAGGGGATGGAGGCTGACAGTAGAAACAATGTGAAGGTTAGAGTGAGATGGTACTATAGGCCAGAAGAGTCTTTAGGAGGGCGCAGGCAGTTTCATGGAGCGAAAGAGTTGTTCTTATCAGATCATTATGATGTGCAAAGTGCTCACACTATTGAAGGGAAGTGTATAGTTCACTCTTTTAAGAACTATACCAAGCTTGAAAATGTTGGAGCTGAGGATTATTATTGTAGGTTTGAGTATAAGGCTGCTACTGGAGGTTTCACACCGGACCGTGTTGCTGTGTGAGTATCTTTTCAGTATGGTTTAGAGTTGAGTATGTTGGAATGCGTTTTATGTTTGGTTAGTGTATTGTTGTTTGATTGAGGTCGAATTGGTTTCTGATTTTGAAGGTATTGCAAATGTGAGATGCCATATAACCCAGATGATCTTATGGTGCAATGTGAGGGTTGCAAGGACTGGTAATGTTGCTTTCTTGTGGTTGTGTGTTGATTTTGTTCTCTCTTTTTGGTTATTTAGTCTGTTAGTTCTCTCCAAGGTTGTGTCAGACTAAACATCTGGGAAATGTAATTTATAAGAAGTTAAAACTGAGAAAAAAAAGGTGAAATTTTGTGTCCCAAGGCAAAGGAGCTAAGTACTACCACTCAAACCTTTTTCCAAAAGAAACCTCACCGATTAAAGAAAAATGAGTTTTGTAGGTGAACTTCTCAGCTATTATTTTGAATCTTAAACAGATAAAGAAGCTCAAGGATTGGAAAGAAACAATTGTGTTGCTGGATGTGTGAGTGCTGACTGTTATTTTAGCTGATAGCTTGATCCCATCAAGAGAGTTATCTTCCCTCTGTCCTCTTTTGCCATTTAGGTCATGAATCTGGACTTTAGTGGGTGGTTATTCTAGTTGTTTTTTTTTTAATGATATTTGTATCATTCTGAGACCTTATGTGTTTGCTGTTCAAGACTATTTTGTATGGTGTGTTAAGTCAAGAACACTTATCAAAGTGTGATCTTTCTTGTTTTCCCTTTTTCCATAAAAGATCATTATTATTTATATGGGGTTTTATGCTCTTAGCTACATCTTAAACGTCATAGTTCTGTTGCTTTTAAACTCTGACTCACCCATGAGTAAAAGAAACACAATGTTCTTGGTCGTGCATTGTCTAGTGCTTACTAACCCATAGTGAATGTAAGTCCCCTTGTTATACTCCCAAATTCAGGCCTTCTGGATATAGCTTGAACGGCAGGAGATAATTATGCCTGTATGCTTATGCACATGAATCTGTTATCTTGCTATGCTGAATGGAACGGAATATTTCTTGTCCCTTATTGTTTAATAGTGACCAACTCAGAGTGGATGAGTATCTTTGTCTGCAACACATGAAGGCCTTTTGGAGGCGTTGTGAATAGCAAGGGAATTGTATATATATGTGCACATGTGATAGCGGTGCTAAAAAAAGGTTCAGCCACCTACTTTTATAGTTACGCATCTCATGCTATTTGTAGGTATCATCCTGCTTGTGTGGACATGACAATTGAAGAGGCAAAAAAATTGGATCACTTTGTGTGTTCTGAATGTGCATCTGATGATGATGTCAAAAGATCACAAAATGGGTTTTCAGTGTCATCAGTTACTGATGTCAAGGTGAGACTTCTCATATCCTGTTTCCCTTTTTCTGGAGAATCATTTTTATGGCTTTAATGTACTCCATTTACTGTGCATGACATGCTATGAGCTTGTTTTCTGTGACAATTTTTTGATTGTGATGCTAGAAGTTAACATGATTCATTAACACACCAACTTTTGTGTGGAGTAGGTTGTTGTATTAGTGTTTTGATGCCTGTAATGCTGGACGTATGGTGTGGATAAGTAATACATGAGTTTCCATTACCATTATGGCATCAACCATCCTTTTGGCTAAAATCTACTGAACATTTAGCTGGTGTAAAATGATACATTTGTAGGATGCACTGCTACTTTCATGCGTGTAACTGAATACGAGTTTGGGCTGCAGCTTTGTCATGGTGGTTTGCTGATCTTGAAAGCAATTTTTTTTTTAACCTGCAATAAGCATGATCCATATACTCCACACAGCACTTTGGCTTCTTGCTTATGTTTATTTATTTGTCTTTCTTGAGTTTTACTTGTTATGGCCTTTGACCAATCAAGGCATTATATTTCTATTACCTTGTGTTAGAAGATATCTTGCTCTTATATAGCTCCATGGTTTGTGCTACACTAGGAATACCATTTTCACTTCTACACTGTTTCCTGATCCCTTATCTTCTTCTTCTGGAATATGGAGAGTTGGTTGGCTTATAATGCTCAGAAGATTGCAACTTTGATGCACACATCACCATTTGAAAATTTGAGTTATTGTATCAAGTTGCTTGGATAAGATGGATTTGGGTCCTATGATGTCCTCTTCATCTTAATTGATGTGATGTAGTGGACTATGCTGGGGTTGTGCAAATGTTGGAAGTTGTTTGATATAGATTTTTACATTCATTGCTCTGTTCAATCGTTCAATGTATGAGAGAAATCCTGAACTATAGATCCAAATCTGGGTCCGTGGTTACAGACTATATTTAGAGGTTTGGTCTGCCATTATATCAGGATCCACAGTGATATATTTTACCAAATTTGATCCCTTATATGCTTAATACTGCTGCTGCTTGATTCTTTTTAGGTTCTAACATTCCTGTTTGAAAACACATTCTCTTCTGTGGCAGAGTTATTTGGAAAAAAAAATAAAATGGATTTGATGATATAGTTAGTTGGAAATATCAACTTCTTGTTGTCTTCATTTTTCTTTTTCTTTTTTGGCATGTCAATAAAATTGAGCCAGATTATGACTATTTCATTTGGTTTTGTAAATGTAATCCATTGACAATTGGTTTGGTGAAATTTTGTTTGCAGTCACTTCCAATTTCTTACTGCCATCATCCTAAAACAACTTTCATTGTTCTTCATTATTTGTTGGAATTAAGTTATTTGTCTATGCCAAGGGATTTCTTTCGTCAATGGATGGATGGTTTTCTGTCTTTCTCCAAAAACACTCATACATGTTTTCCCCTCTTTATTTTTCTATGAAATGAATGCCTATTGAAGTCTCTGAACTTTACAGGTAGAAAACAAGCGCCGGAAGAGATGAGTGCAGTTAGTAGGTCAGTGATTGCACAGGGAGACCTAAATCTTCTTGCAGGTTTAGCTTGTAGATTGTTGGTGTGTGATGTATATTCCAAATGACCGTGGTGTGCTTTGCTCAAACTGGGCTGTCAGTAGTTTCATGTGTTTTTGTCTTGTGGAATATGTAAGTTATGCTAGGTTAAGTTTTCATAAATCTACCCTGAAAAAGGTTTCATTTTGGATGTTTTTTGACATCAAACCTAATGCATGGAGTAGACATTCCGGGTTTCTGGTATTCCCTTCGTGAAGCCAAGACAGCGAACACCATTTATGCCTAATGGTTCACTTGCCAGTTTGATAGCAACCATCTTAATTTATGTTGTCGTTGCTCATTTGTTGACTTTGTTTCACACGCAGAGAGTTATCACCTACAGGTCTTACAGTATTACTATAGACTTGGGATGCGTTGCTCGTGTCCGAACTGATGGTTGCAACTGCAATGATGACCTTGAGGTTGGAGCAGGAAGGGCAACTTCATTTTTCATTTTTACACTGTCAAACCATGTGGACTTGGACAAACGGTCGGGAAGAAAAAAATGAATGTTCTTGTGGAAAAATGTAGAATAATATACCTGCCGGGACTCGCATTTGGCTTTCGTCCCGAAGGAAATAAGATCTCAAATTTGACTTTCTGATACACTTATTTACCATAAGAGAGTCAATGGTGACAACGCCGTCGAAAGAGCCACTTGTTTCTTGCTTGATTGGCGGCTTCCATTCATCAGCGCGGACTAAAAAAGGTGCTCGCCGAAACCGTGCTGGATAGTCACCTATCACACGGCTCTCACTAAAACCTAACTTGTGGTCGACCCCGGGGACAAAGTCAAAGCACTTGATCCTTGATCCTTCAACCCATACTATACTTGGAGATGCTGCTCACCGCCGATCAAGCAGCGACACTGCTCTAGGCTTAGCTTTAAGCCGCTATAGTTCGGTTTGGATAAGTCAAGTCCATTCGATCGGTTTGTTCGGGTGGTCTTCCCTCTCTTATCTTCCCTAACGTTCGGAGAACTGTTCTGGTTTGAGAAAGGAGCACCGGGAGCAACCTGAATGAATAAGAAATGGACACCAGAGGGACATGAGTACCCTTCCCTACTCAATTTTCATGTTTTGGGAGCTGACCTGAAGAATTTTGAGCCTGAACTGTCAGTGGGCCTGGCTGTGTTCTTATTGTTTCTTTATATTATTCATTTGGCAAGATTAAATCGGAAAGACTACAACAATATTTTACCATTTCAGAGCTAAACACCTTGCACACGGCTTCAATAGAGTACGGATCATATGGGCTGTATGTTAATGGTTGAATTTTTTTTTTTTCAAATTATAATTTTAAAAATATTTAATTAATCAAAATATATATTTTGTAGCGAATCCCATTAAAAACTTTTTTTTCAAACTTTGGTTACAAAAAAAAATTATAATTTATTTTTTAAATGTTAACCGCAATAATGATGCGAAACACAAGAAAGGATCATCACCTCTAAAAAAGAAAATCAACATGAATCTGGTCAGTGTAATAATGTTTTTTTTTTATAAGAATGGTAGCATGCACAAGAAGTACCTCTAAAAGCCCACCCTTTCCATTGCAACTGTCCATTGCATACAAGATTACAAGTAATAATCGTAAGTAATAGTAATGATTTTAGTCCAAAGTAGGGCTTCCTTTCCTTGTTAGCTAAAACTGTAACAGCTTTATTCACATTGACAATGTGACTAAGATTATCATTACTTCATGTGTTTGCATGGCGTGTGGCACCATATTTTTTTCAGCATCCCTGATGCCTGAGCTCATGTTTCTTTCAGTACTGAAAATGATCATGACAAACAAGGTTGATCATGCTTCTTCGAGTTATTCTGCGCAGTGCTGCTTGTTGTTCTTGTTTTTGTTATGGTTGGTGCTTGTTATGCAGAAGAAAATATCAGTATATATTCTTGGTCTTATTGGAAGGAGAGAGACTTGCATTTCATGGAAGCCATTTATCTCATGAGGGAAGAAAATTAGTCCAGTACACTACCCCTTCTCAGGTTCTTTCCCAGTTGCTTATAGCCTTCTATATATTTTCTCAAAGTTGAAGGTAAAAGGAAAAGTATGATTGTAAAAGTAAATCTAAGTTTGCTGGTTGAAGATTTCAGGCAAACAAATTGAAAGATGCTACTAGAGTGAAGCTGGTGGAGAAAGATAGAGGAGCCAAAGTGATGACAACTTACACTCCTCGATTCCTAGGGTTACCGCAAGGAGTATGGGTAAAGGAAGGAGGAGACAAAAATGCAGGTGAAGGGATTGCTATTGGTTTTGTTGACACAGGAGTCACTCCAAACCATCCAAGTTTTTCCTATGATCCCTTGAATCCATTCACATAAAATATTTTTCATTTTTCGGGTGCTTGCGAAACGGGCCCTAGATCCCCATCTCTAGTTCTTGAAATGGGAAGACAGTATCAGCTGGGGCTCAAGCAATTGTTACTGATCTTAACACTTCAGTGGACTTCTTGTCTCCCTTCGATGTTGTTGGGCATGGCAGGTAATGCAATGATCACTACGAATATTACTCTCTTGAATATATATAATCAAATAGCCATCTGCTGAAGTTGTCGGATAGAAGTAAATATACATTTTTTTAGTCATGTGGCATCAGTTGCTGCGCTGGAAAATGCTAGGGTTCCAGTGATCGTGGATGGCTTCTATATATCATGGGAAAGCTAGTGAGATGGCTCCACGCGCACGGTATGCCATATATCTGCTGTAAGCAGCGGGATTAAATTATTCTACTTACAAAGGGTTTTATGAGATGTAGCCTGATCTTTTGACGTCTACTGGCCTCAGAATCGCTGTTTATAAAGCTGTATATACAACAGTACAGGAACTTTAACATATGTGGACGTTGCAGCAAAAGATCAAGTCAGTCTTGACTCTTGAGGCTTTACCAGGCTGTAATGGGTAAATATCTACAGTGTTAATATTCTTCATTGTATCTTTTTAATTAATCTCCGCTGCTGACTATGTGGCACAGGCAACAATGGATGGATCAGCGGACATATTAACACTCTCAGTTGGACCAGCTGAACTACCAGAAGATACTATTCCGTTCTTAAGTGTGTGTGATGTTTTCATGTTATTTGCTCGAGGAGCAGGAGTTTTCGTTGCACAAGCTGCAGGCAACCATGGGCCAGCCTTTCCAACTGTTGTGTATAGCTGCTCGCAGCACAGACAGAAGTTACCCTGGTTCTCTTCTTGGAAATGGTCAAAAAGTTGGAGGTGCAGGTTTACCAGGCATGTCGTACTGGTGGAGTATGGTTGGCGTTCATCAATATACGTTTCATGCACTCATGTATCACATTGCGCAAAAACCTAGAATTATTAAACATGTAGTTAGGGCCTAAAAGCTTTGATGCCATGCCCTCCAATCCAATTTTAACTTTCAAATTCTCTTCAAGAAAATCTTGTAATATTTTAATGTGTGATTAAGAGTTTTTAAGTTTATAAAATACAACAACTAAAAGTTTTTTTATTTATCAAAAAATTATTTTAAATAATTTAATATTCTATGTCAAAGTACTTTTGTTAAAAAATAATTTTTAACAAAATTTTAAACCTAAAAATAAGTATAAGTAGAATCGACTTTTAATTCTACCTTAAATATATATTAACAATGTTTTTTTTATAACATTTTAACATGTCAATATCCAGAAGCATTAGACCCTATTCTTGTGCAAGGTTGGATTACTATCTGCGTCTTCTCAGCAGGCTTTATAATGCGACATCAAGCATCAATGCCATTATTGATACAGCAAGAACTCTAGGATTTATGGGCTTTGCTTTTGTTGCGAACCCAGTCTACGGTGGTTTCATTGCACAACCATTCCTTTTGCTTTTTCAGGCATCATGATTCCAAAAGATTAAGCACTGTGAGCACTTTGTGTTGTGAGAAATCATGCAGTCTATATGCAGATCATATCTCAGTACCATGAGCAACAATTCCAGAAGGATGAGAGAGGATTTGTAGCTCAATATTTTGCTAGAGCAGCCATGTATATAGGAGAGGGTACGTAGAGTTGCATCTTTTGAGGGCCATGCACATATTGTCAGCAGATTCTCTTCCAGGGGACCAGATCTTGTTGACAATAACAGGAATCGCTGCTGATGTACTTGAGCGAAATATTCTTGTCCCAGGACATCAAATATGGGCAGCTTGGAGCTCCCTCAGTGCCTTAGATCCTATACTAACTGCTAAGCAAGTCAGTAATTTGCAGCTATTGCCAGGAATTAAAAGTTTTACTTGCAGAATTTTCTGTTAGTATTTTCATTAATAAT